>SL_8KL_010_SEDDRAFT_10000145_pt1 | contig 57817 bp, 49 predicted proteins | sample SodLakKL_010_SED_4_FD_11160 | JGI IMG/M metagenome (IMG submission 11160)
AATTGACTGATCCTTCCTTGAGATACATTCTTTAGATCAGCTATCTCTTTCTGGGTCCTGTTTCCTTCCTCAAGTATCTTGATGATCCACTTGATCTCTCGATCTTCAAGTTTCTTCATTATAGATGATGTTTTATCTTTAATAAATGATTTCGGGATACTACATTCAAAAACAAAAGATTAAAAATACTCCTTCTCTATAAGCTCCATGAGAATATGTCTGAAGAAAAAGAACCGATGGTCTCAATAGATTTCATTTACTCCGATACCTGTCCAGACTGTCCACCCGCTAGGAAAGCCGTTGAAAGAGTCACTAAAGATATGGAGAATGTAAAGGTAAACTATCATAGACCAAAAGATGTGCCAGAGATGGTGGCCGAATATGATATAACCCATGTCCCAACGATAATAATCGATGATGAAGTCTCTTTCGTGGAACAGGTAAACGATAAGGAGTTGAAAGAAAAGATAGAGGCAAAATTGTAAAATGGCCGATCTATTTTTCGAACTCGTAGGACCTGAATATTCCCTTGCAAAGGCAGAGGTATTGGCTACTATAGAAGGACTCTCTTATGATTATAAAGTTGATCGATTTGATCCAGGAGTACTTTCACTCGAAACAGATTGTCCTTTTAACTCTATAGCTCGAAGATTAGGGCTAACACACAGGATTTATCGGGAGATCGATAAGGTAACTGAAGAAGGTCTTTCTAAGCTCGAAAATGATATGGTATTATCTTCCGGAAGTGCTGCTGTTAGAACAAAAAAGATCGAAAAGTACCAGGCAGATACTCAGAGTATTAAAGAAGAACTTGGAGAAATGATCTCCTCTAAGAACCCTATAGATTTAGATTCACCCGACCATGAGATTTTCGTGATTATATCTGAAAAAAATTATGTCGGTGAGAAACTTTGCGAGATAAAGAAGGATGATTTTCGAGCAAGAGAAGTTAAAAACAGACCCTTTTCATCTCCAGTATCATTAAAACCTAGGTATTCCCGGGCATTGATTAATTTAGCTCGAGTTGGTCTAAATGATAAAATACATGATCCCTTTTGCGGGACAGGAGGTTTATTAATAGAAGCTTATATTATGGGTTTAAAAGTATCTGGCGGTGATAAAAACCCAGAGATGATAGAAGGATGTAAAAAAAATCTTAGAAAATTTGAAGTAGAAGCTTCTCTCACGATCGGTGATGTTTCCGAAACCGTCCCAGAAGGCATCGATGGGATAGTAACGGATCCGCCGTATGGTAGAGCATCTTCGACATCTAAAGAAACACTTTCATCCATCTATGAAAGATTATTCAAAACTGCGGAAAAAAAGCTAAAAAAAGGCGGTTACCTATCTGCCATATTTCCTGGAGAAAATTATGTAGAGATGGGAAAAGAGCATCTGAAACTGATAGAAACTTATAAAGTTAGAGTTCATCGCTCTTTAGACAGACATTTTAGTGTTTTTAAAAAGATCTGATTCACTAATCGTGGACTTTTATTCCTACTACCTCGAGGATTTTTTCTTCACCAGTATTTTCAGACCGGATAGAAATCTCTGTGATGATAGCACTGAGATCTCTTTCGGGTTCGAAGGAATGGTTTTCCTTCAACTTTAACGTTGCAGTTATATTCACTATTTCTGCATATCGGAGTTCTGTTTTTTCAGGATTGAATTCGTCCATATCTTCAGTGTTGAAATCTACAGTCCAATTATCATCGCTGACCTCTCTCATAGAGATATTGAAAGTATCATTTCGACCTTTATTCTGTAGATAAAACTCAAAAGTTGTCTGATTTTCTTCTATCAATGAGAAAGAATCGGTAAGGAGACCGACGTCAAATCCTTCTCCGATCTCAGTAATCATCGATTTTTCCCTTTTCTGCCTAACAGGTTCTTCTGTTTCGACTGTAAAATTCACTTCGTTTCTCATAGATGCCTCTTCTGTAGGACTTACTTCGAGCTTGTAACTTTGTTTTTCTCCTTTATCTAATATCAAATCGACCGGTGGTTCGACTTCGCTCCACTCGTTTTCTTCTTCATGAATCCACAGATCTAATTCCCAACCCTCATTTGAGACGGAATAATTTACTTCATATACGATCCCTTCGCCTACATCAATATTCCTAGCTCGGTTTTCCACGGTCAGCGTGTAATTGAAAGATTCTCCTAGGATCAATTCTTGCGTTGGATCTTCTTCCAATTCCACGCTGAAATTATAGCTGAATTCTTCTTGCTCTACTGGGATGGGATGAAAGCTGATGAATAAGATTAGAATCGCTACTCCTCCGACAACTATTCTTTTTTTGTCGAGTTTAGAGATATCATTCAAAGGCGGTGGATGTTTCACCCCGCCTAAGAAAAGTATAAGGAATGCAAAAACGATCCATCCTATATACTGCCAAATCCCAACTATTATGAGAAATGCAAAAGCTCCGTAACTAACATATTTTGCCTTTTCTCCAAATAATGATCGAACAACGTGTCCTCCGTCAAGTTGAGAAGCTGGTAAGAGGTTTAGTCCTGTCACCAGAAATCCAACCCATCCAGCGAAGAGGGTCGGATGTATTATTTCTCCTCCTGTCCAAGGTATCAATCTCGTCATACCTCTGATTATTATAGGGAAATTCCATATCTGTCTAATACCTTCTACTGGAGGAGTGGCTGTAGGAGTCATTACGTCGCCAAGATAGAGTCCTATCAAAGTCACAGGTATCGCTACAATAAAACCGGCGATCGGCCCTGCTATGCCTACATCGAGAAGAGATTTCTTGTCCGGAATCGGTTCTCTAATACTGATGAAAGCCCCGATAGTACCGAGAGGCGGAGCCATGGGGAGAAAGAAAGGCAAAGAAGCTTTGATATTGTGATATCTAGCCATAAAATAATGTCCCATCTCGTGAGTGCCTAAGATCAATAAAAGAGGGAGAGTGAAATACATGGCCCCGTTCATCAAATTATGAAGTGATAACATTCCCTGACCCGCGGGATCATAGTTCGACCACCACCATGCTCCGGCTATCAAAGTGGTACCAAGGGTGATGAAAAGCATTGCAATATTGACCTTTACACCTTTGAATGTTTTTTCTTCTTGTTTCTTCACCTTTATCATATGTTCTCCATGTCTCTCGACCAAATGAGGAATATAATTCTGAGGAACGAATTCTTTTCTAAGATCATCAAATCTGTCTTCAAGCTCTTCTTCCCTAGGTGCTTTTATGTAGACAGAAACGATGTCGAATTCTACCTCGGTTTTATAGATGGGAAAATAGCTACTGATCTGGTCCCTGATGAAATCTATTTCATTTCTGTAGTTTCCTGGTCGCTTCACCATAGTATTCAAATTAGAAGAGGGTTATTAATAAGTATTGTCAATACCTGGCAAGTTCTTAATCAAAACTCATCTAATCTTTTCCCTTTCCAGGATCCTCCTTCTCCTATATGGACTACCTCCCACCCTTCTTTCTCCAATTCCTCCGTTATGAATCGACGGTGACATTTCATGGGATTGCTTTCCAAACACAGCATAACTGTCTTCTTTTCTGCAGCTAGATCTTTCAATTCCTTGAAACCTGCCTGCCACTCTTCTTCTTTCATAATATCTTGATAATCCTTATCTCTTAAACCACCTAACTGAGCTAAGTGTCGGTACTTGATACTGGCTTTGAATAATTCATCTTTCAAGTTGTCCTTAGCAAATTTATTTCTCTTTGAAGTAGGATAAGACCTGACATCTACCACTTGTTTTATATTGTATTCTTCCAGCAGGTTGAGGAATTCGTCAAACCCCTTCCCTTCGTAGCCTATAGTATAGACTTTATTCACATTACTTAATGAAATAGACATCATAAAAAGTTTTTCTCCTTTTTCCGAAAAAACGGTAGGTGAACGAAATTATTAAATATGAAGTTTCATATGTGTTTGTACACATAAAAGACATCTAATAGATGTATTATGTACACAGAAATGGAGGAAAAAGGTGTCCGATAACGAAAGAATAAATATTAGGCTTCCGAAAAGTTTCCTAGATCGGATCGACTTTCTAGTTGAGATGGACGACTTTCCCTCTAGATCTGAGGCTATCAGGACCGCTGTTAGGGACATGCTCTATTATAGGGTAGATCTGGTAGCAGAAAAAGTGGAGAAGATGGCCGAACAGGAACAAAAGATGGCAAAGGCCAAAGCTGTTAGAGAGGAATATCTTAAAAAGTAATGGGATGGATGCACTCGGTCTGCTGGCCCCGAGCCCTCACGGGCTCATTTTTATTTTTTTCATACCCCCATTGCCAATCTTAGAGTGTTCCTAACTGCAGGGGAAGCCCCGAGGACTATTATTACGAACTTCAAAAAGTACCTTAATTCATCCTTTTCCGAAAAATCCTCTTTAAGTAAAATATCTAATACGTAGATCACAATTGAAACCAAAATCAAGTTGATTACGAATATTATCGCTGGACCCGTATATTCGATCAAGAACCCTGGAAGGACATGTTTTTCTATATATCCATATGCGGTTATACCCCTATATGTTGAAGAGGCATCGAATAGATGAGCCCAGCATATAAGAACGTTCAAAGGGCGGCTGAAGATTGCAAAAGATTCCCTTTTAGAACCTGTAAAAGATATATGGTCTGATATCCAAAAAAAACCCAAAAATAAGAAGGTGATTATACCTCCTAATAAAGGGATTATTATTGCTTCTAGAGGATTAGTTCCATTCTTGAAAAGCATGAAATAGACGTTGTAAGATAATGATACAGAAAGTAAAGTAATTCCGTAAGTAAAAAAGAGATATTTTTCGTCAAAATCAAAATATCTTAGAGAGATCAAAAAAGATAGAGCTAAAAAGAAAAATATTATAGTTATAAAGGAAAGGAAAAAAGGATCCATGTATGTCCAAAACAATAGATATAAGAACGGTAGCGGGGCAAGGATAAACAATCTCATATACTTCGATTTTCCCGGCTTCCATTCAACTCTAGATAAATAAGCTCCTACAAGCATCAGAAATATAGCTGAAAATCCAATAAGAAAATATATCATTGGAGTGATCATCAATTTGTCTAGAGGGTCATAAAAGACTCCTGCATCTTCTAGACTTCTCAGTGAACCTCCAAGTATGATCCATGGTAAAAGGGTGTAAATGAATTTTTTATTTATACTTATATCAAAATGTCTGATCAGTTCAAAAATCCCGAAGAATGAGATTACTAATACTATTCCATAAGTAATAGTATTTACAATATTATATCCTGCCGAGATTCCATTTATCGGTTCTCCCTCGGCATCTGCGACAACCGGAGCCCAGAAATATCTCCATAGGAAAGAATCCCAAAATATATTTCTAGCTACTAGGGAGCCTATTATTAGTGATAACAGAGGTACAAATATTATCAACAACCAGACGATGGATTTTCTGTCTTCATAAATGTCTACTATTTTTTCTTTCATTCTACTGTCACACTCTTAGCAAGATTTCTTGGTTTATCTATATCTCTATCTAATCTATATGCGGTATAATATGATATCAGTTGAAGTACAACATTAACTAGAAGGGGTGAAAATAGCGGAGGCACTTCAGGAATAAAATAAAAGTCATCGGCAAGCTTTTCAAGTTCTTTATCCTCGTCGCCAACAACGATTACAGGACTATCTCTTGCGGCGATCTCCCCTATATTTCCCAACATTTTCTCAAATGTTTCATCCTTCACGGCGATAGATATAACAGGGGTATTTTCAGTCAGTAGGGCAAAAGGTCCATGTTTAAGTTCTCCAGCAGGATAACCTGCAGCATGAATATATGCGATCTCTTTGAGTTTTAAAGCTCCTTCAAGAGCTACAGGATAATTTATATTCCTTCCTACAAAAAAGATGTCATCAGCTTTAGATAGACTTTCAGTCATTTCTTTGATTTTTTCTTTATCGTTTAGAATACTTTCAACCTTTCTAGGTAATCTTCTCAGTTCGTCTCGATACTTATCCGCTTGATCTTTACTCAAAACGTTTCTCTTGATTCCCATTTCTATTGCAAGTAGATAAAGTATGATAACTTGCGTTGTGAAAGTTTTTGTTGCGGCAACACCTATCTCGGGTCCGGCTTGGGTGTAGATTACCTCATCTACTTCTCTAGTAATAGAACTGTCCAAAACATTCGTTATGGCTAACGTGTCGTTACCTCTTTGATTCGCTTCTCTCGCTGCTGCTATAGTATCTAATGTTTCTCCACTCTGGCTTAATAATATAGTGAAAGGATAACTATCTGAATGTGAGGAGTGTCTGTATTCAGAAGAGAATTCGAGGTTACATGGGATTTTAGCGACCTTTTCGAATATATATTTTCCCACGAAGCCGGCGTGAGCCGAGGTCCCACAAGCTATGAATTGAACCGCATTCAAATTATATTTAGAGAAATCCAATTCATCGAAATTTGTAAGCCTTCCCAGTAGAGATTCATGGATGGCTTGAGGTTGTTCAAATATTTCTTTGAGCATGAAGTGTTCATAGCCGCCTTTTTCTGCATCCTCTAGATCCCAATCAATCTTTTTTGTTTTTCTTTCTACTAATTCATTATTTTCATCCCAAATATCCACTTCTTTTTCCGTTATCCTGGCGATATCTCCGTCTTGGAGGTATTTTACATCTTTCGTATGTTCGAGTAGAGCAGGAGCATCTGACGCTACAAGGTTTTCATCATCGCCCACTCCGATGACCATAGGGCTTTGATTCCTAGTGACTAGTAATTCATTAGAATCGTTATGAAGAGCTAAAATTGCATACGATCCAGTTATTTCAGATACTGCTTTTTTGAAAGCCTTTAAAAAATCTCCTTCGTAATTTTCTTCTAAGAGATGGACTATGATTTCACTATCGGTCTCAGAGGTGAATTTATGACCTTTTTCCATCAATTTTTCTTTGATAGAACTAAAATTATCTATTATCCCGTTGTGAACGATAGCTATTTCTTCTTTACAATCTAAAAAAGGATGAGCATTATCGTCTGATGGCTTCCCATGTGTTGCCCATCTAGTGTGTCCAATCCCACTTTCCCCTTGAGGTATATCTTTCTCAGAGAGTTCTTCAATTCTACCTTTTTTCTTTTGGAAATATATCCTCTTTTTTCCATTCACTGCTATACCTGCGGAGTCGTAGCCTCTATAATCTAACCGTTTGAGTCCGTTGATCAACACTTCGCCGGTATTTTTCGGACCTATGTAACCTACTATTCCACACATGACTATACCTCACACTACCTTGGAGTCAGATTCGATTTTTTCCCGTATCGTTCTCCCAGACCTTATTTCACATCCTTTGCCCACTATCACTCCTGCTTCTATCGTAACTCCTGATCCAATTTTCGTATCTTCAGCTATCATCGCCCCGATATCTTCTACATCATGTAGAGTTCCGTCAGTTTCGATCTTTCTATCATCAGAATAGGTGGAGAAATTGTTTTTGATCTTCACGCCATCGCCTATCACTGAGTTGATCACCGTTGAATTAGAACCCACAGCTACTCCATTCATAACCAAACTGTTCTCTATAGTTGTGAAAGGACCTATCTTTGAATTGTCTCCGATGCTAGAACTGGAAGTTATACATACATTTGGACCTATATCACATCCTTCACCTATAATTGTAGGTCCTTCAATAAAAGTTCCTCCTCTTATACGAGTTCCCTTCCCTATCTTCACGTCACCTTTTATCATAACATTTTCTCCAATCAATCCGTTATATTTCTTGTGTATCTCTTTTAAAGCTGCTCTATTAACCGTGAGGAGATCCCAAGGATAAACGGCGTCAATCCAATCTCCTTTTGTTTTTATAGCTTTGATATCATTTGTTTCCATGATTTTTTCTATTGCGGAAGGAATATCGTAACGGTTTTCACTCATAACTTCTTCGATATGATCGAAAATATCTGGTTGGAAGGAATAGATACCAGTAGATATAAGGTGGCTTGGGCTTTTTTCTGGCTTCTCGATCAATTTTTCTACAGTTTTCCCACCTCTTTTTAACGTCACTACCCCGTATTTTGAGGGTGTTTCACTCCTTGTTATCAGTATGGTGTAATCTTCCATATTATCTAAAAGATCAGAGACTGTATCTTCTGAGATGACGTTGTCTCCAGGAAACAATATGAATTCTTCGTCAATTTTATTTTTCGTCTGATAAAGCGCATGAGCGGTTCCTCCGGTAGGGGGTTGATTCTTCTGGACAACGTATTCGATATTAGCTCCAAAATTATCCCCGTTTCCAAAATATGACATTATCTTTTGTCTTTTATAACCGACCACCATTATTATATCTCTAATCCCGTTCTTTACTATAGCATCAACCACATATTCGAGTATAGGTTTATTTGCCACAGGAATCATTACTTTCGGTTCCGTAGCTGTGAATGGACGTAATCTAGTGCCTTCCCCTGCAGCTAGAATTACCGCTTTCATAAAACGAGAATCAGGATAGGTCAATTTAAGGATTTTGTTTATCGAGATGAAAAAACCCACAATCTTTAATTATTTACTGTCAAATCCCAAAATGATATCATGCTAAAAACACCGATTATAATAGTCAATTACAAAACTTATGGAGCTTCAATAGGCGATAAGGCGGTCCAAATAACCTCGACTATAGAAGAAAACTGCAATGAAAATTGGGCGGTAGCCCCTCAAGCCGCGGACGTTAGGATGGTCAGTGAAAAGACAGAACTCCCTGTCCTTTCTCAACATGTTGACGCAGTAAAACCTGGAAGTAATACCGGACATACGCTTTTAGAAACTATGATCGATGCCGGTATTGACGGAACTTTGATAAATCATTCTGAGAAGAGATTGAAACTTTCTGATATTGAATATATAGTTAAGCGGTGTAAAGAAGAAGAAATAGAAACTATCATCTGTGCCAATAATCCAGGGGTAGCCGCTTCTGCAGCAGCTTTAAATCCAGGATTCGTAGCTTATGAACCTCCAGAATTGATAGGTGGGGACATATCCGTATCTTCTGCGAAACCCGAAGTTGTAGAAGAAGCCGTGAGAAAGGTGAAGGAAGTAAATCAGGAAGTAAAAGTCCTCTGCGGAGCAGGAGTTAAAAATGGTGAAGATGTAAAAGCGGCTTTGGAATTGGGTACAGAAGGAGTTCTTCTAGCTTCTGGGTTAGTGAAGGCCGATGATAAAGAGAAAATCATAAATCATCTTGAAAGCGGTATATAGACGCTTCAATCATTTTTCAATCCAAGCCAATCGTCCAAAACCTCTTCACTTTCTTTTGGCCCTCTAGCGAAGATCCTATCACCTGCTTTCAATTCTACAGATTTAGCTGGCCCATAAGCCCAATTTCTTCCTCTCCTGATAGCTATCACTTTCATCCCTATTTCACTACTCATCTTAGAGTCGTTAAGTGTTTTCCCGTCCAGGAATGAACCCTTTTGGATTTCCTTTCTAACCATGACCTCATCCGATTCCTCAATACTTTTCTTCACTACAGGGTGAAGCTCTATATCTCTCAAGACGACATCGGCTATATCTAGTGCGGCATCGGCTATCCTTTCTATCGAATCTGCAACTTTCAAAGGTATCTTGGCTCTATCGATGTTCTCTTCTCCATCCCTACAACTTTCGAGTATCTGAGATAGGATCTCTTCGTAGAGCTGGTCTATCCTGTCTTCTAGTTCTATTACTTCTTCTGCTATCTCTCTATTACTGAAAAGTACAGAGGAGTAGGCTAGATCCAACATTAATTCTGATATATTTTTCATTTCGATAAGATTTTCTTCTACTTTTTTCATGATTCCATCCCCTTCCAATTTTCTTTAGACTTAGCCACCTTTCTCAATTTTTTGTAGCCCTCTTCAACACCACCTACGATCAGACGATCGTTAGCGTAGATGTAATTCTTTCCGTCTGGTCCGTAAATCCATCTTCCCTTTCTCCGCAAAGCTATTATCCTGACACCTGTGACAGATTCTATAGCCAGATCTCCGATTTTTTTCCCAACGAGATCGGAGTTTTCTAAAACTCTTATAGTGTGTATGTGCTCATCAGCTTTTTCTAAGATATGAGGTAACATGGACTTCAGATCTATATCTAGATCTAACAGTTCGACCATATCCTCCGCTGCATCGGAAATTTTCTCGGCGGAAGATGCGATTTGAAGAAGCCCACTCAACTGTTCAGCATCATCTAAATTCCTTGCACTGAGCATGCTTTTCAATCTGATCTGATACATCATGTTATCCATCCTTGATTCAAGATGTCCGACTTCTTCTGCAAGATCCCTATTATCATAGACGAGAGCGGCATAAGCTAGATCAGCTATAAGTTCTGAGTTATCTTTCATCTCAGTCAGAAGCTCTCTAACAGTTTTATCTTCTGGTTCAAGTCTTTTGTGATCCTCCTCCATCTCCTTCTCCTTTTTTGTTTTTTCTTCTTTCATAATATCACCAACCATACCATGAAAAATATCGAAACTATACTTAAAAGGTCTGCGAGTGTTGTCAATACAGGAATTGTGATATTATCAGGATCCAATTTTTTCTTATATGAAATAAGAGATACAGCTACGGTTATTAATGCAGTTCCGACTGTAACTATGATGCCGGAACCTAATACCACGATGAAAAGATTCATCGCAGTTGGCCCCAATGGTAATATCCCACTTGATGCAGCTACTGCTAAGCCCACAGAAAGATAAGTGACAAGCCCCATGATAAGTGTTACGAGAACGTTTTCATTCAATTCCCTATCAGTGATGAATGCATCTATTATTCCTGAATGAAAGCCAGAACCTAATCTTGAGGCCAATACACATCCGAGATTTCCGCCTAAGTCGTTCATCAATGGAAGCAAAAACAAGAAAACAGGGAATTGAAGAAGAGTCTCTTCCATCTGATGAAGAACTTGACCACCAATTATGCCTATAAAACCCATGAGTAAAAGAAGGAGGGCGCTTTGTCGAAAAACATCTTTCCAATCATAATTCACATTATCGCACCTCCTATCAAGTAAGCCCACAGGAACAGGACAAGGAGAGTGAGTACATCTCCTACAGTAGTAAGAGCCGGACCGCTCAGATTATCTGGATCAAGATCATATTTGATAGAAAGGATGACTGCAAAATAAGATATGAAGGAAAGTAAGAAACCGGTGGTAAGACCTGTCGCAATAGCTATGAGGTATATTGCGGCTAATACTCTAAAACTCGCTAAACTTTCTACGAAGGGCAAGAGACTTGTTGCCCAAAAAATCAAAGGTAAAAAAGAGGCTACAAAAAGACTGAGTGTGACGGTAGCCTTGATATTTTCATTTACAATAGACGACCTCCACCCTTTATCAATTAGTCCTAGATGATGAGCCGAACCTAATCTAGACCCCATTGTAGAAGCTATGTTCCCTCTCATATCTATCATCGCGGGGACTAGAGCTATCAAACCCGGGACGAGTTCAAATATATATTCCATCTGTCCTAATACTAATCCAGCAGCTGCTCCACCTGCGGCGCAGAGGAAAAGAAACGGAAGACTTTCCTTCATAACTCTAAGTTTCTGCATGTTTGATCACTGGTTCTCTAGTTTAACGAAAGACATTTTGAGATATAATAACATATATAAAAGTCTTTTTCCAGTGTATTTTTAATCGACCTTTAACGCTTCTTCAGGACATACCTCGCTACAACAGTAACATCTTATGCATTTGAGCCAACTTATTTTAGGTCCATATTCCTTCTTCTCTATGGCATCAGCGGGACAAGTCTCTTCGCATTGCCAACACTTTATGCATCTATTTTTATCCAGTTTGGGCCGGTCCAAGTAAAGGTTAGAAAAGAAATCTGAAAAGTAATCTGGTATCCACCAAGGAGTAGAGCCTCCCGGAGGATAGTTGAGTTCCTTTTCAAAGGAATTTGGAAGTCTTCTAATATATCTTATTTCCTCTTCATCATAATCGGCTTCGTAAAGAGTAGGAACTTTTTTATCCGGTACACCTACAACTTTACAAGCTGCATTATCACATATCACCGGATCTTTTGAAGCTATTATGCAATCCACTTCGATAGGATCTCCTGCTGCAGGACCGTCTCCTTCCATTGCCCAAATACCGTCCATCAGAGATAGTCTAGGACTTACAGCATCGCTTATATCGAGTAAAAGCTTACCAAAATCGTTCAACTTTTTGAATTGTCCGTGATAAGCTGCCTTATTCAAACCATGTATCAACCCGTAAGAATTTTTCACTGCCCCTGTGAAAACAGTAAGAGAGTGAGTTTTCAATTTTGGAAGATTTATTATTCCATCAACTTCTTGACTAACTTCTAGAAATTCAAAGGATTTTTTTATCCTTCCATCAAAAGATATCTTTTTACTGTTTGTATTATAGTTCAACTTTGCACTGGTCTCTTTTTCTAGTTTAGTATATTCTGATTTTTCATAGACCTTTTTAAGTTTACTTTCTGACATCCGTCCACCTGGACTGTCTCCCACTATTATTTCTAGGTCCTTTTTTTCTAGGACCTCGATAACAGCTTTGACGAAATCTGGATGGGTGATCACACTTTTTCCAGGTTCACTTGCTTGGAGAAGATTCGGTTTTACCAATATTTTTTCTCCATTTCTTACGAACTCGTCTAGGCCACCAAGGGAGGTGAAAGCCTCTTCGATGACGTCTTTGACGGTGCTGTAATCTGTACACCTCTCGATGAAAACTTCCATATCTCTTCCAAAATGTTTATATTATAAGTATTTGTAGGTTAATATTGCCATGTGTCTAGCTGTTCCTGGTCTTATAGAGAATATCGATGGAGAAAAGGCCGAAGTTAATTTCGGCGGAGTCACTCGAGAAGCTAACATCTCCTTAGTAGATGCTGATATCGGCGACTACGTGATTGTTCATGCTGGCTACGCCATAGAGAGACTTGAAGAAGAGGAAGCGAAGAAAAGTCTAGAGGCGTGGGACGAAGTATTGAAAGCACAAAAACAAGCAGAAAGTCGTTGAGCTAACCAAGAAATATATTGGAAATTTTGACCTTTCGATTTAGTTTTTTTATTTAGAAAAATAGGAAAATAAAGGATTTTTATTTTTGTCTTTTACTGAGATCACTATCGAGTCCAATTACATCCCTGGTGGCATTCCGCCGCCCATTCCTCCGGGCATTCCACCGGGACCTCCCGGTCCACCGGCTGGCGGTCCGCCGCCTTCTTCACCGCCTCCACCTTTAGAGGCGATGACATCATCTATTCTTAAGATCATATTGGCGGCTTCTGTAGCTGATTTGATCGCTTGGTTTTTGACTCTGTAGGGTTCGATTATACCTTTCTCGACCATATCCTCGGGTTCTTCACCGTCTTCAACGTTCACACCGTGTGTTTCTTTTCCTTCCTTTTCATGTGCGGTATTCAAATTCATCAAGACATCTATTCCGTCGAGTCCTGCGTTCTCACTGATAGTTCTCGGAATTACAGTGAGTGACTCCGCAAACTCTTCAAATGCTATCTGTTCTCTGCCTTCAACGCTTCCTGCCATATCTGAAAGTCTATTAGACAATTCTATCTCTGTCGCTCCTCCGCCGGGGAGGACTGCACCATCTTCTATCGCTACTGAGACTACTTTGATCGCATCTTCTATAGCACGCTCTAGCTCGTCTACAACGTGTTCTGTACCTCCTCTCAGAAGTAAAGAGACAGCTTTAGCTTCTTTTGTTCCTTCGATGAAAGTCATCTGAGAACCAGAGATCAATTTTTCATGTACTCTCTCAGCGGTTCCTAGATCTTCAGAAGATAGATCTTTGAGATTACTTACGATGCTTCCTCCTGTAGCTCTAGCTAACTTCTTCATGTCGGACTTCTTCACTCTTCTGATCGCGAAAATACCTTCTCTTGCTAGATAATGCTGAGCGAGGTCATCGATTCCTTTCTGACAGAGCAAAACGTTTGCTCCCGCATTTTTGATCATCTCGACCATCTCTTTTAGACTCTCTTCTTCTTTGTTTACGAATTTTTCAAGCTGATCTGGATCGGTGATCTCTATAGAAGCGTCTATTTCTGTTTCCTGAACTTCTAGAGCGGTATTGAGAAGTGCTATCTTTGCATCTTTGATATCATTCGGCATGTTGTCATGTAGTCTCTCTTTATCCAAAATCATGCCATCGATGAGTTCTGTGTTGTCTACGCTAGCACCTGCTTTTTTCTCTATCTTTATATTGTCTATATCTGCGACGTATCCGCCATCTGTTTCTTCTGTGATGTGTTTAACCGCATCGACTGTAATATCGGCTAATTTTTCCTTATTGATCTCAACGTTCTTACCAGTCATCGCCGTAGAGGCGATATTTCTCAAATTTTCTTCGTCCTCTAGATCTATTTCCTGTTTCAAATCGTCAAGGATATCAGATGCTTTTTGAGAAGCAATCCTATAACCGTTAGCTATGATAGAGGGATGAAGTTGATCTATCCTCTCTTCTGCTGTTTTCAACAGTTCCCCCGCAAGCACTACAGCGGAAGTTGTTCCGTCACCGCATTCTTCTTCCTGGGTATCCGCTACCTCTACTAGCATCTTTGCAGCGGGATGTTCTATATCTATTTCATTCAAAATAGAAACACCGTCATTGGTGATGACTACGTCCCCTAAATTGTCTACTAACATCTTATCCATACCTTTTGGTCCTAATGTACTTCTCACAGCATCCGCTAATGCTTTTGCTGCCTGAATATTGTTCTTCTGTGCGTCTTTACCACTTTCTCTTTCCGTGTCTTCTTTCATAACGAAGATAGGTTGCTGGCCTGACATCATGTGTTACACCTCTATTAGGTCATGAAAAAGAGGTTCTATATATAATTTATCATCAGAGAAAAAAGTTATAATAACTAATAAATAAAATAGAAGAACTCAGAATCTAGATTTTAGGACCACTATACCATCTTCTGTAGTTATACTGATCGGCTGTTTCCCTGTAGTATGATCAGTACCTCTCATCTTCAGGACTTCAAGGTACTTTCTCCTAGAGCCTTCCTCTTCAAGCATACTTAGCAATATAACGCTGTCAACTGCGTAAGTAACCTCTTGTGGGTACGGCTCGTCAGGTGCTACCTCTCCTGTCAGAACAGAAACGGCCTGCCAATTCTTCAAAAGATTGATTAATTCGAAAAGAAATGATCTGTATTCGTTCTCAAAATATGGTCCCACTACCGTTATAGGGTCTATCACTATCCGCTGGGGCATGACTTCAGCTATTTTATCGTCTATAAAGTCTAAAAGTTCTTCGTACCCTTCATTTTGTACAAGCAGTCCTATATCTTGATATTTGATTTCATTTCCGAAGAAATCCTTATTTATGAAATCGAATTGATTCGTGTATCTCAACATCCATTGAGTCGGTTCCGAGAGAGTGGTGAAAAAGAGTCCTTGTTCTCCTTGTCTGGCGCCTTCCGTGAGAAATTTCAGACCAAAAGTTGTTTTACCTGTACCTGCGCCCCCAGCTATTAAGGAAACTGAGGGGAATGGAAAACCTCCATCAACCATTTCATCTAACCCTTTTATACCAGTCGAAAGTCTTTCAAATTTAGCCATTTTCATATATCCTCCTTGAGTTTTTTAACATCTACTACATTTTTCATGTGTTTCTTCACGATTTTATCTAAATCTTCATTAGAATCAGAATCCATAACCAAACAACCAAGTAAATTATTATGAGAGATAATAAGCTCCTCAAAAGAACTCAAGAACTCTTGAATATTTTCCATATTGTTATAGTTTAACATCGGTGCAAGGTTATCTATCAGTACGAAATCGATATCTTCAAGTGTCCTAAAACCGTTTCTTTTTTCTCCGGTTTCTTCAAGAATTTCTGTTAACTTTTCTATTTCAAATGCGTTTTTTACTGCCTCAACATTTTTTCTATAGATCTTCTTTTTTCCCGATAGATAATTTACAGTGTCTATGTACCAAATATTTTTTTGATTTATTTGATGATTATTTAACAGATAAGCCATGTTTTGGTGTGGTCTGTCTAATGTCATGAAATAACCTTTTTTATCCTCTAAATCTAAAAGACCTTTAAGAATAAAAAAATTTGTTTTCATAATCTGAGTTGTAGGGGTATCTAAAAGGACAGTACCTGGGTTATCAACTTTTTTAAGTTCTTTCATTATGTTTTTCACCAGCTTTAAATCCTTTCTGTCCATTTTCCCACCTGAAAAGCTTATGAAGATGTATATATAATTTACTAATATTTAAGAAATTATCAGTGTGATCTAGAAACCTAAAGAGAGAGAAAAAAGTAAATAATCAACGGCATAACATAGGGATAGGTAATATGGATTTAGATGGAATGTTTTGGCCAGATAATGTGGCTGTGATCGGGGCCTCTAATAAAGAGGGTAAAGTCGGCAATGCAATAATGAGATCCCTTAAAAGAAAATTTGAAGGAGGTATATTTCCTGTAAATATCAAAGAGGATCAGATATTAGGTTTTGAAGTATATAAATCCGTGACAGAGATAAAGGATGATGTAGACCTAGCTCTGATCTCTTTACCTGCTAAAATCGTACCTAAAACTGTAGAGGAATGTGGTAAGTCTGATATAAAAAACGTTATAGTAGTGAGTGCTGGGTTCAGTGAAGCAGGGAGAGAAGACCTTGAAGAGGAGATCAAAAAGACGATAGATAAGTATGATATGAATCTTATTGGGCCTAATTGTTTAGGTATCTATAATCCATGGAACGAACTCGATACTATATTTAATCCTCCTGAAAGACAATCACGTCCAGATCCAGGATCTATAGCATTTCTCTCTCAGAGTGGTGCTTTCGGTGCGGCTATTTTAGATTGGTTCTCCGAATCTAATATAGGTCTAAGCAAGTTTGTCAGTTATGGGAACAGAGCAGACGTTGACGAGGCGGATTTAGTCGATTATATCTCAAAAGATGAAAAAACTGATTATCTGATTTTTTATATAGAGGGGGTTAAAGATGGGAGGAATTTTTTCGAAGCAGCGAGAAAGAGCACTAAACCAATATTGGCTATCAAATCAGGACGTACCGAGAAAGGCTCATCTGCCGCTACATCCCATACTGCCTCTCTAGCGGGAAAGGATGGTGTTTACGAGGGGGCTTTTAAACAATCAAACGTTATAAGGATGAGGACTTTGAGAGAGATGTTCAACGTGGCTAAAGCTCTTTCTTTTCAACCATTACCAGAAGGAAAAAATGTGGCGATAGTGACAAATGGTGGTGGTGCAGGAGTCATGTCAACGGATTCTTTGGTAGATAAGGGTTTGAGACTAGCTAGCTTTTCCGATGAAACGAAAAATAAATTTGAAGAAGCAGAAGAGGAAGGCACCATACCTGATCATGCTACCCTTAAAAATCCAGTCGATATCGTTGGTGATGCACCATCAGAAAGATACAAGAGAGCAATGGAGATAACTCTAGAAGATGATGATGTAGACGTGCTCATGGTCGTCTGTTTATTCCAATCTCCAGCACTAGATGATGAAATAGTCGATAAACTAGATAAAATGCAGGAAAAAGGAAAGCCAATAATAGTTATCGCCTCTGGTGGTGAATTCACCGGTAAGATGGCGGATAGAATCGAGATGAAGGGTTTGCCGGTCTATCAGACTCCTGAAGATGCTGTTCAAGCTGTGAACGGATTGTGTAGAAGTGCGGAGTAGGTTCGATAAAAGATCGTCTTTATCGAAAATCTTTTTTTTGTCCTTACATATGTTAAGATGATATGATAAGAAAACATTGTTTCTTTAGTGGGAAGGTTCAAGGAGTGTTCTTTAGAGCCAATACTAGAGAAAAGGCTCAAGAAAAAGGAGTTAAAGGCTGGGTCAAAAATCTTAGAGATGGTCGGGTAGAAGCTGTCTTCGAGGGTCCTGAAGAAAAGGTAAATCAGGTCATAGAATTCTGTAAAAAAAATCAACCTCATGCTAGAGTGGACGATGTTGAGATCGACGAAGAAGAACCCACTGGTGAGTTCGATTCTTTCCGGATCAAACGATGATGTTAGAGTTGCCTAGGAGCATCTCAACATTTTAAGAAGTCTCGCAACTTTCCTCCATAAGACTTTTGACAGTCCTGATCTGCATCGTGTTGGTTATCCCAGTGACTGGAGCAGGCACCCCGGCCGTTATCAATAGTTTATCCTCTTTCCCGACCATGTCCTTATCGAAAAGCATTTTAGTTGTTTGGCAAATCATATCATCAACATGTTGTGGAAACTCGGTATAGAAAGGCTTAACTCCCCAAACAAGACTCAATCTTCGCTGCACTGATTTTTTGTCCGTGAAGGCTATTATACCAACGTCGGGTCTAAATCTAGCTATTTTGTGGGCTGTATAGCCTGAAGAGGTATGAGCCACAATATATTTTGCGTCGATCTCTCGAGCGGCCTGGGTAACGTTCTTTGCGATTATGTCCGCGATATCTCCGCTTTTTTTACTTGTAGTGAAATATTCTCTTCCTTTTACGTAATTCTCCATCTTTTCTAAGACTTCCGACATGAATCTCACTGACTTTACAGGATATTTCCCTATAGCGGTTTCTTCAGAAAGCATAACTGCTGCGGAACCGTCGATCACCGCATTTGCAACATCGGAAACTTCTGCTCTAGTCGCCCTAGGACTTTCTGTCATCGATTTGAGCATTTGGGTAGCTGTGATAACGGGTTTTTCATTGAGATTAGCTTTTTCGATAATCTGCTTCTGAAATACTGGAACATCCGATGCCGGGATTTCAACTCCTAAGTCCCCTCTTGCTATCATCACTCCATCCGCAATTTGGATAATTTCGTCGATATTTTCAACTGCTTTGAGATGTTCTATCTTGGCGATTATATCTAAATCCGAATTTTTCTTCTCTATAAGTTCTCTTATCCTCTCGATGTCTTCAGCGGTTTTTACGAAGGAAGCAGAAATGAAATCAAAACCCTTCTTTAAACTGAATTTTATATCTTTTATATCCTTTTCAGTAGGTGCTTTTAGACCCATATCTTTACCAGGTACGTTGACCGATTTTCTTGAGAGAACTTTTCCACCATATATCACTTCACATCCTACATCATCTTCAACATCTAAAACTTTGAGCTCGATCTGACCGTCGTCGATCAATATAGTGTCTCCTTTCTCTAAGTAATCTTCAATCGATTGATGATCTACTGGCAAGATCTTTTCATCACCTCTCACATTTTGAGTCACTATCTTTACTTTTTCACCTTGGCGCAGTTCAGTATCTTCTTTGATTTCATTCAATCTGATCTCAGGGCCCTGGGTGTCCATCATCACCCCGATCTCATCAGAAATGTTTCTGATTTTAGCTAAGTTTTCAGCATGTTCTTTGGGGGTACCATGAGAAAAATTGAGTCTGACGACATCCACGCCTGCGGATATCAGCCTTTCCAAATCTTTTCTGCTATCAGAGGCTGGGCCGATGGTTGCTACTATCTTAGTTTTCCTCATTTAAGCTCACACTCACAAATTTTACATTGTTAAATAGCTCTGACTATTTATTATTTTCAATGAATCGATTGTTAAAAATTATTTTCACTAGGCACAAATGATAAATACAGAATTTTCAATCCGTTATAAAGAGTGGTCAACATGTTGGACGAAAAGAAAGTTAGGGGAAAATTGAATTATTATGATTTTGAAAATATCAAAATAGGCGCTATCGCCTCTCATTCCGCACTAGATATATGTGACGGGGCAGCTGATGAAGGCTTTCCTACTTTAGCTGTATGCCAAAAAGGTCGAGAAAAGACTTACGATCGATATTTCAGGAAGTATGAAGATAAAAGTGGGAGAAGGGAAAGAGGGGTGGTCGATGAAACTTGGGTATTGGATAAGTTCGGTGACGTGATCGATGAGGAGAATCAAGAAAGACTAATCGAAGAAAACGTGCTTTTTGTTCCCAATCGGTCTTTTACCGCCTATGCTTCTTTGGATAGGATAGAGAACGAATTCGAGATCCCCATGGTCGGGAGTCGAAATTTACTTCGCTCCGAAGAAAGAGAAGAAGAGAAAGATTATTACTGGTTACTCGAAAAGGCAGGACTACCATTTCCTAAAAAATATGATTATCCAGAAGAGATAGATAAGCTCGTTATGGTAAAATTGCCCCATAAAGAGAAAAGATTGGAGAGAGGTTTCTTCACTGCGGCTTCTTACGAAGAATACGAAAAAAAATCTAATCAACTATTGGAGAACGACGTTATCACTAGGGATGATTTGAAAGATGCAAGGATAGAAGAGTATATAATAGGACCAGTTTTCAATTTTGATTTTTTTTACAGCCCGATCACTGAGAACGGACCCAAAATAGAACTTTTAGGGATTGATTGGCGATTCGAGACCAGTCTTGACGGCCATGTAAGACTTCCAGCCCCTCAACAGATGACCCTTACTGAAAAGCAAAAAGTCCCTGAATACACCGTGATAGGTCATAACAGCGCAACTCTAAGAGAATCACAGATCGAAAAGGTATTTGAGATGGCGGAAACTTATGTCGATGCGACAAAAAAACATTATGACCCTGGTATAATTGGTCCTTTCTGCCTGCAGACTTGTGTTGATAAAGACTTGAATTTCTATATCTACGACGTTGCACCGAGAGTTGGTGGAGGTACAAATGTGCACATGAACGTCGGACATCCATATGGAAACACTCTTTGGCATAAGAGAATGTCTACAGGAAGAAGATTAGCCCTAGAGATAAAAAGAGCACTAGAAAAAGATGAACTGGATAAACTGGTCACCTGAAATTTACCAGTAAAAAACATTATATATAAACAATCAATTGATTGAATAAAATAGGAGGATCAATATGGGTTTCTTAGATTCTATCAGTTCATTATGGGATAAAGAAAAAAGAGCATTGAAAAAATCACGTAAATTATTGACTAAAGCTGAAGATAGCCATCAGGATGGGGATTTGGAAAAGGCTAAAGAACATTGTGATAAGGCTTGGATTTATTTAAATAAAAAAGAAAAAGTATTGAGTGATAAGGAGGAAGAGCTATCAGATCTCTATGATATTCTAGGATGGCTTTATTACAATTTAGGTTTTGAAGAAGAAGGGTTGAGAGCTGAAGAAAAATCACTGAATTTTGATGAAGAAAATGTCGATGCTCTTAATCACCAAGCTTTGTTATTAGCGGAGCATGGTGAAAAAGATGAGGCATTGAGATTTTTAGAAAAGGCGATAGAGATAGATCCTGAAGATAAAATAAGCTATGGTAATAAAGGAGACATTTTGGCAGAAATGGGACGGGAAGATGAAGCTGTTAGAGCTTATAAAGCAGGATTAGAAATAGACCCTGACGACTTGTCATTTTATGATAATATATTAGACATAAATTCGGAAGATGCGGAGGTTTTAACAGGAAAAGCCATGGCCTTAAAAAGAGATGGCAATTTTAGTTCCGCTATTGAGACATTGAACCATGCATTAGAAATAAATCCAGATAATGAAGAGATTTGGCTTAAAAAAGGCTTGGTTCTAAAAGAAAGAGATAAACTAAATGATGCTGTGGTGTGTTTCGACAATGGGATAGATATAAATCCAGATAAAAAGGAACTTTGGATGGAAAAAGGGACAACACTCCATCAATTGGAGAGGCATGAAGAAGCCCTAGATGCGATGGATAGAGCTTTAGAATTAGATCCTGAAGATAAAGAATTGTGGAACGAAAAAGGAACCATCCTGTTCGAAATGGAGGATTATGAAGAGGCGGTGAAGGCATTTGAGGAAGGAATAAATCTTGATATGAGCGATCATAGACTATTGAACAATAAGAAGGAAGCACTTAAGGAGCTGGAACGTTACGAGGAATTGGTAAAAATATGTGATCGTATACTGGAAAGCAATCCTGAGGATGCAAATGCTTTATACGATAAGGGTGTAGCTTTACAAAAATTAGGGGAGAAAGAAAAAGCTATAGATGCTTTTGAAGAGGCATTATCGTTCAATCCTAGAGATGTAAGTGCATTAGAACATGAAAAAGAGATTTACAAAGAGAAGGAGCAATGGGATGATGTTATCCGTGTAGCTGAAAGGATGACTGAGATCGAACAAGATAACATTCAGGCCTGGAACGATATGGGTAAAGCCCATTTAGAGAAGGGTGATCCATCTACCGCTTTGGAAAAATTTGAGACGTCTTTGAATTTGAAGGAGAAGAATATTGATGCCATGAGAGGTAAGAAGGCGGCCTTGATGAATTTAGGTAGATTCGATGAAGTGATAACTATTTGTGATAAAATTTTGAATATAGACTCTAACGACGCTGACGCGTATTTCGATAGAGCTAAAGCCTACAGGAAAAAAGGAGAACACGAAAAGGCAATAGAGGATTCTAAAAAAGGTCTTTCTATAGACGAGTCTATGGAGGAAGAGTGGAATTTTAAAGGTCTTTCTGAATATAAAAAAGGAAGATATGAGGAAGCGGTAGAGAGTTTTGAAAAAGCACATAAATTGAATCCTACGGATAAAAGATATTGGAATAATAAAGGACACGCTTTGAATAAATTAGAGAAATATAATGAAGCTATAGAGGCTTATGATCAGGCACTAGAAATCGATTCTGAAGACCATAAGATATGGTACAGTAAAGGTCTTGCTCAAGAAGGTGTAGATAGATACGAAGAGGCTGTTAGATCATATGAAAAAGCATTGAGTTTCGAAGAGGAAGACAAAAACATTTGGTACAGCAAAGGAGCGGCTTTAGAGTGGCTTGAAAGATTTGAAGAAGCGATAGAAGCTTTTGATAAATCTATAGAACTCGATCCGAGCAATAGGTTTGCCCACATACGGAAGGGTATATGCTTAGCTGAGGTAGGGAAACACGGTGAAGCAGTAAAATCTTTTGACAGAGCGCTAGATATGAAAGAATATGATCTTAGAGTCCTTGAACATAAGAAGGGCTCTTTGAAAGAACTCGGTCGATGGAGTGAGATTCATCAGACAGCTGATAAAATATTGGAGATGAATTCCCAGAATATTGAAGCATGGAGAGACAAGGCCGAGGCCTTGAAAAAACTTGGTGAAGCTGAATCTGCTTTAGAAGCAATGGAAAGGGTTCTCAAACTGGAAGAAACCCCCGAAGACCTTAGAAGGACTAAAGACATCTTGAAGGAACTAGATAGGTGGGAAGAAGTTGTAAAGTACTGCGATAAAATATTGGATAAAGATGAAAATGATTTTGAAACATGGAAGGATAAAGCCCAAGCTCACAAATTTTTGAAAGAAAGAGAAAAGAGTATAGAGGCCTTTGACAAAGCTTTAGAGCTGAATTCGAATGATAAAACTTCTTGGATGCAGAAGGGGATGATTCAAGAACACCTAGAAAGATACGAAAATGCTTTAAGATCCTATAATAAAGCACACGAGCTCGATGAGAATGATGTTCATCCGGTAATCAGGAAGGCAGAAGCTTTGAAAAAGATGGAACGATATGACGAAGCTATAGAGTGGTACGACAGAGCTCTAGATATCGAGCCAGAAAACACGGAATATCTCAATCTTAAGGGCCAGTGTTTGATAGAATCTGAAAACTACGATGAAGCGAGAGAAATTTTTGAAGAGTCTTTAAAGATAGACGACCAGAACGGAGAAACTTGGAGATGCAAAGGTGAATTGGCTTTTGAAAGCGGACGTTACGAAGAGGCGATCAATTCTTTAGATACCGCAATTAAACTAGGTGTTGGTGATAAAGAGACTTGGAGAACATTAGCAGAATGTTATGATCTTGTGGGCAGGAAAGAAGACTCAGTTGAGGCTTATGAAGAAGCGATTGAAAAGGCACCTGAAGATGCAAATCTTTGGTTCAGAAAAGGACAGGTCGAATCCGAAGCAAGGGATATACCGACCCGAGAGGCTGTGGAGAGTTTCAAGAAAGCTACCGAAAAAGACGAAGAGCATGAAGAAGCGTGGTTTGAATTAGGACGTGCCTATGAAGAGATCGGAGAAATGAAAAAAGCCTTGTCAGCCTATGATAAAGCTATCGGGTTAGATCCAGAAGATAAATACGCATGGAACAACAAAGGTAGAGTGTTATTAGAGATGGGGAAATTGGAAAAAGCTAAAAGAGCCTTTGAAAGAGCGGTAGATATAGATTCGGATTTCCGATCCGCAAATGAAGGATTAGATGTAGCTAAAGACAGAGAAAAATCAGAGAGACTCGAAGAATACGCTAGAGATATTTTGGAATACGAATGTAAAAGAGGTAAACCCGTGACCAAAGAAGAAGCTTTCCAAAAATGTGATGTTCCCTATAATCACATCGACGATGTTTTTGAATATATCACCTTGAAAGAAGGTTTAGACCTTAGTTCTTTAGAGCGAGATAGAAAAAACAAATTGGAAGAAGCTTCTAAAGTCATAATTTCTAAGTTGGCTGAGGAGAAAAGGGATAAATTGGTGAAAGAAGGTATAAAATTATGTGACATAGTCACTAACTTCCCTGACAAAAAAATCAAAGAGTGTAAAGAAGTACTTGAATATATCAGAGCAGTCGACGAGATGGATATTCAACTGGATGAGATCGACGAGAGCACGGAAAGATTACTTAAACATAAAGCTTTGGATTTATCCCCAGAGAACAGAGACTTTTTGAGTCTCATAAGAAATTTAGATATAGGTATATTCCAGGCTAAAAAAGTTCAAGCGGCTTTACAGAAATTTGAGGGCTCCGATTACCAGGCTCCTAGCACGAAAATTTCAAGTCTAACCAGTGGAGAGGTCAAAAGAGAAAAAGAGCGGATGAAAAGCGGAGAGAAAAAGACTGAAGAGGCTCCTTCGAAGACTGATAAAACAGAATCTAAATCTAAAAAAGAAAAGATCGAAAAAGACGCTTCTTATGAAAGCTGTCATTTCTGCGGGAAAAAGACAGATTATAAGCATGATTGTGGAGATCTTCCTCTCTGCTCAAAATGCAGAGATGATCATGCCGGTGAGGAGTGTCCAGAATGTGGTGAAATGATAGGTAGTCCGGAACCATTAGAGGATGAAGATATGCTTCTATGAGTTTTACAAGAACAAGATTGACTTTAGTCATTTTCAGAAGTCTAGTAAATTCAAGAAGATTTAATAATACTTTGATTTATGAGTTTTGATTATGAAAAGAGATAACCGTTTTAGAGGTATTTTTCCAGCGATTATCACTCCGTTTGATGAAGATGGAGATATAGGCGAGCAAAGGTTAGTGGATTTCATAGATCATGTGGTGGAACGTGGTGTTCATGGGATATATCTCTTAGGGACAAACGGTGAAGCACCTCTTTTGTCCTTCAAAGAGAAGAAGAAGATAATAGATATCACTATGAGAAGTTTAAACGATAGAGTTCCTGTGATAGCTGGAACAATGTGTAATAGTACCAAAAAAACCATCGAATTGAGCAAATATGCAGAAGAGAAAGGAGCGGATGCTTTACACGTTATCGTTCCTTATTACTATCCTGTAGATGAAAGATCACTCAAGAAACATATTAAGAAAATAGGGGAGAAAGTCGATATACCATTGTTTCTCTACTCAATACCCCAATTTACTGGTAATGAAATAAAGACTTCTACTTTATTAGAAATGACTGAAAATGAAGACCTTATCGGATTGAAAGACAGCTCCGGCGATGTCGAGTGGTTTTATAATACATTGGTAAACGTTCGAAAAAGGCGGAAAGACTTCGTGCTTTTTGGTGGAAATGATTCACTTATATTTACTTATCTTACTTTAGGCGGAGATGGGGCCGTAACCGCGGTAGGGAATGCGTTTCCAGAGCTAGTTGTAGAAATCTATGAGAAATATAAGGCAGGAGACCTAAAAGCGGCAAAAGAGAGACAAAAGAAGGTCCTAGAGATCAAAAATATATTTAGTGATTATCCGACGATGTCTGCTGTTAAAGGTGCCTTGAAAGTAAAGGGACATGATTATGGCGATTTGAGGGAACCATTGCATTCTTTAGATAGAAAAGAATTGAAAAGTTTGGAAGAAGAACTAAAAACTATAGAGGTCATATGAATTTTAGAGGTGATTATGAGATGGATAATAATAGTTTGAATGGAAAGACCGCTATTGTCACCGGAGCGAGTTCTGGAATAGGAAAAGCTGTCTGTGAAAGATTTGCTGAAGAGAAAATAAATATCGGTTTGGTCGCGAGGAGAAAGGAAAAGCTTGAGAGACTTTCAAAAAGGTTAGAGGAAAAATATTCGATTAAAACTTTGGTTTTGCCCACCGACGTAAGAGATGAAGAACAAGTAAAAAGAGCTGTACAAGAGACTGTAGATAAATTTGACCAATTAGATATACTTGTCAATAATGCAGGTATAATCAGGTATGGAGAGATAGAGAACTTTTCTACAGAGGACTATAAAGAGGTGATGCAAACCAATTGCGACGGTACATTTTTCTTCACAAGAGAAGCGATACCATATGTAAGGGAGTATAAAGGGAATCTTGTATTTATAGGGAGCTTCGATGCTAACCATCCACGATCTTTTAATCCTCTCTATTCGGCTTCAAAATGGTGGTTGAAAGGATTTGCTCACAGCATTGAGAGTATTGTAGGCGAATCAGGTGTTGCTGTCACTTTGATAAATCCTTCTGAAGTCAGGACAGATATAAAAGACGAAAAAGGAGAAAAGTATAAAGAAAAATTTGATAGAGATGAAGTTATGGATCCAGAAGAGATTGCTGAAGCTGTATTTTTCTCAGTTAGACAGGAAGGCAGTACCACAGTGAGTGAAATGAACATATTCAGAAGAGATAAAATGAGCGATTTTTTCTAGTCCTGAGATAAACTTTTATCTTTCAATTCTTCTTCTATCTCTTCTTTAGAGAGAGGCATCACTGATTCTGTTATAGAGATCCCTTCCGACCCATCGAAATGTCCTCCATACTTTAGTTTTCCTTCCGCCTTTGCACCTTTCATCATTTTGATATTCCCAACGGCTGTGACATCGGAAACAACAGTATTTTCACCCAGGATAACGTCCCCAAAAGATTCGATCTCTTTTGCTTTGCATTTCTCTCCTAAATTGATATCTGGTCCTCTCACTTTACCTTGTATCTCTGTCCTAGGACCTGCATCGATCTCACCTGATTTTGACTCTGCATGCCCCTCAATATTTACATCGGTACCCATCCTGATATATCCTGAAGATTCAATAGGACCATGTACCACCGATGAATCTCCTATATCTATATCGTTTTTGCACTTTATCCCTCCGTTGATCTCGGACCTCTCCGGTATTACAGTACTTTTATCAGTACGTAAAGCATAATCATCTTCGGCCTCATATTGATTTAATTCTTCTATCAATTCATCATTTTCCCTGTTCAACTCTTCTACTTCTTCTTTCAAATCAAAAATTTCATACTCTAGTGTTTCGATCAAATCTTCGGTATCCTCAGAAAGTTCTCCTGCTTCTCTTTCGCTCATCTTTTCGATCAAATTCTTTAGCTTATTTCCGTGGTTATCTAGTATGTTTTTTTTCTCTTTTAGTAAATTTCTTTTCTCATTTTGAAGTTCTTTATTTTTATTTTTTAACTTCTCTATTTGGCCCTTAAGCTTCTTCATTCTCTGTTGACATATATCCAACTTTTCCTCCAGTTCCTTTTTCTTGAACATTCTCTCCTGTAAAGGTTATTCAATCGGATTATATAAGTCTTTTACGAATTTTGATTGAGCTCAAAATACTGTTTTTCCGATAGATTGATAAATTTTTTTATTAACACTAAAATAATCATTACCATCGAAATATATTTCCCTATATTTCTTTTGCATTTCGGGGCTCAATAGATTTTTTATGTTACTCCAAACTCTTTTTCTCATATTTAATTTATCTAAATATATCTCTTCTACCTCTAAGGATTCTAAAGTGCTCTTCAATCTCAGTAAATCTTCTTTTTCATCGTTGAGATAAGGAAACAAAGGCCCAATAAATACCCAAACATCAAGATTTTCTTCTTTCAGTTCTTTAATAGCAGATAACCTTTCTGAAATCTTAGGGGCATTAGGCTCGAACTTCTTTCTGAAATTTTCGTCTAAAGAGGTAATTGTGAAACCGATATCCGAATCCATCTCTTTAAGCAGGTCTATATCTCTTTTAACTAGCCCTGATTTGGTCTGTATTAGAATTGGAAAATCATGCCGGTAAAGTTGCTCTAAGCATCTTCTAGTCAATTCGAATTTTTCTTCCGCTTCTTGATAAGGGTCAGTTACACTTCCGATTCGAACAATCCCTTTTTTCTTCTTTTTTAATTCCTTTGATAGAACATTGGGTATGTTCATTTTCACATCTAAAAATTCTCCCCACGTACGTTCTTCTCTCAAGACACAAGGGCTGTAACAGTAGATGCATCCATGAGAACATCCTTTGTAAGGATTCAATGCATAATCTGATTCTAATCTGGATTTTGAGAGGGCAGTTTTACAACTGATTTGATTGATCTCAAGACCTTCTATATCTGCTTTTTTATATCCTAATTCCAATGTCTATCATCTCCAAATTCAAAATCTTTTTCATCTTGGTCCGATTTTCTCCTCGAACTCATATCAAAATCACTCAAACGAGTTTGATAGAGCGAATCTTGGAGAACTTCGCTGTATTTTTTCCATGTATCTATCTTTATATCCAATCGGGTAGAGATATAAAACAAAGCTTCTTTTAAATTCTCAAATGTTTTTGGCTCTTTCCTCAAAGCGTCTCTCACATGTTCTCTTACATTCCATACCCCTACGGGCATTATATATCCTGGGTGGGTTTCCCTTAATATGACTGCCCCTGCCTGTCTTTTTTCTTTTGATAGCTTTTCAGCTATCGCCAATCTAGCTGCGTAAAAGCATCCACCTATCTCCGCATAATCTGACCTTCCTTCGTACCTCTCGTGACTTGAAATGATCGCGATATCATTTCCATAGGGATTCCATGCAGTTTCTGGATACCAAGCTTCCACTAGTTCGTATATCCAAGTTCTAGGGAGCATCAATATCTCCCATCTATTGTCAAGTTCCCATGTTTCGTATACCCTGTATTCGTCTATAGGTCTATAGTCTTTTACCTCTTCTCTAAGATTTTTTCCTATGGTATCATCCACTGCAGTTATACTCCATCTCGTTGGAACGAACTTTCGATTGTCCTTCAATCCAAAAGCACCCACACTGAAAGCTCTCTGTATCTTTGAAATCAATACGTCCTTTTCATACAGATTCATAACTCCTTTTGTAGCTTTCAGAGCTGTGTCGAAATGAACTTTGTCTAGACGTTTATCAAACTTTATAGTGCCTAAATCCATTTTTTTTAAAGGTCCGGAGGGGCCGTAAGGTTGAACGGAATCTGAAACGGTGATCTTCCCACCAGGTTTTTTCTTGAAGAAAGCCTCGACCTCTGCAGGTTCTTTAGCCAAAGCCATCTGCCTGGTAAAATCTACCAACCGGTTCGAATCCTGAAATTTATCCACCCTTACAGGATGTTTTCCTCGGATGAGTTTTGTTCGATTGTTAACGATATCATCGATATCTCTTCCCACCCATCTCTCAGGAGTGTCGAGTTCTTCCGTATCACCGTGAAAAGGAGGAACTAATGGGCCGATATCCACCTTTGGATAACCGTATCTGCCGACGAAAACACCTGGAGGAGAAGAACCTGATATGTCTGTATCATCAACCATAGGCTGGGATTTCATTCTATGATAATACTTTACAACTACGGGACATCGATCCCTACCACATAGGTTTTTAGATCCTCTGCATCGAGCGCACCTCTTACTAGATTGTACAAAATGCTCGTCATCGGCCAAATCTACTTCCATCGATTATTACTTATGGTATACACAGTTTTTAACACTTTCTATAAGAAAAAGAAAATGGGGTTGAGGAAAAAATTTTAGCAGTATTCCTTTTTGAAGTCTTCAAGTATACTTTCCAGTTTACCTTTTTCTTGGACCTCGAGTTCGTATTTTACATTAGCTATAGGCTTATCAGTTTCCAAAACCCGACTAATGTCTATTGGAGTTCCTGAAACTACAACGTCGCAGTCCGAGTTATCAATTGTCTGTTTGAGATCGTTGATCTGTTTATCAGAATATCCCATAGCAGGCAGTACTTCTTCAAGGTGTGGATATTTTTCAAATGTCTCTTTAATGGAACCTACAGAGTGTTTTCTTGGATCTACTATTTCAGATGCGCCGTACTTTTCTGCGGCGAGTTTTCCTGCACCAAAACTCATATCTCCGTGGGTCATGGTAGGTCCATCTTCTATGACTAGTACTTTCTTCCCCTTGATCATATCTGGGTCTTCGACCTTGATAGGCGAGTTCGCTCTTATGATTTCAACATCTGGATTAACTTCATTAATGTTTTCTTCTAATTCTTTGATATCCTTTTCTTCGGCGGTATCACATTTGTTTATTATACAGATATCCGCCATGTTGAGGTTAGCTTCGCCTGGATGATATCTTGTCTCATGCCCGACCCTGTGCGGGTCTAAAACTACAAAATGTAGATCCGGTCTGTAGAAAGGTGTATCGTTGTTTCCGCCATCCCATACGAGTATGTCTCCTTCATTCTCTGCTTCTCTGAGAATCGCTCCATAATCTACGCCAGCGTAAATAACCATTCCTTCATCTATGTATGGTTCGTATTCCTCTCGCTCCTCTATAGTTGTATCTTCATCATCAAGATCTTTATAATCTTCGAATCTTTGCACAGCTTGTTTCTCCAAATCACCGTATGGCATAGGATGCCTAACCGTAACTAAATTTATTCCTTCTTTGTTTAGATGTTCACATATCTTTCTAGTAGTTTGGCTTTTTCCTGAACCGGTCCTGGTTGCGCAAATTGATATGACAGGTATCCTAGCTTTCAGCATCGTTTCATCGTTTCCCAGTAAAACAAAATCTGCGCCTGCAGCTATCACTTCCGAAGCTTTATGCATCACATATTCATGGGTAACGTCGCTATAAGCAAATACAACTTCATCTATCCTTTCTTCCTCGATAGTCTCCACCAGTTTGTCTTCAGGTATTATTGGAATACCCTCAGGATACAGATCTCCGGAAAGTGCCGGAGGATATCTTCTTCCTTCAATATCTGGTATTTGCGTTGCAGTGAATGCAACCACTTCAAACTCATCATTATCTTTGAAAGCAGTATTAAAATTGTGGAAATCTCTTCCTGCTGCTCCCATTATCAATATTCTTTTTTTCTTTTTCTCCATATTGCCACCGCTTCACCCTATAAAGAAGAACTATTTCTAATTTTTGACATTTTTAATAGCAAAAAGGAGAGAGATGAATTGGTTTTCGACTGTTCTTAACATTGACTATATCCACAGTTCGGGCAGGTGACACATCCTTCAGAGAGTGTGAGCATTGCACCACAGTCGGGACAAGCAGGATTGATCCCCTGAGAAACCATCTTTTCTACAGAAGATTTAGTATCACTTTCTTCGGTCGGGAGTTGGGCTTGCTCTGTCCTTTTTTTACCTTCTCTGTGCCATTTCAAGGCTTTAGCCATCGCATCGGGAATCGATAGTATCTTTTCGCCCTCTTCAAAAGCTATCTCCGGTGATCTTATCCCCTCTAGCTGATCTATTATCTCTTCTGGAGGGATACCAGATCTCAAGCAGAGAGAGATCAGCCTAGCTAAGGATTCAGTGAAAGATTGAGTAAATCCGCCGGCTCTTCCAATCTGGGAGAATACTTCGAACAACCCATATTCGTCTTCATTTATAGTTACATAGAGACCGCCATAACCGGTCTCGATCTTTTGCGTAGTCCCTTCTACTGTAGTAGGTCTCTCTCTCGGTCTACGTTCAAAAGTCTTTTCTTCTTCCTTTTCACCTTCGACTTCCATGACCTGTTCCTGTCTTGAACCACTTCTGTATACCGTCACACCCTTGCATTTCAAATCATAGGCTAGATCATAGACTTCTTTTATATCTTCTTTAGAGGCTTCGTTCGGAAAATTGACCGTTTTCGAGATAGCATTATCTACGTATTCCTGGAAAGCTGCCTGCATACGGATATGCCATTCTGGAGATATTTCAAGAGCAGTTTTGAAAAGCGGTTTAATATCTTCTGGTACTTCGTCTATGTTGGTTACGGAACCCTGTTTAGCTATATCTTCCATTAGTTCATCACTGTAAAATCCTCTATCTTTGGCAAAATCTTCGAATATTGGGTCGGGCATCACCATGGTTTCTCCATCCAAAACGTTTTTGATATAGGATACAGCGAAGACTGGTTCAATGCCCCCGCTAGTATTAGCTATCATGCTTGTCGTACCTGTAGGAGCTATGGTTGTAGTGGTTGCGTTTCTCATAGGTTCTTCATATTCAGATTCTTCCCAATTGGGGAATTTCCCTCGATCTTCTGCAATTTTTTTACTGACTTCTTTGCTCTCCTGTTGAATAAATTCCATAACTTCATGAGCTTTGTCTATAGCCTCTTCACTATCATATGGTATCTCTAGCTGCATCAACATATTGTGCCATCCCATCACACCTAACCCTATCTTTCTATTCTCGTTCACTTTTTTTCTGATAGCGTCCTCCTCGCCTTCGTACCCTGTGACATTTGGAAAATCAGACGCATCTATCACATTGTCTAAGAACCTAACAGAGAGATCGACCATCTCTTCAAGGTGGTCCCAATCTACGTTTCCGTCGTTGACAGCGTGAGATAGATTAATATGGCCAAGGTTACAGGCTTCGAAGTCCTCCAATGGCTGCTCACCACATGGATTTGTTGCATCGATATAATGCTCCTGATATTTTTCTATATCAAAAGGATTATCTTCATTGATCCTATCTAAAAACAAAATGCCGGGCTCACCGTTCTTCCACGCCTGGTTCACGATCTTGTCGTAGATCTCCTCCGCATCGAGCTGCCCCTCAACTTCGTCATCACGAGGATTTATCAGGTCATATTGTTCTCCCTTCTGGACTGCCTCCATGAACTCTTCCGTCAGAGCTACCGAGATATTGAAATTTTCCAGCTCTCCTTCCTCATCTTTTGCCTCGATGAATTCTTCTATATCTGGATGTTGAACGGATAGAACGCCCATCTGGGCCCCACGTCGTTTACCGCCTTGCTTGATAGTATTGCACATCTCGTCGTAAACCTTCATAAAAGAAACAGGTCCGCTAGCTACGCCTCCTGTAGATTTTACCGTATCTCCTCTTGGTCGCAATCTCGAGAAGGTATACCCAACGCCGCCTCCTGACTGAAATATCTTAGCGGCGTTTTTGACCTGCTGAAAAATACTCTCCATATCATCTTGAGGAGATAAGACAAAACATGCACTCAATTGTCCTAACTCCAATCCGGCATTCATCAAAGTAGGGGAGTTAGGAATAAAATCTAGATTGCTCAAAGCATCAAAAAATTCTTTTTCTTCCTCTTCAGCACTTCTATCGTCGTCGTAGTTTTCATTGACTTCTGCTACTGCCGATGCTACCCTTTTGAACATCTCTTCAGGTGTTTCAACGACGTTCCCTTCTTTATCTCTTTTCAAGTATCTCTCTTTAAGAATTTTTTTAGCGTTTTCGGTCAGTTTTTCCGCGTTCATGGAATATTACCTCAATAGACTTTCGTAATAGAAAACCAAGTTAAGAATATTCCGATATATGAAGAAAGATATTATTTCGATTATTTTTTTGATAAAATGTAAAATGATTTCTAGTTAAAAGAAGTAAATCATTCAAAAACTTAATTAAGAACAGTTACTAAACTAGTCCCGTGATACTATCGCCAAAAAAGAAGCCGTCATCGTAATAGATATGATAAATGATTTCGTGACTGGCAAGCTTGGCAATGAAAATGCCGAAGCCATCGTCCCGGACCTAAAAGCCTTTTTAGAAGCTGCTAGTGAGAAAGATATTCTAAAAGTTTTCGTTCAGGATAGGCATCAGGAAGAAGATCCAGAGATCAAACATTGGGGGCCACATGCGATGGACGATGAGGAGGGATCTGAGACCATATCAGAATTGGAAGGATTACCTAATCGAAAATTACCCAAAAGGTTTTACGACTCTTTCTATAAGACCGATTTAGAATTGACTCTTAGACAACATCAGATAGAGAGAGTGATCTTAACTGGGGTTACTACTGACATATGCGTACAAAATACCGCGGCTGGTGCTTTCTACAGAGATTATGACATTAAAGTGGTGAAAGACTGCACAGCTTCGATGACAAAAGAAAAGAAAGAGTCTGCTTTGGATTATATGAAAGAGATTTTCGGTGCAGTAATAGTCACGAGTGAGGATGTTATAGAGAAATGGTGATCGAAGAAGGAAAACTTTAGCTCATAATGATTAATTTTAAATATAGCATTTCTCAATCAGGTGGGGCATGATGGATTTTAGAGCTCGGGAGGAAACAAAAATATGATACGTTTTGGTCCAAGCGGTATCCCACTTTCCTGTAAAGGTAGAACACTTGAAGATGGGATCAAAGACGTTCATAAACTTGGGCTCAATGCATTTGAGGTTCAATTTTTAAGACCCAAGGTTAGAACTAGGCCTGTTGAGGAGGAAGAAGTTGGGTTGAAAGCTAAAGAAGTTCCCGAAAAGTTCGTCATCGGTGTAAATAAAGGCCGAGATTATCGGGAGGTCTTTGTGGAGGATTTGGATAAAGAATTAGAGAGAGGTGACATGCTTCATTCCATAACAGGAGGGGTCGCAGAAGAATTCCATAAGTTTCCTCGATTGGCAAGATTGAGTAAGGAATTAGACATAAAAATGTCTCTCCACACTCCGTATTACATAGAATTGAGCGAAAGAGATTCTGAGCCACTCGAAAAATCTAAACGTGCTTTCAAATACGGAGCGGTTATGGCCGATCAATTGGAAGCAGAGACTATAATTACCCATCTAGGACTCAGGAAAGAGGATCAAACTAAAGATTACCTTGAGAATTCAGCTGTTGAAAATCTCAGAGAACTTAGAGATTGGATATCGGAAAACTGCGAAACCGATATGAAGATAGGTTTGGAAACACAGACTGGAGAAGATGTTTATGGAAACCTCGATGAGACCCTAGATGTGTGCAGCCAGGTCTCCGGAACAGTACCAGTTATCAATTTCGCTCATATCAAGGCAGAGGGAGAATATCCGCTTGAAGATGAGGAAGACTTTACTGAGATTTTTGAGATGTGCAAAAAATTCATTTCAGATGAATATTATGTCACGTTCTCTGGAGTGGAAAAGAGAAGAAGAGATGAATGTAGATTGACCCCTATTAAAAGAGGCGATCTTCAATTTGAGGATTTAGTTTATTATCTCATAAAGGCTGACGAGAATATAACTATCATTTCGACTTCCCCTCTCAAAGAACACGATGCAATGTACATGAAAGTCATCTTTGAGAGAATTTATTCTCGTGAGATAGGCAAAGAATTGAGGCAAAAAAATGAATAAAAGATTGATCGAATCAGCGGAATACATTTTAGAATCGATAGAGTACTCTTTTGATAATCTGAATTGTGAAAGTATCGAGGAATCTGTAGATTTGTTGACAACCGCCAATAATGTGTTTGTCTACGGATCTGGTAGATCTGGTCTGGTTGGCAGAACTTTTGCGATGCGTCTGATGCAGCTCGGTTTAGAGTCTTACTTTATTGGAGAAACAATAACACCGGCCGTCAAACCAGGTGATTGCGTGTTTTTTGTCTCAAAAACTGGTGAAACTCAAACTGCGATACAAGCAGCTGAAATAGTGGATAATCGGGTAGAAAATTCTGATATAATCGTTCTGACCGCAAGTCCGAAATCTTCATTAGCTAAACTAGGTGATGTTGTGATCCCTCTTGAAGCTATTGAGAATAATGAGAAAAATAGAAAGCTCGCTCCTCTCGGGACAATCTTCGAAGATACGGCGATGATATTTCTAGACGGTTTGATCGCGGTTCTGATGGAAGAACTGGGTGAATACGAAGAGGATATTAAGGACAGACATCCAATTCTGATCTGAATCCTGAAGTTCTAAAGAGCAAAAGTTTTATAGACCACCCCTATTCATCAATTTAACCACAATCACTTTAAAGGAGTTGAGCAAAGTGGCGAACGGATTGAATTCAGCACGGAAATTGAAGAAGAATCGGCAGAAGTTCAGATGGAGCGATAAGGATTATAAAAAGAGAGAATTAGGTCTGAGAGAGAGAACCGACCCTCTTGAAGGTGCTCCACAAGGCAATGGTATAGTTCTAGAAAAAGTGGGCATAGAAGCAAAGCAGCCCAACTCTGCCATCCGAAAATGTGTAAAAGTTCAGTTGATAAAGAACGGACGACAGGTCACGGCCTTCGCTCCTGGAGAAGGAGCTATAAGTTATATTGATGAACACGACGAAGTTCTTATTGAAGGTATAGGAGGGATGAGGGGAAAAGCTAAAGGAGATATACCTGGAGTCAGATATAAAGTAGTGAAAGTCAACCGTGTTGCTTTATCAGAATTGATCGCAGGTAGGAAAGAGAAACCTCTAAGATGATCGAAAGGTGAAAAATATGGCCGAAGAAGAAACGGAAGAACAGCAAACTGTTAAAAGAGAAAAAGAGGAATTGTATGAGTCTTTGGATATGCCTCTATTATTTGGAAAATATGATATGAAAGAAGTAAAAGTGGATGATCCTGGATTGGAGAAATATATTGATCTTTTACCCATACTTCTTCCTCACAGCGGAGGAACTCATGCGGATAAGAGGTTTAAGAAAGAAGAAATCAGTATTATAGAGAGACTGATAAATAATATGATGAGGACTGAAGATTTTACCGGCAAGAAACTTAAAGCTTACAATGCTGTAAAAGACGCTATGGACATAATTCACGAAAGGACTGAAAAAAACCCGGTCCAAGTTTTGGTGGATGCCATTGAAAACAGTGCTCCGAGAGAGGAAACAACCCAGATAACATATGGTGGTATCTCAGTTCCAAAAGCTGTGGATGTTTCACCTTGCCGGAGGATTTCACTCGCACTTTCTAAAATTTCTCAGGGCGCAGTGAAAGCGTCTTATAAGAATAGGAAAGATATTTCGACTTGCCTAGCTGAAGAATTAATCATGGCCTCCAGGAAGGACAAGAACAGCTTTGGAGTTTCCAAAAAGGAAGAAACTGAAAGAATGGCGGCCTCGGCTAGATGAAACAAAAACTTTTTAGTTATATTATTGGTGATTTTTATGGGTAGAAAGGAGAAGAACGTACAGAAAGCAAGAAAACTGATGGAAAAACCGAGACATATACGCAATATAGGAACCGCTGCACATATCGATCATGGTAAGACAACGCTCAGCGATAATCTGATCGCTGGCGCGGGCATGATGTCGGAAGAGTTGGCGGGTAAACAGTTGATGCTCGATTTTGATGAACAGGAACAGGAGAGAGGCATCACTATAGATTCAGCGAATGTTTCGATGGTGCATAATTATGAAGACGATGAGTATTTGATTAATCTAGTAGATACTCCAGGTCACGTGGACTTCGGTGGAGACGTTACTAGGGCGATGAGAGCGGTAGATGGCGTAATCATCGTCGTTTGTGCCGTGGAAGGTGTCATGCCGCAGACAGAAACGGTCATAAGACAAGCGATGAAAGAAAAGGTCAAACCGATCCTGTTCATAAATAAGGTTGATAGACTGATAAAAGAGTTGAACGTTAACCCGGAAGAGATGCAGCAGCGATTCCACGAGATAATAAGAAATGTTGATGAACTCATAAAAAATAACGCTCCCGAAGAATTTAAAGATGAATGGAGATTGAACGTTGAAGATGGAAACGTAGCCTTTGGGTCCGCTTTACAGAACTGGGCGATCTCTGTTCCCTATATGGAAAAGAGAGGCATTTCCTTCAAAGAAATTTATGAACATCTAGAAGGTGGTAAAGAGATGGAGCGGGAGCTGTTGAAAAAGGCCCCACTCCACGAGGTTCTTCTTAATCAGGTGATCAGACATATGCCTGACCCGATCACAGCTCAAGAATATAGGATACCCCACATATGGAGGGGAGACGAAGAGAGCGAAGTCGGTCAGACCATGATCAACTGTTCTGAAGATGGTCCAACGGCTATGATGGTCACTAAGATTTTGATGGACGAACACGCCGGTGAGATTTCCGTCGGAAGGCTGTTCGGTGGTAAGATAAAAGATGGGATGGAATTATATATCGACGATCAGCCCGGCACAAATAGGGTTCAGCAGGTTTCGCTGAGTGTAGGCGCCGATAGAATACCAGTGGATGAGATTAAAGCCGGTAATGTTGTCGCCGTAGGAGGTCTGAAAGATGCGATAGCTGGTTCAACTGTCACCTCAGTAGATGATGTGGTGCCTTTTGAAGAGATGAAGCACTTTTCTGAGCCTGTGGTCACTAAAGCTATCGAGGCTAAGAACACATCAGACTTACCAAAATTGATAGAGGTTCTCAGAAGTGTTGCAAAAGCTGATCCTTCAATCGATATAGAGATCGATCAGGAAACAGGAGAGCATTTGATATCAGGCATGGGTGAATTGCATTTAGAGATCACAGAGCATAGGATACAAGAGGAACATGGAGTTCCTATAATATCTTCAGAACCAATAGTTGTTTACAGAGAAGCTATCGAACACGAAGGTGGAACATTCATGGGCATTTCCCCTAACCGCCACAACAGATTCTATTTCGATGTAGAACCTCTAGAGGAGGAAGTTTTAAAAGCTATAGATGAAGGAGATATCTCGGTTCACGGTAAGATAAAAAATAAGACTGAACTAGCTAAAGATTTAAGAGAGTTGGGCATGGATAAAGATGAGACGAAGAACTTTGTAAACTTCACAGAAGATAACGTTCTTCTTAACATGACCAAAGGTATACAATATTTGAACGAGACTATGGAATTGATCGAACAGGGATTTGAGGAATTATGTGATGAAGGTCCATTAGCCCGAGAACCTTTAAAAGGCGTTAAAGTCAAGTTAGTTAACGCTAAACTGCACGAGGATACTATACATCGGGGTCCTGCGCAAGTTATACCTGCAGTAAAAGATGCTATCTCAGGAGCTTTATGCCAGGGAAGTAGAATTTTACTCGAACCGAAACAGAAGGTCTTTATCGATGTTCCGTCCGATCTCATGGGCAATGTCAACGTTGAGATCCAGCAGCGAAGAGGAGAAGTACTAGACATGAATCAGGAAGGAAGCGATTCTCATATTGTTGCCAAATGTCCGGTTTCAGAGATGTTTGGATTTTCTGGAGATATCAGAAGTGCTACAGGAGGAAAAGCACTCTGGTCCACGGAACATGCGGGCTTCGAAAAAGTTCCTGAGAAACTACAGCCGGAAATAGTCAGACAGATCAGAGAGAGAAAAGGCCTAAAACCGGAGCCGTTCGGCGAATCTCATTTCGAAGACTGAGGCTCGGGAAAACTTATTAATAAACCCCTTTTTCTATCCATTTCCATGGCAGTTAACGACCAGACAGAGAGTGGAAAAAATATATTGACCTTATTTTATGCCTTATTAGCAGCTTCAGGCTTAGCTTTTTATGTCTCGTGGTCATTTCTCCACGGCACTTGGACAGATATAGGAGTCTATGCAGTCTCAGTGGTTCTGATCGCATTTGGAATCGTAGGTTATATCCTTTATTCGATCGAAGAATAGGAAGAAGAAGTTTTAGATTTTAGTGTGTTTTACTTATATATACTAGAGTCTCGGCTTTCTCTTCACAGTTTATGCATTTTCCTCGAAATCTCTCTTTTTCATATGGAGTACCAAGTATGTCTCTTCCAGTAATATCTTCGATTTCCTTTCCACAACTTTTATTTTCACACCATCCCCCTCGATAGATCTTTTCCTCGTCAATTTCGGATAGATCTTCTATATCCTCTATCTTTTTCTTCAATTCTTCTTCAGCTCTTTCATACATCTCTTTCTGCATAGTTTCAAAGGTATTTTCTATTTCCTGTATGATCTCGTCTTTATCAATGCTTCGTTTATTTCCAGTATCTCGTCTAACTAAAGTTACGGTCTCTTCTTCGATCTCATCGCTTCCTACGTCTAATCGGACTGGTATCCCTTTCAATTCAGCTTCGTAAAACTTACTTCCGGGTCTTTCTTCGCTATCGTCAATATCTGCTTCGATATCATTCTGCTCCAATTTTGCTTTGATATCTTGACAGTATTCAAGAACTGTTTCTTCATCCCCGTAAATTATAGGTATGATTCTGACTTGGAGGGGAGCTATCTCCGGCGGTAGAACCAATCCATTATCATCACCGTGGATGGCGGCTATTCCACCTACCAATCTTTCGGCCATCCCATAGGTTGTTTGATGAACGTGCTTATGATTTCCATCCTCGTCCTCGAAGGTGATGTCATAGGCTTCGGAGAAATTGGTCTTGTATTGATGGATTCCTGCCATCTGGAGGGTTCTGCCTGTAGGCATCAAAGCATCTGCACCGACAGTATACTCTGCTCCTGGGAACTTATCCCAATCTGTTCTAACCAAGGCGAGATAGGGCATGCAGATCTTTTTGGAGAGTTCCTCCATTATTTCCAAATCTTCCTCAATCTGCGCCTCGGCACCTTCTTCAGTGGCATGACAAGTATGTGCTTCAAAGAAATGAAACTCTCGCATCCTCATGAAAGCCTTGGTCTGTTTTGTCTCATATCTAAATACGTTTACCATCTGATATATTTTGAGCGGTAGATCCGCATGTGAGCGAACCCATAAATCAAAGACGGGATACATAGCGGTCTCACTAGTCGGTCTGAGAAGAAGCGGTATGTCTAGTTCGTTACGTCCCGCTCTAGTAACCCAATAAACTTCCTCTTCAAAACCGGCGATGTGGTCAGCTTCTTTCTCGAACTCTTTTTCCGGTATCAAAAGTGGGAACTTTACTTCTTGGTGCCCTGTTCCGTTCACCAACCTTCTCGTCTCTTTATCGATATTCTGCATAAGTTTCCAGCCGTAAGGAGTCCATATATTCATTCCTTTGACAGGGTATCTCTTATCACAGAGTCCTGCTTCTTCTACGATCTCATTATACCATTGGTTGAAATCCTCATATTTTTTCTCGTTATCCTCGTCTTTTTTTCCCATATTACCACTTAATTCTGATCGCTAAAAGCGCTATTGATGAACTCTTTTTTAATATTTCTGTTCACAATCACGAGTATTTTTTACGTAGTTTTTTTATCTCCCTCTTTTCTTCTCTGTTGAGATATCTATTTATTTTAGGATATTGTTCCGCATGCCAAACAGGCCTATATTGAGTCATGATGTTCAATTTTGGGTCTTTTAGATTTGAATCTATCCATTCGAGCAGTGGTTTAGTGCAGCATTCAAGATGTCCCGGTAAAACCAAATGTCTGATGATCAGATCGCCTGTTTTTTCTGCGATCAAGTGGTTCCTTCGGAGAACGAAAGTATAATCTTCAACATCTGAAAGTTCTTTGGCACAATCGTCGTTTCCGTATTTAAAATCGGTCAGGTAGACATCCATCAGTTGACTTAAAAGCTTCATACATTTTTCGCTCAAATACATGTTACTGTTCCAGATTTGAGGGACAGATTTATTCATCTTCTTTAGAACTTCCATGATATAAGGTAAATTAGGTGTAGGATCACCGCCTACCCAGTTGACATTCTTTCCTCCGCTAGATTCTATTTTTTTTGCGAGCATTTCTGTTGGAATATCTCTACCTTGATTTAACTGGCTTATCTCGTAGTTCTGACAGAACACACATCCAAAATTACATCCTGCGAAAAAAACAGTATGTGAAGGCACTAATTCTCTCTCCTCCCCCATATGAAGAAACTCTGACGAGATCTTCGATTCTTTAACCTCACAATAACCGGTTTCTCCTTTTGTTCTGTTAACTTTACAACTTCTCTCACAAAGCTCACAGTTTTTGACCATCTCTTTCGCTAGTTGGATTTTCAAATCTAAAGGAGGTATTTTATTCTCTCTTCTATATTCGTCGATTTCTTCCCACAATTCCTCCTGGTTGAGAGCTAAAAAGTTTTTCTCACCACTTTGTCTTTTCGCCTGGATGTAATATGGTTCGATCTCACCTTCTAAGATAGCTCTGTACCTATCCAACATCGTTGATAAAAGCAACCAAAACCTATTTGATTTTTCCGATGATTTTCACTTAAAGATTTTAAAATACATATATAGGAATTGTAAAAACCATGCTATGAATAGAAAGAAAGACGAAATATAGTCAGGTCCTTGGCTTAGGAAATAAAATTCATCAAAATTCACATATAGGAAAGTTGAGAAAAATATGAAAATCTGAAATTCTAATACCATCAATATTTTAGATTCATCTTTGATATTCTTTTTAGAGATTGTCAGTATAGATTGAGAGACAGCTAGGCCTAGCAATATAAGGATAAATCCTACATATCCTGTAGGTAGTACGATGAAAAAAGAACCTAGAAGAAGTAGAACCATAGTGCCGGTTTGAAAGTAGGGTAATCTTGGGAATCTGAATAGATTTCCAGGTCTGAAGGGAAGAAAGCTTTTTACTGATTCTTTCCAGGGTTCTTTTGAAATCGAAATGAGATATATCCCTATCAAAAGAAGTCCGATCCCGCCAGGGAAAAATAATAGTCTCCAAAGAAAAACAATTTCGATTCCCGCTACGCAGCTTCCGAGGCCTAATAGGAACTTTCCTATCTCATTTCTTTCCATCAAACTGCGAGTAATCAAATTTCTAAAATAATTTTTGGTATAATACATGATTACTAATAGATAGAAAAAGGGATAAGAGTTAAATTACAATCCTTGATTTGGAGCACATCATGTCGAGACCAGAAGATCTCAGTATAGTAGAGCCAGGTAGCCCTGAATCGATAACTCGGAAAGAATATTCGGTTGAAGAGTATGTAGAGCACTTTAGAGAATTGGTAGAACTTGAGAGACAGGAAGAGATGGAGAGACACGAAAGAGAGATGAAACAACTCTCTGGATGGGAAAGACAGAAGGAAGGTAGAGCAATTTTGAACGCCCGTGCTAGAGATGAGGGCACGGGCTTGGGAGGAAAATTCTTAGTGAAGTTTGTCAGGAAAGATGGACTCCCTGAGACAGAAATTAGCGTTGGAGACCTGGTACGAATCAGTAAAAACGAACCTCTATCTGATGATAATCCTTGCGGTACGGTCACTGAAAAAACCGGATATTCTTTAAAAGCAGCATTCGATGATAGACCTCCAGACTGGATGTATGATAAGGTCCGAATCGATCTTTATGTGAACGATATCACATATCAGAGGATGTTAGATGCTCTAAAGAGTATTGAAGATTTGGAAGGAAAGAAAAGGAGATTGATAGAGACACTTCTAGAAGGAAAAGAGAGACACTTTGATCCTAGTGAGAAGGTCTATTTTTGCAATAGAGAACTGAATGAAAGTCAGAAGGAAGCTGTGAAAAAAGCTCTTGATTCTGAGGAATTACATCTTGTACATGGGCCTCCAGGGACTGGAAAGACGGTCACCTCCGTAGAGATAATAGAGCAGTCAATCGAAAAAGGTAAAGAGATATTGGCATGTGCGGATTCAAATGTTGCTGTCGATAATCTAGTTGAGCATTTGGTCTCGAGAGGTAGAGAAGTTGTTCGAGTCGGTCATCCAGCTAGAGTTACTCCAGTGCTTCGAGAGCACACTTTAGATTATATTTTGGAAAAAAATGACACGTATCAAAAGGCACAGGAGCTTAGAGAAAGAGCTTTAGAGCTGAAAGATGAGCAGGATAGATACACATATCCAAGCGGTCGGTGGAGAAGAGGTCTCAGCAACGAGGCGATAAAAAGTTTAGCTGAGAAAGGTAAAGGGAGCAGAGGTATACCACCTAACAAGATGAAAGAGATGGCTAAATCACTAGAGATACAGGAAGAGGTGGACGAACTTTTTGAAAAGATCGATGATCTCGAAAAAAAGGCTGTAGGAGAAGTTTTGGATAAAGCAGATGTGGTTTGTTCAACCAATTCCTCCTCTGCATCACAGGCTTTAGAAGAGGAAGAGTTCGACCTTTGTGTTATCGACGAGGCTACTCAAGCCACGGAGCCTTCATGTTTGGTCCCTTCGATCAAGGCGGAGAAACTCATCATGGCAGGAGATCACAAACAACTACCTCCTACCATTTTGAATGAAAAAGCCAAGGATGAAGGTTTAGATGAGACGATGTTCGAAAGATTGATCGCTCTTTATGGGGAGGATGTGAAAAGTTTGCTGAATGTCCAGTACAGGATGCACGAAAAGATAATGAGATTTTCTGCGGATGAATTTTACGATGGAAAACTGATCGCGGACGAGACGGTTAAAGAACATACTTTGGAAGATTTAGTCGAAGGAAAAGTTGAAGGGAAATTTGAAGTGATCCTTGATCTTGGTGTACCTTTAGTCTTGGTGGATACCCAAGGAGAGATGCCTGAAAGGACTAGAGCATGTTCGACTTCTAAAGAAAATCCGGGAGAGGCTGTTCTTGCTGAAAATTTTGCTGCTCGATACATTGATTTAGGATTGAAGGCTACGGATATAGGGATAATCACTCCTTACAAAGACCAGGCAGATTTGATAAGAGAAAAAGTGGAGCAAGAAGGATTAGAAGTGGATACTGTAGATGGGTTTCAGGGAAGAGAAAAAGAAGTGATCGTATTGTCCCTTACTAGAAGTAATGAGAAAGCGGTCATAGGATTTTTGAGAGATTTAAGAAGATTGAACGTCAGCTTGACCAGGGCGAAAAGAAAACTAATAATAGTGTGCGATACGGAAACGCTCTCTTCACATGAGATCTATGATAGATTGTTCGATTATGTGGAAAAAGAAGGAAAAAGTTTTAGAATATCAATTTGAAATCTCACTCTAATGCTTTTTTCTGTATCTCCATCAGTTCTTTTATCCCTTTTTCAGCAAGATCTAAAAGTTTATCATGTTGTTTTCTAGTGAAAACTGCTTCTTCTCCAGTAGCCTGGATTTCAATGAAGTTTTCTTCATGGTCCATAACCACGTTCATATCTACGTCCGCGTTAAAATCATCCTCATAACAAAGATCCAATCGTTCTTCGTCCGCTACGATGCCTACGCTAGTAGCTGCTACTTGTCTTTTCATCGGATCTTCTTCTATGTCTCCATCTTCGATCATCTTCTGGACAGCTAATTTCAAGGCGACCCAAGCACCAGTTATAGAGGCAGTCCTTGTTCCACCGTCGGCTTGTAGGACGTCACAGTCTATCCATAGAGTTCTTGCCCCTACTTTCTCGAGATCTATCCCTGCTCTCAGACTTCTTCCTATCAATCTTTGGATCTCTTTAGTTCTACCTCTTGCTCCTTTTCTCTCTCTTCTGATTCTCTCTTCTCCGCTTCCGGGCAGCATACCATATTTGGCGGTCAACCATCCGTGATCTGCCTCCTCATCATTGATCCAAGGCGGAAGGGATTCTTCCACCATGACTGTACAAATAACTTTGGTCTTCCCGGTCTCTATCAGTGCAGATCCCTTTGGATTCTCGAGATAGCCAGGTTCTATGGAAGTGTTACGTATCTCATCATTTGCTCTGTCTCCTCTTGACATCTTTTGACACCTTTTAGTCCCTTCAAGTACGTTTCCGATATAAATGTTAGGTGGATATTATTTAAAAATAATAGAAAATTAAGTGTAAATTCCCGAAAAAATTAAGAAAGGCCTTTATGATAGGAACCCATGACATTTAGAGGATTCATATCTATAGACGTAGAGCCAACGGAAAAAATGCTTGAGTTCATCGACGAACTGGAGAGAACTGGGGCACCTCTCAACATGGTAGATCCCAACCAATTACACATGACTGTCAAATTCCTAGGGGACACTGAAGAGGATATAGTCGATGAGATCGTCGATAAAACTGGATTCGCTTTAGAGCCGTATGATCCCTTCAAGATCGATTTGAAAGGTACTGGTGCATTTCCACATCTAGGCTTCATGAAGGTCGTTTGGATAGGATCTGAAGTATCATCTGAGGAGACTCAAACCTCGGAGAACGAAGAGTTTGATCTTTTATCTGATATCGCTCATAGAGTTGAGGAAGAACTGGTTCCGTTGGGATTTGAGAGAGATGATAGAGAATTTTCTCCACATATCACAGTAGCTAGAGTTAAAGGGGGAAAGAATAAAGAAAAACTGAAAAGTACAATTGAAAAATATGAGGAGGAAGATTTTACGACCTGGAGTGTAGATCGATTGACTCTAAAGAAAAGTATTTTAAAGGAAACCGGTCCTGAATATCATACCGTTGAAGAGATCCATCTTTAATTATTGCATTCATGTTTAGTCCACCCACAATATTGGGGATAGTCGTATTTATCCCTGCATTGATCGTACTTTACTATTTTCTAGGTGAGTTCGAGAGATATTTTAAAGCTAATAAAGCTCTTTTTATGGTTTTAATCGGACTCGCTGTAGGAATGTTTGTAGGGTTTTTTTCACTATATTTTCCCTTAGATGACATATTATGGGCATTCGGGATCGTACTCCTAGTGGAGACCATAAAACTCTTCGCGATGATCCAAAAACCTTTCAGATTAAATTACGATTCTTCTTTTTACGGATTGGCGTTTGGAACCGGTATAGCAGCTATGATGGTCTTCACGTTCGCCTACTCAGCTGCCTTGATATCTCTAGATATTACAACAATGTTGTTTGTATTTTTGATTTCTTGCAACTACACTTTCGTCGGTGCCTCTACAGGAGGTATAATAGGCTATGGAAGCACACTAGGGGAGTTTTGGAGATATTTTGGTAGAGCTTTACTTTTAGGAGGATTTCATGCATTTTTGATGACGTTCGTCTGGACTTTCGGATACGAACAGATTTTAGGTTCCTTTGCGATTTTGCTGATAGGATTCGTTTATGGAAGCTTTTTGATCTTGTACCTTTATAATGAGATATTTCCAGAAGTTATAGAGGATAAGATAGAAGAAGTCAAAAAGTCGAATAGTACCTAATCATTATATAAAACCGAGGACTTATTTTGTACGATGGAAGAGACGGAAGATAATTCTTATAGTAAAAGATCGGATGGAAGAAACGCTAGTCGAGAGAAAAGGAGGACAGAAGAAGGTACTTCTTATATCCAAAGAGTGATAGTTTTGTTAATCGCTTTTTTGATCTTATCAGCGTTATTTTTGGGGCCTATTATGGATTTCTTTTACGGACCTTGGGGTCTCGGAAGAGTATATCCTGAAGAAGCGGATTACTCTATAAGAAGAAGAATTAGTCTTGATAATGTTGGAGCTGGCTCTTTAGATTATAATCTGACATTAGCAGTACCTTATGATATACCTGAAAATAACATCCAGTATATAGATGAAATGAGTTGGAATATTGAGCCTGATTTTCATCGCAAATACGGGTCTGAATGGAAATCGTGGGACCGTGAAATCAGCGCTTATGGATCAGAAGATATACGGATCGATTATTCTGTAAGAACTACTACTGTTTCTTGGGATTATTCAGGAGAGGAATCAGGAACGATCGAAGATATATCAGAGGATTTGAAAGACCAGTATAATAAGGATCAGTGGCAGCTTAACGATGATAGGAATGACGATGGAGAGGTTGATTGGATGATTCAACCTAATCATTCTAGGATCCAAGAACTCGCTGAAGAAATCGTTGAAGGAGAGGACAATGTATACGATAAATCTAGAGCTATTTATGATTGGATAAATGACAATATCGAGTACGAGCTCGGCAGACCTGGGCTTTTACCCAAACATGCGATTTGGGTACTAGACAGCGGTACTGGAGATTGTGACGAGCAATCTTTCCTTTACGCTTCTCTATCGCGAGCTGTCGGTATACCTACATGGATGGAGCTCGGCGTCTTATATGATCGAGGCGGTCAAAGATGGGGAGGACACGGCTGGATAAGAACAAAATTTGTGTCGGAAAACGGATCGGGTGGATGGGTCAATATTGATCCAGTGAATGATCAATTTTATTTTCGAGATGCTTTACGCTTCACGACCTGGGTGGACGATGGAGAGGAAGGCCATCTGGAAGATTTCTACTATTATCTAAGATGGAGAGGTGGTGATCTTGAACTGCAAGATGATTTCGACAATGTTAGGATGGAAACCGAAGGGAGGATAGTATCTGAAAATGGTTGGTATGTTCCTGGATTTAGGATGATATTTGGAATTCCTGCCGTGATAGTTTCTGTCGCTGTTTACTCGATTTTCAATAAGAAAAAAGGATAAATGGTCCCGACTCCCGGATTTGAACCGGGGGCTTGGTGATTTCCGCGGGTGATAACAGGCCAGGATAGGCCCAAGTTTAAATACCAACTACAGTCACCCGCTCTAGCCAAACTGAGCTAAGTCGGGATTTGCGTATAAAGTCTCCCGCTCTATGAGCCAACTTATAGTTGGCGAGTCAGAGGAATTTTATTCCTCGTNNCCAAACTGAGCNAAGTCGAGATTCGCTTTTGGATTAGTGATAATTGCTATTTATCCTTTTTGTTCAACTTTTTCTTTGAACTTCTCCGCCATCTCTATCCTTTTCTTCGGGGCAGGATGATCATAGAAGAATATCTCTATTAGTTTATGAGGATCTATTTCAGCTAGATCTATGTCCGATAATCTCTTGAATCCAGATATCATCGCATGTGGATTCTCTGTTGTCTTTATAGCGAATTCGTCAGCTTTTCTCTCTCTGTATCTGCTATAGGCATTTGTTAGTGGATCTATTAGGGAGTAAAGACCGTATAGTATGAGTAAGAAAAGAGGCAAATGATATACATTCTCGAAACTACCGTAGGCAGTGAATATTTGTCCGGTAAGATAAAAAATAGGAAAAATCAATGCAGCGCTGATGAGTACGAATCTAATCACATCCTTATTCACGTAGTGCCCCAATTCGTGGGCTACAACTCCTTCGATCTCTTTTGGATGGAATTTGTCTAGCAAAGTATCGAAAAGAAGCAATCTCTTAGTTTTTCCCATGCCTGCAAACCCTGCGTTAGCTTTTTCAGTTTTTTCGCTAGCTTTGACAACGACTACTTTTTTCAGTTTAGCGACACCGTGTTTTTCCGACATCTCAACTAAACGTTTTTTGAGACTTTCATCTTCCAATTCCTCCAGCTCATAAAAAAGTGGAAGGATGACCAAATGAGAGATGTTTGAGAGTATTCCGGATATTATGAATAAAAGGATTCCTGCATATAACCACCACAGCTCAGGAAATGTAGAACCTAAAAAGAAAAGAGCAAGGATGATAGGCACCATGAATACGAGAGAGATGAGTAAAGATTTGATCTGATCTTTGCTCCAATCCCATATTGTGTCATTGCTCAGGTCGTACTTATGTTCTAACCTAAAGCCCGAGTAGTAAGAGACCGGGAGCGAGATAAGGTAAAGTAAAATAGAATAGATTATGATGAAGATAGCTGAGATGATCCAGTGATGCGAAAGAACTGTTCCTGAAGTCAATCCCCGAACCCAAGACTCGAGTAGACTGGTAAATCCAGAAAAATAAGTGAGTGCTAAAAAAGGCAGATATAAACCGAATGTCTGGATTATCCCAGTATAGAACTTTTGTTTGGAATACAGCTTTGCTTTCTTTCTTTTTTCTTCCTTGAACTCGTATGGATAAGTGACTTCTTCTTTTTCAGCCATCGTATCACTCAATTTCAGCTTTCTTGAATTCCTCCCCTTCCCAAGGTAGCGTTGCATCGACACCCCATTTCGCGGTCAGTTCCGGGGCACTAGGATCCAACGAACTTCCTTTTTCGTCTTCGTAAACGTAGATATCTTTGTCAGGCTGGAATCTAGTTGCGACAGCCCATTCTACCTCATTATCATCGTAGATATCGATATCATCGTTCACTACCGTAATTTTTTTCATCGAAGGGTGTGCCTCGAAAGCTTTTTCGATTATATGCTGTATATCTGAATTCTTATCCTTGATAGAGATCACTCCATGAAGCCAACAACAGCCCCCTTTAGTGAGTTTAACGTCTTCCACTGCAGTTATTTTGCTTAGTTCTTTTTTCATAACTGATTCTCTAGGTAGACCCATCAGAAGAAAATGCTCATTTCCTCCAGGAAGGAGCCCGTGAAAGATCGCATCGTTTCTTCTATAGATCTTGTCTATCTTGACCACTGGTTGCTGTCTTATCTTGTCGTAGGTTCCAGTAATATCAACGAAAGGACCTTCGTCATCCTCGTCAGCGGTGATACTTCCCTGTAAGACATATTCCGCGTCAGCTGGAACAGAGATCCCGTTATCTATATCGGTGATCTCAATTTGTTCTCCTAATGTGGCCATTAAAAGAGAATTTGCTACTTCTAATTCATCTATCTCATACTCTATAGAGGTAGAAGCTGCTAAAAGGACAGCGGGATTTACTCCAATAACTATAGAGATATCAAGATGCCCCTTTTCCTCTAATGCGAGATCATACATCTTCTTCAGATGACGAGGGCAAATTCGTATAGTGAAAGTCTCATCGTCACGAAGCATCAAACGGTGATAGGAAAGGTTTCTCACATCATCGCGTTCTGCAATAACTATTCCTGAGGTAATATATCTTCCACCGTCTTTTGGATAGTATTTTGGGATAGGCAGCTTTGTCAGGTCTACGTTTGTTATTAAATGATCTTCAAATCCAGCACTCTCAATATATTTTGGTTCCGTTGGTTCCTCTACTGCATCTGCAAGTTTTTCTATTATCTGTCCCTTTTCTGTGTTGAAATGATCAGCCAACCTAGAGCGAGAGGCCCAGAGGTTCATTATCAGCGGACCGTGGGGGAATTTTGGGAAGTAGATCGGAACATCGCTATTTTGTTTTGCTTCTTTCGTGACCCTGTACTCCAAAGGAATTTTTTCGTTTATCGTTTTAAAATCAAATTTTTTCATTATGTTTTTGATTGTCAAATATGATGCCTCCTGATTAGAGACTGATTTACTGTTGTGTTACCAAGTCGTACGTGTGATATAAAAGTTTACAATAAATAGTCATGATCATCGTCAACAATATCCATCTCTCAATTGACTTGCAGAAGTGTCGGTCCCTACGTCTTTTGCTTCACCTCTTTTCCCCTTAGTTTTCCAGCCATAAATTATCAAGACAATACCGATTATTATGATAATAGCGATGAAAAGGGTATTTAATCTAAAAAGTGTTGATCCCACCAAACCAACTACTATTATAATAACGCCTAGGATTGATGTAAAGTTCAGTAACGATTTGATTTTTTCACCTTGCTCATATAGTTATTATTTTTCTTATATAAATATCTTACTTCAAACTCCTTTTAGGTTCGTATATTCAAGTTTCTAGTGGTGTAAAGTATAAAAGGAGGTAAAGTAATGCGAGTCCATGTCAGGATGGACATACAAAGAAGCCGGCGTCGATATCGAGGAGGAAGAAGAGGCTATCAAAGCTATAAGAGATTCCGTGCTCTTTGCTAGAAAAGGGAAAGGAGCACCTCTGGAAAGCGAATTTGCCGGTCTAGTAGAATTTGGTGAATTCGCTCTGTCACTTTGTACTGATGGTGTGGGTACCAAGCTAATGGTTGCTAACAAGATGGAGAAGTGGGACACTATCGGCATCGACTGTATAGCGATGAACGTCAACGATGCGATATGCCAGGGTGCGGAACCCATTGCTTTTGTGGATTATCTAGCTATGGAAGATCCTGATCCAGAACTAGCGAGACAGTTAGGTATAGGTCTTCAAAAAGGGGCGGAGATGGCGAACATCACCATCGTAGGCGGAGAGACCGCAACTTTAGTTGAAATAATTAACGGCTTTGACATAGCTGGAACAGCTCTAGGCTACGTAAAAAAAGAAGATATCATAGACGGCAGCGATGTAGAAGCAGGTGACGCGATCATAGGTATTCCGAGTTCTGGGATACATTCTAATGGGCTGACTCTAGCTAGAAAGATAGTAGATGAATCCGATTTCAGTTATCACGACGAAGTTGATTTTGGAGTAATAGGTGAAGAATTATTGAAACCTACAGAGATCTATACTGAAGTTGTTTTAAGAGCTTTAGATAAGTATGAGATAAAGGGTATGGCGAACATCACTGGAGGTGGTTTGCGAAATATTCCTAGGATTAACAGTGATTATCGTTATGTGATAGAAAATCCTTTAAAACCTCAGCCTGTCTTTGAATTTTTACAGAAGGAAGGCAAGGTATCAGATGAGGAGATGTATAGAACGTTCAATATGGGCATGGGCTTTGTGATGGTCGTTCCTTCTGATATCGCTGAAGAAGTTGCTAAAGATGTTGGTGGGAAGATCGTAGGAGAAGTCGAAGAAGGATCGGGAGTAATTCATTTAGAGAAGGGAATAGAGTATCTAGTTTCAGACTGAAATTTGATTTTACATTTCCTTCAAAAATCCAAAATTCATAAAATAGATGAGAACATGCACCCTCGGAGATACGATGAAGGAACTCAAAGTGAAGGAAGCCGAAACAGAGTCTTTTGTTATTGGGCCTGATACATCTTCAGATCTAGGGGTGTCGGAAAGCGATGTCCTGTTGGCTAGAAATCCTGTTAATGGTAAAGGCTTAGCCGGAGAAGCAAAGATCGGTGAGAGTGTTGAAGAAAAAACTGTAATGATAAATAGGTGTCTTTTCGAATCTATCGGCCTCAACGAAGGTTCTGAGTTGATGATTTCAAGATACGAAAAAGAGATAAAAAAGCCGATCGAAGTCACTTTTGGAGTTGAGGATAAAGGGAAGTCGGATAGAGACCCTTTAACATTGATAAAAGAGAATGAGGGAGAATTTATCGATTTCGTAAAGGATATTTTGTGGACTAAAGATTCTAAATTTTTGTGGAGAGATAAGAAATTGATCGTCTCAATCGATGAGGTGGATGTAGAAATCGATAAAGATGATGTAATAGATTTCAATAGGTTAGAAGAATTTAGCTTGGTCATTTCTGAAACGGACTTTTACAGTGCGGTTTTCCTTGTTGATCTTTCTGGAAGTATGGAGACTAAAGATTTAGCTGTGAAAGAAATAGATTCTCTGATAGAAGAGATCAAAGAAGCCGTAGATAGCCCCGTGACTAGCGAATTCATAGATGATTTGGAAGATAATTCAAAGATAAAAAGGTCTCAAGCAGCCGCTTTCTGTGTACTCGTCTATTTGGTCCGAGAGATCGAAAGAGGGGACAAGATATCTATGATCCCTTTCAGTGATGAAGCTTCGGTCCTCTTATTCCAAGATCTAAAATATTTTGCTAGTGATGTTTGTGATTTGGAGACCGGTTTGAATAAAATTATAGAAGATATAAAATATCATCCTAGAGGAAGGACAAATATTTCCGATGCGTTGAATGAAGCCGTCGAAACGATGAAAGATTTTGATCACCAGGAGAAGAAAATGATAGTGTTACTCACAGATGGAGAACCGAAACCACCTTCGATTGATGATAAGGATGCGGTGATGAAGGTTATAGATGATAGGTTAGCGCCGAGAAAGGATGTAATAATAAATACTATAGGACTTGGAGATCAGGTCAATCATCATCTATTAGACAGTATTGCGACCAAAACAGGCGGCGAATATACTTACGTAAATAGTCTTCAAGGTATGATCGAAACTTATTCTAGGTACGCAGAATCCATTTCAGATAGTGCTTTCTCTCCGTAATATCTTAATATAAAGATTAGTGCTCGAGATTTGAAATTGTGAAAATATGTCAGCGACTATCACGGTACTTCGGGATGGAACTGAAGACAGTGTAGAGATGTACGTGAACCCTGAAGAGAAGATAAGCGAAATAATAGAAAGATGTGAAAGCTATTGGCAGATTGAAGAAGACGGTAATGAGTACGTATTGATGAAAAGAAATGCTAAACTTTCTTCAGATAAAACGGTGATAACTTCCGAGCTTCAGGACAACGATGTAGTAAAAATCCGAGAAAAAAGCAAGACAAAAGAGACAGATGTTGGAAAAAAAGAAAGTGTCGATTTAAAACCGGAAGAGATCTTATCTATGGCTGAAAAATGGTTGAATAACAATATAGGAGTGGATCCCGATAACCTTGAATTGGTCGAGAAGCAGAGGGAACAGAGCGTGACAAATCTGCAGTTCAGAAATATTGAATGTGGTAAAAAGTACACGGTTGAGATTGAAGGAGGGAAAGTTAAGACTTATATCCCTGCTTAACTTCATTCCAGATATATATCGTGTCGGCATCCTTTCTCGGCTGCATGGTCAATCTTTCATCTTGCACTAGACTTTGGATCTTTTCTTCTAATTTCTCTACCGTTATGTTCTCGGAACTTTTTCCGGTAAATTCGGCATAAACTTGTTTTTTCGTTGCCTTTTCGATATCTTCAAAAATTTGGACTAGGAGTTCTTTATCTACTAAACCGCTAGTTGATGTGCTTCCACCAGATCGTGCACTTATACCAGGCGATGGTTTTTTGTCGGTGTCGGTAGATGATTTTTCCTCCTTAGTGTCTTTTTCTGATCCATCATCTTTCTCAGAAAAGACAAACGTTTCTTTTTCATCAGAATCCGTTTTGGATTTTATATAGATTATAATGACTCCGATGATTATAATTAAAATTGCTATCACACCATAGATGTAAATCATCGAACGTTCTTCTTCATCACTCTCATCTATGATGATCTCGAAAGTTTTTTCGATTTCATGATCTTGATTAGAAACTTCGCCAGTGATGTTGTACTCTCCAGGTTCGAGCTCAGGTATGAAAACCTCTCCAACTCCTTTCACTTCATCCTCGATAAACCATGTCACGTTAACCTCGTTTTTTCTCTCTTCAGGTATATCTACAGTAAATATCTTGTTTTCCCTTTCTTCTATTTCAAACTGGATTAAGTCTACTTTTACTGTGAAATTGATACTCTCCAATTCTTGGCCATTCTCTTGATAGCCAATGATTTTAAAATGGACGGTCTCTTCGTCTTGGAATTGGTAGTTATAAGATTCGTTTTTCAATTTGGTTTCGATCGTTTCAAGCTCCTCGCTTGAATTTCCAGCGAGAATTTCGTAATAAGAGATAGTATTGTTTTCGTTTACATACCATTCAAGTTCATAATCTAGATTTTCTTCAAAGATTATCGTATTCAGACCTTTATATTCGAATACTTCTACCTCCGCTTTGACTATAAGAGTTGAATTATCCGTCAGATTTTTGTCATCGTAGGTATAAGTAGCGGTGATATCCCAAGTGCCGTGATTTTCAGGCTTGTATTCGTTATCATTCCACGTACCTCCTGCGTAATCGTGTATATGCCAATCCGTTTCTTCAGTCACTTCTTCTATTTCGTTGTCCCACTCGTCATAAGCTATGGATTTGTAGATAACGTTGTCAACAGAGCTAACCACTTTTTCTGAAGGCTCTATCTCTATGGAATCAGGTGGTCCTGGATTTACCTGGAATTTTTCAGATTTGCTGATCTCTTGGATATTAACGTCTATAGAATATTGGTCAACGAGTGTGATGTTATCCCATTCGTAGACAGTAGAACCAGCTGTAAAAGTCAAATTTACAGTCCTTGTGGTTTCTTTGATTGTCATCTCTACTTTATATTCGCCTCTTAACCAATTTCCATATCTGTCTTTCATGCGAACTATTTCGATCTCTGGGCTGCTACCGGCGGTTGTATCGTCAACTAAAACATCAAAATCGTTAAGGCTTGCTGGTCGGACGACGATAGTGCACGATTCTGAACTTACTTTGTCTTTTTCATCATGATAAGTAGCGCTTACTCGATGAACGCCGGCTGTAGTCTCTTCGAAAGTGCCGTTAGAGGCGGTATTCCACTTAAAATCTTGATTTTCATCCGCTATCAAATTGTTGTATTCATCGTATGCTTTAGCATGGAACTCTAGAGTTTGTCCGGCTGTGATCGTAGTTTCAGATGGCTCTATGAGTTCAACCGAATGAATTTGTCCTATTTTTACGGTAAGATTTATGGGCTCAGAAGTCAAATTCTCGTTGCCTTTGTACGTGACTCTAATCTCGTACTCACCAACTTTTGTCTTATTGAAAGTGCCGTTGGTAATGTTCTCCCAATGGAAGTCTTTAGAATTGTTCGTGACCAAGTTTCCGAACCGATCAGAAGCTTCAGCTTTCAATTTTAAAGTCTCTCCGGCTGTGATGTTAGTTTTTTGGGGTTCATATAATTTTACTGAATTCGCTTCGGCCGGTTCTACGGTCAAGTTTATAGGATTTGATATGAGCTTGCCATCAAAAGTTGCTCTGATCTGATATTTTCCTGCTGTAGTTTTGTTGAAAATGCCATCAGATGCGTTCTCCCATCCAAAATCTTTAGAATCATCTGTGATAGTATTGTTGTATCGATCGTATGCGGTCGCGTTGAAGTCTTTCTCATCTCCGGCAGTGATGTTATTTTTTGAAGGTTCTTTGAGTTCTACTGAGTGAACATTAGACGGTTCTACTGTTATATTTATAGGATCCGTGATGAAGGTTTCATTGGCCTTGTAGGTAGCTTTTACTTCGTATTCGCATGCTATGGTTTTATTGAACGTGCCGGTAGAAGAGGCATTCTCCCAATCGAAATCTTCAGTATCGTTCGTAATCAGATTTTTGTATTCATCGTAAGCTTTCGCTGTAAATTCTAATTTTTCTCCCGCAGTGATATTTGTTTTAGAAGGTGTTTTCAGTACAACTGAATCGACCTCGGCCGCTATTACAGTGACGTTGATAGGTTTAGAAACGATTTCTTCTTCAAAAGTAGCAGTAACATTGTAGTGTCCCGTTTTAGTTCTATTGAAAGTGCCGTTGGTAGCGTTATCCCACGTGAAATGTTCTCCATCATCGGAGATAAAATTTCCATATCGATCTAAAACTTCGGCATTGAACTCTAGGTTCTCTCCTGCTAGCAGAGTAGTTTCATTATTTGTTGAGATGTTGACCGAATGAGCTTTCCCAGCTTCTACATAAAAAGTATCGGATTCAGTAATTTCATCACCGGTGATGTTCATCTTATATTCGCCGCTCTCAGTGATATTTTCACCCATCAGGGTTGCATCACCGGATTGAAAAGTGAAGTTACCAAAATCGGTTTCATTTCCTATAACAATCTCAAATCGGTACATACCTTCTAGAGAATAATCTTCAACATTATACGCCTCAGATAAATTTATCGATGGAGAACTGCCTGCGGTGATATTATCTACTGAAAGCTCATACCGATCTATAGGATGTCTGCTCATATCGGGAGTTAGCCATGGGTAGTTATCTTTATTGTCTTCTCCATCGATGTCATAAGGATCCTTTCCGATGTTATCATGTCTATCTTCTAAATTGTGGTCAGACCAGTAATTTCCTCCTTCGTCACCTTCGGCAGGATCGCCCGAGTTCCATTTGTTTTCATCGTTAGCTATTGCATGTTCTGTATTGCCGATGAATTGATTCCGCCAGATTTCGTTATCAGAAGAATCTTCGATTTCAATTCCAACAGCATTGTTTTCTATTAAATTATTTGTAACCTTAGCCTCATTAGATCTATCGAAAAGATACATTCCGGATCCATCATTTCCTGAAATAATATTCCCTTCTATCAAATTGTAAGGACAGAATTCTTCTGTCTTTATACCATGACCAAAGTTATCAGAAATCGTATTCCCAATAATGTCATTATCATTAGAAAAGAAATAAAGATATATGCCCATTTCTGTATTCTCTGAAATCTCATTATCTTTTATTACCTGATTTGGTGACTCTTTAAGCTGAATTCCGTACTGATTATCAACGATCTCATTCCCATCATAAATATTCTTTCTATCGCTAGTCAACTCACTAACAAATATACCAATTCTGTTACTAGAAACGATATTATTTTTTATTTCTCCTCCTCCACTCTT
>SL_8KL_010_SEDDRAFT_10000146_pt1 | contig 57559 bp, 43 predicted proteins | sample SodLakKL_010_SED_4_FD_11160 | JGI IMG/M metagenome (IMG submission 11160)
TTTTTATCAACATAAACGGCTAATTTTCCTAGAAAGTTAACATAACTACCAAGTTCATTGTCATACCAACCGAAAATTTTAGCGTGGGTAACCGGAATATTAATGTCCTCTTGTATTTCGATGCCGTGTTCGCGAAGGGTTTTAGCATAAAAGGGTATGAAACCGGTTCTGGTATGTGTTTCTGCTCCTTCAATAATAATTGCAGCAGGATAACCAATCATGTCGGATGAAACGTTCTTTTTTTCACTGTAGACAAGCATTTCTTTTTGGGGGCCTTCAGCGGCTTTTTTATAAATATTGTTAATAAAATTTTTGCTTAAAAGAGGTTCGCCATCTTCGCTTAGGGTAGTGTTAAACGTAACGTTGAGGACAATGAGAGAAGCTGTACTAATGGGAACTCTAACTGAATCTGCCATGATGCCGATCTGCTTTATTTCCGGTAAAATATTTTCCAGAGCAAACCCTGCGCCGGTAGTGGTCATGATTATGTTGTTAAATACAGAACGAGTTTTTCTCAAATCAGAAGCATCTGCTTTAGGTGCTGAATCTAATATATTTTGATTATTTGTAGCTGCATGGACAGTAGACATTGAAATAGTAATAATTTCTGATGTTTCGCGGGTATCCAGCAGCGGGCTGACCATGTGGGCCAAACCGGTAGTTGTACAGCTGGCGGCAGAAATAATATGGTGATCATCAGGTTCGTATTCATGATGATTGATTCCATATACAAAAGTGCCGCAATCAGGTGGAATGTCTTGGATGTTATCGGACGCTTTAAAGGGAGCGCTAACAATAACTTTTTCGGCCCCGGCTTCAAGGTGACCGCGCATGCCGCCTTTGGGGTGATCTGCAGGAGCAGTGGGATCAACAAAATTTCCCGTGCACTCCACAACCAACCGCACATCTTCCCTAGCCCAGTTAATATTTTTTGGATTTCTAGAATCCGCAATAAGTTTAATCGGTAATCCGTTAATAGTAAAAATAGATGACTCCCGATCAACAATTTCGATATCGCAGGTATTGCCCGAATATCCGTAAAAGAAATTATCCAGAGATCCAAAAGTAGAATCTTTTACCAGGTAGTCAATAAAGTCTTCCAATTTTTTGCCCACTTTTCTGCCGGCATTAATAACAAAACCATCAAAGTGCCCATAGTTTAAATGGTTCCACAGGGTGAGTTTCCCAATCCGCCCGATACCATTGATGCCTATTTTTTTAGTGCTTTTTAGGAGATTACTCAATTTCCTTTTTCACCCCTATCTTTCTAAAATATATTGAATTATTGAGCAAATTTGTCTTTATCAGCTTTTTGCGCTTTGGTATGAAAATGAAAGTTGATCATCCTCTGCATGTATGCTTCCCACTTGCCCATCGATATATATAGTGGCACCTGATTTAATGGTGACATTGTTAATTGTACATTCTTTATTGGTTTCGTCAACTTTAAGTTCTTTGCAATTAACAATGCATACTTTACCTAATTTCTGGGCCGATACCGCTGCGTGGGAAGTAATGCCTCCCCGGCTGGTAACCAGCCCGTCGCTTGTAAAAATCATGTGAATATCATCGGGTACCGTATCGGGTCGAATTAAAATGTGATTTTCCTCGGGATATTTATTTTTGTTTGCTTGTAGATCTTCCATATAGAAGCTGACAATGCCTTTCATGAGGCCTCCACCAACACCAATGCCTTTACCGATCATATTTCCTCTTGCAGTGGTGTTGCTAAAGGAGGTTTCCTTTTCTTTGGGAGTAATTTCTTGTTCTCTGGTTTGAAGAAGGTACAGATCTTTTGGTTCCGGTGACTCAAAAGTAAATTCAATCTGCTGGTGGTTAAAACCGTGTGTTTCTATTAATTCGGCAGCAATTTCATACAGTCGTCGAAAGATTTTAGGAAATGCAGATTCAAGAGAAAATTCACAGTCCTGGTATTCATTTATGCGCTGCCTTTCTGAAACAGGCATAGTATACACAAGGCCGGAGACGATATCTTCTCCCTGACTGCAAGTTGTAAAATCTCCATAGAGATGGATGCCGGGTTTATTCAATTTAGGATCATGGGTAAAAACTACACCTGTACCGGAGCTTCTTGAGCGGTTGCCCATTACCATTTTTTGGACGGTAACTGCTGTACCCCATTCATCGGCGATTTGCATATGTTTGCGATAAGCATTGGCTCTTTTAGAAGACCATGAATCAAAAACAATGGAAATAGCCTGCTTAAGTTGTTCAAAAGAATTCTCTGCAACGAAAACATTATTTTTGTTGAGTATTTTTTTATATTCTTTAGCTATTTCTTTCATTTGGGTTGCATTGAAGAAAGATTTAAGCTTAACATTATATCTTTTCTTATGATAAGCCATGATTTCATCAAATAAATCCCGATCAATGCCATACGCCATGCCCCAACTTTGGATAAATCGCCGGTAAGAATCCCAGCCCATCCAAGCTGTTTTGGCGTTTTTACCCAACTCTTCGGCGATAGCATCGTTCATTCCCACATTTAGCAGGGTAATCATGGCACCGGGCATTGAAAATGCTGTGCCGGAACGAACAGACAAAAGCAAAGGGTTTTTAACACTGCCAAATTTCAATTCCTCGGTGGCCTCTAAGGCATGAACCTGGGTTAAAATTTTGTTTTCCAGGTCACGAAGCATATTTTGGTTTTTAAAAATAGTTTGCTTGTGCCTATAGACTTCTGTGGTGAGAACAAAACCGGGAGGTATGGGTAATTTGTAAGAAGACATCTTTTTAAGGTAATATGCTTTAGCACCCAGAAAGATTCGATTGTCCATAGGTAGGGTTTCTTGGGTTAAAGGGCTGATAGCCATTTCCGGCTTATAGCTGGTAGTGGTATGAATATGAACTTCCTTATTGTTTTCAATCAGGTTTTCGGTTACATTGATTAAATTAGCCAGGAAATTATCAATTTCCTGCATTAAAAAGGATGAGGACAAAATATCCCGGTAAAAAATCTCAGATACGTTCATGAGCGTTTCAGCTGAATCATCGTATATTTGGGGTATTACAATATTGAGAGCTTCATCGTAAAACCTCATAAAATATTTATTTATTGCTTCTTTGATGTGCCCGGACATGAATCTGAAAATGTTTATATATTGACCCAGTGTTACGCTGGGTGAAAAAAGGCTGTGCCAAAACATCTCTAAGGTGGAATTGAAATTTTGGTTTACTATCCCATCTAACTCAAGCCCTTTTTTGAATTGAACAAGCAGTGCATATATTCCATCAAGAGTGCGTGGCGAAAAATTTTCCAGGGGTAAGTCTTTTAATGTTCTTTCAATCAGATGAGAAGCTAATTGTTCCAGCCTGTAAATTAGACCCAGAGCTTCGAATTTTGGTTCTCTGTATTCCCCATACATTGAAGGAATGCCTATGGCAATATGCCTTTTATAATAAATGTTTTCTACGGGTTCAGTTATATCTTCGTCCAGTATTATTTCATTTAAATCATTCATAAAAGCATACACTTGTTCCAGGGCTTGTTGATGCATGTTTTGTTCTAAAAATTCTTGCAGTTTCTTAATATCGTCTTTTTGGAAAAAATTACTGCGTGATAAAACATCAATGATGTTGTTGGCCTCGAAAGAATATTTAGCTAATAAAAGTTTATTCATATGAATAAGATATATTAATCGTTGTTTATCTCTTTCATTTACCGAACTCTGGTTTTGGATGAAATCTGCAACTTCATCTTCAGGTAATTTCAAAAGTCCTTCAAAGTCAACGTGGAAGTGTTTGCATACTTCATTCATAAGGAGATTTATTTCTACAAAATACTCACTTTCTACATCAATAAATTCGATAACGTCGCCGGGCAATATAGCTTTTAGTGGTTTTAAGTCACCATTGTACCAAAAGCCGGCTACTTTTTTAATAAGCTCCACATGCATATTGTTACTTTCGGCGTGGATTTGCTTTCTAACAAAATGCATGAGCCGGTCTTTTCTTCCGGATAGTTCATCTATAGCTGTGCTGTAATCGCGCAGGTCTCCTTCGGCGCCAATTTCGTTGTAATAAACCGGAAAAACTCTGGCTAATTGCTTAACTTGTTTAAATACTAGCCCGATATTTGCGTTTAGTAGTTTAGTGATATCACGCTGGAAAAGATCAGTGTCAGAGATAAAAATGCCGCCAAGTTTTAGATTAACCAGAAGAGCCGACAGAAGCTTTTTAAAATTATAAGGTGATATCCTAATTAATTCCAGCCAAATTCTAATATTTTTCACATGGTTTGGGTTAGCTTTGGTTACCCAGTCATCAGTTATTTCAATTTTTCCCGGGAATACAAAGCCAAACTCAATAAGGTTATCTATGTAATGGGTAATAATTTCCTGGTCATCAATATCGGCGATTTCTTTTCCTAGTGTAAGTTGACAATCTAAAATTGTCCCGGTGTGTTGTTCTTTAAGATCAATGAAAAGGTTAAACATAATGTCAATGAAAGGATAAACATCTTTGTTGTCAAGCTCTGCCAAAACTGTTTTAAGCAATCTATTCAGATCATAGAGGAGGTGATTTTTAAGAGGAATCATCCCCGGTAAATGTAACAAATATAAAAGGTAATAAATTTTCTCTATAGAGAGTTCAAGCTCTTCTATAAAATGTCGAAAGTAGTTGGCAATTTCTTCAAAAAAGAGGTTCGATTCAATTTCTTTCCAATCTTGAGATGCCTCGATTTGTTCTGATAGATCTTTAAAAAATTTTTTACCGAGTTGCTTAATTTTTTCCTGGCTTTCGGGTAGAAATAGTTCTGATTTGCTTTCTATCCATTCTTCGATATTTGTTGTATTTTCCCAATATGCACAGCTTTTTCGCAGTACATCTTTGGTAATATCGCAAATTTTTTGATTAAACTCCGGCACTTTGGCTACTTTTCTTAGATACATTTTAAAGTGCCTTGCATTCCGCAGGTAAATATCTTCATTTTTAGCCATTCCCTGTTCAATCAAGTCCAAGCATTTCCAAATTACCCTGGGGGGGTAGTTACCTTCTTTGGCCAGTTTGTCAACAAACTCGAAGAGTGTTCTAACCAATTGTTCCTGTAGTTTTTCTTCCAGTTCTTTGCTTTGCAATTCTTCAAAAATACTTACCAAAAAAAGCAAGGCTTCTTCCGATTCTTCCACCGAATTATAAAGCCACAATTCGTTTATGCTGATTTTATGCAAACTTTTAATAATAAAAGCGTAATCGGGGTATGCGTGGTTATATTCTTTAATAAAATTTTCTGTTTTTTTGTTTATGCCCCAGTATGAAGCAGATAAAGAAATAAACCAGCGATGCTTTTCCGGAAACTCTATCTGCTCCTGTTTTGTTTGTGTTAAGTTAGCCTCTAATGCTTTTGACTTAAAAGTGCTTTTCATAAAAAATCACCCCGCTAGCTGCACGCTTTGTTGTTTGCTTGACAAGTGTATAAAATTAGGAGTTATCTTTATCAAATACATTATATCAGATAAATTATGAAAAAAATAGTTAGAAAAATAAGACAATACACTCCGGTATAATAATTTGGCAGATAATATAATAAGCAGGATAACCGCATATTTTCCAGAATTATAATAACCAGGGGAATTCATAGAAAACCCTGGACTTTATGTTTAGGTAAAGTTGCCATTTCCTAAAAGATAGGAGTGACGGGGAATGAATGCTAATGGAAAGATACTACAAGAAGGCCTTTTTAACCGGGTTTACGGACTCTTTGGAGTAATGAATAAGTTTCCGGACGTAATGAGCGAAGCTGAACTGGAAGGGTTAATTAAAGTACTTCCTCCCGATTCGGCAAACAGCATAAGATCCATCTTAAGGCCATCTATCCAGGAAGCAAGTATGGCTTATATAAAAATGCTTAATGTATGGCTTGCGGAAGCCAGGCAGGCGCGAGATGAAGGTAAAAAAGTTATCCTTCTTCCTTTTAACTTTAACCCGGAAATTATTCATTTTTTTGATAATATATTTCCTCTTACCAGTGAAGTCCTTACCACCATGGGAGTTGTAGCCTTGGAGGGGCAAGGTCAAAGATACTGGGATTACGCTATGGGTATGGGCATGCCTGACCATATTTGTTCGGCGAATTCGGTGGAAATTGGTTCCGTACTTACAGGAGTGGATTTTAAGCCCGATGCCGTGATTTCTGCAGCGCCGGGGGCTTGTGACATGAACGCTAAAATTCACGAGTTTTTGGCCAGATACCTCGAAATTCCTCAGTTTGTAATACAAAAACCGCCGGATAATACCCGGCGGGGTTATGAATTTTTTAAAAACAGCTATAGAAATTTAATTGCTATGCTGGAAGATTATGCGGGAGAAGAAGTAAAAGAGGAAAAAATGCGGGAAGTGGCGACAAAAGCAAACCGCTGCACAGAATTGTATTACGACCTTTGGGAGTTAAAAAAGCAGGTGCCCTGTCCTGTACCGGGACTATTTTCCCTCTATATTATTGGAGTGAGGTTTGCCATGTGGGGAAGGGATGAAGGTATAACAACAATGCAAAAAATGGTGGAGGTGGCTCGCCGAAACCTTGAAGATCCACATTGCCAAAATCGAGAAGAAGTTGCCCGGGTCCTCTGGACTTATGTAAGTTATTATTACGACTTGCTTGGTTTTTATGATTGGATGGATGAAAAGGGATTTATTAATATGGGGGACATGCTCCAGATAAATTTTACCCAACCCATAGATTTAAGCACTCGCGAAAGCATTCTTGACGGTATAGTGGAAAACGCATGGAATGCTTTTATGACCAGGCAAATGGGGGGTGATTCCATGTCACTGCGGTGGGTGAATGATCTCATTCACATTGTTAAAGAGTTTGGTGTCAACGGTGCTATCTTTTGCGGTCATCATGCTTGCAAACAAAGTCAGAGTGTTTTTTCCATTGCCCGTAAGGAACTTCAAGAAAAAACCGGAGTTCCCACCTTAAGGTTACAGGGGGATTCCTGGGTAGGCTCTATGACTCCTATGAGTGTTATTCAGGCAGAGGTAGAGCAGTTTATAAATAATGTAGTTAATAAGAAAAGAAGGCGTCGGAAAAAATCCGGAGGAGTATAAAACGGAAGTAACTTTATTATTTCTTAATTAATTTTTATATTTTTCCCTCCAGTTTGCTAATATCGTTTTGTAATTTTTTCTTCACTTTTTCTTTATTTTTTAAGACATTTTTATAATCAAACGCCCCTTTAATATTATTGCCTGCCAATTCTTTTTCAAGATTGCGCAGTGTTTTGCCGGGCATCCCCATATGGGTGCAAAAAAGGACAATATTTTTTCCCGAAATGGAGTTTTCTTTTAGGAAACTTCTTATTGGAGGAGAGAAGTTAAAGCTCCACACGGGTGTCCCCAAAAAAATCAAATCATACTTATGGAGATCAAGATCATATTCTTTGAGCTGAGGGGATTCACGCATCATGACCTGCTTGCCGCCCCATATATGCTTGATGGGTTCAACTTTTGAAAGCTCTTTTACGGGTTTGAGTTCCTGAAAGTCTAACTCAAAATGTTCTCCTATGCACTCCGCGATAAACCTGGTATTGCCTTCAAGTGAATAATAAACCACTATTTTATCCATTACATTTATTCACCTCTCCTAACAAATATTTTGATAGATTACTATCTATCCGATTATGCGTATAAAATTATATCAATAATTACTTCTATTTAGCAAAAAAGCCAATCAACTCAAAAATCCTTCTGCAGATGGCAGGACTAACCATAGTAATTGAAGAATAACAAACAAAATATTAAATTTCTGCACTCCTTGCCGGCCAAGCATAGCCATAGCTTAAACAGCTATCTGAGATCTTTTTCTACTTTTTGCCACCGTTTACCTCCTAAAAGTAAAAACCCACACAATTGTATATGTTAAGTTTTGCCTCTCTTTTCCCAAAAGAACTTATGCTGAGTTTTATCTTAAAAAAGGAAGTGTGAAAGATTATGTTGTAATATAAGAATGGAATGTATTATTTAAGAGTTGCAATTATTAATACAATAAACACCGAAAGCCGAAAAACTTTTCCAGAAAAAATGTTTTATTATATTCTTTTTTTAAGTAAAAAATAATATATTTAAACAGAAGCAAATACCGGTATTTACTGATTTGTGATTTTGATTAAAACCCGGCTTGTGAGGTCAGAAGAATGCGAAAAAAAATTTCTGAAAGATTAAGTGTTTTAACAGGAGGAAAGGCTCACAGAATAAAAAAACGGTTAAGCAGGTATATTCTTTTTGTTTTAATAGTATTATTAATTATAATTGGAACCGATTTTTATTCTTTGCTTATTATAGGAGTCCTGGTAGTAGGGGTTATAATGTTAAATATTTACCTGAGTCGAATTAATGCCGGATTGCTTTCCCCTAAGTCAAATTTAGCTTACAATACGAATTTAAAAGAAAACAACAAACCTCGAAAAAAAATCTACCGGGATGGTTTAGGCCACTGGTGCGTTATAAAGAACGAGGGAAAAAGGTTTAATATTTTGCATTTAAGTGATATACATATAGGCAATGGTTTTGTTAGCTTTAAAAAGGACAGAGTGGCCCTGGAGGCGATAAGANAGTTGATACATCATGCTCAGCCGGATTTGATAGTGGTAAGCGGTGATATGGTGTATCCGGTTCCATTTTTGTCAGGAAGCGGGAACAATTTGCAAGCAAGCAGGCTTTTTGCCGGTTTCATGGAGTCTTTCGAGATACCATGGACAATTACTTTTGGGAACCATGATGAAGAGATATGCTCGTGGTATCCCCTGGAAACAATATGTGAGGTTTATGAAAAGAGCAGGAACTGTTTGTTTCAGAGGGGTCCGGAAGATGTAACAGGTTTGAGCAATCATTTTATCAATATTATTAATTCTGCGGGAACTTTGAATACTTCCCTGGTTATGCTCGATTCCCATGCTTATATTCATCCCTTTTGGGTGCTCCATTATGATTATATCCGTGAAGACCAGGTAAATTGGTATGCAGAAAAGTTGTATGCACTTTCAGCAGATTACAAATTAAATAGCCTGCCTCCTTCCCTTGCTTTTTTTCATATTCCTCTTAATGAATTTGATGATGCCTGGGAATTATATCAAAGGGATAATCAAAGCGCAGAAGTTAATTATCATTATGGCCATAAAGTAGAAAAAGTTTCTGCCCCCCTACGCCGCAGTTCTCTGTTTCGCAAAATGGTGGATTTAGGAAGTACCAAAGGAGTATTTGTGGGTCATGACCACTACAACGATTTTTCTATTACATACCGTGGGATCAGGCTTACATATGGCAAGTCAATAGATTATTTAGCTTACGCAGGAATTGCCCGGTCGTCCTGGCAAAGAGGAGGAACACTAATAGAGATTGATGAAAACGCAAATTTTGAGGTAACTCCTTTGTCTCTTTCAAATATAATTAGCAACAAATAGTTTAGGGCCAATATTCTTTCTTACAATAATATTCCTTACATCGGTAATTATTTCAAAGTACAGAAATTATTAACAGGACTCATAAATTGAAGGAGGATTTAATTTATGTTTATAGAAATTTGAAAATGAAAACGTTTGCATAACCGAGGAGGATTAAGATGAAAATATTAACAATATCAAAAGGATTAATTCACCCTTCCTTTTTAGCCCGAAAGAGTTTAGAAATCTTATTGAATAGAATTAAGGGAAACTTTGATTTTACTTCAACCTCTAAATTAGGCGATTTAAAAATGTTAAAGAGGAACAATTATGATGTAGTAATCTTGTATTACCACCTGAAATCTATAAACAATGATAATTTAATGGCTCTAATTGATTTTGTAAACGAGGGTGGCGGGGTTTTGGCCTTACATTCAGCCATGGCTTCTTTAAAGGACAATGCTGAATATCAGGAATTACTGGGGGGGCGCTTTATCGGGCATGGCAAAATTGAAAGAATAGATGTTAATGCCAATGATAATACTCACCCCATTTCTTCAGATATTTTTAATTTTGCAGTTAAAGATGAGTTGTATTTACATGAATATGATGAAAATAATGAGATAATTTTTTATGCCCAGAGTAATGACAAAGATGAACCCGTCATGTGGACAAAAAAATATGGACGAGGTAGGGTGTGTTATCTGTCTTTGGGGCATTGTTTTCAAATTTGGCAACATCCGGAAGTTAAGAAAATTGTCCGGAACAGTCTTATATGGCTAAAGGAATAGGAGGAAGAAAATGCGAAAACTACGTTTAGGCATTATCGGTTGTGGGGAAATAACCAGGTTTATGAGCGTTTTTGCCAAATTGAATAATAATATTCAAGTTGTAGGTTTTTATGCGCGCAATATTGAAAAAGCCCACCGCTATGCCTCCTATTTTAGAGATGCTTCTGCTTATGATGATTACGTTAAAATGGCTTCCAATTTACAAATGGATGCGGTATATATAGCGCTTCCCCATCATCTTCATTACCCGGTAATGCAGGAATATGTTTCCAGAGGAATTCATGTCCTGTGCGAAAAACCGGCAGCACGCCACTTCACAGAAGCGAATGAGACCTTGAATTTAGCCCGGGAGCGCAAAGTTAAAATTGGTGTTAACTATCAATACCGCTATGATAAAGCTTGTTACCGAATGGCTAAAGCAGCTCAGAATGGGGACCTTGGGAAATTGCATTATGGAATATGCAATATACCCTGGTCCCGGAGCAACGAATATTTTCGGAAGAGCCAATGGCATGCCCAATGGGAAAAATCAGGTGGTGGCACCCTTATTACCCATGGTTCTCACGGTCTTGATTTGTTGTTGTGGTCGTTTGGCAAAAAACCTGTTCATGCGGCAGGTTTTAGCTCCCAGCAGAAATTTCTCCATACTGAAGTAGAAGATCTATGCATGGGAATTTTAGAACTTGAAAATGGTTCCCTTCTTCAGGTTACCAGTTCCATGGTAGCGATGCCGGAACAGCCTGCCATGGTGAAAATTTACGGGTCAAAAGGGACTGCCATATGCACTTTCCGGGAACTCTTTTCCAGCGTGAATTTTATTAAAACTTCCGTGCCGAATTATACTCCCGAAGTCCGGGGTGTTCATGCCATGGGAAGAAGTTTGGAAGCTTTTAGGCAATGGGTAGTCAAAGATAAACCATATTATTGTTCCCTGGAGGATGTTTTGGATGTGTTGGCATCAATAGAAGCTATTTATGAAAGTAGCCGGAGTCAGGCTAAAACTGAAGTTAAAAAAGGAAATTTTGAAAACTACGGGGGGAAAATAGTGTGAGTACCATTAAAGATGTGGCTGAAAAAGCAGGAGTTTCCATCAGTACTGTATCACGGACTTTGACAAGAAGTGCGCCGGTGATGGAAGAAACTCGCCTGAAAGTTTTGGAGGCGGTAGCAGAGCTTAACTATCAACCCAACACTGTTGCCCGAGGACTAAAAGTGGGTCGCTCCAAAACTTTGGGTTTAATCATTCCAAATTATCAAAGCCTGGTGTTTCCTGATGCCATTAAGGGAATTACCGATGCATTAGATGATTTTGGCTACAACCTGGTTTTGGGAGATACTTATGATAATCTTGAACGCGAAGAACAATTGATTGAAGGTCTGCGCATGCGTATGGTAGACGGGTTGATTTGTTCTACTGCTACGAGAACTAGCACGCATCTTTTGCAATTAAAAGAAGAAGGTTTTCCTGTGGTTTTACTTTTGAGGCATTTAAATGAAGATATTGATGCCGTAATAGCGGATAATTACCAGGGTGGTTTTGTAGGAGGCAATTATTTATTAAATAAAGGTTTTACAAGGATTGGGTTTATCAATGGTTCCCTGGAATTAGACTTATACAGGCAGCGTTATAGTGGTTTTCAAAATGCGCTTTCCGCTAAAGGTGTAGAGAAAGATCAAAGGCTGATGGCGCATGGTCACAAAGGTTGGCAAGGAGGTTATTATGCCATGTTGAAATTATTAAATCAAAAACCTTTTCCGGAAGCGGTTTTTGCCACCAGTGACCCCAAGGCTTTTGGCGCGATTAAGGCTATTCATGAATCCGGCATGCAGATTCCGCAGGATATTTCTGTGGTGGGCTATGACAACCTGGAATTTTCGCAATTAATCAATCCTCCTTTAACCACTATTGGCCAGCCTTTTTATGACATGGGTAGAATGGCTGCCCAGAAGATATTGGAATTAATCAACCGGGATAACCGGAAGGAAGCAATAGTAGATAAATTTCCGGTGGAACTAATTGAGCGTGGGTCAGTGAGAGAAAAATGAGTTGAGCCTAATATTATTTTGTAAGGACAATAAATTACAAGGATACTTTTAAGGAGGGGTGATAGAGTTTGAGTTCAACAAAATCCATGGTTTTAACGGAATTTAATGCTCCTTTAGAAAAGCGGGAATATCCGCTCCCTGAATTGGCAAAAGGTCAGCTGCTGGTGAAAATAGCTGCCGCCGGTGTGTGCGGTTCGGATGCCCATATGTGGAGGGGGAAAGATCCTCGCACCCCTTTGCCTGTGATTTTGGGCCACGAGGGAGTGGGATGGGTTGCCGGCATTAAAGATGATAAAGAGTCTGTGGAAGGTCAAATAATCAGGGAGGGGGATCTTATTCTTTGGCACAGGGGAATCAGCTGTGATCGCTGTTATTATTGTAAAATAATTAAAGAACCTGCGCTATGTTCGAATAGACTGGTGTATGGTATCAACCGGGGGTGCAAGGAACCTCCTCATCTGAGAGGGGGGTATTCCAGTCACATTCTTCTTGATGAATCTACCAGCGTGTTTCGTCTCCCTCCCCATATAGATCCGGCGGTAGTTGTAGGTGCTACTTGCTCTGGCTCTACTGCTGCCCATGCTTTTGATCTGTTTTCGCCTCGGATTGGCGATACTGTGTTGGTTCAAGGCCCAGGCCCCCTTGGTTTGTTTTCCATAGCATTTGCGGCAGCTTGCGGTGCTGCTCAAATTGTGGCAATAGGTGGAACTGCCGATAGGTTACAGTTATGCCGGGATTTTGGCGCTGACATTACCCTTAACAGAAATGAGCTATCGGCAGCAGAACGACGGGAAAAGATAATGGAACTTACTGACGGTCTTGGAGTTGACTATGCAGTGGAAGCTGCAGGTTCCAAAGAGGCGGTCAAGGAAGGTATATCACTGGTGCGTCCAGGAGGGACATATTTGTCTGTGGGATTTGGGGAACCAGCCGGTGCTTTAGAATTGGAAATATTCGAAGATTTGGTCCGCAAGAACTTGCATCTACAGGGAGTGTGGGTTAGTGATGTACGCCACACGTATATGGCGCTCCAACTCATCAGAGGAAAGATGGATACATTTGCCAAAATGATTACTCATCGCCTTCCCCTGGAGAGAGCAACAGAGGGGATGGAATTAATGGAGAAAAAGGAAGCGGTCAAGGTGGTTTTAACTCCGGAGTAAAACAGAAAGTTTTTCCGGATAATAGATTAATTCGCAGGAGTATTAGGATTTCTAATCCTTAAATATGACGGAGAAAAGGAGGATTAACATGACCCCACAATTGCGTAGGGAAAAATGTGATGTTTTAGTAGTAGGTTCCGGTGGAGCCGGTTTGCGTGCATCCATAGCCGCTGATGAAAAAATTGGCCATAATGGTCGAGTGATTTTGGCTACTAAAGGAAAAATAGGATACAGTGGCGTTACTGCTGTAGCATGTTCTGACCGGATGGCTTTTCATGCTACTTTGCCTTTCACCGAACCGGCTACCGAAGATGCCTGGTTTTACCATGCGGAGGATATTTATGAAATCGGGGGCAAGGTATCCGATGCTCATCTGGCGCGTATCCTGGCTACCAAATCTGCTGAGGCCTATAACTTCCTGGATAGTATCGGGGTCCCCTTTGTTAAAAATGAGGAAGGATATCCTCACCAATTTGTTACTGACGGTTCCGATTATGCCCGAGCATGTTATACAGGGCCTCGTACAGCGGTTAATATTGAAGAAAAATTAGTGGAATATTTTCAGAATACCGGGGTAGATTCTTTAGAGAACTGCACAGTTTTTCGCCTGCTGGTATCCCATGGTGAAATTTGTGGAGCTCTTGCTCTGGTAGAAGAGGAACCGGGCCATGAAGAGTTTATTGCTATTGAAACTGGTGCGGTAATTATGGCCACAGGCGGTGGTGGAGAAATTTATGCGGAGAATGTATTTCCCAGGGGTAATAGCGGTGATGCTTTTACGTCCAGTTATCTGGTGGGAGCGGAATTGGTGAATATGGAGTTTCTGCAAATCGGAATTGCTTCTCTGGCAACCAAACTAAATTGTTCCGGAAGCATGATGCGTGCCATTCCTCGTTTTGTTAACGATGCGGGAGAAGAATTCGTATTTAAATATTTCCCGGAAGGAACTGCACCCATGGAAATATACAATACCATGTTCCAAAAAGGCGCCACCTGGCCCTTAACATATGAGAAAGAAACCCACAAATTTGACATAGCGGTGTATAAAGAACGGCGTGCCGGTAGGAAGGTTTATTTGGATTATACTACCAACCCCACCGGTTTTGATTTTAATAAATTGGATCCTGATTTGCAGCGGCGTTATCAAAATGAGATGAAGTTTGACCTTGGAAAAGAAAGAAGGGAGAATTCGCCGGCAGATAGGTTACAGGAGATTAACACTGAGTCGATAAAGTGGCTACAGGAAAAAGGAATTGATCCCGTAGCAGGTGATTGGGTGGAAATAGGTTCATGCAGTCAGCATTTTCAAGGAGGAATCAAGATTAATTCCAGGGGAGAGACCTCTGTTAAGGGGTTGTATGCTGCCGGCGAGTGTGCCGGAGGTCAACACGGTGCTAACCGCCCCGGAGGGAATGCACTCCTGGATGGGCAGGTTTTTGGCCGCATATGTGGTGAGCAGGCTGCATTTAAGGCCCTTAAAAAAGACCATCCTGATGCTGGCACGAACCCTGATAATGCTTTGCAGGAAGAAATTGCTGCAGTTGATCATCGCCGGGGTTTGCCGGCAAAAGAAGTGAGGGAAAAAGTGCAGCAGCTAATGAGCTGGTCTGCCAGCGTTGTGCGCACCGGCGAGGGGTTGGATGAAGGATTGGAGCAATTGAAGGAATTGTGGCTTCAGGGAGTAAGTAAAGACGAGAATGGAATAACTTATGCCCTGGAAACCAGAGCCATGTTCCCTCTGGCAGAGATGATACTAAAAGCCGCGCGAGAAAGGGACGAAAGTCGTGGGCCTCACCTGCGTTTTCAGCGTTACGAAGATAATATCTCCTTGCCGCATAAAGACCCGGATTGGCAACAGTATCTGGTATTTAGACGCGGCTCGGATGGAAATATGAAGATGGAACGGCGGGAACCTGTGCGAGACTACTATTATGAAGATTAAGCGAAAATGATTAACACTGTTATTTTTAAATTTATAGAAAAGCTTTTTGGGATGGGATAATATGGAGAGGGGAAAAAGGGGGCGCCTTTAGATGATTGATTTAGAAGTAAATTATGGGGGATTGAAATTAAAAAACCCCTTGATAGTTGCTTCTTCTGGTATCAGCGGTACGCTGGATTTAATGCGCCGTGCTGAAGAAGCGGGAGCAGCGGCAATAGTCATGAAAACTTTGTTTGAGGAACAATATACCAGGAGAACGCCAACACCATGCTTTTCGCTGTTACGAAGAGAAAGCGAGCCTATGAAATCTACTACTTTTTACAGTTTTGAGCAGGCGAGCCCCTGGGGGTTAGAACGTTATGCACGGGAAGTTTTCAGGGCCAGGGAAGCTCTGGAAATCCCGGTTATAGCCAGTATTAACTGTGTCAGTGAGGAAAGTTGGCTTGATTATTCCCGCACCTTGGAAGAGGCCGGGGCATGTGCCCTGGAACTTAATCGTTCTTGTCCTTTTAGCACGGTAGTGTTGGGAACGGGAGATGCCTGGACTGAGAAAGCGGTGGAGACTCTGGAACTGGTTAAACAGCAGGTTTCTATCCCCGTATTTCCTAAATTTACTCCCCAGTTATCCAATCCGGTGGGAGCAGCGCTGGCCTTGCAAGAAAGAGGTGCAGAAGGCTTGGTAATGTTCAGCCGTTTTACCGGTTTGGAGATTGATGTGGAAAAGGAAAGGCCTATCATGCACGGGGGATTTGCAGGGCATGGCGGCATATGGGCCCTACATTACACCTTACGCTGGATTGCTGAGGCTTATCCGCAGGTGAAGGTACCTATCAGTGGTAGTGGTGGGGTATCTTCCGGCGAGGATGTAGTCAAATTAATTATGGCCGGTGCAAACAATGTGCAATTATGCACATCTATTTACATGGAAGGTTTTCAAGTCATTGGAAATTATCTTCAGTTTTTAGAAGCATTTATGGAAAGAAAAGGATATGCTTCACTGCAGGAGTTACGTGGGGTTGTAAATGACAAGATTATCACCCCTGATGCCGTGGTTCGCTCCCGGCGATTGGTGGTTTCCATAGATGAAAAAGAATGTTCCGGATGCGGTGCATGTGAGGAGATTTGCTATCATGGTGCTATTCAAAATGCAGGTGAGTGCTGCGCCGTAGAAGAGGAAAAATGTATGGGCTGTGGTCTTTGCATAGAGGTGCTGCAATGTTCCGCATTGCAATGGAAAAGAATATCACCCCCGGCTTGATGGGGAAAAGGAGGTTTAAGCTTTTGCCATGCTAAAAAAAATGAGAAATCTCCAGCGAATTATGGATACGGGAATTATAGCCGTCATTCGCGGAGATACTGTTCAACAGGCTCTGCAGGTAGCAGAAGCGGTCAAGAAAGGCGGTATTGATATCATCGAAATAACCATGACTGTTCCGGGGGCCATGGATGCTTTACCTCAATTCAAACAGAAATTTCCCCGGGACGAAGTATTACTGGGCGCGGGAACAGTCCTGGATACGGAAACTGCTCGCCTTACCATATTAGCCGGTGCTGAATTTGTGGTTAGTCCGGGCTTAAACCCGGAGGTGGTGAAAATGTGCAATCGTTACCAGGTGCTAAATATGGCCGGTAGTATGACGGTTAATGATGTTATAGGAGCTTTGGAAGCGGGTAGTGATGTAGTTAAATTTTTCCCGGGTAACCTTTTTGGCCCTCAAGTTATTAAAACCCTTAAGGGACCTCTACCGCAGGCAGAATTTATCCCTACAGGGGGGGTCAACCTGGATAATGTTCAGGAGTGGTTCCGTTTTGGCTGCCTGGCAGTTGGTGTGGGCAGTGAACTGACCAGGGGAGCAGAAAAAGGAGATTATGATGAGGTAACCAGAACTGCCGCAGCTTTTCGGGAAAAAATTATGGAAATCAGAAAGGGGTAATATTTTTAGGAAAGGAGGTTTTATATTGGAAAGAGTGGTCACTTTTGGGGAAATTATGATGCGCCTTTCACCCCCCGGAGTACAAAAGTTGATCCAGGCAGAAAACCTGGAGCTGACTTACGGAGGTGGAGAGGCAAATGTGGCAGTTTCATTGGCCAATTATGGCCTGGATAGTGTTTTTGTGACCCGCCTCCCCAAAAACCCTCCCGGGCAGGGTGCGCTCAATCACTTACGCAGGTTTGGCGTTAATACTCAATATATTGANCGGGGTGGAAATAGGCTGGGACTTTATTTTCTGGAAAAAGGCGCNTCGCAGCGGCCTTCTTCTGTGAGTTATGATCGCACGAATTCTGCTATATCCGAAGCAGGAAAAGGTGATTTTCCCTGGCAGGTTATTTTGAGTGATGCCAGGTGGTTTCATTTTACCGGTATAACCCCCGCCCTTAGCGACAGGGCTGCGGAAGCTACCCTGGAGGCTTGCAAGATTGCCAGGAACATGGGGGCAACAATTAGCTGTGATTTAAACTACCGGAAAAAATTATGGTCGCGGGAAAAAGCCGGGGAGGTAATGGGCTCCCTAATGCCTTATGTAGACGTGGTGATTGCCAATGAAGAAGATGCCGAGCAAGTTTTTGGAATCAAAGCGGGTGATACAGATGTAGAAAAAGCTGAATTGGACGAAGAAGGTTACATGGAAGTTGCCCGTAGGTTAAAAGAAAACTTTGACTTTAGATACGTAGCTATTACTTTACGGGAAAGTTACTCGGCCTCGGATAATGGATGGTCGGGTTTGCTTTATGATGGCACGACTTATTATCATTCTCGCCGGTACACCATTCATGTAGTGGACCGGGTAGGGGGTGGAGATGCTTTTGCCGCTGGACTGATTTATGGCCTACTCCATGAATGGAATCCTCAAGATACAATAGAATTTGCTGCAGCGGCTTCATGCTTAAAACATACTATCCCCGGTGACCTGAACATGGCCTCGGTGGAAGAAGTACAAAATTTAGCAAAAGGAGCAGATTCGGGAAGGGTGCAGCGGTAGTTTAATTTACTCAAAGATAGAGGGTTCTTGAGGAGGTAAATATTATGGAAAAACCGGTAAAGTTACACAATTATATTTCTTATGGGGTGGGTGATTTCCTGGGCGGCGGTTCCCTGGTTATCATCGGTACTTTTTTGTTAATTTTTCTTACCGATGTAGTGGGAATGGTTCCCTTCTATGCAGGTCTGGTGTTTGCTATAGGTAAGATATGGGATGGTATTTCCGATCCCATCATGGGCTATATCTCTGATCGCACTCGTACCCGCTTTGGCCGTCGGCGTTTTTATTTTCTCATTGGTCTGGTGCCTTCTGGGGTGTTTTTTTTCCTCCTCTGGGTGCCGGTAAATATCGAAACTCAGTTGGCCCTGTTTTTTTATTACCTTTTGCTTTATATTCTTTTTAATACCAGTTATACAATTCTCATGGTCCCCTATACTGCCCTGAATGCGGAAATGTCACTGGATTATAGAGTCAGAGGCAAACTCAGCGGTTTTAAACAATTTGCATCCGGCCTTTCTTCTGGAATCTGCCTGGTAGGTTCTCAGCCCATCATTGCTTACTTCCCTGATGAAGTTACGGGTTACATGATGATGGGGCTTATTTTTGCTTTATTTTTCTCCCTGCCTTATATTGCAGTTTTTTTAGGCACGTGGGAAGTTCGTACCGACTACGGGGAAGCTCAAAGGCAAACCTTAAAGGAAATATTTAAAAACTTTTTCTCCGTTTTTTTAAATAGATCTTTCAGATTACATGTGCTTATGTACGTTGCCGGTTTTGCAGGTCTGGATACTATTATGGCTATGTTTATGTATTTTCTTACGTATTACCTGGGCGATCCGGGTCTATTGCCCATTTTGGGAGCCGCACTTTTCCTCTCCCAGGGAGTAGCCATGCCCATCCATATAAAAATTGGCAACGTGTGGGGAAAAAGTAAAGCTTATATGCTGGGGGCTATAGTTTGGATGGCAGGGATGATATTTGCTTTTAGCTTTACCCCGGATACTCCGGTGCCGCTAATGGCCGCCGGTGCGGCAGTTATAGGTTTCGGTATGGCCGGAGTTACGGTTATGCCCTGGGCCATCCTTCCTGAAGTCACTGATGTAGACATACTCATTACCGGAGATAAAAGAGCAGGCACTTATTCGGGGATGATGACTTTGCTCCGCAAAATAGTAAACGGCCTGGTGGCTTTCATGGTAGGAATTTTGTTGACGTTTATAGGTTATGAAGCCGGTGTAGCGGAACAAACCCATGATACCGAACAGGCATTACGTGCAATGTTTTCTCTTCTTCCGATTATTTTTGTTTTCATAGGATTTATAACCAGCCTTTGGTTTAAGATAACCCCCACTACTCACAAAATCATGATGGATGAAATCGACCGGCTGGAAGGCGGAGGCAGTAAAGAAGACGCCGATGAAGAGACCCAAAAAGTTTGTGAGGATTGTACCGGCAAGAAATATGACGAGCTTTATCTGGTGCAAAAAGAGGATAACTTAAAGTAGTTTAATAGAAAGGATGGAAAGAATGGGAAAAATGACCGGCAAACTGAAAGATGTGAAGATCAGTGTTGCTTTCAGATTTCATGTCAATATGTATCATTCCTATAGGGGTGACACTCCGGACGAATATGGGATTGGCAAAGATATCAGGCTTATCAAATACATTCTTGATATCCTGGATAAGTACAACCGAAAAGGGGTTCCGGTCAAGGGAACATGGGATATAGAAAATTATTTTTCGTTGGAAAATAATATGCGAAAGCACTGCCCGGAGCTGATTGAAAGGATAAAAAAGCGAGTAGAGCAAAATTATGACGAAATCGAAATAATGTCCTATAATAATGGCCTGGTTTCTGCCGATATGGAGGAAGATTTCAGGGAAAACATGCGCAGGGCGATTTCCAATGAAGGCGGCTCCGGGGTAAAAGATGTTTTTAAGCATTATGCCCCGGTGGTTAGACCCCAGGAATGTATGATGACTCCCGGATTAATCAAATTGTATCAGCAGGCCGGAATAGAAGCATTTTCTGTTTTTTACAGTTGTATCCCCTTTAATGGTTTTAGTAATTTTATCCCCCTGTTGCCGGTGGAGAAAAGGTATAATCCCTTATGGTATACTGCTCCCGGTGTGACAGATAAAATTATTGTTTTGCCGGCAATTAATCCCGGAGATGTCTATGACAATTTTGGACTTGTGCACCTTATAAAAAGCTTGCGCCGGGAACAGAGAAAGATGAAATCTCCCTGCGATCTTCTGGTTTTGCTGGACATGGATGCTGACGATGATTTCTGGCAGGGGTATTTGAATACTACTTTTTCTTTCGGATTGGGTCTTCAAGAGCCGCTTTTGGATGGAGGGCTCAATATTTTTATCCGCCAGTTAAACAAGTTGCCCTACGTGAAATTTGATACACCTTATGCTTATTTACAGAATCATCCTCCGGTGGGAGAAGTCAGTGTGGGACAGGATTTAGCAGATGGCTCTTTTGATGGTTATTCGCCGTGGTCGGATAAATTAGAAAATACTAAGCTGTGGACAGGTATAGATCGCAGTAGAATGATATCGGAATATGCCCTGGAAGTGGCCGATTATGCCGATGAAATAAAAACAGAAGTGGAGCAAACCAGGAAACAGAGGTTACTTGCCACCTCTACCACTCACTTTGGATTATCTACGCCGGTGATGTGCAAGCCCCGATTACAGCAAGCCATGGAGAGGGCCGGAAAAAATCTTGCTCAGTCAGAACACATCCTTTCTTCTGCCCTTCAACAAAATAGGGTGCAGGAAGATACCGGGGTGAAAGCTGTATTCCCGTCTCGCTTTTACAGGGGGGAAGGAAGGAAAAAGGGCTTAATAAGGCTTGCAAGCAATAACGAAAGCGCTCTTCTTACCGGAAAAGGTGTTAAAACGATTTTTAACCGGGAAATTTTTGGCCGGAAAGAGATTAACCTGGTTTTTGAAGGCAGGGAAAGAAAAATTCATTTAAATGAAGGAAATAATGAAGGTAATGCGGAAGAAGATAGTTCTGTTTATATTTCCTCCTCTGTTATCGGCAATTCACACCTGGAATTAAGAATAAACACCTATAATGAGTTGGTATTGTATTATAACGGACAAGAAGTAACCGACAAGGGGTCTTTTACTACTTCTGTCAATTATCAAAACCGCCTGGTTTCTGCCGGTGAAGTTGAATACGAAGTAAGTGGTGTAGAGGGAAAAGTAGCAACAATAACTGAAAAAGGAAAGCTGCACTTGAGCGATAAAATGCTCAAGATGGTTTCTTATGAAAAAAAGTATATGATAGCGGGGGATCTTCCTTACTTATTCGTAGATGTTGATATTTCTTACCCCTTAACTGCTGATTATGGGACTGATAAAGCCAAAGTGAAAAAGTTGTACAGGGGCTATGACACCAGGTGGCGGGAAGTCATGCCCCTGGAAATCGTGCCCTCTTTCAGGGGGTCAAAAGAAAGTCCCATTAGGGTCCACAAACATAATTTCTTGGGGGATCTTACTTACTTCGATTTTAATTATGAGCAATTCAGCGATAATAAAGAAATAGATGCCAGCAATAACGCCATTACTTGTGGTTTCGTATCATTTTCTGCCAATAACCGGGGAATTCTTTTGGCGCAGAGTGTTGCCGCCGATAATAATTTTGCATTTAGCCGGGCCCGTTTACGCAAAGAAAAAGGGATGGATAAGCTCTTTATAAATCCCTTTGGAGTTTATACGGGAAAGCAGTTGAAGTATAATACGGAAAGATTGGGGTTGGCCCAAAAGGTGGCCTTAAAATTTGCGGAATCTTATATGTCATGTGCCCCTTCTTTCAGAGGCGGCAGGCAGCAATTTAGCTTGATGATTGCTCCCTTTGATGGGATAAAGCCTTCGGAAGAACTTATAAACTCCGCCATCATGCATGCTTACCCCCCCTATATTCAATCTACGGATGAAAGATATGGGATGATTAACTTTACTGACTGGAAAAATTTTGAACCATTGGATTTTAGCTATTAGGAATAGAGATTGGTATGGGAGGTAAAAAAGGGGAAATGAGGTGATAATAATGGGAGAAAATTCTTCTTTTCAAACACCTTTTATGGATGAGAATTTTTTGTTGAACACAGAAGAGGCCCGAGAACTCTACCATAATCATGCCCAAAAAATGCCCATCATTGATTATCACAGCCACCTGGATCCTTCACAAATAGAAAGAGATCACAAATTTAATAATTTAACCGAGATTTGGTTGAGAAGTGATCATTATAAATGGAGGGCAATGCGCAGTAATGGAATTGCGGAAAAATATATAACCGGAAATGCGGGGGATTATGAGAAATTTTTGGCCTGGGCACAGACTGTGCCCATGTGTATGGGGAATCCCCTTTATCACTGGACGCACCTGGAATTGCAACGTTATTTTGAGGTTTATGACCCGCTGCATGAAGGCACAGCTGAAAAGATTTGGGAAAAGGCCAGAGAAGCCCTTTCTGAAGAGAAATTTACTGCCCGGAAATTACTGGAATATTCCGGGGTAGAAATTGTTTTTACTACAGATGACCCCACGGATGAACTTCTTTCCCATCAAAAAATTGAAGCAGATGAAAATTTTGAAGTTAAAGTTTTACCAACTTTTCGACCTGATCAGGGGTTGAATATAGATAAACCGGGTTTTAATAATTGGCTGGAAAGTTTGCAGGAAGTATCAGAGGTAGACATAAATAATTTAGATGAATTCCTTATTGCCCTGGAAAGGCGCCTTGATTATTTTCACAGGCAGGGTTGCCGGGCCTCTGATCATGCCCTGGATTACGTTTTTTTCCGTGAAGCCGGCACTGAAGAAGTTAAAAATATCTTTGAAAAAGCTCTCCGACAAAAAGAGCTAACAATTGAAGAGGTTGAAAAATATAAAACCCACGCCTTGCAATTTTTAAGTAGGGAATATTACCGGCGGGGATGGGTTATGCAGCTGCACATTGGAGCCATGCGTAATAATAATTCCCCCATGTATGAAAAATTGGGGGCGGATTCCGGATTTGATTCTATTGGGGATACTCCTATTGCCACTCCCCTCTCTAATTTGCTGGATAGTATGGAACGGGAAGATCATTTGCCCAAAACTGTTTTCTACGGTCTTAATCCAAAAGATAATTATGTGCTGGGAACAATGCTGGGAAATTTCCAGGGAGGGGAGATTCCCGGCAAAATGCAACTTGGGCCGCCCTGGTGGTTTAATGATCACAAAGCGGGAATTTACAAACTTTTAGAGGATTTGGGGAACCTGAGCTTGCTGGGCCGTTTTATCGGCATGCTTACAGATTCCCGGAGTTTACTGTCTTTTCCCAGGCATGAGTATTTTCGTCGGGTATTATGCGACTTAATAGGACAGTGGGTCTCTAGGGGAGAGGTATTACCTGATCCGGCATATTTGGGAAATATAGTAGAGAGGATTAGTTATTATAATGCTTTGGATTACTTCGGTTTAACCCAAAGATCATAGCTCGCTCAAACTTAGATTTTACTTTTTTTAAAAAACTATGGTGAGATAAAGTGAGGTGATTCAAATAAGTGCATCTGATTCCACTATGAGTAAAATCTTTGTGGGTGATTTTTTAAAAAACTGATTCCACCGTGCTTGTAAAATGAATCATGGTTTGTTAATGTTAGCATATAATTTGCAATGGTAATAGTTGTTAATTAAGATGAATAAAAGTAAATATTTATTTCAAAAAGGGTCTTATTTATGAGTTTAGTATTTATGTTTAACCAGTTGATTAAAGCAGTTGTGATGTACGGAGTGCAGTATAGTACCGGCTTGTTAGTTAAGCATAAAGGGATGAAAGTTAATTATACCCGGAAAATAAATCATTTTGTGCTCTTTTTTGTACCTGCTTTTGTTGACAGAGGATTTGCTATGGAAGAATCTTTGGAGTTATTTGCCCTGGGTGGGATAGGTGCTGTAGTTTCACTGGTTATTTATATAGGCCCTATTCGCCAAAGAGTGCCTTTTATCGATACCATGTTTAAATCTTTTGACCGCCCGGAAGATCGACCTCATACCTTATTATGGCTTTCTACTCAAGTAGCGGCGGGGCAAGTGGTAATCATTTCCATGACTTCTCTCTTTGTTTATTACGACTTGACACACTTAATCTTAATCCCTATTCTCATTAACGGCATTGGGGACGGCCTGGCTGAACCGGTGGGTGTTCGATTCGGCAAGCATCCTTATGAAACCCGGGCTTTATTTACCCAAAAGAGATATGTGCGTACTTATGAGGGAAGCGCCTGTGTATTTTTTACTAGTTTAATTGTAGTTTGTTTGTTTCATACACTTTTTACGCCCTGGCAGCTATTTGCGGCTCTGGTTATTTTGCCACCGCTGATGACCCTTACCGAAGCTGTTTCACCTCATACTTGGGATAATCCTTTTCTTTTCCTGGTAGGGTATCTTGCCCTTTGGGGCATATCATTTATATAACGGGGTGAGGGATCAAGTATCCGGTAAAAAGGCATTACACTTTTAGGAAAATAATGGTTCCGGGGGTAGCTTTTCCGTATCCCGGCATGGAGGGAAGCAGGCATTGGAAAAACAAGGATTAGCAAAAATATTAGAAGAAATAGGAGTCCTACTGGAACTACAGGGAGAAAGCTCCTTTAAAAGCAGGGCCTATTACAATGCAGCTCGCATTATAGAGCAAATGGGAGAAGAAGAACTGCAGGAACTTGTGCATGCCGACAAGCTGAGAGAAGTTGATGGTATAGGTGAAGCTTTAAATGAAAAGATTAAAGAATATGTTTTCACGGGTTTTCTGTCTTATTACGAAGACTTGAAAGCAAGCATTCCGGATGGTCTATTGGAAATTCTGAAAGTGCCGGGGCTGGGCCCACGTAAAGTCAAGGCGTTATATGAGTTGTTAGAGATTACTACTCTGGCGGAGCTTGAATATGCTTGCCGGGAAAACAGATTGGTGAGCTTGAAAGGTTTTGGGGCTAAAACGCAGGATAATATACTTGCCGGCATAGAATTTTTAAGGCATTCCCAGGGAAAATACTTCTATAAAGAGGCAAAGCAAATTGCCGATCATCTACTGGAAATAATAAGAGAGTTTCCCAACTTGGGGGAAGCCGGTTTAGCGGGTAGCATCAGGCGCTGTAGGGAAATCGTTAAAGATATTGACCTGGTAGCATCTGCCCATGATCCCGGTCAATTAACCGGTTTATTTGTTAAGATTCCCGCGGTTTCAGCAGTAATTGTCCATGGGGAAACAAAAGCTTCAATAAGATTGCCGCAGGGAATTAATGCGGATTTGCGTGTGGTCAAAAAAGAAGAGTTTCCCTATGCTCTCCACCATTTTACAGGTAGCAAGGAGCACAATACTGCTATGCGGCAGAGGGCTAAAAGTATGGGAATGAAAATAAACGAATACGGTCTTTTTCGGGGTAATGAATTGGTGAGGTGCCGTGATGAAGTGGAGTTTTTTAATGTTTTAAACCTTTCTTATATCCCGCCGGAATTACGCGAAGGCACTTCCGAGATTGAAGCTGCAGCTAAAGGGAAGCTTCCCCCGCTATTGGAAAAAGAAGACATCAAAGGCGTATTTCATGTTCATTCACATTACAGTGATGGCATGAATTCCCTGGAGGAAATTGTCCTTTATTGTCGTGAATATGGTTATGAGTACGTAGGTATTGCCGATCACAGTCAGTCAGCTTACTATGCCGGCGGAATGAAAGAAAACGAACTTCTCCGGCAAATTGAAGAAATAGAAACTTTGCAAGAAAGGTATCCGGACATAGGTATTTTCTGCGGCGTGGAGTCAGATATTCGCAGTGATGGATCCCTCGATTATGACAATGCAATTTTGGAGAAGTTAGACTTTGTGATTGCTTCGGTACATTCAGGATTGAAAATGGAAAAGGACAAAATGAACCACCGGCTTCTGAAAGCCCTTGCTAATCCGCGGGTGACTATGCTTGGGCATCCTACCAATCGTCTTCTATTGGGGAGAGATAGTTCGCATTTGGATATGGAAAAAATCCTTCATGCTGCCCGGGAAAATAACGTAATCTTGGAGCTTAACGCCAGCCCGGCAAGGCTTGATCTTGATTGGCGGTATTTGAAAAAAACTAAAGAATTGGGTGTGCAGGTATCAATTAACCCTGATGCCCATCAACTGGAGGATTTTCAAGATACTGATTATGGAGTGGCTATAGCCCGTAAAGGCTGGCTGGAAAAAAAAGATGTTTTCAATACTCTTACTCGCCGGCAAATAGCAGAATATTTTAGGAAAAACTGAATTTATTATTACCAAAATCATGAATCATGAAATATGTAATTTTTTTCTACCTGAAAAATAAAATGTTCTCATGTTTTTAAATGCATCCGGTCACTTTTTTTCGATGCTTTCCAAAAAAGCGCCTATCCTGGTGAAGGCTGTTTCTTCGTTATATTTACGGGGATCGGCATGATCAACATCTATCATTACGGTAGGGATATCTAATTGATGAGAGATTCTATTTTGTAGGTCCATCTGCATTAATGAATACGCTTTGCAACTCCGATTGCTGGCAAAAATCACCCCGTCAATCCCCAGGCGTTGGATAGCTTCGCTCATGGCCTGGTAGCGTAATTCCAAGCCCTGGGGGCACACGGAAAAATTCTGTAAACGAGCCAGGTAATCTAATGGATCAGTATTTTCATCATAGGGAAAGTAGTCAAATTCACCTTCAAGGCTTCCCAGGCAGTAGGTATAGCTGGCGGCAATAATGTTACCTCCTAATTCTGCGAGTCGTCCCGACATTTTGCTTAACTGGTGCCAGGGAGCAATGTTGTCCCACAAAAGGCGATAGGATTCGTGGGGGACTGGAAAAATTCCCTTCCTAACCCTTTGAGATGTTTCTTCTACCAGAAACTTGTAATGTTCAACCAGTTCTTTTGAACCCCTGGATGTAAGTATAGGAGCCATTTGCACAAAAGAATCAAAGGCCGTAATTCCGGAGGGATAATGGGCGGCATAACCAAGAAACTTTTTCCAGTAGGCATAAGCATTGCTGGAATTTTTTACAGCTTCCACTACTCGTTCAGGATGGTATTTTTGGCCGCTTAACTGTTCTATAGTGTGGATCAGATCATTTATTTGTTCTTTTATATATCGACGTTCTTCGTTTTGCTGCGGGCGGTAGCAAAACGGCACATCCAGGGTAAAATGAGGCACATTCCATTCTCGGTGGTATATATCAAACCATTTAACCAGTAGAGAACAATTATTATTGTTAGAAACCAGCAAATCAGGGTGAGGAAGGCCTGAAGTAGGTGAGTCCCTGCCTTCGTCAAAAGCAGTACCCACATCAATCCTTGCATATGAGCAGACATCCGGTGAATACCCCATTTGCTCTGCTTTTTCACATTGCAGAGGGGAAACCCTTTTACCGGCGCTCATGGCAGCATGGCTTTCAGGGACTGCGAAAATGACGTTGTCAAACCCATAAAAAATTTCCACGGGGACAACGATGGCAACCCAAATTACGAAAGCACCTTCTGCAGCTTTGTGATGTAAATCCATGTAGGATTTTGCCATCAAAGAGCTTAACCGTTTGCCTGCCTCAGTTTTGCCGGGCTTATTGTTTTTTTCTCTGTTGTTTTCTGTTATATTGTTGTGTTCGTGGTCTGACATGGGGAACACTCCATCCATTAATTTTTTAAAAGCTCTGCAAAAGCTTCTATTCTTGTTTTGTAACCTCCCGTATCTTCTACGGTTTTGCTCGCAGTTAATTCGAGAGTGAGAGTATTAATTCCCCGCTCCTTAAAAAGTTTTTCTAAATAAGGATATTCCAGGTATTCATATTCACAAAACTTTTCTGCGCTGAAAATAATCCCTTTTGCCCCTGTTTCCTCTAAAAATCGTACCAAATGAGGCGGTCTTTTGTCAGCTGTATGGAGTAAAGTTGGGCATGGAAAGTGGTTACTATAAAACTGCTTGAAATAATACACGGGATCTTTCGTATTGGGTGGTTGATATCCATAGGAACGGCGTTGGGTGGCCACATCATTACCTACTATTTGTAGCCCTGCAGATTCAATTAATTCGATTATCGGTAAAGGTGGAGGTTGAATACCGCTTATAAGCACCCCTACTTGTTTTCCATTAGCCGGTTGATTAAAAGAACCATTATCTTCTAAATTTTTAAGTTCTGCCAATTGAGTTTCCGGGGAACGGAAATAATTTGCTTGTAAGCATGCAGAAAAATCTGCATAGCTGAGTTTTCCCGAAGCCACCATTTTTTCCAGGCGATCCGATAATTCACGGATTTGAGCGTATAAATCTACACTTTCTGCAAACTTTTCCGGATCAAAACTTTTCCCGGTGAATTCTTCCAGTTCAGTAATGAGGGTAGTTATTTGTTTTTCCAAATAGGCAGACGCGCCCCTTCTTTCCAGAGGGATCATGGGAAGGTGCATTCGTATAAAAGGAAGAGCCATATCTCTTTCTCTCATCCCCGCCTGGAGTATGTCGGGAAGATTGCGCAGGGTATCGCAAGCATTATAAAAGAAAAGGCATTCAAAGTCGGGTTCATGAGCCAGGGTAAACTGAAGAAGTTCTCGGGCTATGGAACAGGAAAACACCTGCAAATGCCTGTCACTGATATTAAAGTTTTCCACACTATCCTTTAAACCCCATAGAATTACCGGAGTAAGCCCCATGGCATGAAAAAGTTCCAGGGGGGGATAAAGAGGAAAACACCCTATTACATTTTCTTCTTCCAGCTTATTTAGAAGGAAGTTTGGATTTAAATCCTTCATAGAGGTTACTAAATTCTCCTATCTTCATTTGTTTATATATATTTCAAATACTCCTTAAAGCTTTCTGTTGTATTTACTATATTATTCCCATTTTATTAAAGTTATACCTTATTAATAATTAATACCATATTTATTTCGTGATTAATTTAAGTAAACCCTTCTGCTGAAATATTCTTGTATTAGGGGGATATGTTATAATTTTAGTAACTTTTTTGAAGTAAATTTATGTGGTGGAGGTATTACCTATTGAAACTTGAAAACACCAGGAATTTCTGTATCATTGCCCACATTGATCATGGGAAGTCTACCCTGGCTGACCGTATTTTAGAAATAACCGGCACTGTTACCGGCAGGAATATGAGAGAGCAGTTTTTAGATCGCATGGATTTGGAAAGGGAGCGTGGTATAACTATAAAGATGCAGGCAGTGAGGTTGGATTACCAAACCCGTAGCGGTGATAGTTATATTTTAAACCTCATAGACACCCCCGGGCATGTGGATTTTTCTTATGAAGTTTCCAGAAGCCTTGCGGCCTGTGAAGGGGCAGTATTGGTAGTTGACGCCGCCCAAGGTGTAGAGGCCCAAACCCTGGCTAATATCTACTTGGCCCTGGAACATGATTTGGAAATAGTGCCGGTTATCAATAAAATAGATATGGCCAATGCTGACCCGGAAAAAGTGAAGCAAGAATTGAAAGATATTATTGGTCTGGAAGCAAGGGATGCTCTTCTTATTTCAGCAAAAGAAGGGACGGGAGTAGAAGATGTAATGGAGGCTATCATTCAAAAAATACCTCCTCCTCAAATAAGCGCCCCTGATGCGCCTTTAAAAGCTCTGGTTTTTGATTCGCATTATGATACCTACAGAGGGGTTATTGTTTATGTCAGAATGAAGGCAGGCCGGGTAACTAAAGGTGATTACATCAAATTTATGAACACTGGTAAAGTTTTTGAGGTTGCTGAAACCGGTGTTTTCCAGCCGGATATGAAATCTACTAAAGAATTGGTAGCCGGTGACGTAGGTTATGTGGTGGCGGCTATTAAAAATGTGGCGGATGCCCGGGTTGGCGATACCATGACGTTAGCGGATAATCCGGCGGCAGAGCCGCTGCCCGGATATAGAGAAGTAAAACCCATGGTTTTTTGCGGCCTTTTTCCTCAAAGTAATGATGATTATGTAACTCTCAGGGATGGTATTGAGCGGCTTAAGCTTAATGACTCTGCTCTTACCTATGAGACAGAAAGGTCCTTGGCCCTTGGCGCCGGTTTCCGTTGTGGCTTTTTAGGTTTACTGCATATGGAGATTGTCCAGCAGCGGTTGGAAAGGGAATACGATTTAGATCTTATAATTTCAGCCCCCAATGTAGTTTACAAAGTGCATAAGCGTAATGGAGAAGTAGTGGAAGTAGATAATCCTTCCACGTTGCCTCCTGCAGACGAGAGGTTAATGATGGAAGAACCTTATGTGGACGGCGCGATATTTACTCCCGAAGAGTACGTAGGGGCAGTTATAGAGCTTTGCCAGGAAAAAAGGGGGGAATTTCAGAATATGGAATACCTTCATTCGGGACGCGTTAAACTTGCTTATTTGCTACCCTTAGGAGAAATAATCTATGATTTCTTTGATTTGCTTAAATCTCGTTCCCGCGGGTATGCTTCCCTTGATTATACATTTCATGGCTACAGGGAGTCTAACCTGGTTTTGATGGATATAATGGTGGGAGGGCAAAAAGTAGATGCGCTTTCTTTCATAATTCATGAGGATAAGGCTTATCAGCGAGGCAGGGAAATGGTGGAAAAGTTAAAAGAGATTATTCCCAGGCAAATGTTCGATATACCACTGCAAGCTGCTATCGGCAATAAAGTGATTGCCAGGGAAACCATTAAAGCATTACGCAAAAATGTAACGGAAAAATTATATGGCGGAGATGTCACGCGGAAACGCAAACTGCTGGAAAAGCAGAAAGAAGGGAAGAAAAAAATGAAACAACTGGGCAATGTGGAAATACCACAGGAAGCTTTTACTGCTGTTTTAAAGGTAAGGTAAGTTGTTGGTTTCCTTTGCCCGGAAGATTTTCATGCTATCTTTTTTTCTACAGGAAAGTATTTACGAGAAAAACAAGCAGAAAGCCCACTGCTTTAGCTGTAGGAGTATGTCAAATGAGAGTTAAATATACCTTTCCATCTTCTTTTAAGCCTTTTACCAATTCGCAGTGCCGCAAAACTGAAACATGCTTTTCTAATTCTTTTTGGTCAAAATCAAATTGTTCTTTTATTTCTTCCCGGGTAGCTTTACCATGTTTTTTAAGATATTCGTACATTTCTTTCTGAACAGGTAAAAGCCCTTCAGCGCCTTGCTGTCCCATTTTTTCTCTCGTAATTTTAGCGGAATGAACTTGCAGTGGATCACAGGTTTTGGGCACGCTTACTATTTCCAAGTAGCAATCTTCGCAAAGATTTTGACCGGCATGCCTGAATGCTTCATCTTCCGGAAGGTTTTCTTTCCCGCACTTTTCACAATCCATCCAAAGCACCTCTTTTTTTATTGGACATTACTAATTTATACGTTTGACTGCTTTAATCATAACATTTTATTAGTTTAAAAAAAATGAACCTAAAATGAACTTCCCCGTAAAAAATTACATTGTGGGTATAGACATGTTCAAAAGGTAATTAGTATAATACTCATAGTTTAAAAATGCAGGAGAAGAAAGGGAAGGGATAATGTCAAGAAGTAAACTTTTAGGGATAGCGGTAATTATAGGTGTTTTGGTAATTATGGGCGTATTATATTCTCAAGGAATATTTGGCACGCCTTTTTTTGTTGAAAGAACAGATGATGAAGATATATCGGATTCCCCCGGTGAAGAGAATGATGTAGATGAAGAAAAAAAAGAAGTTGATTGGAAAGAAGTTGCTTATGAAGTAGGTGCCAATGAATTGGGCAGGGTTCCTGTTTTTGTCTACCATGCCATTGATGATGAAGAAGGGCGTTGGACACGCACCCCGGAAAACTTTAGAAACGACTTGCAGGAACTATATGATAACGATTATGTGCTGGTATCAATGAGCGATTATTTAAAAGGTAATATGGATGTGCCCGGGGGAAAATCACCGGCAATACTAACTTTTGATGATAGCACCACCGGTCAATTTCGCCTTATAGAAGATGAAGAAGGAAATTTAAAAGTAGATCCTGATTGTGCGATTGGCATTTTAAAGGATTTTGGAGAAAAGAACCCTGAGTTTGGCCATACGGCAACATTTTATATAAATAGCTATCCTTTTAGTTCTGAACCCGAGCAGCGGCAATACTGGAAGAAAAAGTTACAAAAGCTTGATGAATGGGGCTTTGAAATAGGCAATCATACCTTTAATCACACCAATCTGGGGGAACTTGATCCTGAGGAAATAAAAGCAGAAATAGCCGATTTGAAAGCGCATGTTCTAGAGGCAGTTCCGGATTATGAAATTAATAGTTTTGCCATAGTTCAGGATGGAGTGCCCGATGACTACGATCTTTTAATTGAAGGAGAAAGTGAGGGAGTTACTTACGAACATGATGGGGTAGTTAAATGGGCCTGGGAAGATGATTATTCTCCTTTTCATAATGATTTTGACCCCCATGCTATAGACCGTATCCAGGTTTACGATGAAGGCGCTGAGGAGGGAAGTAGCTTAACTAAATGGCTGGATAGAATTGAACATCGGCGATACGTAAGTGATGGTAATAATGAAACCATATCATTTCCGTCTGAATGGGAGGAGGAACTGGGGGAGGATTTTGGCAAAGAAGTTATTACCTATGAGAAGGAGAACTTGTCCAGGACCCCGGCGAAAGAGAAACAGGCTTCTGAAGCCAAAGGTATGCATGTAACCTATTACTCGGCATCTTCGGAAACCAGGTGGGAAAACTTTATAAATATGGTAGACGATACCCAGATGAATGCGATTCAGCTGGATTTAAAAGATGAATCGGGATATATGGGGCATGAATCAACCGTTGAGCTGGCTCAGGAAATTGGAGCCAGCAAAAATTTTTTGCCTGCTGAAGAGATGGTTGCCGATTTACAGGAAAGAGGCATTTATTCTATTGCCCGTATAGTTGTTTTTCGGGATCCGGTTTTAGCAGAAGAAAGGCCCGAATATATGGTAAAAAGAAAAGATGGTGAGCCTCTGGGAGGTGGGAATTGGGTGGATCCTACCAACAAAGAGGTATGGGAATATAATTTGGAACTGGCCCGGGAGGCTTATGAAATGGGGTTTGATGAAGTACAGTATGATTACATACGCTTTCCGGAAGGACATGCCGCTTGGGAAGCAGAGTATAAAAAAGATGTGGGCGAAAAACGTTATGAGTTTATGAATGATTTTCTAAAGTATGTGCGAAAGGAAATTGGGTGGGATAAAAGATTGTCGGCAGCAGTTTTTGGTTTTATTAGTGTGGCCCAGGATGACTTAAAAATCGGTCAGAGGCCTGAACAAATGGGCCCTTATTTGGATTATATGTCGCCCATGGTATATCCATCCCATTATTCTCCGGGAAACTACGGCTTAGATAATCCCAATGCGCATCCGTATGAGGTGGTTGATGAATCAATGGCTGAATTCCATGAATTACTGGAAAAATCCGGTTGTAAACTGCGACCCTGGCTGCAAGCATTTACTCTGGGCTCACCCAGTTATGGAAGAGAAGAAATTCGGGCTCAAATAGAAGCCACCGAAAAGAATGGTATTGATACCTGGTTATTATGGAATCCCCGCACAGTTTATAATAAAGATGAAATAGTTCCCTAGACAATTCTTTTATGTGGTTAAAACTTTATTCCTGTTAAAATAATTTTGTAAACCTTTGTTTTAACTTTTGTGATTTTTACAAAGCTCAGGCTTTATTTAATGTAGCCTTTAAATTGTTAAATCCGCTCCACAGCAGATAAAAAGCAACTGCTATCGAGCCCAGGGAGTCCATGTAAGGGGTAACCGGAGCAGTGGGATCAATAAGGACTGCTGAAAGGGAAATAATCACTACAAGATCAACCATTGCTTTGGCTCGATATAGCAAACGTTGAGAATTTATGACGATATTAAAGTTTTCTCTAGTCATTCTGGTATAGCGTCTCCAGAACCAGGAATTTGTTAAAAAACCGAGGGTGGCAATAGCCATCCCGGGGTAAACATTTCCTCCCGGTTCAAAAGTAGAAAAGCGGGTTATAGTTACTATAAACATGGTCGCACCTGATATGCCCATAGCAATAGCCACGCTGAACCCTGCAATTCTTTCCAGGCGGACTTTTTTCTTAACTGTTGTTTCTTCACCCTTTTCTACAACACGGAAGACGCGCCAGGAAATGAAAAGGGCCACTAATTCTACACTACGGCGAATAAAATCTGCCAGTTGAGTTGTAGACTGGCTGAGGACAACAGCAATACCGGTGGCCAAGGGAGCCCACATGCTTAGCAAAAGAGCAGCGATTAATGTTTTTTCGCGGCTGGCAATTTGCTCCGGGGAAAGATCGCTCATTTTATAACCCCAAAGAAGAGAATAAATAAGTTAAAGGAAAGATTAGCGCGGCAGCACTCAGGGGAACGGTTAGAGTATCACTGCCATTTCTGGAAAAAAGCTCCACCAGGCCACACACAGGTGCTACTAAAATTGAGACTAGTAAGCTTGGAAACCAGGTAATGCCACCGTAGAAAAACAATGTCAAAAATACGGCCAGCCCTGCTATGAGAATCATAGCTGTTGTCCCTTCAAGGGATTTAGCTTTTTCGATGTAACGGTGCAAATTGTTTGTTCGTCCCAGTACTTTTCCTACCAGCGCTGCAGCAGCATCGCCAAATCCCCAACCCATCACGGCTACTGCTGCTACGAATTGCCAATTAGGCCCTAACAAACCCCAAAAAATAAAAATTAGAACAGCAAAAGTAAATTGAACATATATAAGTTGTTTTCTTAGCTCTCCGGCTTTGAGAGTACTTTGCCGATCTACAAACAGTTTTTTATATAGAGCTGATTTTTCCATAATTAAGAGAGCCGGATAGCCGATTACAGCTAAAATTAATGCTGCGCTTACAGCTAAATACCAGGCGCTAAATAAATTTAAAAGAAGGAATATCGACATGCTATATGCTATATGGTGAAGTTTACGCACATATTCGGTGGGAACTTTAAAATAAAATTTGAGTATAACCGGGACCAAAACCACAACGAGTAGATAATATGCTATCAATATGACGGTGCCTATAAGGTCACTATTCATTTTAGTCTCCTCTAAAAAAATTGCTTTTATAGTTTCAAATAATATCACATTACAGGCAGTACAGCAACATTGACAACAGAATTGGTGAAGTGGGTTATATTTCTGCCATTATGATATAATTGATGCAAAATGTTTTTAAATTATTAACCGTGCAAACCATAAATGCGGAAATAAACAAATGGAGATATTTATGATGAAAACTGAAATTATAATTGTTGGTGCAGGGCATGGCGGGTTAGTGGCTGCTACTAAGCTTGCCCGCAGCGGTTTTCAGGTTGTCGTGTTTGAAAAAAGTGAACGTAACAAATTATCCTGGAACTGGAAAGATTGTTTGGATTTAGAGGTATTTGAAAGGATTAACCTTCCCAGGCCGAAGCCTTTTGAGTATGAAACCCCGGCGAATTTCCGTTTTTTTTCTCCCAATGAAAAAAATTATATTGACACCGACGTTCCTCCTGAAGAACGGGAAAAGTCCATGGAAAGAAGGTTGCTGATGGAGAAATTACTTATGCATGCGCTTGATGCAGGGGTAGATTTTTATTTTAATCGGGAGGTTTCCGGTCCACTTTTGGAAGGTAATAAAATATGTGGCATTAAGGTTGGAGAGGAGCATCATTATGCAGATTTAATCATCGATTCCGCCGGTTTCAATTCTCCAATTAGGCCGAATCTGCCCTCTGAATATGAAATAACCTCTAACCTGGCAGATGGGGATTATATTTATGCCTACCGGGGATATTTTAATAAAAAACAGAATAAGCGTTTTTGGGATATCATTATCGGTTATAAGAATAAGCGCGGTATCTCATGGTTAAATACTTCTTCGAAAGATGAGGCAGACATTTTAATTGGTTCTGTACATCCGTTTGAAGAAGGGGAAATCGAAGCATTAGTTCACGATTTGAGAATAAAATACCCGGTGGTGGGCACGGAACTTTTGCGCGGCGGTCAGGTGGAATTGATTCCTATTCGACGGTCTTTAGAAAAATTTGTGGGAGATAATTATGCGGCAGTGGGTGATGTTGCATGCATGACCAACCCTATCAATGGCTCCGGGATTACCAGAAGCATGATTGCCGGAGATATACTTGCCCATAATGTAATAAAAGCCCGTAAAAATGCTCATAATACTTATACCACAAGTATTTTATGGCCATATCAAGTGGAGTATTTTCGGGAAATAGGGGCAAAACAAGGGTACATAGAAGTGATGAAAAATTTCTTAATTTCCATAGATGATTTTAGCAAAATCGATTTTTTATTTAAAAATAAGCTTTTGGCCCCTAATGATATAATTACAAATTTGATGGGCAAAGAATTAAATCTTGGAGTCGGTGAGATGCTTTGGCGTGGGTTTCGAGGAATGAAAAGAGGAGACATTTTAATAGAATTAGCTCATACAATAAATACAGCCGACAAGGTAAAAAAACATTATTTAAATATTCCTCATTATTATGATCGCCACAAATTCTTAAAGTGGAAAAAGCAATTAGAAAGATATGTGGTAAAAAATTAACGCGCCTGGCTGCTGAGGGCTTAGCAAAAAGACTGTCCTGCCTAATTTGACAGTTGAAACAAAAATATATACATTTAAGTTAATCAAGCCTGTAAACTCATACGTGTTTGATAGGAGGGCATAATCTTGTCAAAGGTAGCGAAAACAAGAGAGAATATCTTAAAATGTTTGTGTAAAAAGTGCCCGACTTACTCCTTCACCTGCAAGGTGATGGCCATGCCGGGAAACCTCATTTTGCTGGTTGACCCTAAAGAAGACAGACCCTGGGCTGAAACAATGTTTTGCGCCTACAGTAAGAGCAATTGTATTAAGGAAGAAAAAGGCTGCCTCTGTGCAAAGTGTGAAGTATACAAAGAGAATGGACTGACAAATATCTACTTCTGCCTCGCAGACGGCGGAAAATAAACTAAACCAAAGGGAAGATCTGGGGTTATTAGAAGATTTACTTTTTGCTCCCACCTTCCAGCTTTAGTTTTCTGCCCATCAGCTCGGCTAATCTTTGCTTCAGATAGATAAGGCTATTGAACTGGAGTTGGCTTAAGGAGGAAACGGGACGTAACCATGACAAGCATGCTTTCTGGTAACCCCTGCTATAATAATAAGGACAATAAATATACAGTGGCGGTAGAACTAAATTAAGGACTATTTAAAAATTAGAGGGTGAGGTTATGATGATTAGACACCTTTCTTGCGCATTAATTACTGTTTTCCTTCTTTCCTGTCTGGAGTTTGCCATTGCAACCTCTGGTGGGCAAACAGCAGAATTACAACTTGCTGAAAGTGCAGAGTCGCTGATGGAAGTTTCAGGAGATGCTGTTTTAGAGGTTGATAATCAAACAAATAGCGGGGAAACGGGGGCAATTATAGCTTTAGCTGCGGAGATTGTGCAGCAGAAAGATGATGGTTCTGCTGGTGCGAATGGTATTATTGAAGTAAGTGATATCCAAGATATTAATAATGAAGAACCTGCTCTAGATGAAGATCCTGCAACTGAAGAACCTATTATAGATGAAGATCCTGCAACTGAAGAACCAACTATAGAAGAACCCGTTGAGGAAGAGCCTGCCGAGGATTATAACACAGAGGAAGAGAACGCGCAGCTTTTGCCTTCACTATTTGAGGGCTTGCAGGAAGTCTTTAGTAATATTGTAGACAGTATCAATGAAATGCTGGTAGGCATAGGGGAGTATCTGGCGGAGGTACAGGAAATGGTGCGGGAGTTAATTGTCGAAGAAGTTCCGGAACTGGATGGAGAACCTGTTCCATTGCCGGAAGACCCCGTTGACCCGGCCCCTGAACCGGAAGATCACGCTTATCAAGTCAATTGGGGTATGTTGCTGTTATTTGCATTTATGGGCGTTCTGGTGATCGGCGGGTTCATCTGGTATATTCTATCCCGGCGGGATCATATTCGGATAGTTGACGATGAAACCGGAGAACTATTAGAAACCCGGCAAATTAAAGTGTATCCCCGAACCAAAATTGACCTGACTGATGCTTTAGAGCATGCTTATAATGATGCGGTGCGTGTCCAGTTTTTAAAGCCTATTATCAATGAATTACAGGGCTACCGCATCCTATTTCTGCTGGAGGATAGAAAAATTGCAGAGATAGAAACCTACCGGGGAGAGCTGGAATTTCGGGTTAGCTTGCCGCAACCTCCGCAAGAGGAAGAGCATAAGGGGCAGAGGCCACAAGAACAGGGAGAACAGCAGGCAGGAAGGCAGAATATGCGACAGGAAGGGCAGCCTGAACCTGCATCGCCTTCTGATTCTTCTAATAATGACGAAACGGATGAAACCCCGGACCTTGATGATCGATAACCAGGGATGTAGAAAGGATTTATTTCCGCTCTTTTGTGATAAATGTCATATATAGATACTTGGAATTTGGCGATTTTCACTTTGGTTGACAGTAATTCAATAATATACTAACTTACTTTTATTACTGATTTCTAATATTAATACTCTTACCTCTAGATTAATTATAAAAAAGCTAACCGGATAAAACTTCTTTTCTAGTTTACTGCGGCCCGAAGGATGTTTGCTGCTATGGGCGCGGCAACCCTCAAGCCGGAGCCGCTGTTTTCCACTATTACCACAAAAGCAAGTGGATAATCTTCCCGGTCAAGATATCCCGCAAACCAGGCATGGGGAAGTTTGCCCTCGCCTACCTCTGCGGTGCCGGTTTTGGCGCAAAGTTCAAGCCCTTTGAAATTCCACTCTCCATAAGTACTTGTGACATTATTTCTCATCATCCTCCCGAGCTTTTCGGCTGTTTTCGGAGGTATTATGCGTTCTTTTTTAATCAGAGGCCTAATAAGAGATGCAAAAGAACCTTCGTCAGAGAGTAAACTGGGTGGTACTCTAACACCTCCATTTGCGATAGCTCCCATGAAGGCCATAAAATTTAGCGGATTTGCCGTGTTAGTATATTGCCCAATGCCGGCCCAGGCCAAGTTTGCGCCTTCTGCATCAGATAGATCTACACGTCCCATACCGGTTTGTATACCGTCCACATGCATTGTTGAGTTAAAACCGGCCGCATTTGCATAATCCTGTAATGTTTTTGAGCCAAGTTCAAGAGATATTTGGGCAAAAGTGGTATTGCAAGAAGTTGCCAGTGCTTGCTCTAAAGTGACTTCACCGCAAGGTGTAAGGCAACTTACTATATCTTCGCCTATTTGTATTTTTCCTTCACATTTATAAACTTTTTCTTTAACATGGGGAATATGATCAATTGCCGCCGCTGAGGTTACCAACTTAAATATAGAACCGGGAACATAAACCGACGAAAGCAACCGGTTAATGTAAACACCTTCGTGCCTTGGATCATCAAACGGTATATTCCCGGGATGTGCCGGGTCAAATGAAGGAGTGCTAACCATGCAAATTATTTCTCCTGTTTCATAATTATAGATGCCCACCGCGCCCTTGTGCCCGGCAAGTTCTCTGTATGCTGTGGCGCACAATTGGGCATCGAGATTAAGAGTGATATCATTACCGGATGTGTTCATATCATCAAATTCATATACTCCATTGAAGAAATTCCAACCGCTCAATCGATCTCGGAAGGCAACTAGTGCTCCGGTTGCCACATTGTCATTCAGGTCTCCTGTTGCATGCATAACAGCAGTGCGAATTGTTGTATCTTCATGGAAATTTATATTTCCTTCTATCATTTCTAAAAGCAATCTGCCCGAACGGTCATAAATATTACCTGTGGTATTCAATTTGCCATCAGTATATAAGTGCCTGTTAGAAGAATGCTGCACCCATGTAGAAGCATTATTGATATAATTACCCAGAAATAATACAAGTCCCGTTAAAAGTAATAACGAGAAAATAAATAAAATGGCGGAACGCCTTATAATAAGCTTCATGATCTATCACCTTCTTTAATGTAATATTTTTTTGTTTTAGGTCTTAGGCGTTCATCAGCGGATTTGATAAGAGCAAGAAGCCCCCATGAAGCAATCATGGAAGAGCCACCTCTTGAAATAAAAGGTATGGTTATTCCCGTGAGGGGAAGTACATCTACCGACCCCAGGACATTTAAAGCAGTTTGGATTAAGAAGATGGAAGCAGCTCCACACGCGGCAATTGCATAAAAGGAGGATCGGCATTTTTTGGTAAGAAGCAGGGCATAAATAGAAAAAAATACAATAATAAAAACTGCAATAAACGCTATGAGAAGTCCCCATTCTTCGCATAGCATCCCAAAAACCAGGTCAGTATCGGCAGCAGCGATGCCGGAAAGATAGCCATTGCCGCCTCCTACCCCTATAAGCCCTCCGCTGGCAGCGGCTATCATGGTTTGAGTTTGCTGGTAGCCGATGGTGTACGCATGATCCCATACATTGCCCCATGCTTCCAAACGAGTAGCTATGTATGGGATAAACGACGTTACTGCAATTGCTCCCAGTACAGCTCCCGATGATGTTAAAGCAATAGTTCGCAAATCTCCGGAACGCATGAATGCGATGACAATAAAAGCCCCAAAAAAAACTACTACCATGCCGAAATCTCTCATAAGCACTAAAGAACCGACACATATTGCGGTGAACCCTATAAAAGCGGTCATGTTGCGGACAGTAAGAAGCCTGTCCAGGGTTGCCGTGCCGGCCATTATGAATGCAATTTTCACGAATTCCGACGGTTGGAAGGTTATAAAACCAAGGTCTATCCAGCGTTTTGCGCCAAAACGTACTTCTCCTATCGTTAGATTTAAAACCAGCAGAACTAAAGCAGATGCTACCAGTATATATTTTAGCCTGTTTGCGCGTCCCAGGTCTCGAATAATTGCCTCAATTGCCATATAAACAGCAATTCCGAAAACAATGGCTAAAAGCTGGGTAAAAAGAGAATGAGGCGCAGCAGAGGCTACAATAAGTAAATTTAAACCACAAAGAAAGAAACAAAGTAGTTCCAGCTCAAAATATTTTCGGCTGTATTGGCGCGTAATGAAATAAAACAAGCATTCTACAAAAATGAACAAAAGAAAAACCTGCGGTATTATAGGATTTAAATTATCTCCCATAGAAAGACAAACCTGCAGGCAGCCCAACGCCTGGAAAAGTAAAATTAAGAAGAAAGTTACACCTGTTTTCACCTGTTTGCTCGAGGAGATAAAACTAGAAATAATATCTAATTGAGGGGCCTGTCCCGCTTCTTTTTCGCCCGGGAACAGTACCATTTCTTTTCCGCCTAAGGAAATAACATCACCGGGAGTTAATGATGCCGTTTTTTCGATTTTTTCCCCATTAACCTTTACTCCGTTTTTGGAATTCAAGTCGGTAATAAACCAGGTGCCATCACGAAAAGTAAGTACGGCATGGTTTTTTGAAATATAAGGTAGATTTATTACAATATCGGAGGAGTTGCTCCGCCCGATGGAATTTTCCCAGTGTTTAATAGGAGTTTTGGCGCCGCCCCTTGAGTAAAGATATCCCCAAACAGCTTTTTGTTTTCTAACTTGCAAGAGCGGAAGGATGCAACGCCATAGTATGGTAATTGCCAGTAGAGGCAAAATCCATCGAATTATCAATGTAAAAATTGCGGAAGGCAATTCCAAATTCATAATTTCCATAGTTGCAGAAATATCAGCAATGCTATTTATACACGAATCCCAAATTTGCTTCAAAGATTCACCCAAATTATTCATAAAATACCCTTTTTATAATGGAATTTTTACTTGATGCATTTAGCCTATGTCAATACTATTATACTAAATATTGGAGTTTATTATATTGGTAGATGAGAATTTTTATTATGTTTATTTTTTAACAAATTCTGATGTGGGTTATATTATTTAGTTTGCCGGAAAGGTTGAAAATTTTTAATTGCAAGGAGAAAAACTTGGTAGATTAAAATACCCTGACACCTTTTGACATGATAGATCTTTAAATTTGTGTAATATTTATATATTATTAAGAATACAGTTAACAAGAAAGTTAAGATGTTTAAGACTGCGAGGTGAATGAAGAACTTATAAAAGAAATAAAAAAAGAAAGAGTTAGCTATGCGTAGCTTCCTCTTTCCTTTTATAAATAATTTAGCAATGTTAGTGTTCAATCAGTCTTCAAAATAAACTACTGTGAATGCCGTTTGGCTCCCTTCCAGCCACTCGGCTTCAAAGTCCTGGGGGGTGCGAATCAAGATTGAAGGAAGATTAAGAGCATAGGTTTCACTTAATTGGTCGGCATCGCCTTGCCAAAGAACATAATCATAGCTTGCATGATCTACTTTTTCAGAATGCCATCCATCCATTTGTTCCTGGTAAAAATTGTAGACGTCCTCGGGAGGATCGGTTGCTAAAAGAAAGATGTCAGTGCTTTTTGGAGTTTCACCTGACCAACCAATACCGAAAGCGTGTGAGCCGGGGTAATGGGGATACGGCACCTCGTCTTCAGCAGGTAAGTTTTCTACTACAAGGTGGGGACAGTCAGCCGGTGGAGCCCAAAGATCCGAAGGAGCTGATGGGGCAGTGTCTGGTGTATCTTCAACTTCACCTGCATCAACATCAGCAACTTCTTCCAGTTCATCACTGATTTCAGCTGTTTCTTCACTGCTGCAACCGATAAAAGCTACTAATAAAATTAATAAGATGCTCATACAAAATAATTGCTTGAAACGAATAAATCTCATCTTACTTTCCCTCCTATATCTTTTTTTTCTTGCCCGGGTCACAATAAATACGGCTGAAGTGAGAAAATTTTAACATAAATTTTACACTGCGTCAAAAGAATTCAACAAAAAGGTGACACGAGTTTGTCACTTAGATTATTTAAAATATCATTTAATATGGAAAAACATGAATAAAGCATGGTTAATTGTAATTATTTTATTTGTTACAAAAGGTTTATGAAAGAATTGTTCTTATATTTGGGGGGTCAAAGTCGCTATGGTTTGTCTTTTTTAAAAATAATAAGTTAAGGATTGTAAATTTTTGCATTAAGGATAATAGGTATTATTCTATTTAAAGGAGGTAAATCTATGAGTTCTTTTGTGCACCTGCATGTCCATTCGGAATATAGCCTTTTGGATGGGGCCATAAGGCTCCAACAACTTGCTTCTAAAACTGCGGAACTCGGTATGCCGGCAGTAGCCCTGACGGATCACCATGGGTTGTATGGGGTTGTTAATTTTTATCAAAAAGCCTTAGCGGCAGGTGTAAAACCTATTGTGGGTTGTGAAATGTGTGTTTCTTCTGCTTCTTCCTTGGATGGGTATTATGAAGAAAATACTTTGCCTCATCTGGTTTTGCTGGCCAGAACCATGGAGGGGTACCGAAACCTTATGCAGTTGGTTACTTTGGGATCTTGTGAGGGCCAAAACCATACGCCTCTTGTAAACAATGAAAAATTGAAGAGCCATGCTGACGGGATTACGGCTTTGAGTGGGTGTATGGCCGGGGAGATTCCCCGGCTTATATTACACGATCAATTAGAAGAAGCGGAGAACATTGCTACCTTTTATGCTTCTGTTTTTGGAGATAACCATTTCTATCTCGAAATGCAGGATCATGGATTACCCGGCCAGGCGAAAATTAATGAAGGACTGGTAGAAATCTCCCAAAAGCAGGGAATTCCCCTGGTAGCTACCAACAATGCTCATTATTTGGAAAAAGAAGATAATAAAGCTTATGATGTTTTACTTTGTTTGAAGGAAGGAAAGATGATATATGATAAAGAAAGCCTAAGCTATAATTCATGTGAACTTTACCTGAAAAGCCCGTCAGAAATGCAGGAAATATTTAATAATTATTCCGAAGCATTAAAAAACACCATGGAGATTGCCGAAGACTGCAGTTTAAATTTGGAAGTCAGTTCTCCTTCCGTGATAGGAATCAATTTGCCGTCAGGCCAAACAGAAATTGAGTTTCTGCGACAGATTTGTACCCAAGGACTGTCATGGCGCTATAAATGGGCGAATAATTCTCTGCAGAAAAGGTTGGATTACGAATTAAAGGTAATTGAGCAGATGGATTGCGCCGGTTATTTCCTGACTTTATGGGATATTGTACGTTATGCCCGTGAAAGGGATATTCAAATTGGCCCTGGCAGGGGATCGGCGGTAGGAAGTTTGGTAAATTACTGCCTTGGTATTACCGAGATAGATCCCATAAAACATGATCTGGTTTTTGAATGTTTTTTTAATCCCACTTTGGTTAACATGCCAGATGTAACTATAGATATAAACGGTAAAAGGCGGGACGAAGTTATCGAATATATGGAAAAAAAGTATGGAGAAGACAGGGTAGCACATATTATTCATTTTGGAGTTATGAGAAGCCGATTGGCGGTCAAAGCTGTGGGAAGGGTTTTAAATGTCCCCACGGCAACCCTGAAGCATATCATAGGGCTAATTCCCAATGAACCGGGGATGACCATTAGAAAAGCATTGGAGATCAGCCCGGAACTCCAATCTTATTATGAAAATGAAGAACACAGGGAATTGCTGGATATATCCCTTGCTCTGGAGGGATTGCCTCGGAATGCTGTTGCTCAAGGAAAGGGGGTTGTTGTTGCCGGCGAACCTTTAGTTAAGCGCGTGCCTTTACAAAAATTAAATACAGGTAATAGAGTAGTCCAATTTCCGGAGCAGAAGCTAAAAGATATGGGGCTTGTTAAATTTAATATCCAAAGCTTAAAAATTCTAAAGTATATGGAAGAAGCCCTCAAAAACATAAAACATCGGCGGGGAAAACAAATAAACATAAACATGATACCTCTAGATGACAAAAATACTTATCATTACCTCGTGGGAAGGGAAACTGAGGGAATATTCCTTTTAGCAAAGAAAGATATAAAAAATTTTTTGCGGGAATTAAGACCAAATAATTTTCGCGAATTAACAGCAGCAGTTGCTCTTTGCCGTCCCGGGGTCTATGATCAAACTGCTGATTTCGCAAAAATAAAATATAGAAGCTTTTCCCTAAAAAATATTCCCGATAATGTGGTAAAACTCCTTCGAGAAACTTATGGTGTAATTGTTTACCAGGAACAAATTATGCAGATTGCTGCTGAAATTGCCGGCTTTCCATTAAGACAGGCTCATTTAATGCAGAGAGCTTTGAGTAGTAATCATTCTGAAGAACTTGGACATTATAGAAAACAATTTATAAAGGGAGCTAGCGCTAAAGGATATAAGCCTGAAGAGGGAGAAAGCACTTTCCAGTATTTGAAAATACATGCCCCATATGTTTATAATAAATCACAAGCAACTGCCTATGCCTTTTTGATATATCAAACAGCTTATATAAAAGCTAACTATCCCGAGGAGTATAAAGCAGCATTATCAGTTTAAAGTAAGCTTTTTATTTCCCATATCAGCTCAAACCTGTGGCCCCTAATTGATTAACTTTTACCCTTCGGGAGCGTTGGTAACGGTATTACTTGCAAGCGTTAAGCCGCTTATTAACATTTTCCCAGTTAACCAGGTTCCACCAAGCTTCGATGAACTCTGCTTTTTTGTTCTGGTATTGCAGGTAGAAAGCATGTTCCCAAAGATCAATAACTAAAAGCGGGTATACTCCCCACTGCGTGAGGTTTTGGTGTTTTTCTGTAGTCAAGATTTCCAGCTTATTAAATATGGGGGACCAGCACAATAAAGCCCAGCCTGAACCTTCTACTGCGGTGGCTGCAGCAGTAAAATGTTTTTTGAAAGCTTCAAATCCGCCAAAATCTTTATCAATTTGCGGGGCAATATCACCTTCAGCGGGGCCACCTCCATTGGGCTTCATATTTTCCCAAAAAATGCTGTGTAAAATGTGTCCCGAACCATGAAAAGCAAGTTCTCTTTCCCAGTGTTTAACCAAAGAGAAATCGCTATTTTGCCTGGCTTCAGCCAGTTTGCTTTCGGCTTTGTTGAGACCGTCAACGTAAGCCTTGTGATGGGCCCCATGGTGTAAACGTAAGGTCCGTTCTTCATAATAAGGCTCCAGAGCGTTATAATCATAGGGTAAGGCAGGCAGTTCGTGATTCATAGCAATTACCTCGCTTTCATTTTTCTTTGGAAATATTTTGACTATAATTTATGTAATAATATCATAAGTAAATAAGCAATTCAAACTTCGATATATTTGATAAAATAGAACCATAATAGTATTGAATTTAAATAGTTTTGGTTAAATTCGCCGGAATTTATATCTAGTTAAGGAGCTGCTGAAGATGAATAAGACAGTGCTGGGGATGGCTATAGTTGCTGTCATCTTAGTCATAATAGCTTTTATCCAGGGAGGTTTTTCCCTGGTAGGCAAAGGATTTTTTGAAGGTGGACAAACTCTGTTAATTCTTTTTCCCATCATCATAATTGCTTTTGTGGTGGCCGGATTGAGTTCCATTTTAATACCCAGGGATATGGTTTCCACCTGGATGGGCAAAGAAGCCGGGTGGAAAGGCCCTTTTATAGGGGCATTGTTGGGAGCTCTGGTGCCCGGGGGGCCGTTTTTTTTCTATCCTTTAATGGCCGTATTAATAGCTTCCGGTGCTAATGTAGGGACTATGATTAGTTTTGTGGCTGCCAAGACACTGTGGAATATTCCGCGTATTCCGGTGGAAATTGCATTTGTAGGCGTAGAAATAACTGCTATTAGATTTTTACTTACTTTTGCCATCCCCATATTGATAGGAGGGGCTGTAAATATCTTTTTACCGGGGTTTGCTACCAAAATCAAAGAAGATGTGAATAAACTACAGGCAGAAAAAGAATCAAGGGAGGGAGTTAAAGAAATTGATTGATGCGCTTATAGCCCTATCTTTAATGGCAATAGTGCTATTTTATGTGGCTTATCGACAGGGTAGGATCATAGAAGGGCTAAAAGAAGCAAAAAACATGTTTATAAATGTTTTGCCGATTTTAATTATTGCTTTTATAATAGTGGGTTTTCTCGGTTTATTATTACCTGAGGAGGCTCTGCAATCTTGGCTGGGAGAAGGAGCCGGTTGGAAAGGCCTGGTTATTGGTCCGGCAGTTGGTGCCCTGGTAGTGGGAGGACCTTTTGTTTTCTTCCCTCTGTTTGATGCTCTTTTTAGAGGTTCCGTAACTATCGGGACTGCTGTAGCCATGATCACTGCTTGGGGAATGATTAATGTAGGGCATATACCTTTTGAATTAACTTTTTTAGGGCCGCGTTTTGTTGCCCTTAAAATTAGTTTATATATTGCAGTGCCAACACTGGCTGGCTTGTTGGCATATATTTTGTTTGGTTAATTCCACTGCAACCGGCACCTTTTAACCTTCAATTTATTTTTTTTAAATGGAGGTTGTACTTATTCTACCTGCTGTCTCATTTTTACCAGCCTTCCCAAGACTAACAAGAGAGCGGCCACTGCTCCGGCCAAGCTGATTAAAACAGCGGTGCTTACATAAATAGACAGCAAATATAATGGATGGTAGAATAAATTCAAGCATAATACTAAGGGGGCTGCCATGTTTAAAAAAATATTAAAAATAACTGCCATTTTATTACTTGTTTTAATAATAATAACGGGGGGGACCTATGGAGTTATCCATAGGGGTGTTCCGTTGCAGGGCGAAGCTGAAATGGGACAGGAGAGCATACTTGTACCCGAAAATCTCGAAGATGAAGAAATAAACATAGATGTTATCTCATACAATGTTAGGCTGATTACGAAGGAAGATATTGAAGAACATTATTGGACTAACCGTAAAGAACCCATGATTAACCTGTTAGATAATTATAATGCCGATATTATAGGTTTTCAGGAAGTAACTCATCCTCAGTATGAATACTTAATTAAACACTTAGGGGATGAATATGGCTATTATGGTATATACAGATCGGGCCTAAACCGGGAACGGGGTGAGAGTATTATTAGTGATACCGATCCCAAGCCACACCTGTTCAATAACTTGCGTATTATGGTTGTTGACGAAGGCTCACCAATTTTTTACCGAAAGTCTAGATTTGAACTACTGGATTATGATACATTTTGGCTGCGGGAAAATCCGGAAAGCCCTGGCAGGGGTTGGGATGCAAATATCAGAAGAATTTGTTCTTATGTTGAGCTTTTAGATCATTATACCGATGAAATTATAACGGTTTACAACACTCACTTTGATCACAGGGGTGATGTGGCCAGGCAAAAGAGCGCTGATCTGATATATGAATATATAGACGATTCCAGGGGCATACCCATTGCCATGGGTGATTTTAATATTCCTGAAGGTGAAGAAGTTTATAACAGTATAGTGGAGCGTTCACTTTCCGATACTAAATACCTGAGCCCTGAGGATAAACGGGATAGCGGCACTACTTTCAATGGTTTTGGCGATTATCCCCACGAGGGTCCCATAGACTACATTTTTGTAGACGATAACTACTTTAATGCCCTGACTTATAGAATCATCACAGATAGATACGATGATGAATATTACATCTCCGACCATTATCCTGTGCTAGTGGAATTGAAATATAAATAATTTTCAATTTCCCCGGGATTCCTATGTAATTGTTTAAGTTCTTTATTGATTGTCAGATGCATTGATGAGGGAAACTATTAAAAAGTATGCCGGGGAGCAATAAAAAGGTTCCTATTAAAATTATTACATTGATTATTGAAGGGAATTTTGAATTTTACGAAGAATATTTAAACTATAAAATTGGGTAAATTTTATGGTAAACAAAATGATATACTAGCATGTAATTGATGACCCTGCAAGCGTTGAATTAAAAAAGAAGTATTTTCCAGGAAGGACTAAAAAATGGTTCAGGAAAAATTTAAAGAGTTTAGAAAACTGTTTAATAAGCACAAGCCAACAATTGTCAAGCACATAGAAGATGAAATGTCAACAAAGTGGGAGTATGAATTAAGAAGCGAAGAAGAGTTTAATTCTTATGAGTTAGTTATTGTCTATATTCAACTAACTCCTTTGATGGACATGGAAAAACTAAAAAAGTTTATGGAAAAGGTTGTTATTTTACTTAACAAGGAAAGCTATCCATATATAAGGCTGTCTTTATTTTTTTTCAGTGATTATGAAAAAGGGTTAATTTATAATAAAGTCTCGTGGAAAAAAGAAGTTAAGATAAAAAAGATAGAAGAATTCATTGATTCAGTTAAGAAAAAATACCCTGACACTCATGCAGATAATTTATTGATGATATTTCCAGAACGAAACTCCTTGGACTATGAGTTAAGAAATCATCCTAACAGAAATGACTTGTTAATTTTTATATCTGACTCAAAAGGGTTTAAGATTGATGGTTCTGCTTCTGAAAAATTGGAAAAAATTAAGAAACGATGTTTTTGGGTTGAAATTGAACATAACCGGGAATTCACTGTAAAGCGAGAAGTCCCTTATCTAAAAAGTTAACCAAAATATTTTTTATTTATGTGTAATTGATATCTACATAGGCGGCTTAAAGTAAGGCTTAGGTCTTATTGCGCAGTCTTATTTTGTTCCACAGTTAATTCTCTAAAATCTATTCCAGCTTTTATTTAAGTATGCTGTCTTTTTTATCTTTAGATAAATATCTTAATTTAAGGAGTTTGGCTTGGCTAAATCAGGTGAAAAAAATGTTAAAGAATATCTGGAGAGCAAAGGGTTACAGGCAGTAAAAATGCCGGAGACTTCTGCGAAAACAGTAGATTTTGAAGTTTATTATGCGGGCAAGCCGGCGTTTTACCTGGAAGAAAAGACTGTTAAGTTTACTGCCGGGGGATGGAAAGATATGTATCCTGTTTATAATACCATTGCCAAACACATCTATGAAGCAATTAAACAGTTTAAAAGCGTAAATCCTCACAGAGAGGTTCCCAATGTTTTGGCTTTTACCAACAGGGATGAGGGACGGAGCATTGATGATTTGTTTATAACTTTAGTGGGTCATGTTGTAACTTCCCGGGGCAAAATGCGAAGGATTGAGATTATGAAAAAAGTAGAAAAAGAAGACCCTGTGATAGATTTATTTCTATGGTTTGACCACCACCAAATGACAGGTCATATATGGGACGAAAATATTCCGCAGCATGAAGCAAAATTAGCCGAAATATTGGAATTGGAATAAGTTTTTTGGGGCAGGAGAATTTAACGCAGTTGAAGAATATTTTGGCTGCGTTAATTAAAAGTGTAAAAGGAAAAGTTATTATAAAATCCAATCCTGGCACCATTATACAAAGGAGTTAAGGAGCGGGAACACATAGCAGGAGATTGACTTATGCATCTTTTTGACCGGGATATATCGTTGCAGCAAAAAAGCACTTTAAGCTTTAGAGGTGAGGTTTCAAAAAACTGGCTTATTAATGACATTGCCAATGGAGGGTATGTGCTTGCTTTGGCGGCAAAGGCCATGCAAACTGTCAGTGACAAACACGGCACACCAATCATAACTGCTAACTATATAGGCCCTTGCATTCCCGGAGAGATTGATATTGAGTTGGAAAAGATAGCCCAAAGTTACAAGTTTTCCCGCTTTCAGGCCCGGCTTTACCAGGACGGTAAAGAAAAAACACGGGTGTGGGGCACTTTTATGAAAGAAAATATAGGTACTGCGGTGGAGCGATACGAAAAAGACCCTCCGAATGTAACACCAAGAGAGGAATGCGTGCTTATGCCGGCTAATTCCGGTAATACTCTTTCTCAAAATCTGGAAATGTTTCTGGACCCAGACAGTGCAAGGTGGATGAAGGGGGAATTAACTCATCGTTCGGATATGAGAGGATGGGTGCGCTTTCGGGAAGAAAGAGGGTATGATTTGCCGGCAGTTTTGCTCATGGCAGATTCTATGCCGCCGCCGATCTTTGTTACCTATGGTATTTTTAGCTGGGTTCCTACCATTGAACTTTCTGTAAGTGTGCGTAAAAATCCTCTTACTTCCTGGCTCAAATTTCGCCTGCACAGCTGTTATTTAACAAACGGCATTATTGAAGAAGACGGCGAAGTTTGGGACGAAGACGGAAACTTGGCCTGCATCTGCCGCCAGATTGCACAAGTGAGGCTGAGTGAATAAATTTAAATATGTGGCAGGATATAATATAATTCGCTTTCCGGTAGTTATTCAGACTCAATAATGAGCCGGGTAAACTGCTCTTTTTACTGCTTGAGTATATTGTCTGGGGGCAAGGAGATTTATTTTTTGGAAAAGGAGGGTGACTTTTGTTTGATAAGATTGGAAAGTGGATGGGAAACGAGGAAGAGGACCGGGTTAAGATAAATAAGCCATATTTACAAGTTTTTCATCAATGTAAACATTCCCTGAAAAAAAATGAATGTGAAATAACCAGCGAAGATAAAGATGCAGGTATAATAAAGGCAGAGCATGGGATATCGGTAGATAGTTGGGGAGAGAATATAACCGTAGAATTTGAAAAATTGGAAGAAAACTATACCCTGGTGAAATTAACAAGTAAGTCTAAAGTGCCGGTAACCCTGGTTGATTGGGGCAAAAATGAACAGAATGTTAAGAGCATTATGGAAACTTTACAGGAAATGGAATAAAGGAGGCGGCCCCGTATAGATAATTCTAATCTAATAAAGACTAACCAAAATAGCATGCTTGTCAGGCCATTTTTAAAATGGGCGGGGGGAAAATCACAGCTGCTAAATGAGATTAAAAAGCGCGTCCCGGATAATTTTTCTACTTATTACGAACCCTTTTTAGGCGGGGGGGCGATCTTCTTTTTTTTGCAGCCGAATAATGCCGTTATTAATGATAGCAGTGAGGAACTGATGAATGTTTATTCCGTAGTAAAGTATTACCCGGAAGCGCTTATCGAAGACTTAAAGCAACATGTTAACGCTGAAGGCTACTTTTATGAGATCAGAAACCGGGATAGAAATGCAGGTGAGTATAAAAAATTATCTTCCATAAAAAAGGCATCGCGGATAATATATCTCAATAAAACTTGCTTTAACGGCCTTTTTAGAGTAAACGGTTCCGGTCAGTTCAACTCCCCTTTCGGCAATTATAAAAACCCCAATATAGTTAACGCGTCTGTGTTAAGGGCGGTGAGTAATTACCTGAATAATGCCAATGTGCGCATTTGCTGTGGGGACTTTGAAGATAGTTTAAAACATATTAAAGAAACGGATTTTGTCTATTTTGACCCTCCTTATGACCCGGCTTCCGGATCTGCAAATTTTACCGCTTATGATAAGGGTGGTTTTGATAAGAGGCAGCAGGTAAGGTTAAAGAAAGTTTGTGATTGGCTGCATGCAAAAGGGGTTAAATTTTTGTTATCCAATTCGGCTACGGAATATATGCAAGATTTATACGGTGATTATAGGGGCGAAATAATATCAGCCAGGCGTGCTATTAACTCCAGGGGAGACAAAAGGGGCTTTGTGGATGAACTGCTGGTGAGGAATTATAAATGCCATAATGTTTATTAACATACTAGTAAAGTAAAAGGTTAGAAGGTGGTATTTCTTTGAAACAAGACATCCTGCTTTGCGATCTGGATGCTTTTTATGCTTCCGTAGAGCAACTGGATAATCCTTCATTAAGGGGCAAGCCGCTCATAATTGGTGGATCTCCCGAAGGACGCGGCGTAGTTTCTACTTGTTCATATGAAGCCAGGAAATATGGAGTGCGATCGGCTATGCCGATGAAAAAAGCTGTGGAGCTTTGCCCCGCAGCAGTTATCCTTCCCCCGAATATGAGCAGGTACAAAGAAGTATCGGAAGAAATCCTCAGGGTGTTTTACAAATTTACTCCCGAAATACTTCAAGTTTCCATAGATGAGGCTTATCTGGGTTTACCCGATGGAAAAGGTTATAAAACTGCTAAAAAGATCCGGGCTGTGGTGCGAAAAGATTTAGGATTGCCAATCAGTATAGGAGTTTCGGTGAATATGCTGCTGGCTAAAATTGCCTCTGAATTGGCCAAGCCAGACGACTTAAAAACTATCTGGCCGGAAGATGTGCCAGATGTTTTGTGGCCGCTTCCTGTGGATAAACTTCCCGGTATTGGCCCTTCCACAAAAGAGAAGTTGAACAAGCACGGCATAAAAACGGTTAAGGAACTGGCGAACTTCCCGGAAGAAAAGCTAACCGGGTTATTGGGCAGCAATGCCTCCCTTCTGAAAAGTTATGCCCACGGCCATGATAACCGGAAAATATTTTTTTCTCGGGAGATGAAGTCTATATCAAAGGAAAAGACTTTTCCTGAAGATATTTTTGGACGTGATTGTGTGATATCCACTTTATCCGAATTATCGGAGGAAGTGGGATATAGATTGCGGGCTGAGGGGATGCAGGCAAGAACAGTGTCCATAAAGGTGAGGTTTGCCGATTTTACTACCATAACCAGGGATAAAACTTTGCCGGAATCCACTAACATGGACAACGAAATATTTAAATCTGTGAAAGAACTTTTCCGGCGTCACGGGGGGAAACCTCCCTGGCGTTTGGTAGGAGTGAAACTTTCCGGGCTTGAATGCTGGAAGCAGATGAGCCTTTTATCATCCGATTCCCCACGCAATAAGGAGAGAAAAATTACCCGCGTTAAGGATGAACTGCGGGGAAAGTACGGAAAGGCAGTACTTTACAGCGCCAGCAAGCTTATCAAGTAATCTGTTCCTGTTCTCCCAAAATTGCTCCCAAAAAAATCAGGTGATATTCCCCCGCATCATGCATCATTTAACAAAATAATAGGGATAGTAGTGAGCAAAAACTCTTTCCGGATAGTTAACAACCACCTTAATGATATGGCAAAAAGTTTGCCGGTTGGTGATTGAACGGAGACGGCAGCCGGATAACCCACTTAAAGATAAAGGCAGAAAATTGCCCCGGTATCCTCTGCTGCCTTCTGAAATTTCCCATTTTTTTAATGATTGTTATTTTTTACAGCAGGATATTTAAAGACATTAATAGAAATTTTATATTAGCAGTTAACAGTGTTATTTGTTATTGGGGTAGCAAAGTAAATCAATGAACAATTTATTTATGAACAAGTTTCCCGGAATAGATGGGAGATAATGTGATTTAGAGAGGTCAATTGCATCTTTTAAAAAACTGATGAAAAAAATCGCATCAGAGATAGAAATATTAACATTAAATGTTGGCAAATGTGTTTTTCCCGGGAATAAATTTTTAGCAGTGCAAATGGCTACAAAAAATCTCTTTTGTCTCAAATTTAATTTATGGAGGTGGAATTATGCATCACAATTTTTTTGAAGGTGTTGAGCAGGTGGAGGCTTCCATGGCAGGGAAAAAAGCTAAGCTTCCGGTTTTTTATCGCAGTGCCAGAGCTATAACCGCTGTCTTTCCTGCGCTTATGTGGAACTTGAAGAAGTTGATTCCCGATCCCCGTTACAAACCGGCACAAATTTCTCCGGGAGTTGGAGCCATGCACCTTACGGCTTTTGAGTATTATGACACGGATATAGAGCCCTATAATGAATTTGCAGTAGGAGTTTTATTAAATGACCCTAACTTGATGGAGATTCCGGGCTATAATTTGCTTCGCCAGTTAGCCCGGGTAAATTTCTATACTTATATTCATCATCTGCCTGTAGACACAGAAATTGCCCTACGGGGAGGGGTTGATATCTACAACTATCCCAAGTTTTTGTCGCGCATCAATTTTACCGATACCAGACAGGAGGTTACCTGTGATCTTTCGGAAGGAGGGCAAGATATTCTTTCCCTTAGCGGAAAGAAAATTAAAGCTAATTGGAGCGGGATAATGAAGTATTTCTGCCATCTTTACCAGTTTAAACAACTTCAGAGCGCGGAATTTAAGGTTAATGCCATTAATTATTCGGTGGCTCCGGGCCCCGGCAATGCAAGCTTAGAACTGGGAAACTCTCATCCCGTGGCCCGGGAATTAAGAAATACCTTGCTTACTACTCAGCCCCTCCTTTATATTTATATGCCTGATATACAGTGCATTCTTTATGGCCCTGATAAACTTTCCGTTTCTCTGCTGGTAAGAATGCTTCAGGATAATATGGGGTTGCCTCTGGATGAACTCTCTGCCCAAAAGAGTTGAGTAACTTAGCGTAGATAGATAATTAAGTAATTTTGCTATTTTGGTGACTTTGGATGAGATGAGGGGGAAATGCTTATGAACCATAAAGGTGATAGGCCATCTTTTGTGGTGAAGCCTGAGCTGGAAGACATGATCACCAGTATGCAGGCTTTGAACCAATTGCCCCGGGGGATGCTGCGAGAAACCCGCCAGGTCTTAAAGGAGGCCAAGAAGTTTAATCGTAAGGTGGTCAGGCCGGGAGCCTTGGAATTGGACCAAAAGATGCACCAAGATCCAAATTACCTCCCTTGGGACTTCATAAAGGAGGCTAACCGCCGGGGTTTTTACACCATGTTTATTCCTAAATTATTTGGGGGTAAAGGATATAACCTTCCCGCTCTTTCTTATGTTTTGGAAGAGTTAGCTACTGAATGCACCGGTATGGCCAATTTGGTGGGTGTTCACTGGCTTGGTATAGCTACCCTGACTGCTTCCTGGAATATGCGTCTCATGAATAAAATTATGCGCGATGTGGTGGAAGGAGAAAAGGTGGGTGACCCACGCATTATAACATTAGCCATAACCGAACCCGGGGCCGGCACAGACGTAGAAGAGGTGGAATTACTTAAAAAAGCGAGAGTTAACTGCCATATAAAGCGGGTAAACGGCGGGCGCTTGATAAACGGGAGCAAGATATTTATATCTAACGGACACCTTTCTACCTGGCACATGGTAATCGGCTACCAGGACTTTGACCGCCCTCAAGAGACGACGGTTATGGTGGCAGTTAAGACGGGTAGCAGGGGCTTTTCCTTTGGGCGCACGGAAAAAAAGATGGGGCAGAAGGCTTGTCCGGCTAGTGAACTTATATTTGATGATTGCTTTGTGCCGGAGGAAAATGTTTGTTTTGATGCTGCCAGTGTTGAAGAAGTGCCTGTTTGGTTTGGCAGGCCTAAAAAATCGGTGGAGGAATATACCGCCCAGGTGATACATTATGTGCTTTCCACTTCTCGCGCCGGAGTAGCAGGTTTTGCTACCGGTGTTGCCCGGGGTGCTTACGAGGAGGCCCTACGTTATGCTGTAGAAACAGAAGTGGGCGAGAAAAGAATTGTGGACCAGGAATGGGCGCGCTGTCTTTTGGCAGAAATGTACAAAAATGTTTTCCTGGCCAGGCTTTCTTATGTAGAAACTAATTATGCAAATTCCCTTTTTGGCATGTTCAGGATACTTCACTGGAAACCCCTCTACTATTTTCTTAAATTTACTCCCGGGGAAGTACTGGATTTAGTAATGCCGCCGGTTTTAAATCGAGACTCTATAACATGGCTTATCCGCAAATTATGCCTGGATGGTCAGAATGAGGAGGAAATGCGGCAAACTTCGGGATTGGCGTCGCTTTCAAAATTTACTGCCTCGGATTTCGGTTTGCGTAATTGTCAGCTTGCCTTAGACCTCATGGGCAGAGCAGGTGTGCAGCACAACCAGGGGGCGGAAAAGCACCTGAGAGATTCTAAACTGCTGCAGATTTATGAAGGAACCAACCAGCTCAACAGGTTAAACCTTTTTGATTGTCTTATCGGGCGCGACTTGCCCGATGTAAGAACTTTTGAAGAATAAAAGATACGGTCATATTATTTGTTTTGTCTCTATTAATTAAATGCGGATAAAAGATAGCGGAAAGGAGGCCGTAAACATGAAGGCCGATAAAACCGATGGAATTTATAGTTCTTATGGGCCTGAAAAAGCAGAAGAACTTAAGCTGCTGGAAAACATGTCTCGGGATTTTGCCATAAACGAGCTTCGAGAGGGTAGGGAAGAGCGAGACACTTATCCCTATGCGCCGCTGGATCTTGCCCTTTTTCATAAAGCGGAGGAACTGGGATATTTTACTCTTCTGCTGGATGAGCCTGATGAGAAATTAACTAACCAGGCTTTACTGGGGCATGTGTTGACGATTCTTTCTATGGAAGATGCTTCGCTTGCCGGAGCTGTTTTTGCTCATTCCTTGGCCCAAATGATTATAATTCAGGCCGGGCAGGCGGCTATGTTGGACAAGATTCAGGATGGTGGCTCAAAAGCCATGCAAAAGAAAAAAGAGAGTCCATTTATCGCCTTTCCCTGTTTTGATTTCCCGGATAATCTGGCTCGAGGGCTGCGGGCTGAAAAAAAGGATGAAAAATATTTTTTAAGTGGAGAGGTAAATTATGTAACCTT
>SL_8KL_010_SEDDRAFT_10000148_pt1 | contig 57038 bp, 67 predicted proteins | sample SodLakKL_010_SED_4_FD_11160 | JGI IMG/M metagenome (IMG submission 11160)
CACACAAGAACCCATGGAGAACGGCCGTCTCAACCTCTCGAACGGCGCATACGAGGCGACGATCGGGATCGATCTCCACGAGCAGGGAACCGCCGAACTCGAATTAAATACCCATGTGGCCGGCAAGGAAGGGCGTGAAGCGGACGTCGTCTCCGTCGTGGAAGGTAACGCCACCGCCACGCTTCTCAACCAGACGACGACCGAGGACCTCCTCAAACCGGGCGAATACGATCTGACGGTTGGGGCCACACCGGAGGGTGATCCGGATCACGAGACGACCGTCACCCTGGATCCACGATACACCGACTCTTTGACCGCGCTGTCGAGCGACAGTTTGACCCCCGACGACCTCGACGACGCCGCCGCGATCGAGGCCGCCCGCGAGAACGAGACCCTGCAGCCGACCGACTCGATCGCGGACGACGACACGCTCGTCCTCGCGACGGCGGCGACCGGGCTCACCGGACTCGAAGGGACGAATGGCTCGATCGGTAACGTGGACGACCTCGCGGGTCACGAGGGACTCACCGTGGAGGTCGCCGCCACGGAGAACACGACAAACGGTCCGGTGCGTGCCGATCTGAGCGGGTCCAAATTGGCGAACGCGTCGACAGCGACCGTGACCGACGACGGCCTCTACGCCGCCGTGCGCTGGGGCGACCTGTCCTTCGAGAACGGAACCATCGCCGACGGCGAGCCCCTCGAACTCGGCGTGGGGATCGCCGACGAGCGGCTACGCACGACGGACGACCCGCTCGATGGCGACGCGATCGTCGGCCCCGGGTCCAACTCGACCGACGATCCCGATGTCGTGACGACGGATCTGGTATATAACGGATCGGCTCTGCCCGATGACGGGGGATCCGACGGGACGGACGCCGATGGGGACAGCGAGTCCGACGACGGCGGCGCAGCGGGCGAAACGTCCGGGACCGGCGGGGCAACGTCCGGTGGGGATGGAACGGAAAACGACGGCAGCGGGGGCTCGGAGGACGACGGCGCGTCCGTCGGCGACGAACCCGCGAATGATGGCGAACCGATCGAGGACGGGAACGGAACCGATGACGCCGACATCGACGACCCCGACGAGACGGGGAGCGATGCCGCCGACGGTGCCGGAAGTAGGTCGACAGGTGGCGGTCGAACGGCCAGTGGATCGGCATCAAGCGGTGCCCCCGACGGGAGCCACCCGGACGAATCGGCCGACGATGCTGGTGTGGAGGAACTGACATCCCCAAACGGATGGCCATACGCGCCCGCGTTACCGGCATCGGCTGGCATCGCGACCGCCCCGGACGACGACGGACAAGGGGTGCCGTGGATACTCACCGACGGGGAGGCGGTCGGTCAGGGCGGCTCGCTATCGAGTTGGGACGAAACGGCCAGCATGGACGGAGCCGCCGGAAGCGACGGAGACAGGGACGACACCGGGCTGAGCCTTTCGGACCTCGAGAGGGCCGAAGATGAGGAGGGATCCGGCTGGCTCACGGTGGATGAGGTTCCCGGGTTTGGACCGGTCGAGGTCATTGTCGGGCTGCTCGTTGTACTCACCATGCTTGCGTTCCGGGGGCGCGGATGACTCGCGCTTGCGCTCTGGGTGCGCGGATGACGTGTGTCGCACGTATCGTACCTACCGACAGCCATGTGCACAATAACGTTATAAGTGAGGGGAACAAAGAGCGCAGTACCGGAGCGTCCATCCCCCCCTTCCGTCCCCCGGTTTCGCTCCGGTGGTCACGCCCCGCTCGTCCGTCCGCACCACCTTTTCTGTGGGTCGGACGGACGGACGAGGCCGACACCCTTTGAACACACACACACTCGAGGGCGAGCTATCCGCCTGTGGGTCGATCCCATCGCTGAGAGCCGCCGGTGACCACACGGGCGGAAGCGAGCGAAGCCGGGAGCGACGATCAGGTGGTAAACAGTTCGGTCCCCTCGGGGACGGCGAACAGTCCCATTCGGACGCCGGCGTCGAGCCAGCCGTATCCATAGGAGTAGGACGCCAACGCGTTGACGAGGTCGCCGTCCGCCCGGAAATGTCTCCCGTCCTCGAGATACGACGTCGCCATTTCCGTGACGTCGGCGGCGGCGTCCGCGAGCGGGGTTCCCGCCGGCGGCCGTGGTTCCGCGGCCGCGAGCGCGTCGGCGAGCATCCCCTCGTATCGATCCGTCTTCTCCGCGAGATCCGCAACCATGAGGCGTGATTTCGGTCCGCGGCCGAAAAACACACCGGGACCGCGGTCCGCGACCATATCGACGAGAGGAAGCGCAACGCCGAAACCCCCGGAGGAGAAATATCCACCATGTACGAAGCGGTCCACGCGTATCCGGACGGCTCTTCGACGGTCGCACGGCACGCGAGGACGGCCGCCGAACAGGGGTATGACGGGATCGTCGTCCGGACACGTGATGCGGTCGCGGTCGACCCCGAACGAGCGGAGCCCGCGGCGACGGCCGAACCGAACGCGACTTCGGTGACGACGCTCCGCGAGGAGTACGACATCGACATCGTCGATGCCGTCGAGATCGACGTCGAGACGCCGGCGAGCGCGGGTGGCTCCGTCGGAAACTATCGCCCCGATCGGACCGTCGTCTGTCTCGTTGGCGGCGACGATCGGCTCAACCGGTTCGCCGTCGAGGAGCCCAGAGTCGACGTATTGGCTCGACCGATGGATGGAAGCGGTGATTTCAATCACGTGCTCGCGAAGGCCGCCCGCGACAACCGTGTGCACGTCGAGTTCGACCTCGGCCCGCTGCTCCGTGCGACCGGCGGTCGACGCGTCCGGGCGCTCTCGGACCTCCGAAAGCTCCACGAGATACTGACCTACTACGACACCCCGTACGTCGTGAGCGCCAATCCCCGCACGCATCTGGAGCTGCGCGCACCGCGTGACCTCGTCGCCGCGGCGGCGGCGGCCGGCTTCGACCCTGAGTGGATCCGTGGCGGGCTGAACGCGTGGGGGAACATCGTTGAGCGCAACCGGGAGCGCCGCTCCGGGAGCTTCATTGAGCCGGGGGTCCGACGGGGGAGGTATGAAACGGAGCGTTGAGGAACACGCCGAGCGGTTCTCGGCGAAGGCGGCCGAGTATGACGACTCGAAAAGCGCGGAGTATCACGCGTGTGCGTCCCTCGTGATCGACTACGCCGACCCCTCTCCCGAGGACATCGTCCTCGATCTGGGCGCGGGGACGGGAGCCATCTCGCTCGCGCTCGCGTCGGAGGCGAAGCGGGTGATCGCCCGCGACATCAGTGAAGGAATGATGGCGGAGGGTCGTCGGAAGGCCGGGGAGGCCGGGATCGCGAACGTCGAATTCGAGTACGGCGAGTTTCGCGAGCCGAACGTCGACCCGACCGAACGCGTGGATATCGTCACCTCGAACTTCGCGCTTCACCACCTCGCGGACGACGAGAAGCGCGAGGCGATCCGGGTGATGGCGGAGACGGGTGCCCGCCGGGTCGTCCTCGGGGACGTCGCCTTCTTCGAGTCGCCGGATCCGACCGAACCGTTCTACAGTCCCGAAGTCGACGACCCGGCGACCGTCGGTACCCTCGTCGAGGCGTTCACGGACGTGGGATTCGCCGTCGTCGTCGTCGAGCGGGTACACGACCAGGTGGCCGTCATCGTCGCCGAGCGGATCGGCTCGGACGATGCGGTTCCCGGCGCGGAATGACCATGTCGGCCCGCTGGCTGAGGTCGATAGATAAGGGGGGCGTTCGATGAAACACCTCCCGAAACACCTCCGGCAGCGCTGGCGATATCTCGCGGTCGGGATCGAGGCGTGGCCGGATACGAATATCTCACGTCGGGCGTTTCAGCGGGCGCTCTGGTACGCCGCGGGCAACCTGCTCGGAGACGCCGGCAGCGCCGACGTCGACCTGACGCTGTTGGGGTTCACCGTCGAGAACGGGCGTGGCGAGGCGATCGTCCGAACGCGGCGCGGGCACGTCGACGCGGCACGCGCCGCGATCGCCTGTGTACACGCGATCGACGGCGACCCGGTCGGGATCCGGGTGCGTGGGATCTCGGGGACGGTCCGTGCCTGTGAGGAAAGATATATGGGTGGCGCGAGCCCCGATCCAATACAGCGAGACGTCGCGTTCGCGGGGGCCGAGCGATCCGTCGTCGTGCGCGGTGACGCACACGACATCGCGATCGACTCGGACCACGTCGGCGCGACGGCGTTCGACATCGAGTGATATCATGCAGGGCCAATCCCAACAACAGGCGTACGACCGCGGAATCACCATCTTCTCCCCCGACGGTCGGCTCTACCAGGTCGAGTACGCGCGGGAGGCGGTAAAACGAGGAACCGCAAGCGTCGGCGTCCGCGCCGAGGACGGCGTCGTCCTCGCCGCCGACAAGCGCGCCCGCTCCCCGCTCATGGAGCCGGCCAGCGTCGAGAAGCTGCATAAAGCGGACGACCACGTCGGCATCGCGAGCGCCGGCCACGTCGCCGACGCCCGACAGCTCATCGACTTCGCCCGCCGGCAGGCGCAGATCAACCGCCTCCGCTACGGCGAGCCGATGGGCATCGAGACGCTGACGAAGACGATCACCGACCACATCCAGCAGTACACCCAGGTCGGCGGCGCACGTCCCTTCGGCGTCGCGCTCATCGTCGGCGGGATCGAAAACGGTGAGCCGCGGCTCTTCGAGACGGACCCCTCCGGTACCCCCTACGAGTGGAAGGCGCTCTCGATCGGTTCGGACCGCAGCGACCTCCGGGAGTACCTGGAGGAGCAGTACGAGGAGGGCCTCTCCACCGACGAGGCGCTCGGGCTCGCGCTCGACGCGCTCGGTCAGACGAACGACGAGGGGCTCACCCCCGAGGGCGTCGGCGTCGCCACCATCACCGTCGAGGACGGGACGTTCACCGAACCGAGCGAGGCGGAGTTGGAGTCGATCCTCGCCGAGCGCGACCTGCTCGCGGTCGAGGAGGACGAGGACGACGACGGCGAGGAAGGCGACGAAGAGTAACGTCACACCGCCCACGATTTTTGCCGCTGAGACGAAGCCGAACTCGCATGACTGATCCCACCGCAAGTGCCACGTCCGCCCTCCCCGACGGCTACCGCCTCCGAGAGGGAACGCCATCCGTCCCCGAGTTTCGTCGGATTCGACGGCTGGCGGCGATGACCGATCGCCCACCGGAAGGGCTCGAACGCGGCCTGCCGAACACGACCTACGGCGTGTATGCGGTCTATAAGGGAGCGGGGCAGGCAACGAACGTCGGCGTCGATGAGGACGCCAGGGACGCCGAGGTCGATCTCGACGCCAGGGACACCGAGGTCGATGACGACACCGGAGACGATCGAACGGTCGGGATGGCGCGGATCGTCGGCGACGGCGGGACCGCCTTCCTGATCGTCGATGTCGCCGTCGAGCCGCCGCATCAGGGGCAGGGGATCGGGAGCGCCATGGTCGACGCGCTGATGCGTTGGCTGTCCGAACACGCCGCGCCCGGCGGCTACGTCTACCTCTTCGCGGACGTCGACGGCTTTTATGAGCGCTGGGGGTTCGAGGAATCCGCCCCGGCCTCGAAGGGGATGTGGGTCCGGACCGGCGACCTCTAAGCGCCGGGCACGCTACCACTTTTAAGCGTGGCCCCGACCCGATCCGCGTATGAGCGACCGATCCCCTGCCGGACCAACCACCTCATCGTCCACCAAAACTGAGCCATCGACGTCCGCCTCCGTCGATGCCGATCCGACCTCAGATGCGGCTGGCGAGGACGACACTGCACCCGAAACCGACCCCGACCCGGAGCCGGCCCCCGCTACCGCGGCCGAGGCGATCGACACCTACGAGGTACTGATCGTCGGCGGGGGCGTTTCGGGGTTGATGGCGAGCGTCTACACCGCCCGCGCGAGCCTCGATACGGTCGTGATCAACGCCGGCGAGCCGATCCTCGCACGCAACGCCCATCTCGAAAACGTGCCGGGGTTCCCCGCGGGCGTCAACTCCCGGCGCTTCCTCGACCTGCTTCGCTCGCAGGCGACCCGGAACGGCGTCGATCTCCGGACGGGGCGTGTGGGGGAGCTCGACATGGACGAGGAGGGTCGGTTTATTGCGACGGTCGAGCGCGACGAGGAAACGTATCGGATCGCCGGCGAGCGCGTCATCGCCGCCTCCTGGAGCGACGCGGACTACCTCGACGCGCTCGGCGTGGAGATCCGCGATGCGGGCTCGAAACGCTACGTCGACGACGACGGCCTCGGCCGGACGAATGTCGAGGGGCTCTACGTCGCCGGGCGACTCGCCGAGCGATACCATCAGACGGTCATCGCGGCAGGTCACGGCGCGGAGGTCGCGACGACGCTGATCCACGACTCGGAGGTCCCCTTTTATCACGACTGGGTGGTTCCGGAGGGCTACTTCACCGACCGCGGGCGGGACGTGCCGCCGGGCTGTGAGGAGATTACGGAGACGGAGCGTCGTGCCCGCGAGCGGGAGTCGATGGCGGCGATGCGTGAGTACTTCGCCGAACCACATCCCGAGCGCCAGCGAACCCATCCGAGCCTCGTGGACGACCCGCTGGGGCGCGTCCCGCAGCGCGAGCGGGAGGAGTGAACGGAGCGTCTACCCTTATTTAAGCCGTCAACCACACCGCGGCCGCGGTCGCGAGAAGCCCGGCGAGGAGGAAGAGGTGGTTCGCCCGTGGGTTCTTCGCGGGCGTCAGATCGAAGGTGAAATGAAAGTCCGAAAGCGGGCGGAACGGGCGGATCCCCATCGGCGTGATGGAGTCGCCCGCGAGGTGTGAACAGAGCGTGAGCGTCACCACGCCGGCGACGAAAAGCGGCGTCCAACCCGGGGCGTCGGCGACGGCCGCGACGCCGAGCGTCGTGCCGATAACGAGGCCGGCTAGCGCGAGGAGCCCCATGAACAGGCCCGCCCCGACCGCGAAAGCGATCGTATGGGTCGGGCCACGATGGGGGATCGGCAGCGACTGGTCGGCATCCGGCAGGGTGGCGAACACCACCGCGAGCATGCCGCCGAGGGCCGCCAGCGCCGGCTCGCCCCGTGAGAGGGTCACGGCGGCGATGGGCGCGTAGACGAGCAGCCCGATCCCGACGTGTCCGCGCCAGTACATGCTAAGACCGTGTGAGGGGGGCGAGTAAAAGCGCGTCGGGGTGCCGCGCGGACGGGGAAGATATCGGGAGGGTGAACGGCCGCTCCGGGTCAGTCGTCAGCGGGTGCCGCCGGCGTTGCCGTCGACAGCGACACCTCGGGGGCGTCGACGTCGAGTTCATCGAGCGCGGCCTGTGCGGCCCGCTTGCCCGACACCAACATCGCGCCGAATGTCGGGCCCATCCGCGGGAGGCCGTGGGCGGTGGCGACCGCCATCCCGGTCGCGATGAGTCCGTCGTGGACGCGACCGGTGTGTTCGACGACGGCGTCCTCGCTTTCGGCGACCCACATCGAATCGTGGCCCGGGGAGTCGTGTCCGGGCGCGCCGTACTCGTCCTCGCCCGTCGTGTCCATCCCCATGTGGTTCTCCTCCGCCTCGCGGATCCCCGTGGCATCGAGGGCACCGCGCTCGGCCAGCTTCTTGAGAACGACCGCGTCGTGGCCGGTCGCGTCGATCACGAGGTCGGCCTCCACGGCGATCGGGTCGACGCAGGTGATCTCCCGCGGGAGCGCGTGGACGGGCGTCCAGTTCATCACGACCCCGCCGACGCGGTGGTCCTCGCGGACGACGATGTCCGTGAACTCGGTCATGTTCTGGACGTGCACGCCGGCGTCACAGGCGGCCTTGATAAGCCCCGAGCAGGCGTGTGGCCCGGCGGCGGTGAATAGCCCCGGCGTCCCCTCGACGGGCTCGTAGGCCACGCCGAGGTCCTCAAGGATCTCCTGGGCGGGGTCGCGCACGGTCACCACGTTCATCAGGAAGCCGCCGAGCCAGAAGCCGCCGCCGAGGTAGTTGTTTCGCTCGACGACCATCACCTCCACGTCGCGCTCGGCGAGTTCTTTCGCCGCCGTGAGCCCGGCAGGGCCGCCACCGACGACGATGACCTCGGTGTCGGCGAACTCCATGAAGCCATCCGTCCACTCCCGGCCGATCGCCCGGGTTACGGTCGATTCGTCCACGTCGCTGAAGCCGTCGAAGCCGGTCAACTGAGACATACAACTAAGTGATAACACCGAAGAATAATATTCCTTGCGGCGCGGGTCGGGCTCGCACCCGACTCGTAGCCTTTTTAGGCGTGCTGGGGGTACTGAGGGACACTATGGCTGACGACAAGGCTCGAAGCACCGGCAGTGCGGGCCGATTTGGCGCCCGTTACGGCCGCGTCGCGCGCAAGCGGGTCCAGGAGATCGAAGAGGAGATGCGAAACGCGACCGTCTACGGCGACGACGTCAAGCGCGTCGGCACCGGCATCTGGGTCAACGAGGAGACGGGCGAGACGTTCACCGGCGGGGCCTACCGGCCCGAAACGCCGGGTGGACGCACCGTCCGCCGCTCCATCCGCGCCGCCCTCGCCGACGAGGAGTAACGAAATGAGCTACAAGTGCTCCCGCTGTAAGCGCGACGTCACCCTCGACGAGTACGGCGGCGTGCGCTGTCCATACTGCGGCCACCGCGTCCTGTTGAAAGAGCGCGGCGGCGGGATCAAGGAAGTCAGCGTCGAATAACGGAACGGCAGCGTCGAACGACCCGACGCGCGAGCGTTCGGCCGACAGCTTCCGCGCTCGTGGCCACACCCCACCGACCGCCCGTGAGTACCGATATCCCCGCCCGCGAACACGCCGCCACCCTCCAATTTCGATACCCCGACGAGCCGCGGGCCCGTGTCGTCGGTGAGGCGCTCGCGCCCGAGGTCGGCGAGATCGACGACGATCGGTCGACGGCGACCGTCGAGCGCGACGGCCGTAGCGTCGTCGTCCACGTCGGCGCCGACGACCTCGTCGCGCTCCGTGCCGGGATCAACAGCTGGTCGCGGCTCGTCGAGGTCGCGGAGGCGGTCGCCGGGAGCGCCGAAGCCGACGGTTCCACGGCCGGGACCGGCGTTCGGGAGGACCCCCGGTAGCGGCCCGCTCGCGCCCGCTGAGGGTGGATCGGCCGCACGGTCGCTCGCCGAGGGAGAAGTCGGGGGTTTTTCCCTTCGGGTCACCACCGTCCGCCCATGCAGGGTAACTTACCGCCGGAGGCACAGGAGAAACTGGAAGACCTCCAGGAGCTTCAAGAGACCGCACAGAAGGTCGCCCAACAGAAAGAACAGACCCAGACCGCGCTCAACGAGTCGAAGACGGCGCTCGACGCGCTCGAAGACGTCGATGCGGACGCCGAGATGTACCGCGAGATCGGCGAGATCCTCGTCGCGACCGACTACGAGACCGCCTACGACGACCTGGAGAACAAGGTAAGCTCGCTTGAGATCCGTCTCGAACAGCTCGGAAAACAGGAGGACCGCGTGCAGGACCAGTTCGAGAGCTTACAGGAGGAGCTCCAGCAGCTGCTACAGGGCGGCGCGGGCGGCCCCATGGGCCCGGGCGGCCCTGGTGCCGGCGCGTAAATGTCGGAGCCGAGCGACGAGGAGGTCGTACAAACCGCCGCGGAGGCCGCCGAGGGGGTCGTCTTCTCGTACTACGCGGGCTCGACCGTCACCGACCTCGACGTGACGGTGACGTTCGAGGACGGCGTGCTCGACGTGGACGTCTATATAAACGTCCCCGAAACGGACGACCCGGAGGGTGACCAACCGGACCCCGACGCGGTCGCCCGTGAAGCGGCCGAAACCGCGGGGGAGGCCGTCGACGCGCTGTTCGAGGCCGACCCGGCGTAACCGGGTTCGATCGTTCACCCCGTCGGTTAGCGCTCGCGGCCGCCCGTCTGTTCGTCGTACGTCGCCGCGCCCGCGATGAGAAAGCCGATGATCGCGGTGACGACCGCGATGCTCCCGACCGCAACGACGGCCAGCGAGAACAGCGCGCTCGGAAGGACCTGCGCGGAGGTCAAAAGCGAGACGGCGGTGACGAAGCCGATCAGCGCGAGCAGCCGGCCGAACCGGCCGCGGTCGAACGAGCCCTCAGACATGCTTTTTCAACTCGTTGATCACGCCGTTGTAGTCGTCCTCCCGGGCGGCGTTACCGAGCGAGTGGATCGACTGACAGACCCACATCCCGGCGGTGAAGTTCAACAGCGCGACGAAGGAGATGAGCCCGGCCTGTGAGTCGACGAACAGCCCGATCAGGATCGCGGCGATCAGCGAGACCGCCATCCCCAAATGCGTCACGAGCGATCGGGTGCCAAAGTTACCCAACGAGCTGACAATTCCTGCCATGTGAGTCGTAGGGACCCGAACGGCATAGGCGATTCGCCTGATCTACACGTCGCCGTCGGCGCCTCGACGGATCTACGCGGTGGAACCGAACCAAATGGTGCCGGGCGGGAGCCCGAGACAGGAGGTGGCCCGGACCGAAGGTTGATTTCGCCGGGATGAGAGGCCCAACACACAGATGTATGAGGAGATCCTCCTTCCCACCGATGGCAGCGCCGGCATCGCCGAGGCGACCGAGCAAGCGTGCCGCCTCGCGGAACTCACCGGTGCACGGATCCACGCGCTCTTCGTCGTCGACGAGGGGATCGCCGGGGCGGGCGAGTGGGACATGGTCGTCGAGCGTGAGGAGGCCCGCGGGGAGGCGGCACTCAATGCGGTCGCGGCCGCTGGCGAGGAACGGGGTATCGAAGTGGAGCGGCATCTCCGCCGCGGACGTCCATACGAGGAGATCCTCACGGCCGCACAGGCGTACGGCGTCGACCTGATCGTGATGGGCACCCACGGCCGGACGGGGATCGGCCGATTCCTGACGGCCGGTTCGGTCGCCGAGCGCGTCGTTCGCTACAGCGAGTGCCCGGTTCTCACCGCACGGACGGACGATGAGGGGTGAGCAGGCGCCGAAGCGATCCGGGCCACTGACCGTGGGCGACGGGGTCGGACGCGACGGCTAGCCATCGAGCAGTTGCTGGGCGATCGTGTTGCGCAGCACCTCGCTCGTCCCCTCGTAGATCTCCGAGAGCTTCGCGTCGCGGTAGAACCGCTCGGCGGGGAAATCCTTCGTGTAGCCGTAGCCGCCGTGGATCTGGATTCCCTCGTTCGCCACCTCACGGGAGATCTCCGAGGCGTACAGCTTCGCCTGTGCGGCCTCCTTGATAAACGGCTCGCCGCGCTCTTTCAGATCGGCCGCCTTGTGCATGAGCAGCGTCGCCGCCTGTATCTTCGTGTCCATGTCCGCGAGCTTGTGTTGGATCGCCTGAAAGTCGCTGATCGGCCCACCGAACTGTTCTCGCTCGCCGGCGTAAGTCCGGGCGGCCTCGAAGGCGGCGCGGGCGATGCCGACCGAGCGCGCCGCGATCGTGATCCGCCCGCCGTTGAGCGTTTTTAACGCCTGCACGAACCCCTCCCCCTCCTCGCCGAGCAGCCGGTCCGCCGGCAGGTGGAGGTCGTCGAATCGGAGCTCGGCGGTCGGACAGCCCTTGTCGCCGAGCTTCTCCTCCGTCCCCTCGACGACGAAGCCGTCGTCCGTCCCCGGGCGGACGATGAACGCGGAGATCCCGCGGTGGCCGGCCGCCGCGTCCGTCTTCGCGAAGACGATCACGGTGTCCGCGACCGATCCGTTCGAGATCCAAAGCTTCCCGCCGGAGAGCACGTAGCCGTCCCCGTCGGGCTCGGCGGTCGTCGTCATCGCGACGACGTCCGATCCGGCCCCCGCCTCCGAGAGGGCGAACGCGCCGATATCCTCGCCGCGGTTGAGCGGGGTGAGATAGGTCTCACGCTGGTCCTCGTCGCCAAAGGCGTAGAGCATGTTGCCCGCGAGGGAGGTGTGGGCGGCGACGACGGTGCCAAGCCCGCCCGACCCCCGTGAGATCTCCGCCAGACAGGTCGCGTAGGCGTGGTAATCCAGCCCCGCGCCGCCGTACTCCTCCGGGAACGGCATCCCCATGAGGCCGAGGTCGGCCATCTTGTCGATCAGGTCCGCGGGGAACTCATCGGTCTCGTCGATCGCCGCGGCCCGTGGGACGACTTCCTCGTCGACGAACTCGGCGACGACCTCGCGCATCTGCCGCTGTTCCGCCGTAAGCGTGAACTCCATGGCTGGGGGTTTACGCCGTCGCCCTTAGGGATTTCCACACGATCGACCACGCACGTGTCGTTTGTGTGCCGACGTAACGCTGCAGTCTGTCGATCTCGGCGGAAGATCCCCAGTCGGAACGCGTAAACGGGGCGTGACGGTTCTACGAGGCTTTTTTATCCGTCCTGCCGTAAGATATCGATAATCGAATGAGCGGACGAGCACACGCTTCCATCGAGCCCGACCTCGCGTGGTGTCACGAGGCGGTCCAGGGGGTCTCCCGGACCTTCGCGCTGACTGTCGACGTGTTGGACGAGCCGATGGCCTCGCAGATCTGTTTAGGATATCTCCTCTGTCGCATCGCCGATACGGTCGAGGACGCCGGTCATATCCCTCCTGATGCACAGACGGACGTCCTCGGGACGTACAAGGACGCGATCGACCCCGAAACCGACGTCGACATCCACGAGTTTCGTGCCGAGGTCGACGAGTGGCTTCCCGATCCGGCCGACCGAAACGAGGACTGGCGCGTCGTCGCCGAGTCGCCGACGGTCCTCGCGACCTTCGAGGACGAACTCGATGCCGACGCGAGGGCGGCCATCGTCCCCCCGGTCGTCGAGATGGTCGACGGGATGGCGATGTTCGTCGACCGCCACGCCGAGCGGGGCGGATTGCGGATCGACGACCGCGACGAACTCGAACAGTACTGCTACTACGCGGCCGGTACCGTCGGCAACCTCATCACCAACCTGCTCACGCGCGGGGATCTNTCCGAGGAACGCGCCGAGCGGCTCCGGGCGACCGCCGAGGAGTTCGGGCTCCTCCTCCAGCTCGTCAACGTCTCGAAGGACGTCTACGACGACTACACCGAGGAGAACAACGTCTACCTGCCCGCGGAGTGGCTGGCCGCCGAGGGCGTCGACCAAGAGGAGATCATCGCGCCGGAGAACCGCGAGTCCTCCGCCCGNGTCGTCAACCGCACCGCCGAGCACGCCCGCTCGTTCCTCGACGACGCACAGGCGTATCTGGAGACGATGCCGCTCTCGAACGGCAACACGATGGAGGCGTGGTCGGTGCCGTATCTGCTGGCGGTCGGCACGCTCCGTGAGCTTCGATCCCGCCCGGAGGACGCACTCACCGAGGCGGGCGTGAAGGTCTCCAGACAGGAGGTGTTCGCCGTGATGTCCGTCGCCGGCGACGCGGGTCGCGACTCGCTCGCGGAGCTTCGGGAGGTCATCTCGCGGACGCCGTTTCATCGCGCGGTCGAACCGGCTGACTGACTCGACGTGCCGACCGCGGCCCGTCGTGGGCTCACCACGCACCGATCGTCCAACGTTTATACGTAGCCCGGACGAACGCCGCGTATGACTCTCGGATACGCGATGGAGGGCGGTCGATGACGACACAGCGTCTCCACCCCCGTGTGCGGATCGTCTGGGTCGTTCGGGCGATCGTCTTTGCCGGGCTGTTCACCGTCCCGTTCCTCGCCGGGTTCTATTTCGGCGTCCTTCCCGAATGGGCCCCGGCCGTCGCTGGCGGCGTCCTCCTCGTCATCGGCGTCGTCCACGCGCTGCTTCGATATCGCCGCTGGAGCTATGAGATCCGCGACGACGAACTCTACCTCGACCGCGGCGTGATCACGCAGGTACGCACGACGGTGCCGCTCGTCCGGATCCAGCACGTCGACTCGCGTCGTGGGCCGATCGAGCGGGGCGTCGGGCTCGCCTCCTGTGTGGTCTACACCGCGGGATCCCGCGGCGCGGACGTCCGCATTCCCGGGTTGACCCCCGAGGGGGCGAACGGGCTGCGCGGGGAGCTGAAACGGCTGGCGATCCGTGCGGACGGGGAGGACGCGGTGTGAAACTCGCCGTCCAGTCGGTCCCGTATCGGGCGCTCCAGCGGGGGTTGGGGTTCGCCATCTTAGCGTTCTTCATCCTGAACGCGAGCGACGCGGGGGGGACGGGCCTGACGTTCGCCGCGGCGGCCGGGATCATCCTCGTCGCACTCGGCTATGAGATAGCCTACTATCAACGATTCGAGTACGTGCTCACCGAGGACACCTTCGACATCAGCTCCGGGGTGATCTCCCGCCGTGAACGCGAGATCCCCTATCGTCGGATCCAGAACGTCGACGTGAGCCGCGGCGTGGTCCAACGGGCACTTGGGATCGCCGCCGTCGACCTCGAAACCGCCGGCGGCTCGGCCACGGAGGGGTCGATCCGCTACGTGACGGCCGCGGAGGCGACCCGGCTCCAGCGGGAGCTCCAGCGCCGAAAATCGAGCGCGACGGGCGGGTCGAGCGAGGTCGACGAGGACGGCCAGCCCGTGGACGTTATCGAGGAGGACCTCTTCGCCATCACGCCCGGCGAACTCGCGCTGGTCGGGGCGCTCTCGTTCGACGGCCGGCTGATCGGCCTGTTGGCCTTCCTCGGTTCGGGGTCGGTCCCGGTCCTCTCCGGATTTATCCCGACCGCCTCGGCGGCGATCCTCACCGCGACGGCCATCGTCGCCGTCGGGCTGCTCTTTCTCGCCTCGTGGGTGCTGGGCGCGGCGATCGCCTTCTCGAACTACTACGGCTTCCGGCTCTCACGCGCGGGCGACGAACTCCGCTACGAGCGGGGGCTCTTCCGACGCTACAGCGGGTCGATCCCGACCGAGAAGGTGCAGACGCTGACGATCGCGGACAACCCCGCGAAGCGGGCGCTCGGCTACGCGAGCCTCACCATCGAGACGGCCGGCTACGCGCCCGGGCAGGGCGGCGACCAGGGGAGCCAGGCGGCCGTGCCGATCGCCCGGGAAGGCCGCGTGTACGACCTCGCCCGCGAGGTGGAGACGTTCGACGAACCGTCGTTCAAGCGTCCCCCGCGCCGTATCCGGTGGCGGTACGTGTTCCGGTACACCATGGTGGTTGCGGTGCTGACGGGGATCCTCTTCGCGATCGATACGCAGGTCGCCGGTGAGGTTCCGTGGTACTGGACGGCGGCGTTACTGCTTGCGGTTCCCCCGGCCGCACACCTGAAGTGGAAACACCGCGGCTACTGGCTTGGCGACCGGCACCTGCTCACGCGGAACGGCTTCTGGAGCCGGCAGGTGAAAGTCGTCCCCTACTATCGGATCCAGAACGTGATCGACACCCGAACCATCTTTCAGCGCCGCTGGCACGTCGCCACCGTCGTCGCCGACACCGCCGGGACCGGGTCGCTGATGGGGAGCAACGCCGCGGCCGTCGACTTCGACATCGACGACGCCGTTGCGCTCCGGAAGGCGCTCAACGAGCGCCTACAGGACGCACTCACCGATCGTCGCGCCCGCCGGACCGCCTTCGAATGGTTCGACGGCGACGGGATGGAGATCTATCCGGGGGCGGATGCGGACCCTGAAGCGGACGCGACTCCCGGGGAGGAGCGGTCCGATCGGCCGGGCGCGACGGCCGGAGACGACGCGCGGGAACTCGCCATCGACGACGCAGAGGGGGGAAGCGCCGAGGGGACCGTCGCGGAGGCAGCCGACACGGACGGAGCGGAGGTGACGCCTGGGCCGAGCGGGCCGACCGAGACGGCGGGTGTCGTCGACGCCGAGGAGTCGGTGGGGACGGACCCGTCCGAGGACCCTGACGGCTCCGGGGGATCCGACGACCTCGATATCCCGCCGGACGGCGTCATCAGGCCGGACTTCTCGACGAGCGAGCGCGACTACTCACAGCCGGCCGAGCGGATCGATACCGGCGATTACGCCGTCGACCGACATCCATCGGACGCGGACGTCCCGTTCCGGCCGTCCGCGGGGGACGACGGCGAAAAAGCGGGCGACGCCGAAGACAGCGAGGACGCCGATGACCGGGAATCGGGTGAAGGGACGACCGACGGCGAGGCCGGAGACGAGCGGACCGATCGGTAAGCGGGTCTTGACGAGCTGGAGAGAGGGGGTCGGCCGGCTCAGTACTCCTCGTAGGCGAGGTTCATGAGCCACTGCGAGAAGGCGTCCGACTGCGGGTCGATCTCCTCCTCGCCGATGAACGGCGAGAGCATGTCGCCCGCCATCAGCAGCGTGAAATCGAGGTCGCGAGCGGCCGGTTCCAGGTAATAGGTGTTGTGTCCGTTATAGACGGTCTCCTCACGCTGGATGAGGTCGGCCTCCTCCAGTGCGTCCGCGATGCGGCTTCCCTTCCGAGAGGAGATATCGAGCTCCTTCCAGAAATCGCTCTGATGGATCCCGCCGGTCTCTCGGATGAGGTCGAGGCCCGCCCGCTCGTCCTCCGAGAGGTCGGCCTCGAGTTCGGACACGCTCATGTCGAAACACCCGCCCGCGGAACGCTTAAAACTGGCTTTCCGCGTCGTCGGGGGCGACCGTAACGCCGAACCCCTCCGGCAGCGCGATGGGCTCAAGCGGCGTCTCACAGGGCGGGCCGTCCGCGAACGCGAAACGCGGGGCGGTTCCGGTCCGGATCCGGCTGCATGACCGGGTGCCGAACCCATCGCCGTGGAGACACGCGCCGTAGTCGTGATCGGCGAGGACATCGGCCGCCCGGTCCCCCCACTCGTCCGCCGACTCAGCCTCCCGCCCCTCCGCCGGCTCATCTCCCCGTTCCTCCGCCGACGCAGCCGCAGAGCGGTCGACTGCAGGGACGAGCGCGGCGGCGACCCGTCTGGCGCTTTCGACGCGCTCTACGCCCGCCGCGGCTCGTCGCTCGGGCACGGTGAACCGCTCGGTTCCGTTCACGACGCCGCCGACGTTGCCGACGACGTGGGTCCCGGGATCCAGCCGGATCGTCGACGGTCGTCCATCGTAGGCGACGAGGTAGGCGGCGGTCGCGTCGGCGAGAACGAGGTTGAACCCGTCGTATCGGTGACGCGCAAGCTCCCGACGGAGCCGTTCCACGGCGGCCCTCGCGGTCGACTCGGCGAGGCAGGCCTCGACCAACAGCCCCCGCGAGCGGTCCGCGTCGACCTCGACGTCCAGCCAGCGGTTGGTGATCGCGGCGACGAGGCCGGTTTCGGTGACGCCGATCCACGTCCCGCCGGCGAGGGCGTCGCGCGGGGCGACGACGGTCGGGGAGCCCGGACGGACCGTCGGCGGCTTCGAGGGCCGCGTCAGCGACTCGTCACGGTTGGCGACGAGGACGACGGGTGCTTCCGGAAAGACCCGTAACGCGAGCGTGAGCGTGCACACGCCATCACCGTCGAGTCCCCGGATGGAAAGGGTTCCGGCGACGGTGAGGGTGTGTGCACCGATCAGGTATCGGCCGGTTTCGCGATCAAAGCTTTACTCAAGATAGAAGAAATCTTTTGACCGTCGGGGACGACGGGATGATCATGAAGGCGATCGCGGTCTACGACGACGGTTCCGAGCCGGTGCTGATCGAGAAGCCCCGGCCGACGCCGGAGGCGGGCGAGGCGCTCGTGCGCACCCTCCGGGTCGGCGTCGACGGAACGGACCACGAGGTGATCGCGGGCGGCCACGGCGGCTCACCCGACGGCGACGACCACCTCGTACTCGGTCACGAGGCCGTGGGCGTCATCGAGGACCCCAACGACACCCCCTTCGAGGTCGGCGACCTCGTCGTGCCCACGGTCCGGCGCTCGCCGAACGGCGCAAACGAGTACTTCGCCCGCGGCGAGCCGGATATGGCCCCCGAGGGCCACTACCATGAGCGGGGGATCGTCGGCGCACACGGGTTCATGGCGGAGTACTTCACGAGCCCGGCGGAGTTCCTCGTCGAGGTTCCCCCCGAACTCGCCGAGTGGGGCTTCCTCGTGGAGCCCGCGTCGATAACCGAGAAGGCGCTCGATCACGCCATCGCCAGCCGTTCCGCGTTCCACTGGACACCCGAGAGCGCGCTCGTGCTGGGCAACGGATCGCTCGGGCTGTTGACCGTCGCGATGTTGGACGACGAGTTCGAGCGGATCTACTGTCTCGGCCGGCGCGAGCGGCCCGACGTGACGATCGACGTGATCGAATCGCTCGGGGCGACCTACGTCAACTCGAACGAGACGCCCGTCCCCGCCGTGCCCGAGGCGTACGAGCCGATGGACTTCGTCTACGAGGCCACCGGCTACGCCCCCCACGCCTTCGAGACGATCGAGGCGCTCGCGCCGAACGGCGTGGGCGCGCTCCTCGGCGTCCCCGGCGACTGGGAGTTCGAGATCGACGGCGGGCGGCTCCACCGGGAGTTCGTCCTCCACAACAAGGCGCTCATCGGGAGCGTCAACTCCGGCTATCATCACTTCGAGGCCGCCGTCGAACGGCTCGGCGGGCTGGACGGCTCGTTCCTCGAGGACCTCGTCACCGGGGTGTATGGCCTGGACGAGTTCGAGGCGGCGTTCGTGGATGACGATACGACTATAAAAACGGCGGTCGAATTCGCCGAGTATGAAGAACGTTGACGACCTCATCGACAGCGCGGCCGAGCTCGCCGACCGGGGGCTCTCGAAGGGCGAGATCGCCGACGAGCTGAACGTCTCGCGGGAGACGGCGAGCTGGCTCGTCGAGCGTGCCGGCGCGGACGGGTCGAAGCGATCGACGGCCGCGTCGAGCGCCCCGACGGGCTCTGACGCCGACATCCACGTCGACTGGTCCGCGCTCGGACGGGACTCGGCCCGCCTCGGCTACGCCGCGATGGCAATGGCGGATCTCCTCACGAAGGAGGGCGAGGAGGTCGACCTCACCGTCGGGATCGAGAAGGCCGGCGTCCCGCTGGCGACTGCCGTCGCGAGCGAACTCGACACCGACCTCGCCACCTACGCGCCAGCGAAACACCAGTGGGAGGAGGGCGACATCGCCGACCACGGCGGCGGCTTCTCGCGCAACTTCGCCGGGATCCGCGACCGCGACTGCTACCTCGTCGACGACATCATCACCAGCGGGACGACCATGCGCGAGTCGATCGAGGCCATCCGCGACCGGGGCGGCGACCCCGTCTCCTGTGTCGTGCTCGTGGATAAGGTCGGCCACGACGAGATCAGCGGCGTCCCCGTCCACTCGCTCATCGACGTCGTCCGCGTCGACCGCGAGTAGTCCTCCGTACGCGTTCATATCCACCCCCGCGTCCGCAACCCCTTTGGAGCGCGACCGTCTATCGGAGGGTATGACGTTCAGTCCCGAAGCCGATGCCGACCCGGAGGAGATCACCGCCCGCGTCGACGAGGCGATCGAGTCCAACGACGTGGTGTTGTTTATGAAGGGGAACCGGCTGATGCCGCAGTGTGGCTACTCCCAGCGGGCGTTAGAGCTGATCGGCAAACACGTCGAAGAGTTCGAGACGGTCGACGTGCTGCCGGCGCTGCCGCACTACCGTGAGGCGTTATCGGAACACAGCGGCTGGGAGACGATCCCCCAGACGTACGCGAACGGGACGTTCATCGGCGGCAGCGACGTGCTCGCCGAACTCGACGAGCGCGGGGAGCTCGCCGCCGAACTCGGCGTCGAATAGGGGCACGTCGCAGCTGTATCGCGATGGATCGGGTCGGCGTGGGCCTGTTTATCCGGGTGGAGCGGTTCGGCCGACCCCTGTTATACTCGCCTGAGCCGATCGGCGGTCACGTCGATCGGATCGGCATAGAGGAGGTGTGGCTCGGCCGTTCGGCCCCCATCGGCGCTCACCCGCGATCCGCCCTCCTCCGGCCGGGCGAACCCGTTCGACTCGAAGAGTCCGTTGCGGCGGATCGTCGCGCTGACGTCTCGAAGCCGCCACGGCTCGTGGTCGATCTCGCCTTTATAAAGCCGGTCGCCATCGGCGTAGAAGCGGTAGTTCTCGACGAGGAACGCCTCCAGAGACCCGGGCTCTGCCGTCCGTGCCGGGCCGCGGGGCTCGTAGGTCGCATCGAAGCCGGCCGGCGGGACGCCTCGATGGGTGCGGTGGCTGAGAAAGTCGATCCGGGGGCCGCCGGCGTCCGTCGCGCCCTCGGGTCGCTCGGTTCGTCGCACCCGCATCTCGGCGCGGTAGTAGGGGAGCGCGAACAGCCGGCGGGCGACGGCGACGCCGATCGGGTCGTCCGCGTCGAGGTTATAAAAGTAGACGCCGGGGCCGTCCGGCCCCTCGACGTAGGTCCGGAGGTTGAGTTCCGGGAACGAGAGGCCACGCGGGAGCCCCCGTGGTCGGATGTCGTCCATGACGAACGCGACGACCCCGAGGTAGGCGTCGCCGTCGTACGTGGCGACCGAGAGCCGTTCGGGGAGGGTTTCCGCGACGACCACCGGATCGACCGCCCAGTGGGCGAACAGTCCGTCACGCCAGGTCATCTCCAGCCAGCGGCGACCGAACATATCGGTCGTAGGGTCGCGACGGGGTTAACGGCCACGTCCGATGGCCTCGTTATAAAGCGATCAGCGTGACCCCGACCACCGCAAGGACGGCCGCGAGCAGCCGCAGCCGGAAGTGACGCTCCCCGAGGAGGATCCCGCCGAGGACGACGGCGACGATCGCCTGGGTGTTGATGATCGGCGAGGCGATGCTCGCGGGCAACAGCGCGAACGCGACCGTCGTGACGTGTTCGCCGACGGCGACGAGCCCGCCGGCGAGGAGGAACTTGGGCAAGTCCGAACGGATACGCCCGAAGCCGCCATCCGGCGGGTTCCGGACCGCGCTCGGGAGGAGGACAGCGGCGACCCCCGAGAGCAGAAGCGGCACCCAGAGCGGCTCCGGGATCGCGAGCTCCTGGAGCGCGACGCGTTTTCCCAGGTCACTTACGGCATAACACATCGCGCTCACGAGCGCGAGCCGCGCCGGCCGCGACTTCGCCGCCTTCACGAACGGCTCGAAGAAGCCGCCCGGGTCGTAGTTGGCGACGTAGACGGCGAGCGTCGCGATCACGACACCCGTCACCTCCAGCGGGGTCAGCACCTGTCCGAGGATGACGATCTCAAGCGGGAGGACGAAAAGCGGGACGATCTTGTTGATCGGCGTCACGTAGGAGACGTCGCCCGCGGCGATGGCGGAAAGAAAGAGCACGAACGCGGCCGCCGTCATCACCACCGTCAGCGCGACGACGCCCGCCTCCACGAGCCCGAAGCCGGCCAACGCGGCGGCCGAAGCGTCGCCACGCGAGAGCGTCACCGGTAGGTACCACGCGATCGCGACGACGTTGATACAGACCGTCAGCGCGGCCGGCGGATAGCCCTCGAAGAGCCGTTTTAACAGATAAATGTAGACGCCCCAGACGACCGCCGCCGTGAGCGCGAACCCGAGCCCCGGGTCGGCGGCGATCGGTGTGAGGAGGTCCATCGATCCGATCGATGGCGGTCCCGTTCAAGAGGGGTTCGATCGGATGAGGGTGCCGCAGGTCGGGGGATGAGCCCGAGAGTCGCCCCGACGTCCCTACGGCGCGACGAGGTCGACGACGGTCTCGGCGTCGACGACGACGTTGTAGGCCTCCTCGTCGTCGTTCCAGAGCATCAACCCGTTCTCGACGAAGAGGATCGACCCGTAGTCCGCCTCCCGGAGGTAGCGGTTAAGCTCCGTCTCCCGGGTGCAGACGGCGTAGTGTTCGATCTGTTGTGAGCCGTCGCCGATCTTATACACCCCGTTTCGACCCTCGCTNANGTCGTGGCTGAGTTTGACGACGANCAGNTTCACCCGGTCGGTGACGTGCTCCTCCGAGCGCGCCATCGGCGCACAGCGGTCCGCGGTGGCCTGCACGTCGACGCGGCGGCGTCCATCGCGACGCAGGACCGAGTAGGCGAACTGCACGTCGACGTTTGTGAACTCGCCCGGGTCGTCCCCGGGGCCGCGTTCGGCCGCCTCGTCCAACCGGGCCTGAAATGCCGGGACCGCGAGGTCGGGCGCGACGTCGAAGGACCACCCGCGATCCGCGGGCGTCTGTCCCGGCCACAGCCGGAGCGTCGGCGAATAGACCGTCAGTTCGGAGCCCTCATCGGCCACCGTCCGCTCAACCTCGCGAAGCGCCGTCGCCGTGTGCAGGTCCGCGGGGGCGAGCGCGAGGAGGCTCCCGTCGTCCGCCAGCAGCGGGCGGAGTCCAGCCACGACGCGGGCGGGCTCCGCGAGTTCCGAGAGGACGTTCCCGAGCAGCACGAGGTCGATCGGACCGCCGAGCCGTTCGTCGGCGCTCCGGCCCGTCGTGGGGCTATCCGCGCCTTCGAGGCCGAGGAACGTCTCCACCGTTTCGCGGTATACGCTCGTCCGGAAGTTCCGGTCGGTCGCCGCGAGCAACGAATCGAGCACGTCGGCGTTCGCGCTCGGCTCGATGGCGTGATAGTCGACGACCGCGTCGTCGGGCAGGTAGTCGTGCAGCCCGAGCGCCGGACCGCCGACGCCGGCACCGACGTCGAGGACCCGCAGGCGGCGGTCGAGGAGCCGGTTCTCGACGAGGTCGTCGAGGACGTAGCCGATCGCCGCGTAGTAGCCCGGCAGGTGATAGATCGCGTAGCCGAGCGCGGCGATCCGGTCGTACTCGACGTCGTTGCCGTAGAGGTAGTCCGTCTTCAGCCGGCGGATGGCCGCACGGAGCCGGTCGCCGGACTCCCCGCGGTGCCAATCAGTGCCGAACTCGCCGACGAGGAGGTCCTCCACCGCGAGCGAGTAGGCCTCGGGGAACGCCTCGGGTTCCCACCCCGGCGGCTCGACCGGCTCGTCGGGGACGGGGACGAAGGTCCCGTCCTCGCGCTCGCGGAGCCGGAGATCGAACGCCTCCTCGCGGAGCGTCTCCCGGACGACTGCCGGATGCGGGCCCCCCTCGATATACTCGGCGATCTCCTCGGGGTCGATCGGCCTGACCTGCCGGAGATAGTTCGCGTTGTTCCGGACCGCCTCGCGGTCGATCATCGGTCGCTCCCCCATCGCCCGAAACGTCGCCCGGACCGTCGCCGGAAACGTCGCCAACCGTCCGTCCGTGTGTCAGTCATGTCTCTCACGCCCCTCCCTGTCGCCGCGGGCCCGTTCATACAGGGCCGCGAACTCCTCGGCGTCGGCGTCGGCGATCCGGCGGGCGGCCTCGGCGACACCGTCGGCCCCGTCGAAGGCCCGCTGGATCTCCGCGTACACCGCGGGTGATCCCTCGGTCACCGTGTCCGCGACGTCCGCGAGCGCGGTCGAGACCGGCGTGTGGAACTCCTCGCGGACCTCCTCGCCCGCGAGCCGCCACGCGAGGATCGCGGCGTGGGCCCCCGCTTGAACCGTCCCCATCGCACGGTCGTGCTCCTCGGGGGTCGTCTCGAAGACGTCGTTGCCGCCGGTCTCGATGGCCTCGACGAGCGCAGCGACGTACGGTCCGTCCGCGTCGATCACGGCCGCGACGTTGCCCGGCACCCGGGGCGGGGCGAAAAGCGGGTGAAAGCTGGCGCGCTCGCAGTTGGGGGCGTGCTCGCGTAGCGCCGCGACGGCGTCGGTCATCTCGCCGGAGACGTCGACCACCGCGTGCTCGGCGCGGTCGGCGTAGCTCGCGACGGCCGCCGGGACCGCCGACATCGGCACTGCGAGGCAGACGACGTCGAACGGGCCCCCGGCGTCCGTGTCGACGGCCTCGGCGTGCGGCCTGCTCGCCGCCGCGTCGGCCGCAACGGCCGGGTCGCGGTCGAGGAACGCGACGGTCGCCTCGGCGGGGCCGGTCTCACCGAGCGTGTCCGCCACCCACCGGCCCATCTCCCCCGCGCCGACGACGAGCGTCTCCATGAATTGTCGGATCGATGGCGGCGATCGGTTAAAGCCGTTCGATGCGCCCGCCCGGCCACGGATCGAACCGCCGGAAGCCAGCGTTCATCCCAGCTGGTTTATAAGCTCCGTGACCAGCCGCTCCCCGTCGACCGGCTTCGTGACGTACCCGTCGGCGCCGGCTTTCACCGCCTCCATCATCTTCTCCTGTTGGTCGACGCTCGTACACATGACGATCGTCGTCTCCGGCGACCGGTCCTTGATCGCCGCCGTCGCCTCGATCCCGGTCATCTCCGGCATCACGACGTCCATCGAGATTCCGTCCGGCGCGTGTTCCTCGAACATCGCGACCGCCTCCGCCCCGTTTTCCGCCTCGGCGACGACCTCGAACTCCGCCTCCAGCGCGTCGCGGATGACCGTCCGCTGGAAGGCCGAGTCGTCGACGACGAGTATCCGCTTTCCCATGTCTCCCCCATCAGCATCGGGAATATAAATATCCGCTAATTCGTCCCAGAGGGGACGATGGGGCCGATACGTGTCGCCTCGGGGATCCTCGAACCCAGATTTATCACGAACGACCGAATACCTTGTATCTTTGCCGTTGAATATAATGAGCATCAGAATAGATTTAAGGTATCTGGCGAGTATTCATCCGATATGGAAACGCGGAAAGTCCAGCGGCTCGGCCCGTCGACGCTGGCGATGACGCTGCCGGCGGAGTGGGCGAAAGAACACGGGGTGAACAAAGGCGACGAGGTCTCGTTACGGATGGGCGGCAAGGGGACGCTCACGGTGTTGCCGGAGTCGGTGAGCACCGAGGAGTCCGAGGCGATCATCTCCGCGGACAACCTCGATGCGAGCGCGCTCGAACGCGCCATCGTCGCCCAGTACGTCCTCGGCCGGCGCGTCATCCACGTCCGCAGCGAGGGCGCGCTCGGCAGCGACCACATCAACGCGGTATATAAAGCTGAGACCCAGCTCATGGGCCTCGGCGTCATTGAGGAGACCCCCGAGGACATCGCCATCCGCTGTTCGGTCGACCCGGAGGACTTCACGCTCGACAACCTCCTCGAACGGCTGGAGAACACGGGCTCGACGATGCGCGGCGAGGCGGTCAAGGCGCTCGCCCACGGCAACCCGGACCTCGCCCAGCGCGCGCTCAACCGCGAGCGGCAGGCGAACAAGATCTTCGTGCTCCTCTTACGGCTCATCTTTACGGCCTACCAGAACCCCAACCTCGCCCGTGCGGTGGGCTTGGAGGAGGGATTCCCCCTCATCGGCTACCGATCGGTCGCGAAGAATCTCGAACTCACCGCCGACAACGCCGAGGACATCGCCGACATCGTGATGGAGGCGGAGGGACACACCCTCGACGTCGACTCCGCGACGATGCGACAGATCCGCGAGTTCACCGATCAGGTCGACGAACTCACCGCACTGGCGGTAAAGGCGGTCGTCGAGCGTGACTACGACCTCACCGTGGAGTGTCGTGATCGGTTCGCCCGTCTCGAAGATCGTGAACGCGAGATCCTCTCCGGGCTCCCCGACGAACTGGACAACCGGACGCTGCTCATGACGCGGGAGGTGCTCGTCAGCCTCCAACACACCGCCGAATACGCGATGCGAAACGCCGAGATCGCCGCGAACCTCGCGTTGAACGAGGTCTCCGAGCACGTCGAGATCATCTAGCCCACGGATCCCGGTACCGCCCGCACCGGATGAACCGAATCACCGGTGTGCTCCGGATGAACCCGCACCGCCCGCCCGCTCCGTATGAACTAAGTATGCCCTCGTGAAGGTCGATATATGAGTGAGGGATCTATGGAGTCGGATAAGGGGCTCGGCGTGATGTTGGCGTTGGCCGCCGTCGCGGTCGTCGGCGCGGTCGTGATGTACGGCGCACCCACACAGCTTGACCGCGCGTGGGGCTTCGCCGCGGCGATCGTCTTCTCCCTGCTGGCGGTCATCGCGGTTCAGGTCTTCGAGTAATCCACCGACCGGGATCGGGAGCGGGACGGGCGACGAGAAACCGTTAAGCGCGCCCGGAACCTACTTTCGGTACATGAGCGAGTACACCGAGGAGGAGCGGCGTATCCTCGCGTATCTCACCGATAGCGTCTCGCGTGGCGAGCGATACGTGCGCTCGAAGACGATCGCCGACGCCATCGGCCTCACCGCGAAACAGGTCGGCTCCCGGCTCCCACGGCTCGCGGAGAAGTCCGACGACGTCGAGATAGAAAAGTGGGGCCGCGCGCGCTCGACCACCTGGCGCGTCACGCGCGGCTGAGAACCCTCAAGCCCGGCATCGTCCGATCCCTCCAATACGTCCCGCTTACCTCGACCGGAGCTCGAACGTCGTGTAGCCGACGGCGAGCAAAAGGAGGGTGAACGCCACCGTCCCGATGACGGCCGGCGAGGCGTTTATCAACCCACCGAAGGGATCCGTCAGCACGACGACCGCGCCCGTGAGGACGACCGCGATCAGGATCCCGACCGCGCCGAACGCCTTGAACGCCACGTCGAGGTCGATCCGACCGGTACCTTGTTGTGAGTAGCTCATAGCCGTATAGAGACAACCGTTCCTCAAAAAGGGGGGTCGACGTTCCCACTACGAGAGAACGGGGGAGACGGGGGTGGTGTGCCGGGGGCGGACACCGGCTCAGAGCGCGTCGACGGTCGCCTGATCGACCTCCTCGGCGGCCATCTCCGTGCCGCCGTACTCCGCGAGGAACTCGTCCACGTCGTCGGCCTCGGAGAAGGGGATGAGCTCCGGCCCCATCGCGCCGGCGACGTCGCTGCCAGCGATGACGGTGAGCGCCGAAAGCGACGCGAACGCCTCCGCCTCGACGTGCGAGGAGAAGAGCACGTCGCTACCCTCCTCGGAGACGTCGTATTCGACCGCCGAATAGTCGGTGAGGAAGGCCGCGAGCACCTCACGATCACCGTCCTCCTCGGCGAACAGGTACTCGTATGTGCAGGTGCTGCTGCAGAACTGGCCCGGGCGGCCGCCCTCCGGCTCGTCGTCGGCGAAGTGGATCTGCCCGACCGGTCCCGGGTGGTCCTCGATGATCATTCCGCACACGTCACAGGCGAGTTCGCCCTCGAGTCCGACGGGCTCCGGGCCGGCGTCGTCATCGTCGCCGCCGAGACAGCCGGCGGCCGCGATGGGGACGCCCATAGCGACGCCGGCGAGCAGCCGACGCCGGCGGATCCGGTGAGTTCGTGACATCGAATGAACGTACGGGATATGCCCGTTTAGCCCCTCCGGAGCGGTTCACGCGGGCGTTCGAGGAACGAACCAGTCGGCATAAATCGCTCCGGGATATACGGTACACGTGAAACCCACCGTGCTGCGAGCCCGTGCGCGTCGGCTTCTTCCCGCCGCCGCGATCCTGCTCGCCCTCGTGGTCGCGGTCGTCGTCGCCGGCGCGTTCCTCGTCGACCCCGCGGACTCCGCGCCTGACCCGGTGGCCTACGAGGACACCATCGAACTCGGGATGTCCTCCGAGACCGACGAGCTGATGCGCGGGGAGACGGCGGTCCCGCGCGCACAGGTATTTTTCTCCAGTTTCCAGTACGTCGTCGGCTACAACGGCATCGCCCCGCTGGTCGACGCCCTCGATGACGACCGAAGCGAGGTCGCCTTCGGCTATCCGATCGCCGTCCACGTCGAGACGTTCGACGGTGCCGAGCCGGGCGTCACCGACGACGGGCTCTTCGCCGCCGAGGGCACCCCCGCATGGACGCCCGCCGAGGAGGCGGTGTACGTCGTCGGCTCCGAAGCCGGGACGCCGGCCGGCGAGACAGCGGTCCCCTTCGCCGAGGAGGAGGCCGCCGAGGCGTTCACCGCCGAGCACGGCGGCGAGGTCGTCCCGTGGCTGACGCTCCGCGAGCGGGAGTTCGACGTCGACACGGCCGCCACCGTCCGCTCGATGGCACCCGACCGATGGGAGGAGGCGGACGACCGGGTCGCGGACGCCCGTGAACGGGCCGACCGGCCAGTCTCCGTCGTCGTCGGCGAGGACGTGGATACCATCGGCGAGGCGGTCGAGGAGGCCCCCGCGAACACAACCGTCGTTGTCCCCGAGGGCACCTACGAGGAGACGATCGAGATCAACCGCTCGGTGACCGTCGCCGGGGAGAACACGACGATACAGGGGGACGATGAGGGCTCCGTGATCACGGTTCGTGCCCCCGACGTGGCGCTCTCGGGGCTCTCCGTCGCGGGCGTCGGCAACCAGACGCGCGACGAGGAGGCCGTCCAGGAGCCACCGGACGATGGGGACGAGGGTGAGGCCGCGTGGGACACGAACGTCCAACTCGGCTACGGCCACGGTGACGCGGGGGTTCGGGCGCTTTCGGTCCCCGGCCTCGTCGTCGAGGACGTCCATATCGAGACGGACGCCAGCGGGGTCATCCTCCGTGAGGGCTCCGACGCCACGCTCATCGACCTCTCCGTGCAGGGGCCCGATCACTGGCAGGACGGCTTCATGGGGGTCGTCGCCATGGAGTCGCGGGCGACCGTCGACGGCGGCGAGTTCGACGGCGGCCGCGACGGGGTCTACGCCCACCGCGCCGACGGCTCCGTGATCCGGAACGCCACCTTCGAAGGGACGCGGTACGGCGTCCACCTGATGTATTCGGGTGATGCGCTCATCGCCGACAACGTCGTCCGGAACGCCGAATACGGCGGCATCACCGTCATGACGCGGCCGGAGGGCAACGCCATCGTCGGCAACGACGTGCGCGACTCGCCGGCGGGGATCCAGGCGTCGGGGACGCGGACGTACCTCGGGTACAACACCCTCGTCAACAACCGCCTCGGCTTCTCGACGAGCTCCCGCGGCTCGCTATATGAACACAACGTCGTCGTCGGCAACGAGCAGGGAGCCCGCGCGACGACCGTCATCCCGTCGAGTGTGGTGACCGCGAACGACTTCCTCGACAACGACCGACACGCCGGCGCCGGTGCCGGCCCGCTCCGGATCTGGGCCGACGGCGAGGTCGGAAACTACTGGGAGGGCGCGGACGCGCCGCTACACTCGGCTGACCGTGGCTACGAGGCGACCTCGCCCGTCGACGCCGCGTTCCATCGCGAGCCAGCCGCGTCGACGATCGCGGAGTCGCCGGCCGCCCGGCTGCTCGACCAACTCCGCGGGACGAACCCCGGCGCGCGTACCGGCGGGGTGTACGATCCCACCCCGGCCGTGGAGCCATTCGATCCCGATCGCGTCGCGGCGGTGAGCGAGGACCCCGAGGGCCCCGCCCACGCCGACTGGCGCGACCGGATCGGAGCGAACGCGGAACCGATCGACGCGGGGAACGCGTCGATCGAACCGGACGGCGGGGTGATCGGATGACACGACGACTCGAATCTATGGAACGGACAGCCAGCACCGACGACCCCCTGATCGAAGCCGATGGAATCACGCGAAGCTACGGCGGCGTCGCCGTCCTGCGGGACGCATCCGTCGGGTTCACGCCGGGGCTGACCGTCGTGATCGGGCCGAACGGCTCGGGGAAATCGACGCTGCTCGGCACGTTGGTCGGGCAGGTGCCGCCCGTCTCCGGCGAGGTACGCCGCCACGGACCCGCGGTCGACGGCCGGATCGGCTATCTCCCGCAGGACGTGCCGTTCCGTGACGCATTCACCGCCCGGGAGACGCTTGCGTTCTATGCACGGCTCATCGGCGTGGAGGGTGCAGTCGACGAGGGAGGGGACGGGGCGGTCGACGACGCGCTCGCGGGCGTTGGGCTTGCGGACGCGGGCGACCGGCGGGTCGACGCGCTCTCGGGTGGGATGCGCCGCCTGCTCGGCATCGCGGTCGCGACCCTCGGAGATCCCCCCGTCGTCGTCCTCGACGAGCCGACGAGCGGGCTCGATCCCGGGATGCGCGAGCGGGCGTTCGCGGCGGCCGGGGAACGGGCGGGCACGGGGACCGCGGTGGTGGTGAGTACCCACGACCTCGAACTCGCGGAGGCGTACGCCGACCACGTCGTGGCCCTCCATCGGGGCCGTGTCGCCGACGCCGGGCCGATCGAACGGCTGCTCGCGAACCACGGCGTCGATGACCTCGCCGGGCTCTACCGGTCGGTCGTCGGGGCCGATCCGGCCGGTGAGGGATCGTCGGCGGCGGCCGGTGACGACGCCGAGGCGAAGCCGACGGGCGGCGAGGACGATGCGGCCGTCCACGTGCCGGGGGTGTCGGACCGATGAGCGGCCGTCCAGCCGCGTTCGCGACGGTGTTCCGACGCGAGGTTGTGACCGTCGCGCGGACGCCGGCGTACGCGCTGCTCGTCGTCGGGCTGTTAGTCGCCGTGGGGGGGCTCGTCGCCGTCGGCGGCGGCGGCGCGACCGGCTTCGTCCCGGCCGTCGTCGACCTGCTGTTGGCCACCGAGGTGCTCGTCCCGCTCGCGGCGGTCGTCCTCGGCTATCGGGCGCTGCGGAGCGACCGGGCGAGCGGCGAACTCGCCGTGATCCGCACCTTCGGCGTCGGGGCGGTCACCTACGTGACGGGCGTCCTCGCGGCCCGGCTGCTCGCGCTGATCGTGGTCGTCGGCCTGCCGTACGTGCTCGTCGGTGGGTACATCTGGGTGACTGCAAGCCCGGATACGGGGATCTACGCGACCCACACGGGTGTCGACTCGCCGCTGCTTTTCGTCCGCTTCCTCACCTTCGCCGTCCTCCTCGGCGCGGCCTACCTCGCGGTCGCCGCCGGACTCTCCGCGCTCGCCGGGAGCCGACGGAGCGCGGTCGCACTCGGCGGGCTCGTCCTCGCCGGCGGCGTCCTCGGGGGCGACCTCGCGGTGTTGCGCTCGCTGTCGACCGGAACGCCGGCGGCGGCGCTGCCGGACCTGCTCGCGCTCTCGCCGAACGGGGCGTTCCGTGGACTCGTCTTCGATCACGTGATCGGCGTCGCCTTCGAGGGCGACGGCCCCACCGTGAACGCCGGGCGGGCGCTCCTCGCGCTGTTCGGGTGGACCGTCGCCGGCGCAGTGATTGCCGTCGTCGCGCTCGGCCCCGGCCGCTTCGTGACGGTCGCGTTCGAACGGATGCGGCGGCGGGTCGGCGCGTGAGGACGTGAAGTAACAGGTCGTCTACCGTGAACACGAGACGGGTCGGCGCTCCGCGTGAACGACCAACCCGACGAGCGCGACCGCCGTACCCGTGAACGCCGCCGTCGAGGCGGCGATCGAGACGCCGTCGGCGAACAGCGGGATACCGAGCGCCGAGGCGCCGGCGGCGACGATCGGGAACACGCAACCGGCACAGCTGAATAGCCCGAGCGTCCCCGCGAACAGCGAGCCGGCGCTCGCCGTGATCCCCCTCGCGAGCAACGCGCCGAGGGCGACGTAGCCGACGAACTGAAACGGGACGACGGCGAGCGAGAAGACGAATCCGTCAGCGAGCACGATCGGGCCCCATCCGGGGAGGCCGGCCGCCGCGTCGACGCCGAGACCCGTGAGACCGACCGAGAGCGTGCCGCTTATCAGCGCGAGCAGGCCGACGTAGCTGAGGCCGACCGCCCACGCGAGTCGCCGTCGACGGTGGCGGCGCGACCCATCCCCCGGCTCGGTCCGATCGGACGATCCGCCGGTGGTTCCGAACGCCGCCGCGAGAGACGCCGCCGCCACGGTGAACCAGACCAGCGGGTATGCCGCCCGGGTCGGATCGAGCACCTCAGTCGGTGTCGTCACGAGGTACGCGACGAGGACGGTCACGTACGCCAACGCGGCGAGCGTGCCGCCGAGCAGCCCACGATAGGCGACGCCGGCGAGCCCGGTGAACCGGGCGGGGCGGGAACGGTGCGTCTCCGTCTCTGTGGCCATCGTTAGGAGGTCTTCTCCCCGCGGGGTTCCGTCCGCCAACCGCCCTTGATCGAGATCACCCAGACGATGAGCCCGATGAGGACGAACACGCCGGCCATGTAGGGGATAAGCGGTAGGGGAAGCCCGAGCATGTCGAGAACGGTCCGCAGCTCGTAGGCGATCACGCCGAAGACCGCGAGCCCGACGAGCAGGCCCCCGCGGCTGACGTCGACGGTCATAGCGTGAACACCCCCGTCACGGCGTTCACCAGCGTTGCGGTCACGCCGGTGACGACGGCGAGCGCCCGCTCGGCGACGGCGGTCGGCACGTCGATCCAGACCGGATACGTGCCCGCGCCGGTGCCGAAGACCCCGCTGTTCGAGATGATCCCGGCGAGCGGGAGGGCGTACGCTAAGAAGACGAGTACGAGCGCGATCCCGACCCAAAGCCGGAGGTTATCGAGCACCTTCGGGGCGTCCTCGGGACCCGAGAGCGCCGGCGGGAGCGGGCGGGCGAGCCCGGACGCCTTCGGGCTCCAGCTCGTGATGACGATGTTGGCGATGAAAAGCACCGTCGAGACGAACAGGATGGTGCCGCCGATGGCGAGTTGCAGGTTCAACTCCTCGAAGCCGCCGAAGGCCATCGGGTACTCGAAGCCGGCGTACTCCGGCTCGGCGGTCCGTCGTGGGACGCCGAGCAGTCCCTGGGCGTGCATCGCGTTCGACATGAGCGCCATGCCGATGAACCAGAGCACGACCTGTGCCAACCCGATCTGCGGGCTGTACAGCGGCCGGTTCGTGAGCTGTGGCCAGAGCCAGTAGGCCCCGGCCATGAAGGTGAGCGCGACGGCGGTGCCCACGGTGAGGTGGAAGTGACCCGGCACCCAGATCGTGTTGTGGATCATGTAGTTGATGTTCAACCCGGCGTTGATCATCCCGGAGAACCCGCCGGCGGCGAACATCAGTCCCGCGAGCATCATTCCGGTGAACGCGGGGTTGCGCCACGGGAGCGCCCGAAGCCAGCCGAAGATCCCCGTGCCGCCGCGACGGCGAGCGCCGTATTCGACGCTCGCGACGACCGTGAACGCCGTGAGCAGGCTGGGCAGGAGCAGGAACATCGTGTTCGTCATCGAGATGAACTTAAAGCCCTCCGCGATGCCGGGGTCGAGGTACTGGTGGTGGATCCCGACCGGCGTCGACAACAGGAGGAACAACACGAAGACGACCCGCGCGAGCGGGTCGCTGAAGAGCCGCCCACCGGCGATTTTCGGCAGGACGGTGTACCAGAGCATGTACGCGGGCATGAGCCAGAAGTAGACGACCGGATGGCCGAAGAACCAGAACAGGGTGCGTGTGAGCGTGGGGTTCACCGACTCGATGAGCCCGAGCGACCACGGCAGCAGGAAGAGCAGCACGGAGGCGGCGATCGCGAGCGTCGCGATGTACCACATGATCATCGTCGTCAACACCATGAACGTCTGCAAGGGGATCCGCTCGCCGGGGTTTTCATCGCGCCAGGCGAGCCACGTCCGGAACCAGTCGGCACCGGCGACCCATGTGCCGATGATGAAGACGACGAGACCGGTATAAAACAGCGGGTGCGCCTGCAGCGGCGCGTAGAACGTGAAGAGCACGTCGGCGCTCATGTCGATCCGGCTGGTGAAGCCGGCGAGAATGGAGATTCCGGTCATCGTCATCCCGACGGCCATCATCCCGTACCACGTCCAGGTGATCTTCGTGTTCAAAAGCGGACGATCGAGGCTCCGCACGACCGCCCAGGTGAAAAGCCCCACGAGGAAGAAGATCGTGAAGCTGATGACGAGGAAGACGCCGTGGGCGGTGAGGAAGGTGTAGTAGTCGACGGAGCTGAACGGCCGGGCCAGCCCCGTGCGGTGCAGCGTCTGGATGATGCCAAATATCGCCCCGAGCGTGAGCGCGAGGAACGACCCCCACATCGCCGCACGGATGATCCGCGCCTCCTCGGGGAACTTATCGACGAACGTCGGTTCGGCTTCGAGTTCGGCGCTCATGCGTCCTCACCCTCCTCGCCGTCCTCATCGGCGGCGCCGCCCTCGGTGTCGTCACCGTCTTGGTTCTCGTCAAGCCACTCCTCGTACTCCTCCTCGCTTACCACTTCGAAGGTTCCTTCCATCGCGTGGTGGGCCGATCCACAGTACTCGTTGCAGATAACGCCGTACTCCTTCGGTTCGGTGACCTCGACGGTGATCTCGGCCACTTCACCCGGGACGACCATCGTGTTGGCGTTCGTGCCGACGACTTGGAAGCCGTGGATCACGTCCGGGGAGGTGACGTAGAAGGTCACCGTGCTGTGTTCGGGCACGACGATCGGGTCGGGGTCGAAGCCGAACTGGTACGCCTCGACGTAGGCGGCGTACTCGTCCTCGCCGACCTGTTCGACGCGCGGCTCAGCGAAGCGGTCGTCCTCATCGAGCGCCTGCGGGTCGACCGGGTCCTGTGAGTCCGCGACCATCGCGATCCCCGGCCCGACCGCGCCGTAGGTGACGCTGCCGATGAGCAGCAGGATCAACACGATGGCGAGCGCGAGCCAGAGTTTCTCGTATGCGTGAACGTGCATCAGGTATCACCCGATGACCGTCAGGTCGCGGCTGAGGAACTCGATGAAATACACGTAGACCCACGCGATGACGAGGATCGCGAAGTACGTCATGATCAGCGCGAGCGTGCCGATCGGGTCGAACTCCTCCGTCTCGGCGTCCTCGTGTATCGGTTCCCCATCCCCCGGGGGGTTCATTTCTCCGGTGACCGTCGATGCGGTTTCGCTACCGGCCATATCCGATCCCTACCTTGCGTGCATATTAAATGCACAACCCTTCCCGGTCGCTGATAACGGGCCGACCGATATATATCCGATGAGCCCAAGATGGCGATATGAATCTCCCGTTGCAGATCGTCGGGCTCTTGGTGCTCGGCGCGCTGGCGCCGGTGATCGTGTACGCGGTCGCGAGGGGCGACCTCCTCGTCGCGGTGGCGGCGGTCAACGTGCTGCTGATCTGGCTTTCGATCCGCATCGCAACCGGCGGTTCGGTGGGACTTCCCGGCCGTTCGTCGGACGCGTAGCGTGCCGGTCCGCTTATAACCGATCCCCCTGACGTACAGCGTTCCCGGCCGTCCGACGGCCAGTTGACCCTCGAATCACCCATGTCGAACTGCACCCTCTGTGACCTGCCGACCGAGCCGCATCCGGTGACGGCGCCGGACGTCGAGGGCGAATACTGTTGCCGGGGGTGTCTGGCGGTCGCGAGTTCCCTGGATGACATCTCCGACCCCGAGGAGCTGGATCGACGGACGCCGGCGACCCGGACGGACGACGACTTCGACGGTGAGACCGCCTTCTTCCACGTCGACGGGATGCACTGTTCGACCTGTGAGTCGTTTCTGGAGCTGACCGCGGGCAACCAACCCGGCGTCGAGGCGGCGGAGGCGAGCTACGCGACCGACACGATCCGCGTTGAATACGACCCGGAGCGGGTGAGCGAAACGGAGTTGCCGGATCGACTCTCCGTCGCCGGCTACGTCGCGAGCGACCGGGCCGAGCCGGAATCCGTCGGCGACGACGTCGCCGTCGTTCGCTTCCTGATCGGCGGCGGCTTCTTCGGGATGATGACGATGCTCTGGTACCTCATCTTCCTCTATCCGACCTACTTCGGCTACGACCCGATCGTCGATCTCGGTGGAGTGGATGGGTTGTACATTTTCGCACACATCTGGCTGTTCACCTCGGTCGTCCTCTTTTATACTGGGTTCCCGATCCTCAGGGGGGCGTACGTGAGCCTTCGGGCCCGCCAGCCGAACATGGACCTGTTGGTGTCGGTGGCCGCGCTGAGTGCCTACGCCTACAGCACGCTCGCGATGGCGCTGGGCCGAACCGACCTCTATTTCGACGTCACCGTCGCCGTCGTGTTGGTCGTGATCGCCGGCAATCACTACGAGTCGCTTATCAAGCGCCGCGCGACCGGCCTGCTTTCGGACCTGACTACGGCGGGCGAGACGACGGTCCGATTGGCCTCCGGCGAGACGGTTCCGCCGGCCGACGTCGAGGGTGGCGAGGAGGTGCTCGTGCGCCCGGGGGAGCGGATCCCGTTCGACGGGACGGTCGCGGAGGGGACCGCCGCGGTCGACGAGGCGCTCATCACGGGGGAGTCGCTGCCGCGGACGAAGCGCGCGGGCGACCCGGTCCGTGGTGGGACGGTGGTGACGGACGCGCCGGTGGTCGTGACCGTCGGCGAAGGGGCGACGAGCACCCTCGACACGCTCGTCGGGCTCCTCTGGGAGATCCAGAGCTCCCGGTCGGGGATCCAGCGCTTGGTGGACAAGCTCGCGACGATCTTCGTCCCGCTCGTGCTCGCGCTCGCGACCGTCGTCGGCGCGGTGTACCTGTTCAGCGGGGCATCGGTGACGGCGGCGGCGCTCGTCGCGTTGACGGTCGTCATCGTCTCCTGTCCCTGTGCGCTCGGGCTCGCGACCCCGCTCGCGATTGCCTCGGGGATCCGCGACGCCGCACGCCGCGGGATCGTGATCGTCTCGGACGTCGTCTTCGAGGACGGCGAGGAGATCGATACGGTCGTCCTCGATAAGACCGGGACGCTCACCGACGGCGAGATGAGCGTACTGGAGGTCGTTTCCGTCGGGTCGACCGCCGCGACCGACGCCTCCGCCAACTCCTCCGGCGACCGCGCCGCTGACGACGACTTGACCGAGCGTGTCCTCGATCGGGCGGCCGCGCTCGAACGGTTCTCGGTCCACCCGGTCGCTCGGGCGATCGTGGAGTCGACCGACTCGGGCGGAGCCGCCGGAGCCACCCGGGCGGACGGCGGGGCCGACGTCGTGGGCGGCGCCGATCCCCCCGTGGACCACTCGACCGATCGGACCGCCGAACGCGACCCGGTCGATACCGACTCCGTCTCGGTGCTCGATCGCGGGGTGGGCGGGCAGGTCGACGGTTCCGAGACCCTCGTCGGCCATCGGTCCCTCTTCGAGGACGGCTGGGACATCCCCGATGAGTGCGTCGAGACGGCGGATCGTGCCGAGGCGGGCGGAAACGTTCCCGTATTCGTCGGCTGGGGCGGGGCGGTTCGGGGCGTGGTCGTCGTCGGCGACGAGCTTCGTGAGGGCTGGGAGGCGGTCGTGACGCGGCTCGCCGAGGACGGCAGGCGCGTCGTCGTCCTCACCGGCGACTCCATGGCCGCCGCGAGCCGCTTCCGGGAGCATCCCGCGGTTGCGGAGACGTTCGCGGAGGTGCCCCCGGAGGCGAAAGCCGAGACGGTCCGCCGGCTCGCCGCCGAGGGACGCGTCGCGATGGTCGGCGACGGCAGCAACGATGCGCCCGCGTTGGCGGCGGCCGACCTCGGCGTCTCCGTCGCGAGCGGGACCGACCTCGCCGCCGATGCCGCCGACGCCGTCCTCCTCGACGACCGACTGGAGGCGATCCCTGAGTTGTTCACGCTCACGCGTGGGACGAACCGCCGGATCACCGTCAACCTCGGCTGGGCGTTCCTCTATAACGCCATCGCGATCCCGCTCGCTATCACGGGGCTTCTCAACCCGCTTTTCGCCGCCCTGGCGATGGCCGCGAGCAGCATCGTCGTCGTGACCAACTCCGCCCGCCGGATCCCCCACGAATCGTGAACCGAGACGCACTCGCATACCGAGCCACACGCATGAGCCGAGACGCACTCGCATACCGAGCCACACCCATGAGCCGAGACCCACACCCATGAACCGACGCACGCTCCTCAGCACGGCCGCCGGCGCCGCCGGGATCGCCCTCGGCGGGGGCGCGTACGCATATCATCGCCGACGCGATGACGGAGCGATCCTCGGTCCCGTCGAGATCGAGACGCTGGATGCGCCCGGCAGCGAGGCGGGGAGACGGGAGGTGCCCGAGCCCGGCTCCGTGACCGTCGTAGAGCTGTTCGCCACGTGGTGTTCGAGTTGTGCGGCGTACATGGAGACCCTTCGGGAGGTCGAGCGAGAGGTCGACGCGACGATGATCTCTCTCACCAACGAGCCGATAGACGTCTCCGTCGACCGCGGGGAGGTCGTCGACTGGTGGCGTGAACACGACGGCGCGTGGACGGTCGGGATCGACGAGGACCTCACGTTGACGACCGAACTCGACGCGACGTCGGTCCCGTACACTGCCGTGGTCGACCCGAACGGCCGGGTCGCCTACGCGAGCGACGGGACGATGGACGCCGCGGAGCTGATCGCGGAGATCGACGCCGCCGCGGGTGAGTGACCCCCGGCGGTCCCGGATGGACAGGGCGACGTCGCGGGCGAGCCCCCCGTTCGAGAGGCCCACCAGATCGGTTAGGGACGTCCACCCCCTCCGGTCGATCGTGAAGCGCCCGGCACGCGAGCGGCCCCGGTCCGCCGGGGGTGAGAACCGATGGTGAGCTGTGAGCCGGCCGGCGGCGCGATCCACTCCAGCGACCCGCTCGGGCTCGGCGTCTTCCTCCTCATCGGGTTGCTCGGTGGCGCACATTGTCTCGGGATGTGTGGCCCGCTGGTCTCGATGTACGCGGACCGAATGCGCACCGACGGCGGCACGCGCGGGCAGCGCCTGACGGTGCGGCAGGTCCGCCAGCACACCCTGTTCAACCTCGGCCGGACGGCGAGCTATGCGGCCCTCGGCGGGCTGTTCGGCCTCGCGGGAAGCCTCGTCTTCATCACGGGGCCGACAGTGACGACGATCGCCGGCGACGTCCACGCGCTGACGGGGCTGCTCGTCGGGGTCGTCATCATCGCCGTCGGCCTCCGGTACGCGCTAACGTTGGAGTTCCGTCACGTCCCGATACCCGGGCTCACAGTCGCCTCCGGCTTCGTGACCGGGCGGATCGTCCCCCGTGTCGACGCATGGGTCGGCGACGGACGGATAGTCGGACTCGGGGCCGCCCACGGGCTGTTGCCCTGTCCCCTGCTCTACCCGGCGTTCCTCTACGCGTTCATCCAGGGCGATGCCGCCGGCGGTGCCGTGGCGCTCGGGGTCCTCGGGATCGGGACGATCCCGGCGCTGTTTCTCACCGGCACCCTCCTCTCGTCGGTGAGTCGGGCGACGCGGATGCGTGCCCACCGCGTGCTCGGCGTTGCGTTCATCGCGCTCGGCTACATCCCGCTTCAGCACGGGTTGCTCGCGCTCGGCGTTCCCCTGCCGCACCCGCCGATCCCCTACTACACGCCGTTTTGACGGCGGAGTAAAGCTCGTTCGTCGAACGCACCAGACGCGTTTTATTCGACGATCGCTTCGGGTCGGATATGGACCGACGGAGGCTGCTTGGCGGTATGGGGGCGGCGACGGCGACGTTGCTCGCGGGCTGTTCGGCGGTACTCGACGATGGCCCCGAAGGGGTCGTCCTCGGCGAACAGTCCGATCAAGTCGCCGAAAGCGAGGCGCTCGCGTATCCGGCCTACGGCCAATCGCTCCCGTCGATCGAGCTCGAAGACCCACTCAACGGGGAGACGATCGACGTGGAGTCGATCGACCGAACCATGATCCTCACGGCGATCTTCACCTACTGTCCGGCGGAGTGTGGGATCCTCCTCAACCAGCTCGCCGGGGTACAGGGGATGATCGACGAGGCGGGGCTCACCGACGACGTTGCGTTCCTGCCGATCACGTTCGACCCGGAGCGTGACGACGCCGAGGCGCTCGCGGACAACGCCGAGACGATCGGTGCCGATCTCTCGCTCGGCAACTGGCACTACCTCCGGCCGGAGACGCCCGAGGAGGCCGAATCGCTCGTCGCCGAGGAGATGGGGATCGGCTTCGAGCGGACGACCGAGAGCGACCGACTCGAAGATTACGACTTCGCACACCCCGTCGTGACGTTCCTCGCCAACCCCGACGCCGTCGTCGAGCGGACCTATCGGGGCGAGAACATCGACCGGAATCGGGTCGTCGAGGACACCGAGGCAGTCGTCGAGGCATTCGCCGACCGGAACTGATCGGCGGTCGATCGGCGGCAGTCGGCTACCGGTTCCCGGCCGCCGAACGCCCGTAGCCGGCTGCCGGCGACTCCGTTCCTTTTAGTTCCCGCCGCGCGTAGCGTCCAACGATGACCGTCCGAGTCTCCCGGACGTTCGAGTTCGACGCGCCCCCTGCGGACGTGTGGGCGTTCATCTCGGACGCCGAACAGCGCGCCGGCGCGATCAGCGTGGTGGACACCTTCACCGTCCACGGCGAGGGGCGCGCGACGTGGCAGGTCTCGTTGCCGATCCCGATGATCCGTTCGACGATCGCCGTCGAAACCGAGGAGGTCGTTCGCGACCCGCCCCGGCGCGTGAAGTTCGTCGGCCGGTCGAGCGCGTTCCGCGTCACCGGCGAACACACGATCACCGAGACCGACGGCGGCTGTCGGCTCGCGAACGAGTTCGTCGTCGACGGTCGCCTGCCGGGCGTCGAGACGTTCTTTAAGCGCAACTTCGACGCCGAGCTCGACAACCTCGAACGGGCGCTCCGGCGCTCGCTTCGCGTGGACGTGTGAGCCGATCGGTATCCCGTCCGTAAACGCCTACCTTTAAACGTGAGAAGGCCTTAGAGCTGTTTGCCGGAGACCGACGCTTTTCTCGTTGGATTCGGCAGACAAATCGACCGCGCCCGTCCCGCCACCGGGTGAACGGCCCGACACGATCTGGGGGTCCGTCGTGTTGCCGATCGCCCACCAACCCGCCTCCCTTCGCCTTTCATCGATCGCCCACAGTGACAGCGAGGACACGCGATTCCTGACCCGTCGTTCCTGCCGAACAACTCGTCGAACGCCGCCGGCAACCGCCGTCCGCGGTGCCGCTGGGACAACACGACCCGCCACAAATTATCAGGACGAATAGTTGGGGCGATGGCTTCTTTAGGTGGATCCACATCCTCGAAGATGCCGCGGACGAAACCGGCCGGCTACCCCCCGTACCGGGCACGGCGGGCCGGGCACTCGCTTCCACCGTCCGTCGTCCGTGCGCATCCGGGTTCGGGCAACCCGCTCCCACACCGCCCCCGAACCCGACTCTTCAACCGATGGGAGCGACCGACGGCCGCGATCGATCGCGACGTCGATNCGNTGCANATAACCGTNCCCCGCAGCCCGTCCCGACGCCGCATACCGGGCGGTCGGGTGAGCAGTTTACCGGGGTGACCGGGACGGGTCCGGTCCGAATCAGCCGAGATGGAGAGTCAGCCTTCGGCCTCGACGAACAGCTTTCGAACCTTCTCGATCTTCGGGTCGGCGTGGAACGTACAGTAGGCGTCGCCCGGGTTCTTCTCGTAGTAGTCCTGGTGTTTCTCCTCGGCGCGGTAGAACGTCGAGAGGGGCTCGATCTCGGTGACGATCTCGTCGTCGTAGACGCCCTCGTTTTCGAGTTCCTCGACGTACTCCGCGGCGATCCGCGCCTGCTCGTCGTCGTGCGTCAGGATGATCGACCGGTACTGGCTCCCCACGTCGGGCCCCTGTCGGTTGAGCTGGGTCGGGTCGTGCACCGTGAAAAACACCTTCAGGATGTCCGGATACGAGAGCCTCCCGGGATCGTACTCCACGGCGACGACCTCGGCATGGCCGGTTCGCCCGCTACAGACCGCCCGGTAGGTCGGGTCCTCCGTGTGACCGCCGGCATAGCCGGAGGTGACCTCAAGCACGCCTGGGAGTTCCTTGAACGCCGCCTCGACACACCAGAAGCAGCCGCCGCCGAGCGTCGCGGTTTCGGTCTCGCTCATGGAACCACATACGGGACAGAGCGGTATAGGCGCGTCGCCGGGGGATATCGCGGACGCGATCGGACAACAAATCGACTCGATCCGTTCGGTGCTACCGATCGATCGGTTCGGTTCCCATGGACACGCTCACGGGATCGACAGCCCTTTTGCGCCCGTTCGACAGATACAGCCGTGATCGATACGGCAGATCTCGTTCGGGTCGGACGAAACCTCACGATCTACGCGGTCGCCGTCGGCCTGCTCGTCGTCGCCGCGCTGGGGATGGCCGGGGCATTCGAGCTGTCGCTCGTGCTCACGGTCCCCATGTTTCTCGTCGGGCTCGCGTTGATCTTTTTCGTCCACGAATCGCTCGGTGGACCGTTCTGAGGGCGGGACTCAGTAGCGCGAATAGCGGGTATCGAAACCGTCGCGTTCGATGGCTTCGAGCGTTTTGAGGTGTTCGGCTTTGAGCGCCGAGGGCGGCGTTCCGCCGTCGAATATCGCTTCGACGATCTCGACGAGCTCCTTGCCGGCGACGACGTTCGTCACGGTGACGTACGTCGCACCGGCATCGAGCAGCACCTCCGCCTCGTCCGTGGAGGCCGAGCGAAGCAGCAGGTCCGCATCGGCCTCAAGCGCCAGAATCGTCTCGGAGATCTCCCGCTGATCGACCGTCGAGACGACGAGGGAGGCGCGGTCGACCCCCGCTTTTTTCCAGGGATATTCGGACATCGCGTCGCCGAGGACGTAGTTTCGACAGTTCGCCCGGAGGTCGTCCCATAGGATCGGGTCGTTTTCGATCACCACGTACGACCGATCGACCGCTTCGAGCCGCTCGACGAGACGCCGGCCCTGCCGTCCGTAGCCGAGAATGATGACGTGATCGTCGAGATCCGCGTCGACCTCGCTTCGCTCGTCGACCTTTCTACTTCGCTGGCCGCCGAGAAGCCGCGAGATGACGACCTGAAAGACCCGATCCTTCCACCGGCGGGCGGCGGGCGTGAGCGCCATCGTCACGACCGCGGCGAGGATGATCGCCTCGAAGAGCGCGTCGGCGATCGTCCCGAGCAACAGCGCCTGGATCGCGATGATGAGCGAGAACTCGCTCACCTGGTTCAGGCTGGAACTCGCAAGGAACGCCGTTCGGGCGTCATATCCCTCATACACGAACGCAAGCGTATGTACGAGCGGGTTGAGGATGAACACGAGCCCGGCGAGCACCGCCGCCATGATCGCCACCTCGGGGGAGGGGACGGAGACGAGCGCGCCGATGGTCACGAAGAAGATGGCCCCGAAGAAGTCGGCGATGGAGTCGATCCCGTTGCGCACGTCGAGCGCGTTCGTCCCGTCTTCCCGGATGGCGATCCCCGCGGCGAACGCGCCGACGACGATCGAGAGGCCGACGTACTCGGCGGCCGCGAGGAAGGCGATGAGGATGGAGATGCTGCCGACGAGCACGAGTTCGCCGTCGCCGTCGGCGAGCCGGACGAGGATCGGGAAGCCGTGGCGATAAAACAGGAGGCCGACGGCGAGGAACAGGACGCCGTAGCCGAGCTGTGAGGTGATCGCATCGGCGGTGAAGGCGTCGGCGGTGATGACGAGCAGAACCGCGATCGCGACGAGGTCATCGAAAAAGTGGATCGAGGAGGCGAGCCGCCCGTGAACGAGGTTGTCCTGGATCTCCCGCCGGAGGACCTGCCCGCCGACGAGCGAGGAGCTGAGGACGACGGCCGCGCTGAAATACAGCGCGTTCCGCAGCGGCTCCTCGAAGCCGAAGAGGTCGCCGAAGGCGTAGCCGATGGCGAACGCGACCGGACCGACGGTGAGCAGTTGGATCGACGCCGCGACCTCCGCGTCCCGAAGGACCGACTGGACGTTCGAGAAGTCGAGCCGGATCCCGAAGACGAACACGAGGAAGGCGATCCCCCACTGTGCGAGCGTCAACACTTCCCCCGGCGTCACGAACTCGAACCTGCCGACGAGGAGGCCGGCGAGGATATAAAACGGGATCGGCGAGAGCCCGAACTGGTTCGCAACCAGCGAGAGCAGCCCCGCGGCGACGAAGAGCACCGCGAGCGCGATGATCAGCTGTTCAGTCATCCCCATCACCCCCGTGACCGTCGATCGCCGCATGGCCGCCGAACCGGTCGCGACTCCGTCGCTGGCGGGCCAGTATCTCCGCTATGTCGCCGGCTATCGCCCCCTCGAAGGCCGCACGATCCGTGGCATGGAGTTCGACGTACGTCGCCAGCTTCTCGGCAGTCAGGTGTGTGCTCATAATGACGTAGTCGGCCCCGAGGTCGTACAACGCGCGGGCGTCGTCGATCCGGTCGGCCTCGACGAACACCGTCGCGTCGTCGGCGACTTCGGACAAAAGCGCCTCGTTGACCTCCCGCTCGACGCTCGAAGAGAGCACGAAGTCCGCCCCCTTCAGGTTCGCCTCCTTTCGAACCTCCGTGTGTCGGAAGTCGCCAAAGACGGACGAATATCGCCCCTCACGTTCGATCTCATCGATGTGGTCGGTGCGGCGGTCGATGACGACGACCTCGCCGTATCGTGCCTCGAGATTCGGGAGCGCCCGCTCTGTGATCTCGTCGTAGCCGATCGCGATCGCGTGGTTTCGATATTGTGAAAGGGCGTCGCTTTTGTCCCCCTCCGATTCGAACCGACGGAACCACGGTTCGAGCTTCGCGTAGATCGTGTGATTATACGCGATGACGTACGTCGAGACGCTCATCGTGAACAGCGCCATCAGGCTGAGATAGCCGAGCACGTCCGATTCGATCAGCCCCTGATCGAGCGCGAGCGCGCCGACGATCAGCGAGAACTCGCTGACCTGGATCATGTTGATCGACCCCAAAAAGGAGGTCTCGACGCTGAAGCCCTCGCGGTCGATGAGATAGAACATGATCCAGAAGTTCCCGACCATGAGGATGATCGACGCGACGATCGCCTGCCACCAGTAGGCGAGCAAGGCGTTGAGCCCGTCGATCTGGAGGCCGATGGTCGCGAAGAAGACGAGGATGAAGAAGTTGGTGATCGGGGTGATCCGGTCCTCAAGCTCTTTGCTGTAGGGGAGCTGTGCGAGGCTGATTCCGGCGAGAAACGCGCCGACCTTTGCGGAGAGGTCCGCGCCCTCCGCGATGGCGACGAAGAGGAACGCCCACGCGATGGCGACGATGAGAAAGACCTCCTTGTTGTCCGCGACGCGGCGGAACAGCTTCGGGAGCACGTATCGGGAGGAGGCGAGCGAGAAGATCCCGATGAACGAGATCATCACGAGGATGACCCCGAGCGTCGTCGCGATGTCGGCCGCGCCGCCGAGGTCGTCGGCGGCGAACAGCGCGAGGACGACGACGAGGTAGATGTCCTGGACGATCAGCACCCCGACGTCGATCTTGCCGGGCATGCTCGTGATCTCGTCTTTGTCCGTGAGGATCTTCACGATGATCGGGGTCGCCCCGAAGACGGTCGCGAGAGCGATCACGAGGATTTCCGTCGTGTCGAACCCGAGCGCCCACGCGACGAGGAACGCGAGCGCCGTCTGGAGGACGGTCTGGCCGAACGCGACGTTCGTGACGGGCCGAAGGATCTCCTGGATGTCTTTAAACCGCATCTTGAGCCCGAGCAGGAACAGCAGGAACGCGAATCCGAGTTCGGCCATCAGGTCGACGAGGCCCTCGTCGGTGACGATGTCGAAGGCGACAGGTCCGAGAATGATCCCGGTCAGGATGTAGGCGATGATCGTCGGTTGGCCGGTCTGTCGAGCGAGCAGCCCCACCGCTGTCGCCACGACGACGATGATCGCGAAGTCCGCTGCGAGGGCTATTTCGCTCATGGCCGATCGGATTGCGCCCCGCTTCACACTTCCGTGATTTATGCGTTGGTATCCACGGTGGGACCGCGGGGGATCCGTCGTCCCGGAACGGTAGACATTTGCCGTCGCCCGCGCGAGCGATCCGTATGGTTACGCTGGGACTGGTCGTCGCACGGTTCAACGATTCCGTCACGGAGCCGATGGCCGAGGCCGCCCGTGAGGCGGCCGCGGAACGCGACGCCGTCATCGGCGACGAGATCGCGGTTCCGGGCGCATACGACAGCCCGCTCGCCGCCGATCGCCTCGCACGACGTGAGGGGATCGACGCCGTCGCCGTCGTCGGCGCGATCGTCACGGGCGACACCGACCACGACCGCGTGATCGCCGAGGCGACCGCCGCCGCGGTGACCGACGTGAGCCTCGATCGCGACACCCCCGTCACCTTCGGCGTGAGCGGCCCCGGAATGTCCGGAGCCGAAGCGCGCGAGCGCGTCGAGAAGGGCGCGGACGCGGTTCACGCCGCGATCGACCTTGCTGAGGAACTCGGCCCTGCGGACACCTGAACACACGGAGCTACTCGAATGAGCACCCCATACGACTACTCGGACCGGATCGAACGTGTAGAGCCCAGCGCGACGCTGGCGATATCGAACCTTGCGGCGGAACGGAAGGCGGCGGGCGCCGACGTGATCGACCTCTCGGTCGGCGAACCCGACTTCGACACGCCCGAAACCGTCGTCGAGGCGGGCAAGGCCGCCCTTGACGCCGGCCACACTGGCTACACCTCCTCGAACGGCATCCCCAAGCTTCGGGAAGCCATCGCGGAGAAGCTTCGCGGCAACGGCATCGATGCGACCGCCGACGAGGTGATCGTCACCCCCGGCGGCAAGCAGGCGCTGTACGAGATATTCGGGACGCTCATCGACGACGGCGACGAGGTCGTCCTGCTCGACCCCGCATGGGTCTCGTATGAGGCGATGGCCAAACTTGCCGGCGGGACCCTCTCGCGTGTCGACCTCGCCCCGCACGGGTTCCAGCTCGAACCCGCCCTCGACGAGCTCGCCGAGGTCGTCTCCGACGACACCGAACTGCTCGTGATCAACTCGCCGTCGAACCCGACGGGCGCGGTGTTCTCGGACGCCGCCCTAGAGGGCGTCCGCGACCTCGCGGTCGAACACGACATCGCCGTCATCTCCGATGAGATCTACGAGCGGATCACCTACGGCGTCGAGCAGACCTCGCTCGCGAGCCTCGATGGGATGGGCGACCGGACGATCACGATCAACGGCTTCTCGAAGGCCTTCTCGATGACCGGCTGGCGGCTCGGCTACCTCCACGCCACCGAGGAGTTCGTCGGCCAGGCGGGCAAGTTGCACTCACACTCCGTTTCGTGTGCAACGAACTTCGTCCAGCACGCCGGCGTCGAGGCGCTCACAAACACCGACGACGAGGTCGAGGAGATGCGCGCCGCCTTCGAGGAGCGCCGTGACCTCCTCGTCGACCTGTTCGATGAACACGGCGTCGACGTCGACGTCGGCGACGGGGCGTTTTATATGATGTTGCCCGTTGACGACGACGATCAGGCGTGGTGTACGGAAGCGATCGAGGAGGCGGCCGTCGCCTGCGTGCCGGGGAGCGCGTTCAACGCGCCCGGCTACGCGCGGATCTCGTATGCGGCGAGCGAGGAGCGGCTTCGCGAGGCCGTCGACCGGCTGGTCTCGAACGACCTGTTATAACCTGCTTATAAGCCGCCATCGCACGGCGACGATCACCCCGTCGATCCCGACCGCGCCTCCAAACGCACCACGGTGGCGAACGATCCCGCTCAGGAATTACACTACACCGCGAGCGCGCCCACCGCGAGCCCGATGCCGAGCCCGAGAAGCGCCGAAAGTAGGTTTCCGACCGCGAACGCCGACGCGACGCCGACCTCGCCGTCTTCGGCCGTCGAGACCGTCTCGACGGCGAACGACGAAAAGGTCGTAAACGCCCCACAGAATCCGATACCGACGATCCAGAGGGCCGTGGATCCGACCGGTGCCGCGAGGACGACGCCGAGCGTAAAGCTCCCGAGGGCATTGACGACGACGACCGACTCGCGTCCCTCGATGGTGATCCCGACCGCATGCCTACTCGCCGCCCCGAGCGACCCGCCGAGGCCGACGAGCAGGGCGGCCATGAGCGGGTCGGTCACAGTCGCCTCCCCACGAATAGTCCGGCCGCGGCTGCGGTCAACCCGACAGCGTAGCTAGCAAGCACGTAGATTCCCCCGTCGACCGTTCCGAGGGTTACGGCGTCGTCCGCGAACGTGCTGTAGGTCGTGAACGACGAGAGCGCGCCGGTCCCGACGAACAGCTGGGTGCGAGTTGTGGTCGCCTGCGTCACGAGAAGACCCAGCGCGAAGGAGCCGATCACGTTCACGGTGAACGTGCCGACGCCCGTCACGTCCCCGGTCGCGAGGTCGATCCCGTACCGGGAGACCGCACCGAGGAACCCGCCGGCGGCAACGAGGAGAAATCCCGCGAGGCTCCGTTCCATGCGAAGCGGTGGCCGTCGACCGTGTTGTGCGTTTTGGATCCGCGGTCGGAGGCGGCGTGGTGACGACGCTACACGACCGGTGACGACGCGAGGTCGCTCGCCCGTGGGCTCGACCCCCCGTGTTCGGTGCGACGCGTGCGGACACGCACGGCGTGTGCCTCCTCCGTCGCGTCGTCGACGACGAGCGCCTCGCCGACCCCCTCCGGAAGCCGCCCGGCGAGGCTCCCCTCGAGATAGGTCGACTCGGCCTCACGGAGCCGTTCGACGTCGCGCTCGGCGGTGAGTCGGTGTGCGAGGATCAGGTCCGCCTGGGAGATCGCGACCGGCGGGAGGGCCTCCGGCCGCTGGGTCGCACAGACGAGCGAGACGCCGGGGGCGCGCCCGCGCGTCAAGACCGTCCGCAACGCGGGGTCGGCGATCCCGTCGAAATACGCGTGTGCCTCGTCGATCAATAACCACGGGAGTCGCGGGACGTCGCCGGCGACACAGGCGTCATAGAGCCCCCGGGCGAGCGAGCGGACGACCGCACCGCCGGCGACGTCGGGCGTTCCCGCGAGGTCGATAACCGTCGGTGTCCCGTCGAGCAGGGTCGCGATCGGCGGTGCCTCGGCGTCGAAGACGTCCCAGGAGGCCGCGAGGTCGAGATGGTTTCCGACCACGCGCCTCGTTGCGTCCGCGGCGTCAATCGACGCGAGCGTCTCGCGGAACGTATCGATCGAGGTCGCTTCCCCGTGACGATCGACGGCCCTCGCCACGACCCGCCAGAGCAACCCACCCGGGCCGCCCGCAGGGTCCAACCCGAGCAGATCGGGCCACGTCGCCGGCGGGAGCATGGCCGGTCGAACCGCGGGTTCGACCACGGTGCCGCCCATCGCCGTGAGGCCATCGAAGACGCCCATCGGGTCGACGACGATCGGCGAGACGCCGGGGGCGTCCGCGAGGCCCTCGGCGATGACCCCGAGCGTGTACGACTTTCCCGTGCCACGCTTGCCGACGACGAGCGCGGCGTGGGGACCGTCGACGTCCACCCCGACCGCCGCGCCGGCGCTCCCGTCACGCGCGAGGAACTCGCCGAGATGGACCGTCGGCCGCATCGAGTCCTTGTCGTGGCGTCCAAGTACGTACATGGGGACCGCTGGCCGCGTCATCGGATATAAATGGTCGCCGGCGTTCGACCCGACGCTTTATCAATAAAGACGGGGCCAACCCGGCCCATGATGGAGGACAACTCTGGAGGATTCGACCGGAACCGAACCGATTTCCTGGCGGACGAGCGGGCGATCGAGGGGTTACCGGTGCGGTTGGTCATCGCGCTCGTCGTCGGCGTCGCGAGCCTCAGCGTGATGATGGGGATGATCGGCAACATCGATGGGCTCGCCGCGACCGAACTCGATGCACAGCCAACCCCGGAGGTGACGACGCCGGGCGAGCAGTCGATCGACGTCGCCGTCGTCGACCCCGACGGCACGCGGATCTCGGACGCGACAGTGATCGTCCGCGGCGGCTCGGCGCAGATCGACGGCGTCGAGACCGCGACAACCGATGAGGACGGGATCGCCACCGTCGAGGTCGCGCCGGAACTCGGGCCCAATCAGCCGGACGGGACGCTCACGATCGACATCAAGCCACCGGCGGGGAGTGACTACGTCGACGAGCGTGAGAATACGAAGGTGCTCGTCGTCGAGGAGTGAGCGGGGAATGAGCAGGGAGTGATCGCAAAACGATCGGGGCGTTCACCGCGTTTCATCCCAGTCGATCCAGTCACGCTCCCATCCGTGTCTCGCGGTACGCCCTCGGGCCGCGAACTCGCGATCCTCGCGACGGGTGCGGTTCCGTTCGACGCCGAACTGCTCGCCGTCGACGAGCATCGGTCGGAGGTGCGCGGGGCCGGCGGTCTCCACGAGACGGAAACCATCCGGCACGGGCGGCAACTCGTCCGAGTCGGGGGCCGGTCCGTCAGGGTCGGCTATCGAACCGGTTGAGGGGGTCTCGTCCGCCACCGAAGCCTCGATCGCGACGATCGTCTGGGCGGTCGTCCCACGCGGGTAGACCAGCCGACCGCTCGACGAGAGTTGCTCACGGAGCGCCCGGGGCGGCTCGACGACCGCCGCCTCAAGCAGGATCCGGTCGTATGGCGCATACTCGGGAAGGCCGTGCGCGCCGTCGCGACGGTCGACAAGAACGGCGTCGTAGCCGGCATCCGCGAGGTTCGACCGGGCGGTGTAAACCGCCCTGCGGTCGATATCGATCGCGTGGACGCGGCGGGAGCCGACGACCTCCGCGAGCGCCGCGGCGGTGTAGCCGATCCCCGCGCCGACGATCAGCACGCGATCGTCCGGCCTGGCGTCGAGCGCCGTCAACATCCGGGCGACGGTCGCAGGAGCGAGCGCACGGGTCCCGCCCTGTTCGGAGGCCCGGTTGGCGTACGGCGACTCCTCCACGAACCGCTCGCGGGGAACGCGCTGCAGCGCGGTGAGGACGGACGCGCCGAGCGGCTCGCCGATCTGGTGTTCGAGCCCCTCGATCATATCCGCCCGCAGCGCCGATTCGTCCATAGAGGGGGTCGGCGCTCAGTCGTCTAAAACCGTCCGTTCGGGTCGGGCGACGATCGCGACGTGGGAGTCGCCGGGGATCGGCGAGAGGGTCACGTCGAGGTCGGCCGCCGCAAACCAGTCCCGAATGGCGGCCTCGGGATGGCATCGACCGCCCCCGGTCGCCAGACGGCGGGCGTCGAGCGCGGTGACCACCCGTTCGGGAAGTCGATCCCGAACCGGTTCCACGAGGACGATGACGCCCTTCGGGGTGACCGAACGTGCCAGTTCGTGCACCGTCATGCGTGCCTCCTCGGCGGTCATCTCGGAGAGCACGTCGACGCCGTAAACCAGGGGAGCCGGCTTCGCATCCGCCGGGGGGCAGGCGACGAGGTCGACATCGCGTGCCGCACACAGCGCGCGCGAGACCTCGATCACGTCCGGGGAGGTAAGAACCGAGGCCGCGCGACCGCGGGCGACGAACTCGCTCGCGTACACACCGGCGCCGTCATCGATGAGGAGAACCCGATCCGCGGAGGGGGCCTCCCGAACGGCCGCAGTCACCCGCGCACGGACGGTCGCCGGATCGGTCGCCACCGTCGCACCGAGGCGGTTGCGGAGGCGGCGCTCGTCGGAGTCGGTGTGCTCGGTGCGCTCGGTGCGCTCGTCGGAGTCGGTATGCTCGCCGGTGGGCCGCTCCGTGCCGACTCCGTTCGACCCGTCGGTCAGCCGATCCGGGAGTCGGATCAGTCCATCGATGACGTCGAGTTCGTGCGGGAGCGCGCCGATCGATCGGAGATCGCGCTTGGCGAGGAAGCCGAGCGCCCGGTTCGTGAGCTCGTATTCGCCGTCGACAGGGTGAACGAAGCCGAGGTCCGAACACACCGTGAGGAGGCGCTCCGCGTCGCCGGGCGAGAGGTCGGTCTCCGCGGAGATCTCCGCGGCGGTTCCGGCCCGCTCCACGAGCGCGTCCACGACACCCAACTCGCGTATCGCCCACAGCAACACCAGCGTCTCCGTCGAGTGATCGACTCCGGGTTCCGTCGGCATACATCTACGCGAGCCCGCCGCCGGTATATAAACTGTCCGGCGATCACCGCAACGCGTCCATCCGCCATCGCCGCAACGCGTCCATCTGCCATCGCCGCGGCCACCCCTCACATCGATCACTGAAGTGGGACGAACCGGACGCCGCCGTGGTCCTCGCGGTCGAAGCCGCCGTCCCCACGGACCGTGAGCCGAACGAGGCGTTGGCTCCCTTCACCGCCGACCGGTGCGACGATGACGCCGCCGGGTCGGGTTCCCTGGATGATGGGTTCGGGAACGCCGTCGGCCGCGGCGCAGGTGAGATAGGAGGCGTCGAAGGGGCCCGCGGACGGCCAGCCCTCGCGCCCGTCGCCGACGCGGATGTCGACGTCATAACCGAGGCGATCGAGCCGCTCACGGGTGGCCTCGGCCAGTTCGGGAACGTACTCGACGCTGAAGACGTTCCCGGGGCCGACGACCTCGGCCGTGACCGCGGCGTGATAGCCACATCCCGTACCGATCTCGAGGACGCGATCGCCGTCGTCAATGCCGAGGAGGTCGGTCATGATGGCGACCATATGGGGGGCGCTTATCGTCTGTCCGTGGCCGATCGGGAGCGGCCGGTCGTCGTAGGCGACCGACCGGTGTCCCCGCGGGACGAACTCGTGGCGAGGGACCGCCTCCACGGCCGCAAGCGTCCGCTCGCTCACGTCCGTTCGACGGCGAAGCTGGTCGACGAGCCGGGAGCGGGCCCGCGCGTGGTCGTCGTCACGACGTGTACCCCCGTTGGCGGTCATAGCCGGCGGTACCGCACCCACACGCCTGAACCCATCGGTCACCCCGGCGATCAGCCCCGAGAAATCGTGGGATCGTCCCACACGAAAACGGGGCCGACGCCCGTCGAGAACGGACCTGCGGGCCGACGCGAAACACTATCCTTTTGACCCTGCTGTCGGTATCGTTCGGTATAATGGGCCGACGCAAGAAGATCGTTCAAGAATGTGAACGGCTGATGGACGAGCCGGAGAACATCCGGAACATCGCCATCGCCGCGCACGTCGATCACGGAAAGACGACGCTTTCGGACAACCTGCTGGCCGGCGCGGGGATGATCTCCCAGGACACCGCGGGCGAGCAGCTCGCGATGGACACGAAGGAGGACGAACAGGAACGGGGAATCACCATCGACGCGGCAAACGTCTCGATGACCCACGAGTACGAGGGAACGAACCACCTCATCAACCTCATCGACACGCCGGGCCACGTCGACTTCGGCGGAGACGTCACGCGGGCGATGCGTGCGGTCGACGGTGCGCTCGTGGTCGTCGACGCCGTCGAGGGCGCGATGCCACAGACCGAGACCGTGCTCCGGCAGGCGCTCCGTGAGGGCGTGAAGCCGGCGCTCTTTATCAACAAGGTCGACCGCCTCATCTCGGAGCTCCAGGAGGGCCCCCAGGAGATGCAGGAGCGGCTCCTCGCGGTCATCTCGGACGTCAACGAGCTGATCCGCGGGATGACCGAGGACTACGACGACATCGACGACTGGACCGTCTCCGTCGAGGAGGGAACGGTCGGCTTCGGCTCCGCGCTGTACAAGTGGGGCGTCTCGCTGCCGTCGATGCAGCGAACCGGCATGGACTTCGGCGACATCATCGATCTGGAACAGGCCGACAAACGCGACGAGCTGCACGAGAAGACGCCGCTTTCGAACGTCGTGCTCGACATGGTCTGTGAGCACTTCCCGAACCCCGTGAAGGCGCAGCCGATGCGGGTCCCGCGGATCTGGCGCGGCGACGACGAGAGCGACCTGGCCGAGTCGATGCGGATCGTCGACGAGGACGGCGAGGTCGTCTTCATGGCGACGGACATCTCGATGGACCCCCACGCCGGCGAGATCGCGACCGGCCGCGTCTTCTCCGGCACCCTGGAGAAGGGTCAGGAGCTCTACGTCTCCGGGACGGCAGGGAAAAACCGCATTCAGAGCGTCGGGCTGTTCATGGGGAGCGAGCGCGAGGAGGTCGAACGCGTTCCCGCCGGCAACATCGCGGCCGTCACCGGCCTGCGTGACGCCATCGCTGGCTCGACCATCTCCTCCGTCGAGATGACACCGTTCGAGTCGATCGAACACATCTCCGAGCCGGTCATCACGAAGTCCGTCGAGGCGCAGAACATGGACGACCTGCCGAAGCTCATCGAGACGCTCCAGCAGGTCGCCAAGGAGGACCCGACGATCCAGATCGAGATCAACGAGGACACCGGCGAGCACCTGATCAGCGGTCAGGGCGAGCTCCACCTCGAAGTGATCACCCAGCGTATCCGCGACAACCAGGGCATCCCGGTCATCACCGGCGAGCCGATCGTCGTCTACCGCGAGCAGCCCCAGCAGCAGTCCCGCGAGGTCGAGGGCGTCTCGCCGAACCGCCACAACAAGTTCTACCTCACCGTCGAGCCGCTCTCGGAGGAGATCGTGCACGCGATCCAGCTCGGCGAGGTCTCGATGGACATGCCGGAACTCGAACGCCGCGAGGCGCTTCAGGAGGCCGGGATGGACAAGGACACCTCCCAGAACGTCGAAGACATCCACCGGACGAACATCCTCATCGACGACACGAAGGGTATCCAGCACCTCAACGAGACGATGGAGCTCGCCCTTGAGGGACTACAGGAGGCGCTCGATGACGGCCCGCTGGCCGCCGAACCCGTTCAGGGGGCGCTGTTCCGCCTGCACGACGCGAAGCTGCACGAGGACACGATCCACCGTGGCCCGGCGCAGGTCATCCCGGCCGTCCGCGACGCGGTTCACCGCGCGCTGATCGACGGCGAGGTGCGACTGCTTGAGCCCATCCAGAACGTCCGTATCGACGTGCCGTCCGAGCACATGGGTGCCGCATCCGGCGAGATTCAGGGTCGTCGGGGGCGCGTCGACGACATGTACCAGGAGGGTGACCTCATGGTCGTCGAGGGTATCGCGCCCGTCGAGGAGATGATCGGCTTCTCCTCCGACATCCGTTCGGCGACCGAAGGCCGGGCCTCCTGGAACACCGAGAACGCCGGGTTCCGGGTGCTCGTCGACAACCTGCAGCGCGAGACGATCATGGAGATCCGCGAGCGGAAGGGCATGAAACTCGAACTGCCCGTCTCCATCGACTACATCTAACTCGGCATCGTCCCGGCCCCGGTCGGCCGGTGAACGTCCGTCGGCCCGTTTTTGTTTCACCGTCCAGACGCACAGCGTTGGTGCACGGCAGCGCGATGGCGACCCGGACGGGGGCAACTCATGCCAACGCCGAAGCCTTATACACCCTTCCCCGACATCGATTACGTATGCAGACGGGCAGGAACCCCGATCGGCGTATCGAGACGGAGCGAGCGAGCGACGGCTCCACGCCGATCACAGGGGGGCGGTCGACGCGTGGGGCCGGATCGGTCGATGGGTCGGAACCGGCTCCGGAGGTGACCGTCGAATGAGCGGCCCGGAGTTCGAGGGGACCGACGGCGTCGACCCCGACCTCGTCTCCGAGGGGGACGATCGCGGTGGCTCGCGCGAAGGCGACGGAAACGCGGACGGCCCCTCCCCGGACGGGGGCCACTCGCCGGGCCCGTCGACACACACGGTTCGGTTGGAGCTCGTCGACGAGCCGGGACAGCTGTTGGCCGCGCTGCAGCCGATCGCGAACAACGGCGGAAACCTACTGTCGATCTACCACGAGCGTGGAAACAAGACCCCGCGGGGTCGGATCCCGGTCGAGGTCGATTTCGAGGCGACCGAGGAGCGCTTCGACGGGATCGTCGAGGCGCTGCGGGAGGCGGGCGTGAACGTGATGCAGGCCGGCACGGAGGAGTACGCCGAGGAGCTCACGATCGTGGTCTTCGGGCACCTTATCGATACGGACCTCTCGGACACGTTGCGCCGGATCGAGGGATGCGCGTCGGCCTCGGTGGCTGACGTCTCGCTGGCGGCACCGCAGGGGACCGAGGACGTCTCGAGCGCGCGGCTTCGCGTCGAAGCCCGGGCGGGCGAGACGACCGACGCGCTCGCGGCCGTCAGGTCGATAGCCGAGGAGAAGGGCTTGCGCGTCGTCGAGCCGCTCACGGGGGTGGAGGCATGAAACTCGCCGTCGTGGGTGCCGGGGCGGTCGGTCGCTCGGTCGTCGAGTTAGCGGGCGAGTACGGCCACGAGGTCGTCGCCGTCGCGGACTCGCAAAGCGCGATCGTCGAGCCAGAGGGCGTCGACGCGGAGGCGGTGCTCACGCGGAAAGCGGAGATCGGCGTCGTCGGCGACGACGACCCGGACGACGCGCTGGCGGCCGACTACGACGTGCTGGTGGAGGCGACGCCGACGACCCTCGGCGACGCGGAGCCCGGATTCACCCATCTCAAAGCGGCCCTGGAACGCGACCGACACGTCGTGCTCGCCAACAAGGGGCCGGTCGCCGAGCGATTCGGGGACGTCCGAGCGCTCGAAGCGGACAGTGCGGGCGACGTTCGTTTCGAGGCGACCGTCGGTGGTGCGATCCCGGCAATCTCGACCGTCGAGGACGTCGAACCGGGACACGTTACGGCGATTCGGGGCGTGCTCAACGGGACCGCCAACTTCATTCTCACCCGGATGGCGGCCGAGGGGCTCGATTACGATCACGTCCTCGCGGAGGCACAGGACCTCGGCGTCGCGGAGGCGGACCCCTCCTTCGACGTCGAAGGGACCGACGCCGCGTTGAAATGTGTCATCCTCTCGAACGTGCTCTCGTTCGGGGCGGCCGATGACCTCGAAAGCGCGCGGGAATTCACGCTCGCTGACGCCGAGGTCGCCGGCATCCGTGACATCCCGGGGTCGGCGCTTCGGCTCGCCGCCGAGGACGGGCGGACGGTTCGGCTGATCGGCGAGGCGACGGGTGAGACCGTGCGTGTCGCCCCGCGGTTGATCCCCGAGAACGGGACCCTCGCGGTGAACGGGACGCAGAACATCGTGCAGATCGAGACGACGCACGCGGGTCGGCTCAACATCTCCGGGCGTGGCGCGGGCGGACCCGAGACCGCAAGCGCGGTCCTCGGCGACGTCGGCCGGTTGGAGTAGGCCCCCGCGGCCGGCCATCGTGCGCCGCCGTCGCGTGGTGGTGGTTCACAGGAATCGCCGGACGGCGGCGGGATGGGCTGTGGTCCGTATCGAAACCGTTTTAGTGGAATCTATCGAAAACAGACTCACAGAGCGCCTTAGCGCGTGATTACCCCATGAGTGACAAACCGCACCAGAATCTGGCCATTATCGGCCACGTCGACCACGGAAAGAGCACGCTCGTGGGCCGACTCCTCTTCGAAACGGGGAGCGTCCCCGAGCACGTAATCGAGCAGCACCGCGAGGAAGCCAAAGAGAAGGGCAAGGGTGGATTCGAGTTCGCCTATGTGATGGACAACCTCGCCGAGGAGCGCGAGCGTGGTGTCACCATCGACATCGCCCACCAGGAGTTCGACACGGACAAGTACTACTTCACCATCGTCGACTGCCCGGGCCACCGTGACTTCGTGAAGAACATGATCACGGGAGCCTCCCAGGCGGACAACGCCGTCCTCGTCGTCGCCGCCGACGACGGTGTCGCGCCCCAGACGCGTGAGCACGTGTTCCTGGCCCGAACGCTCGGGATCAACGAGCTCATCATCGCCGTCAACAAGATGGACGTCGTCGACTACGCCGAATCGACGTACGACGACGTCGTCGAGGAGGTCAAGACCCTGCTCAAGCAGGTTCGTTTCAACACCGACGAGACGACGTTCGTCCCCATCTCGGCGTTCGAGGGCGACAACATCGCCGAGGAGTCCGACCAGACGCCGTGGTACGACGGCCCCACCCTGCTGGAGTCGCTCAACAACCTGCCCGAGTCCGAGCCGCCGACGGACGCGCCGCTCCGACTCCCCATCCAGGACGT
>SL_8KL_010_SEDDRAFT_10000150_pt1 | contig 56793 bp, 62 predicted proteins | sample SodLakKL_010_SED_4_FD_11160 | JGI IMG/M metagenome (IMG submission 11160)
CAATCGGAAGTTTTGCGCTGATATAGCCCAACGTTTATGCTTAACAGCAAGCGAATGTTTGCTATCATGAAGCAGTTTCGTTCTTCTTTTTGCCTGGCCCGCAAAACACTGCCAGGGGGAAACTGTCAAGAGGACGTGTCAGGGGGACGGGGTTGTTGACAACATTTATTTCTCAACTTCTTTTATCGCCCCAGCTGAACCAAACTGATTGAAGTCGGTGGCCTGACTTAAATAAGGGTCGCCAAATTGAAAAAAACTTTCATTTATCAACTTCTCTTACTATCTACAGAAACTTAAAAAGAATGACAATATATCACAAATAGTATTTAGATGTCATAATATAATATTTCTTAAAAATAAAAAGATTAAAAGTTGACAATACGGGCAGTAAATTATTATAATTTCAAAAAGGCTACTAAAAGGATAAAAGAGGGCAATTCAAATTTTCTAAACCGGTTAAACTATAATATGGAAAACTAAAAGGGTTAATACTGACAATCTTCATTTAAGCTGTGCCTGAGAACAGTTACCTCAAATATTTAAATTATTGGTTAAAAAACACTAGATTTCCTTAATAATAAGAAGGGTTTACTGTTGAGATGTAGAACTTACAATATTTATTAGGCATATCCATATTAATAAAAGGTGGTGTTGTTATAGTAAATACTGTCCAGTTTTCCGTAAATATTAGCACTTAAAATGAAGAGGAGGATTGTAAATGCTTGGAGATCGTGAACATTGGACTAACAGGCTTGGTTTTATCCTTGCTGCTGCCGGATCAGCCGTAGGTCTTGGTAATATCTGGCGTTTTCCGTATATTACTGGAGTAAATGGTGGAGCAGCTTTTATAGTCATTTATTTAATTACAATTATTATAATTGGTTATCCCATGATGGTAACGGAAATGGCTTTGGGGAAAAAGACTCAGAAGAACCCTGTGGGCGCTTTTAAGGCTATGGCTCCTAATACCCCCTGGTGGTTGGTTGGGGCCCTGGGTGTTTTCACCGGCTTCGTAATCCTTTCTTACTATTCAGTAGTGGCCGGTTGGTCCCTGGCCTATATTTTCCGGGCCTTAGCAGGTTTTGCCCCCGATATGGACTTTGTCAGCATATTTTACACTACGATTGGCGTTGATATTGGAGAAGGCCCCAATATTATTACCCCGCTGATCTGGCATCTGATCTTTATGGCCCTCACGGTCGGAATTATTGCCGCCGGAGTGGTTAAAGGGATTCAGCGCTGGGTCAAGATCCTGATGCCGATTCTTTTAATCTTATTGTTAATCCTGGTTGTCAGGGCGGTTACCCTGCCCGGTGCCTCTGCAGGACTCGCTTTTTACTTAAGCCCTGACTTTTCAGAAGTTACCGGTCGGACCTTCCTCGACGCCATCGCTCAGAGCTTCTTTACCCTGAGTCTTGGTATGGGTGCAATCCTCACCTATGGTAGTTACCTGAGTAAGGAGACCACTATCGGGGATAACGGTGGCTGGGTGGTCGGTCTCGACACCGGTATCGCCATTATCGCCGGTTTCGCTATTTTCCCGGCCGTTTTTGCCCTGGGCATGGAGCCTGGAGCTGGTCCGGGTCTGACATTCATCACTCTGCCCGCAGTGTTTGCTGAGCTGCCTGGCGGCACCTTTTTCGGTTTCCTATTCTTCTTGCTCCTTTCTATCGCTGCTTTGACCTCTGCTATTTCTCTGCTTGAGGTGGTTACGGCCTGGCTGGTAGACGAAAAAGGTTGGGCCCGTTCCAGGGCAGCTATCCTGATGGGAGTAATTATATTCCTGGTCGGCATTCCGCCGTCGCTCGGATATAACGTGTTAGGCGGTTTCAGCTTCCTGGGAATGGATGTGCTCGACACTTATGACTGGTTTGCCAACGCCCTCTTCCTGCCCATCGGCGGTTTGCTGACTGCCATCTTTGTTGGATATGTATGGCAGGCCAAGAAAGCCCAGGAATTCGCCAATGATCCGCCAGGCAGTATTCGTATCGGCGATTGGTATGGATTCCTGATTAAGTACATTGTCCCGCTGGCCATTATCGTTGTTTTGATCGCCGGTTTAATCGATACCTTTGGCGGTTAAACGGCCCTGTAGTCTAAGGAAAGATATAAAAGCAGCACTAAAGCCCGGTTGTAGTCAAAAACCGGGCTTTTCATTTCTTATAATTTTGATATCCCCAATTGGCCATATTTCTAAAAATCTTATTACCAATCCACGAGAAGCAAGTTCTCTTTGAGTCGCCACTACATATTCCAGTCCGCATTAAACTATAAACAAGAACCTAAATTGATATTTATGTAAAGCCTGATGGAGCTTAAACGGGAACTTCTTTAGGCGCTTTTCTGCCGGTGTATATATTGCGGATAGTTACTGATATTAAAACTACGGCGCCGCCGACAACAGCCCATGAACCGGGAACCTCACCGATAATCAGGAAAACCCAGACCGGGTTAAGCAGGGGTTCAATAGTCTGGATCAAAACTGCATCGATAGCGGTGACGTATTTAATTGCTGTCGAATAGAGCAGAAACGGCAGCCCCAACTGGATGATGCCCAGGTAGGAAAGGGGCAGGAGGTTTACCCCTGTTGGCGGTTCCTGGATAATAAAGGGCAGGCATACTACAAAGGTAATTATATTGCCCAGGATTACAGTTTCCACGGGAGAGCCGCTTTTTTGCATTCGCATAAAAATAATTAAAAAGGCAAAAAAAATGGCGCTTAATATAGCGATAAAGTTGCCCCACAGGCCATCAATGGTTAACTCATCCAAAAAAAAGAGAGCCATGCCGCCAATAACGATAAAGATTACCCCCCAATCGAAGCGTGATGTTTTCTCGTTTAACAGCCACAGGCCAAAAAGGGCGGTAAAAATCGGCATAGTATATTGCAATAAGATAGCATTTGCAGCTGTAGTCATTACTGTAGCCACAACAAATGTGATCATGGCTCCGGCATAACAAAATGCCCCGACTACCTGGGGCAGGGACCAGTTGAAGCTAAGCCTTTTGTTGATCAGGGCAAGCAACATAATGGCTGCTATAAAGCCTCTAGAACCGGCTATGGTAAACGGATTCAGGTCGATAATTTTGATAAACAAGCCGCTGGTGCTCCAGAGCACTGCCGCAATTAATACCAGGATTATAGCCTTGTTCCTGTTGATTTCTTTTCCATTCAATAAAGCTGTAATCAATTTTATTGCCTCCGCTGTTGTATTTTTTTGCAACAATATTTCTCCAGGGTTGTGCGGTGGCTAAAAACTCATAAGTATTTAAGCGCGCATCTCGATCACTATATCATTTTGGTATAGGTTATGCAATTTGAATAATTAATCTAAGTTGAAGGTATGACCGGGCTGTGATATGATTTTAGGCGACGGTCAAAAATAAAAGGCGGGTTGGGGTAATTGGCCAGAAATTCTGTTAAAATAGGTATTGTGATGCTCATACTATGGGTAGTTCCATTTATAGGCCTGATGCTTGCAGTGGCCGGATTGGTTTTGGGCATAGTCAGTTACAGCAATCTGAAGGATGATATGGCCAGGGCCGGAATTTTTATGAACAGCCTTGGTTTTGGGCTTTCAGTTCTTAACTTATCGGTTAGCCTTTACCTGTTGTTATCCGGTGAGCTTGATATCTCAATCTTTTTTGATCAGCTAAATGGATTGGATTAAATTGTAACTACCCGCTCCGAGAGCATCAGCAGGTCGGAGATATCATACATATTGCTAACCTGGCCGGCTTGGTGCCGGTCTTTTAATTGATAATAATCTAAGCAGGTGCCGCAAACCATTATAACAACCCCGTTTTCCTCCAGTTCCTTCAGTTCTTGCAAGACCGGGGAATTCAGGATACTTAATTTTACTCCAGCGTTCATGAAGATAATGGCATAAGGCATATCATCCCGCCTGGTCAGAGTATAAATAAAGTTCCTCATTAAAAGTTTTCCCAGTTCACTGCTTCCTACCCCGAGTTGATCAGTAGAAATCAACAGCACCGGCTTTCCTTTTCGGCCTTGTTTATCCAAGGTTGCAGCATTATGCGGATCGGGAACTCCTGTTTTAGAATTTAAAGCAAGTTCTTCTGCAGTAATATGGAAAATACCATCTTTTTCATGGGTATCAGGTTCCAGTCCCTTACTGCGCAGGAAGCGCAGGACATTATCCCGGGCGGTTTGATTGTCGACGATAATTTTCAGGTTCCCTGAAGGCTGCTGCTCCAGGGCGGTCTTGGTTTTAAGGACAGGTTCAGGGCAATTCAGACCCCGGCAGTCAATTTCTTTCATCCAAAATCCCTCCACTTGTAATTTTATCAAGGTATCAGGCCTGGCAAAACAGTGAAAGCAGTAAAGCGGCACCGAAATTTCATTTTTTATTGACGGGTCGATTTTAAAAGAAATAAATGGTTCTTATCTTAGCCTGAAGCAAGCTGCACAATTTCCTTCAGGGCTTTAGCAAGAAAATCAATATCTTTTTTGTTTGTAAAGAATCCCGGGCTGAGGCGCACGGTACCCTCGGGAAAAGTGCCGATAGCCTGGTGGGCCAGCGGGGCGCAGTGGAGACCGGTCCGGCAGAGAACACCATAGGTGCTTTCCAGGATGTAACCGATTTCACCGCAATCGGCGCCATCAACGGTAAATGAAACGACAGCAACAGATCGCCCGGCTTCAGTTTCAGGATTGTAGATCTTTAAACCTTTGATCTCCAATAAGCTGTCTATGAGGTAACGGCGCAGTTCTTCTTCAACCTGGCAGATATTTTCTATCGTCTGTTCAAGGATGAACTTAACGCCCTCCAAAAGACCGGCCAAACCGGCGCTGTTTAGGGTTCCCGCTTCGAGCCTTTCAGGCATGCTCTGAGGATGAGTATCGGATTCCGATTGGCTCCCGGTTCCGCCTTCACGAAGCGGTTTTAGATCAATACCAGGAGCTACATATAGACCACCGGTGCCGGTGGGACCCAGCAAACCCTTGTGGCCTGTAAAAGCAAGCATATCTATACCCTCTTTTTGAACGTCTATAGAGATCACACCGGCTGTTTGCGCTGCATCAACCAGCACTTTCACTCCTCTATTGTGGGCCGATTCAGCGATCTTATCCAACGGGGCTACAGACCCTGTTACATTGGATCCGTGATTGACTACCAGAAGGCTGGTATTAGGCTGGTACGCAGATTCCAGGTACTCTAGATCGGGGTAACCATCGCTGAAACAGGGGATCATTGTGGAGGTAATCAGTCCCTCGCGGCGCAAGCGCTGCAGGGGGCGGAGGACCGAATTGTGTTCCATGGCTGTAAATAAAACGTGAGTTCCCTGTTCCAGGAAACCTTTCAGGCCAATATTTAAGGCATCGGTCGCGTTATAGGCGAAAACTACCCGGGAAGGATCCGGAATATTGAACAACCGGCCCAGTGTTTCCCTGGTCCGGTAAATTAAACGGTCTGATTCCAGGGTACGGGTATGGCCGGAACGTCCCGGATTGCCGCTGGCTTCGCGCATTTGAATTTCGGCAGCCCCGTAAACTGCTTCCGGTTTTGGCCAGGAAGTGGCGGCATTATCAAAATATAAGTTAAAGTTATTGCTCATTTTTACCCGCTCCCCCCTCCGTTTAAATCTAAAGGAACCACGATAGGTGTCTTCAGGCCTTCTTCCTCCAGCTTATAGAAACCCTCCAGTTCTAAATCGTGCTGCAGTAGGTATTCTTTTATGCTTGCCAGATCTTCGCATCCACAGCGTAAAGCCGTCCCACAGCTGGAGCTGATGATGCGCGGAACAGGGACCATTTTAAAAGCATAAGGTTGTTTTTTTAGAATACTTTCAGCTCGTATGGCAAAAAAGGTAGTGGGAAAAGTAATATAACAGCTTGAAGCCATCTGAACTCCTTTCACCGATGGTTTAAAAAAAATTACCTTTCAAAAGCCAATCTTCCTGACAAGCCGGCATCACCGGCCAGGGCTTTAGCAGTCTGCGGTGATTAACTAATAAAGCATAATTTGGCTTTTCATAACAAGTTATATTTTACAACATCCATAAGTTAAGTCAAACCAATAAGCTTTAGACTTTGATTCAACTTACGCAACACAGCGTATCCTGATCTAGTCGGCACTGAACCTGGTATATCATTATTATATTAAATTGCCTGGATACCCTTTAAATACCGATTTCTAATAATCTGCAGCGGAGGTATTAAGGAAATGCATTAATGGACGGATTACAAAATTATCAGTATAATAGCTTTGATTGAGTGAATTTTTGAAAGAAGGAGCAAAGATGGACCTCGAACAAATCCGGGCTTTTGTTAATGTAGCCTCCCTAAAAAGCTTTTCCGAAGCTGCAGAAAAAATGTTTATCAGCCAGCCCTCGGTCAGTGTCAGGATTAAGGCGCTGGAGGAAGAACTGGGCGTTATTCTTTTCGACCGTTCCAAAGCCCGCGAACCAGTCCTGACCGAAGCCGGCCGTATTTTTCTCGATTATGCCTATTCCATAATTAAACTCCAGGAGGACTGCCGGGAAAAATTGTCTGGGCAGAGAGAGCAGGCCACAGGCATGGTCTATATCGGGGCCAGTACGGTTCCCGGTACCTATCTGCTTCCTTCTTTACTAACAGATTTTAAAAAAACATCAACCGCCATCGATTTTAATATCAGTGTCCTTGATACGAGCGCAGTTTTGGAAGGTATTCTTAATTACAGTTATGATCTGGGTTTTGTTGGCTTGATCAAAGAGGATGATAGATTGACTTATGCCGGCCTGGCGGAAGATGAATTAGTCCTTTGTACTCAACGGGGCTTGATTCCCAGGCCGGATTATGAGGAGGGCGTTCCGGTGGAGCTTCTTTTAAGCTACCATTTGCTGATGCGCGAAAAAGGATCCGCCACCCGGCAGCTTTTGGAGAGGAAGCTTTCAGAAAGCGCATTCGATATCGGAAAATTGCCGGGTATAACTTTTTTCAATAATCTAGAAGGGATCAAGCAAGCAGTCAGGGCAGGGCTTGGAGTCGCCGTAATTTCAAAACTTTCTATCCAGGATCTGGCCCTGGCTGAAGAAGTGGATGTTTTCCCGATCCGAAACCTTGATCTTAAGCGTCAGCTTCACCTTGTTTACCATCGAACCAGGGTTTTGGGTGGGGCGGCTGTTATGCTAAGGGATTTTATTCTGAGTAGGCATAATATCATAGCTTAACCTATTCTGTGGACCCTTTTTTTTACCGCCCCATCTTTCATTTTTTACAAGATCAACTTATAATAGAACAAGCAGGTCGCAGATACCCTGCTTAATAAAAAAACAAGGACTCAGATAATGTTTACAGCAAATGGGGATCGCCTCAATTACTGGGTAAGGGCGGCCATGATCGGCGCTATCTATGTCGTATTGACTTTAATATTTGCCCCGATCAGTTATGGGATGATCCAGGTCCGCGTTTCGGAAATGTTGATGGTTTTGCCTTACTTTACCGGCGCGGCCGTACCGGGATTATTTGTGGGCTGTATGATTGCCAATATTTTTGGCGGACATGGTATGCTGGATATAGTTTTCGGCAGCCTGGCCACATTAATTGCTGCCTACCTGGTGACAAAGATCGAGCATAAGTACCTGGTGCCGCTGCCTCCGGTAATTATTAATGCCATAATAGTCGGTAAAATTCTCTCTATCGTGCTGGAAATGCCGTTTTATCTGACCGCAATGTGGGTAGGTATTGGCCAGGTGATAGCCTGTTATGGTCTTGGTCTGCCTCTTTTGCTGTTCCTGGAAAAACGCCGTTATATTTTTAAATAGTTATTGAAAAGACACCAAAAGCATAGAAAAAGGAGGGTTGCTAATGGCCGGTCATTCAAAGTGGGCCAATACCAAACACCGAAAGGCCAGGGCTGATGCTCAGAAGGGGAAAATATTCACCAAGCTGGCCCGGGAAATAACCGTGGCGGCCCGTGAAGGTGGAGACGATATCGACGCTAATTTTGCCCTCCGCCTGGCAGTCCAAAAAGCAAGAGATAACAACATGCCCAATGATAACATCCAGCGGGCTATTCAAAGAGGGACCGGGAACCAGGAAGGATCGAGCTATGAATATGCAAATTATGAAGGATATGCCGTCGGAGGAGTAGCTATCCTGCTGGAAGTGATGACCGACAACCGCAACCGCACAGTTGCTGAAATAAGGCATATATTTTCCCGATACGGTGGAAGCCTGGGTGAATCAGGATGTGTCGCATGGATGTTTAATCGCAAAGGATACCTGACGGTCAACCAGGATGAACTTAATATGGATGAGGATGAGCTGATGCTGACTGCTCTTGAGGCCGGGGCTGAAGATATAGATCTTGAAGATGACGGCACCTTCAGCATAACGACCGCTTTGAATAACTTCGAGGCAGTTAAGAATAATCTTCAGGAACAGGCTATACCTATTGAGTCTTCGGAAGTAACCATGCTTCCCAGCACTTCAATCAAGGTGACCGAGCCGGAGGCGGCAGACCGGATTCTCAACTTGATGGAAGCCTTAGACGATCATGATGATGTCCAAAATGTCTATGCCAACTTTGACATTCCCGATGAGCTGCTGCTCAAGCAATAAAACCGGGCCTATTAATTTGCTGCTCGGACCATAGATTAAAAAAAGGCACAGGTGGATTAATGCGGGTAATCGGAATCGATCCCGGGGTGGCAATAACCGGATACGGGATAATCGAGGAGAGCGGCAGCAATTTTTTCTGCCTTGATTCAGGATGTATAAGGACTAAAAAAGAGCAGGATACCGCCTCAAGATTAAATGAGATATACGATTTCATTTTCGAATTGGTGACTCTCTACTCTCCGCAGGCCCTGGCAGTAGAAAAATTGTTTTTCAGCAAAAATGTGCGGACAGCATTCCAGGTGGGAGAAGCGCGGGGGGTTATCATACTTGCAGCTGCCAGGTGCAACATTGATCTTTTTGAATATACCCCTTTGCAGGTGAAGCAGGCTGTTGCCGGTTACGGCAAAGCAGAGAAAATTCAGGTTCAAAAGATGGTCCAGATGCTCTTAAAACTTTCTATATTTCCCAGGGTTGATGATGAAGCGGATGCCCTGGCTGTAGCCCTCTGCCATCTGCAGAACCGCCGGTTTCGGGAAGCCTTAAAAGGAGGAAAGCCTTAAGTGATCGACTATTTAACCGGTCGCCTCAGTGCCGTAGCCCCGGGAAAGGTGGTCCTGGAAATTGGCGGGGTCGGATTTTCAATAGAGACACCTCCTGCTGAAAACAGTGAATTGCAGGCAAATATCGGCCAGGAAGTAACTTTTTATACCAGGGTTATGGTCAAGGAAGAAGAAATATATATCTATGGCTTTCAAGCGGCGGAAGAGCGTAAACTTTTTAATTTGATGCTTACGGTGAGCGGCTACGGCCCCAGGCTGGCTTTGTCATTGCTGGCCATTTTTACTGTTTCAGAGTTATACATTGCCGTGCTGGAAGAAAATATTGCCCAGCTTTGCAGAGCTCACGGAGTCGGGCGCAAAGCCGCACAGCGTTTGGTTTTCGAACTAAAAGAAAAACTGCCTAAAGTCATGTCGGCAGAAGAAGTTGCAGCAGGACCGGTTTCGCTCACCGGCAGTTCGATAGCCGATGATATAACAGAAGCTTTATATGCCCTCGGTTATTCCGGGACAGAAGCTGCCGAGGCGGTTCATAAAGTGGTCGGTCAGAACAAAAATGCTTCCCGGGAAGAACTGCTTAAGCTGGCCTTAAAGAGCATGGCCGGTCATTAAGGTTGTTTCATCGAAAGGAGCAGCTGATGGAAGAAAGGATCGTATCTGCACAGCGCCAAACTGAAGATGACCCTCAACTTGAGGCAGGTCTCAGACCGAGAAGTTTTAAAGAATATGTGGGCCAGGAGAAGATAAAAGAAAAATTGGCCATCTATGTCAGGGCCGCCCAGGAAAGAAATGAAGCCCTGGATCATGTCCTTCTTTACGGCCCTCCCGGATTGGGGAAAACGACCCTGGCCCATATAATAGCCTGGGAATTGGGAGTAAGTATTAGGGTGACTTCGGGTCCGGCAATCGAACGCCCAGGCGACCTGGCGGCGCTCTTAACCAACCTTGGCCAAGGTGATGTTCTTTTCATCGATGAAATTCACCGCCTGAACCGTTCGGTAGAAGAAATACTCTACCCGGCCATGGAAGACAATGCCCTGGATATAATTATAGGCAAGGGCCCGGGAGCCCGTTCTCTGCGTCTTGAATTGGCGCCTTTTACCATGATTGGGGCTACTGTGCGGGCCGGACTCCTGACTTCTCCACTGCGGGATCGTTTTGGAGTCGTTGATCGCCTTGAATTTTATACACCCGAAGAATTAGAACAGATTATCATGCGCTCGGCCGGTATACTCAATGTGAAGGCTGAAAGAGAAGGCTCGGCGATTATTGCCAGGGCCTCAAGGGGAACGCCGCGGGTAGCCAATCGCCTCCTGAAAAGAGTCCGAGATTATGCCCAGGTCAAGGCTGATAACATTATTACTGCTGCGGTGGCCAAAGAAGCCCTCCTGATGCTTCAGCTTGATCATAAAGGCCTCGATGAAATAGACCGCCGTTTACTGCTGGCCCTGGTGGAAAAATTTGAAGGTGGTCCGGTCGGTCTTGACACCCTGGCAGCCTGCATCAGTGAAGAACCGGAAACCCTGGAAGATGTTTATGAACCTTACTTAATGCAACTCGGCCTTTTAAAAAGGACAGCCAGGGGCCGGATGGTCACAAATGAGACCTATGCTTACCTTAAACTGCCCCCCAGAGAAGAACCGCAGCAAAAACTCTGGTAAGCAGCACAAATCATTTTAAGGTAAATTTAACTTTTAAGACAGGAGCCGAGCCTGTAATACACAGGAGTGTTTTAAATGCCAAACTTTGAAACATTTGGTAGATTACTGTTGATCGGCGGTGGTTTAATCGCTTTTGCGGGGCTGCTATTCCTGATTTTTGGCAGACTGGGCCTGGGACGTCTGCCGGGCGATATATTTATTCAAAGAGAAAACTTCACCTTTTATTTTCCGCTGGTGACCATGATTATCATTAGTATAGTATTAACATTGCTGGTCAATTTTTTGAGAAGGTAAGCCTTCAATGTGTCTTGCCGTAGGCATTCTCCTTGAAAAGAAAAGTAGGTGTCTTTTTGGATAGATGCAGATTAAGCCACTATGAATACCATCTGCCGCAAGAACTGATTGCCCAGAAGCCTCTGGAAATTCGAGATCAATCACGAATGCTGGTTTTAAAACGTGCCGATGGAAATATTGAACACAGCATCTTTGAACGGCTGCCCGCTTACCTCAAACCGGGTGATCTGCTTGTTCTCAACGATACCAAGGTTATTCCGGCCCGTTTGATCGGTCAGATAGAAGGCAGGACAGCCTCTGCAGAAATACTGCTTCTCCATAAACAAGATCTTGAAAAGTGGGTAGCTATGGTAAAGCCTGGCAAAAAATTAAAACCCGGAGCCAGGGTGCTTTTCGACAAGGGAGTAGAAGCCAGGATTGAAGGTTATACCGAAAAGGAACTGCGGGTAATTAGTTTTTCCGCTCCCCGCCCTATTGAGGAGCTCCTGCCGGAATTGGGCAAAGTTCCCCTGCCACCCTATATAAAAAAAGAGGTTGATTACCCCGGCCAGTACCAAACCATATATGCCAAAAAAGAGGGTTCGGCGGCTGCGCCGACAGCCGGTTTTCATTTTACCGACCGTATTTTCAAAGCTCTGGAAGATGAAGGGGTGGAATCTACTTTTATAACCCTGCATATTGGGCCCGGCACCTTTCAACCGGTTAAAGCGGAAGATATCAGGGAACATAAGATGCATTCAGAATACTACATGATAAATAATGATACCGCAGAAACAATAAACAGGGCTCATAAAGAGCGCCGCCGGGTTATCGCTGTAGGAACTACAGTTTGCCGGGTTTTAGAAACCGTGGCTGACAAAAATGGCTTTATAACAGCCCAAAACGGTTGGACCGATTTATTTATCTATCCCGGCTACCAGTTTCGCCTGGTTGGGGCCCTCTTAACCAATTTCCATCTCCCAAGGTCAACCCTGTTAATGCTTATTAGCGCTTTTGGGGGTTATGAACGGATTATGAATGCTTACCGGGAGGCCGTAGAAAACAGGTACCGTTTTTACAGCTTCGGCGATTGCATGCTCATTCTTTAAGCGCCTCCGAAATCCTGGTTATCTAAATTACAGACAAGGTATAATTGACACTTAAAGCCGGTTCAGATAATCTTTAGAATGGATGAAGAAGATGCCAGTTCACTTTTCAATGAAGCGTAAATGCCCGAAAACAGCAGCGAGGCTTGGCAAGCTTGAAACGGGGCATGGCGTTATTGAGACGCCGGCATTTATGCCGGTGGGGACACAGGGTACTGTAAAGACTATGGCTGCCCACGATTTGGAAGAAATGGAGACAGGACTGATCCTGGGCAACTGCTACCATTTATTTTTGCGGCCCGGGATGGAAATTATAGCCCGTCACGGAGGGCTGCACGGTTTCATGAACTGGTCCGGGGCGCTTCTTACAGACAGCGGCGGTTTTCAGATATTCAGCCTGGGCAGATTACGAAAAATCGATCAGTACGGGGTAACATTCACTTCCCATATCGATGGAAGAATGCACTTTCTGACTCCGGAAAGGGTTACCCGGCTGCAGAATGTAATTGGCGCCGATATAGCCATGGTCCTTGATCAGTGTCCCCCGTACCCGGCTCAATATGAAGAAGTAAAAGCAGCGGTTGAGAGAACGAGCTTGTGGGCGGAACGCTGCAAAAAATCTCACTTAAGACAAGATCAAGCTCTGTTTGCCATAGTCCAGGGCGGGATCTATGAAGAGTTGCGCCGCCAGTCTGCCAGGGAACTGGTGGAAATGGATTTTCCAGGTTATGCCATTGGGGGATTGAGTGTAGGGGAACCAAAAGACTTAATGTACTCTACTTTGCAAAGTACTGTTCCGGAGCTTCCGGCCGCTAAAGTCCGCTACCTGATGGGAGTTGGATCCCCAGATGCACTATTGGAAGGAGTTAAATGGGGAATTGACTTGTTTGACTGCGTCCTGCCGACCCGCATTGCCAGGAACGGGAGGGTTATGACATCCGGGGGCTATCTTTCCATCCGCAACAGCGTTTATGCGGCTGATTTATCGCCGCTTGATCATGATTGCAGCTGTTACGTGTGCGGTAATTATAGCCGGGCTTATATAAGGCATCTGCTTAATGCCGGCGAAATCTTAGGATTAAGGTTGACCACCTATCATAATTTGTATTATATCAGCGGTTTAATGAAGGAGATCAGAACAGCCCTGGCTGAAGATCGGTTTGAGCAGTATTATGCAAAAATGAATTTCAAACTAAATAAAATGTATGGAGGTATGTAATAATGAATTTCGAAACTATCGGCCCCTTTGTACCCCTGATTCTCTTATTTGTCGTTTTCTACTTTTTGTTGATCCGCCCTCAAAAAAAGCAGCAAAAAAATCGCAAGGAAATGCTGAGCAACCTGAAAAAAGGTGACCGGGTGGTAACCATTGGAGGTATTTACGGTCTGATTAAGGAGATTGACGAAAATGCTATTGCTTTGCGCGTGGCAGAGAATATGAACCTGAAGTTTGCCAGGGCGGCTATTGACAGGGTTATTGAAGACGAGGAAGAGGAAAACTAAGGCCTGATCATTCTATTTTAAGAAGCACTCCTTTCAGGCACCGGGCTGGTGTGGGGAAGGAGTGTCTTGTTAAAAAGATCATTCCGGAAGCAGGTGAATCAGATAATGGATTTAATAAGCCTGGGTCTTGAGAAAAAAATAAAAGAAGAGGGTCCTCTGGCCAGGCGTATGCGTCCTGAAAGGCTGGATCAATTTATTGGTCAAAGGCAGATCCTTGAAGAGGGGAAACCCCTTCATACAATCATAACGACAGATAAACTGGTATCATTAATATTTTATGGCCCTCCGGGGACGGGAAAAACAAGCCTGGCCAGGATTATTGCCGCCGGGAGCAAAGCTGATTTTATACAGCTTAATGCCGTAGCTTCGGGGGTAAAAGAGGTCCGGGAAGTGATTGAACAGGCCGGTGAAAACTGGTCCCTCTATAACCGGCGCACGATATTATTTATCGACGAAATCCACCGCTTTAACAAGGCCCAGCAAGATGTCCTCCTAGCGGCCGTCGAACAGGGCACTATAATATTCATCGGAGCAACTACCGAAAATCCCTTCTTTTATTTAACCGGGCCCCTTCTGTCAAGGACAAGGCTTTATGTTTTTGAGTCTTTAGAAAAGGCTGATCTTGTCCTTTTGCTCGAAGAGGCTCTTAATGACAGGGCGCGAGGTTTGGGCCAGCTTCCCATCGAGGTTGATTCTGAGGCCCTGGAGTATCTGGCCAACAAGGCCAATGGTGATGCCAGGGTTGCTCTCAATGCCCTGGAATTGGCCATAATGTCCTCTGAAGGAACAGAAGACAGAATCAAGATCACAGGGGAAAAAGCCGCAGAAGCCATGCAAAAAAGGCTACTTTCCTATGACCGGCAGGGTGACAGCCACTATGACATGGCTTCGGCTCTGATTAAATCGATTCGCGGTTCAGACCCGGATGCCGCCCTTTACTGGATGGCCAGGATGATCAAGGGCGGGGAGGATCCGCTTTTTATAGCCCGGCGCCTGATGATCAGCGCCTCTGAAGACATAGGCAATGCCGATCCGCATGCCCTTACCCTGGCTGTTTCAGCAGCCCAGGCCGTCCAAATGATCGGTCTGCCTGAGGGTAAAATACCACTGGCCCAGGCTGCTGTTTACCTGGCCGGGGCCCCGAAAAGCAATGCTTCTTACCTGGGTATAAATAAAGCGATGCAAATGGTTGAAGAAGAAGAAAACCAGCCGGTGCCCCGCCACCTTAAAGACAGCAGTTACCGCGGCGCCGAACGCCTGGGGCACGGTCAGGGTTACCGCTATCCGCATCATTACCCCGGTCATTATGTAAAACAAGATTACCTGCCGCCCGGCCTGGCCGGCAAAAAGTTCTACCGCCCTACTGAACAGGGACGCGAAAAAAAAATCAAGGAGGACCTGGATAAACTAAAATCTGATCAGAATGACCGGGAGAAGCAAAAAAAGACCGACCCTGAAAGGCAGTAAGAATAGATCGGGACGGATTAGGAGGTGCCTAATGGATGCCACGCCGGAAAAAGGGGTTTATTTAACCCCAACCAGGAAGTTTCGCTGTCGTTTTACCGTACAGGGCTCGCGTTTTATTGGAACACTGGTCCCTGCTTCCACGGAGGAAGCTTTTCGAAAAGTTCTTTCCGCTACAAAAGAAGAATTTTCCGATGCTTCTCATCATGCTTACGCCTGCCGGATTGGAACCGGCAAAGCCCTGATCGAACGCACCTCTGATGATCATGAACCGAGCGGTTCTGCTGGAGCGCCCATGCTCCAGGTTATGCAGGGCAAAAATATTTCAGATGCTGTTGTAATCGGAACCCGTTATTTTGGGGGAACCAAACTCGGTATTGGCGGCCTGGCCAGGGCCTACCGGGACTGTGCCCGATTACCTCTTGAAAAAGCAGGATATGAAAAGAAAGAGCAGGAGGATACTTATTATCTCGAACTTAATTATGATGAGTTGGGTCCGGTCACCAGGTTAATTGAAACTCTGGAAGGCACAATTATTAACACCGCTTATACCGATTCGGTGACTTTAAAGCTTAAGGTGCCGGCAAGGTTGAGCAAAAACCTGCTGGAGAGCTTCATATCTGTTTGTCGGGGCCGTGGTTCATGGCGCAAATCCTAAACCGATTCCGGTCCATAATTCCGGCCTTTATTGGGCCTGTCTTTGTTGACATTGCTTCTTTAAAAAAGATATAATTGCGTTAATTCATAAGGGAGGTTAAAGGATGCAGTCCAGCACAATTCGCGATCTGTTTTTGGATTATTTTAGCTCAAAAGATCACCTGATTATGCCCAGTTTTTCACTAATCCCACAGGCCGACCCGACACTTTTGTTAATTGGTGCTGGGATGGCTCCGCTAAAGCCCTTTTTTACAGGGGAAAAGAAACCGCCTCATCTGCGGGTTGCCACCTGCCAGAAATGTGTGCGCACCCCTGACATCGACCGTGTCGGCCATACCGGTCGTCATGCCACTTTTTTTGAAATGCTGGGAAACTTTTCATTCGGCGATTATTTCAAGGAAGAGGCTATTGCCTGGGCCTGGGACCTGGTTTTAAATGGTTACCGCCTGCCTGAAGACCGCCTGTGGATCAGTGTTTATCATGAAGACGAAGAAGCGTTCAAAATATGGAATGAAAATATCGGGATACCGGCCGATCGGATTAAGCGTATGGGCAAAGAGGACAATTTTTGGGAGATTGGCCTTGGCCCCTGCGGCCCCTGCTCAGAAATCTATTATGACATGGGGGAAGAAGCCGGTTGTGATCGGCCTGATTGCGGTGTAGGTTGCGACTGCGATCGCTACCTGGAAATATGGAACCTGGTTTTTACTCAATTCAGCCGCGAAGCTTCCGGGGAGCTGATTGAACTAAAACAAAAAAATATCGATACCGGGGCGGGACTGGAAAGGCTGGCCATGGCTCTGCAGGGAGTCTATTCCCTTTATGACATAGACATGGTAAAGCCGGTATATGACCATTTTGTGAGCCTGGCTGACTCTTCCCGCCTTGACCAGGAAGTTTCTCTGCGGATTGTTACCGAGCACAGCCGGGGCATTGCTTTCATGGTTGGAGACGGGGTTACTCCTTCCAACGAAGGGCGTGGTTATGTTTTAAGGCGCCTCCTCCGCCGGGCAGTCCGGTTTGGAAAACTGTTGGGGATGGAAGGTAATTTCATAACCGAGGCTGTTCCCTTGATTGCTGATATCATGGGGCCAACTTATCCGGAACTGATAGAGCGCCTTGATTATATTCAACAAATCACCCGTCTGGAAGAACAGCGTTTCCAGGAAACCCTGACCCAGGGAACAGATATCCTGGATGATTATATAGAAATAATCCGGGATAAAGGCGAAAGGGTCTTGCCGGGAGAACTTGCTTTTAAGCTCTATGATACTTACGGTTTTCCTCTGGATTTGACGGCAGAAATACTGGAAGAAAAGGGAATTACCGTCGATCGGGAAGGATTTGATAAAAACTTAAAAGAGCAGCAGGCCCGGGCTCGAGCTGCCGCCCGTTCCAGCACCGGTGAAGCAGATGACGTTAAGTACAGGGCAGCTGAAAACTTGACCACGATATTTACCGGTTACGAAACCCTCGAGTCGGAAGCAACATTGATCCTGGCCCTGGCAAATGGGGAAACCCGCTCGGAATTAAAAAAGGATCAAAAAGTTGAGGTTTTGCTTGATCATACGCCGTTTTATGCAGAAGCAGGGGGCCAGATTGGCGATACCGGTTATATTGACGCACCCGACGGGCGGATCAGGATAGATAATACCATTTTCTCTCCCTGGGGCCAAATTATTCACCAGGGAGTAGTGGAAGAAGGGACTATATCTGTAGAAGAAACAGTGACCGCCAGGGTGGATGGCGGTCGCAGACAGGGAATTTGCCGCAGCCATACCTCAACCCACCTGCTCCACCGCGCCCTGCGCAATACCGTTGGTAACCACGTAAACCAGGCTGGTTCCCTGGTAGCTCCGGATCGCCTGCGCTTTGACTTCAATCATTTTTCCGCCCTGACTGCGGCCGAATTGGAGGCCATTGAAGAAGAAGTGAATAAAATGATCCTGGCCAATGTGTCGGTCCGGGTTGAAATGACCACTTTAGAAGAAGCCCAGCAGTTGGGTGCAACAGCTATTTTCACTGAAAAATATGAAGAAGATGCCGTTCGGATGGTTTCGGCCGGAAATTACACCCGCGAGCTTTGCGGGGGTACCCATGTTTCGGCCAGCGGTGAGATCGGACTCTTTAAAATAGTTGCCGAGGAAGGTATCGGCTCGGGACTGCGCCGGATCGAAGCAATCGCCGGATTAAATTCTTATCGACAAACAGTAGGGCGGGATCGCCTGATTGGAAAAATTGCCGTTTCCCTTAATACGACTGAGAGCCGTCTGGATCATAAATTTGATGAACACATGAAGGATTATAAGGCCCTTCAGAAAGCAAATCAGGAAATGAAACAACGCCTTGCCGCCAGTGAAGTTAAAAGTTTGCTTTCGGAAGTGAAAGATGTCGAGGGCATTAAAGTACTCAGCGCCCAGGTTACTGCAGAAAACCAGGAATCTCTGCGCATAGTTATGGATGAAGTAAAAAACAACCTATCCTCCATAGTAGTAGTTTTGGGTGCCGTCAGCGATGGGAAGGTGATCCTGGTTGGATCTGCGACCCCTGACCTGGTCACCCATGGCATAAAGGTCGATCTGTTGTTGAAGGAGGTCGCCCGCCGAGTAGGCGGAGGGGGCGGCGGCAAGCCTGAACTGGCCCAGGCAGGCGGCAAGGATCCGGCCGCCCTTCCTGCTGCGTTGGATTCCGTGGAAGAACTGATCCGCGAACAGCTCAAAGCTGTAGGCCGGTTATAATAAAATAATACCGGGAGGGAAGCGAATCGTGCCTGATAATAATAACCATGAAGAAACCGTCCTGTTTAGAGTTGACGGTGAAGAAGACGATAACAAAGCCAGAAAAATCCTGACCACAGTGTACCAGGCTTTAAAAGAAAAGGGTTATAACCCGCTAAACCAACTGGTTGGTTACCTGCTTTCCGGTGACCCTGCTTATATTACCAGCCATCATAACGCCCGCAGCCTGATCAGGCAGATTGAGCGGGACGAACTGCTTGAGGAAATGGTCGGGACTTATTTGGAACTGGCTGAAAAAAACAAACTATAGCAGGGATTGAATCTTTAAATTTGCGTATTCTTGGTCTGGATCCCGGTGAAAAACGTATCGGTGTTGCTATAACCGATCCCCTGGGCATTACTGCACAGGGGATTGATGTCATACCATATAGTGAACCAGAGACTGCCTTTGAAGAAATTGAAAAGATCTGCCGCCAGTACGGGGTCGAAAAAATAGTGGTTGGGAATCCGCTTAATATGAACGGAACAAAAGGGCCGGCCTCGGAACATGCCATCTGGTTTGCAGAAAAGCTGAGCAGTATGGTTGGCCTTCCGGTTGAAATGATTGATGAAAGGCTGACTACAGTCAGCGCTGAAAAAACGCTTATTTCCGTGGGTATGAGGCGAAAAAAACGCCGCGAGATAAAAGACAAGCTGGCCGCGGTCATAATTCTCGAAAAATACCTGGCTTCCCAGTAGAATAATGTATGTTAACGGCGGAAATGGCAAAAAGATTGAAAAGAGGTGTATAATGATGGGAGACAACGGTGAAGAAAGAACGGATATCCTAATCCTGGTTGATGATGAAGGTACGGAACATGAATTTGCCCTGATTGATCGTTTTCAGGTGGATTTGTATGATTATGCAATTTTGGTTCCGGTCCTCTATCACGAGGAAGATGATGACTATATTGACTTTGAAGATGATGCCTACATTTTCCGGATCGAGCCCGGTGAAGAAGAAGATTCGCTCATTGAAGTCGAGGATGAAGCTGAATGGGACAAAGTGGCTTCGTTATGGGAAGAGCGAATTCGCAGTTTTGAAGATATGGAAGATAATGGTTTATCATAACTTTATAAAGCAACTTAATCCAGAAAGACGGTGACCGGATAGTGTGGAGGCGGATTTTTATAGGTTTGCTGGTCATATTGGTCCTGCTGGCTGCTGCAGCAGCGGGAACCTATTATTACTATAACCAGATGCTGGAACCGGTCGATCCTGAGGCGACTGAAGAATATACAGTAGTTGATATTCCATCCGGCTCCAATACCGAGTTTATTGCCGCTATCCTTTATGAGCAGGGTTTGATTCATGATGAACTGGTTTTTCGGATCTATGTGCACCGCCATAACCTGGCTCAGGGCTTTATAGCCGGGCAGTATAAACTGAACCCCGCCATGAATATAGAGGAAATAACGGCTAAGATCCAGGCCGGCGACGTCTATTATGAGACAATTTGGTTTACTATTCCGGAAGGTTACAGGATTGAAGAAATCGCAGACAGACTTCAGGATAACAACCTGGGAGAACGCAATAAGTTCCTTGAAATAGCAGCAGATCCACCGTCTGATCTTAAAGAAGAATTTCCATTTTTAGAAGATATTAATGCCACAGACCTGGAATACCTGCTGGAAGGCTATCTTTTTCCCGATACCTATGAAGTATACACTGACGCCAATCTGGAAGAGATCGTTAAAATGATGCTGCGCCGCACCGATCGGATTATCAACGATGAATACCGGCAGCGGATGGAAGATATTGGGCTTTCACTGCATGAAATAATGACTATTGCTTCCCTTATCGAAAGAGAGGCCCGGGTCGATCATGAGCGGGCCCTAATTTCCGGAGTGATTTACAATCGCCTGGAAAGGGAACAACTTTTACAAATTGATGCCACAATCCAATATATATTAGGTGAAAGCAAAGAGTTTCTTACTTACGATGATCTGGAAGTCGACTCTCCCTATAATACCTACCAGAACGAAGGTTTGCCACCGGGACCGATTGCAGCTCCTGGTGAAGCGTCCTTAAAAGCCGCCCTTTATCCCGAAGATACAGATTACTATTATTACAATTACAAGTATGACGACAGCGGAGAACACTATTTTTCCCATACCTATCAAGAGCATCTTGTAAACGTCCGCCGGGCTGAGGAAAATTTAGACTAGCACCGCTTCTGAATCCTTTTTCCAAAATAGGCCTCTAAAATGACATTCACACCCTTTTTGCCCGGTTTGGGCGAAGTTAATGATAGAAAAGTAGAATTTTATGAATAGTTTCTGTTATAATAGAATAAATTGTTTTGTTTATTTAAGGGAGTGATAAAATGTACCTGCTTCTGGTTGATCCCAACTTCATGGCCTTTCCTGAATTAGAAGAAATGATTGGACAGACCCCGGGGGATACGGATATTGTAAATTGTTACTCCGAAGAAACGCTGTTAAAAATTGCCGAGAAATTATCTCCCGCCATAGTGGTTATCGATTTTGATTTAGTAAAGGGGGATTTGGCCAATTTACTTGACGGGCTGCGTTTAAAAGAAAAAGAGGCCCATGTTATGGCTTTAATTAATCCCGATTACTATGACAGGCTTTATGAGGCGATAGAGCTTGGTGGAATAGATGATTATATGGTTAAACCGATTCAAAAAGAAGATTTTTTAGCCCGGGTTCAGATTGCATTCATGAAAAAAAAACAGTTTGTTGAAAAAGTCACCCCTGTAGATAAAAAAAAAGAGAGCAAAGACGATAAATATTCCGAAGCAGGTCACCCCTCCTCTGAAAGCTATTTTGAGGAAATCAAAGCCCCTTCAGAAGAATCTGCGAAAGATCACTTTGATTTCAAGCCAGCTTCTGCCGAAACCGGCAGATTAAATGGTGTTGGAGACGCTAAAGGGCAAGATGAAGGGGACCTGTCCAAACTGTTTGAGGATGTAGACAGCATTTTTGCCACTTCTCCAGGGGCTGAAGGGGATCGTGACCAGATCGATCAGGAAGCCGAACCAATTGAAAAGATTATGCCCGAGGAACCGGCCCCTGACGTTGTCAGGCCCGCTGACGAGTTCCTGGGGCAAACCAAACCGTCGGACAGTTCAAGGCCCGTGCTTCCGCTGGCTGAGGATAAGAAGTTTTTTGACGATCTTTTTGAAGATGAGGCTGGTGGGGAGCAGGGGGAAGAAGGTGATTCCGAACAGGCCGAGCCAGTCCTTGATACCCAGAGTCCAAAAGAATGGTTTAATCTTGATTTCGATGAAGTAGAAGCCCGGGATGATGATCAGGACGAGCAAATACTGCCGGGTGGAGGGGTAAACCATCCTGAAATTCAGAGAAGATCATCTTTGCCTGGCAAGTCAGCAGATGATTTTTTGTATGGAGAGAACGAGGTTGAAGATGACATTTTAGAGCAAACCAAACCTGAAGATAAATCCGGCGATAAGGGCATGGAGGAAAATGAACCGCAAGCGCAGGAAGAAATAGCCCGATCGAAAAAGCAAAAAAAGGTAAGGAGCAGGCATAAAGGATTTTTTTCTATATTTGGGAATATACTTTTTGTGGTAATTCTGCTTGTAATGGCCGGCTTGTCATTCTTTCTGATTCAAAGCAGAATAACCGGCGGGGCCCCTCAAATTGCAGGGTATCAAATATATATTGTATTAAGCGATGATATGAGCCCGGAAATTAGGGCCGGAAGTTTAGCTTTTGTCAGCGAAATCGAACCTCAAGAACTGGCCGTTGGTGACATTATTACTTTTCAAAGCCCTGATGATCCCAGTGCCCTTGCGACCCAGCGTCTAGTCGAGGTCAAAAAAGATAACGACCTGGGTTTTGTTACCCGCGGGGACGCAGGCAACACCGCCGATATCAGTCCGGTTCCTTCCGATAATGTAGTTGGTAAAGTGACCGGTTCTGTGCCTTACGCCGGTTACCCGCTGGACTTTGTTCAAACCAGCCAGGGATTGATTCTTCTGATCTTTATTCCCGGTGTTTTGATTATTGCTTTTGAAGTAAACAAAATCATAAAACATATGTCACCCGGGAAAGATAACAACAGGAGCAAAAGCAGCAGCAATCATAACCGTCTTGCCGAAAGTGAAAGGTAAACATTTCCTGCTACTTAACTGAAATTGAAACCCCGGCTGCTAAATGCCACCGGGGTTTTTATAATAAACCGGGCGAACAAATGTCATTTAATTGGCTTAAAATAATCAATATCTTCAATACAACCTTTTCTTTTTTCTTTTGGTTTAAACTTGGCTTTAACCGGTTTGTCTATTTCTAAGTCAGCTGCACTGAATTCACCGAGGCGGTGAATAAGAAGGCCGTCGGCTATTCTTACTGCAACCATCACCGCCGGGTTTTCCCTGGGCTCGCCGTTTTGGGTCTGGAATAAAAGGGTATAAGAATAGATTGTGCCTTCAGTGCCGACATCAATCCAGTTCTTTTCTTCCAGGCGGTTAAAACACCGTTCGCAATATATACGGGCGGGAACATAGGTCAGTTCACATTTTTCACACCTGGATCCTAAAATTTTGCTGTTATTTTTAATTTCTTCAAAAAAACGCTGCCCTGCTGCTCCTGCGGTATATACATTTTTAACCGGAAAAGCTTTAAAACCGGGGTTCCAATAACGGTTGTCGATATTTCTGCTGTTACGTTCCATTATAGCCATGGTCAACCCTCCTTAACAAGGTTTAAAATACTTAATATCAGTAATTGATCCACTCCGCTCAGCTTCCGGTTTCCAGACCGCTTTCACCCGCATCCCGATCTTGATCTCCTGCGGCTCTACTTCACCTAAAATGTGCATGATCCCCATACCCGGCGCAGCGCCGTCAATCTCAATGACTGCCGGAAGGTGCGGTTTTTCATCTTTACCGATGCGGCTGGCATCCCAGTGGACGTAACAGATTGAATAAGTGTTCACAATGCCGCTATCCTGAACATACTGCCAATCAGGGCATGGAATAAAGCACAGCTCGCAAAAAAGGCGGGGCGGTAACATGATCCGTTTGCACTTCCGGCATCTGGTAGCGATAATTTTCCCTTTTTTCAATTCTTCCAGGTAGCGGTTAACAGCCACGCCCGTATCCCAGGCATAGGTGCAATCCAGGCTGTCTTCAGTGAGAAATATCTTTCCTGAGCTTATATCTTGCGCCGAAAGGCCGGTGCCTCCGGCTACCTTGATTTTGTCCTCCATCAAAAAACCCTCCTTAGCAACCTGCTGAAATAAATATTTTTAAATGCCCGTGACCACCACAGAACTGACCTGCATTAAGTCACCCCATGACTGGGCTACCCCCAGGCGTGGGTTACCCGGCACCTGGCGCCCGTCCGCTTCGCCGCGCAGCTGCCAGAACAGCTCGCAGACTTTCATAGTACCGGCAGCGGCGATCGGGTTTCCTACCCCGAGTAAGCCTCCCGACGGGCACATCGGCAAATTGCCGTCAATATCGAAGTGGCCGTCGTGTAAAAGCTGCACTGTTTTGCCGCGGGGTGAAAGCTGCAGTCCTTCCATGTGGTGAAGAGCCTTATAGCCAAAAGGATCGTAGGGTTCCGCTATATGAATTTCTTTGTCCGGTTCCCTGATCCCTGCCATTTCATAAGCCATGCGGGCGGCTGTATCGGTATAGCGCGGATAGTAGAGATCTCTTGTCGCCCAGTAAGCTGTATCCAGGCTCCAGCCCACTCCTTCAATCCAGACCGGTTTATCGGTCAGGCGCCTGGCCACCCGTTCGGAAACAAGCAGCAGGGCGGCAGCCCCATCAGATACCGGACTGACATCAAGCCTGCTAACCGGGTAGGCCATCATTTCAGAATTAACCACGTCTTCTACGGTTACCTCTTCTGTAAACTGTGAAGCCGGATGCTTAAGGCCGTTCAGCTTGTTTTTAACTGCCACCAGGGCCATATCCTCTTTGGTGTAGCCGTAGCGTTCCATGTAGCGATTCATTTCCAGGGCGAATATCCAAAGCAGGTTAGGCTCAAGCGGCCTTTCGGTGATTGAATCGAATATGGTCAGGAAGAAAGCCTGGGCATGCGGTAAAGCGCTGGACATTTTTTCTTCACAAACCACCAGGCAGGTGTCAAACAAACCGGAAGCGACATGGTGCCAGCCGTGGACCACGGCATGGATTCCGGTTCCACCGCCGACATAGACCCGCATGGTTGGTTTGTTCCAACCCCCGCACCCATCTACCATATATTCTCCATTTTGGTGCAGGCCGTCGAAAGCATCAGGGGCAGTCCCGTGGGCGATGCATTCGACGTCTTCCAGGGTCAGCCCGCAGCTGTCCAGGGTGATCTTGGCCGCTTCATAGGACAACTCTTTGGGAGTTTCCAGGGCCCGGCGGACAAACTTGGTCATGCCGGCGCCCACTATTGCTACTTTTCTCATCTTTCAACCCTCCGTTTCATTGAATCTTTAAGGACGGGTGCTCAAAATTACGGCAGCGCCGGTCGCGGTGGGAATCCCCCGCCATGCAAAGGCCAGGCCGGTTTCTACATCATGGAGCTGCCTTTTGCCCGCTTCTCCTCGCAGTTGGAGTACAGTTTCCATCAAGCGCTGCAGGCCGTTTGCTTCATGCAGGTATCCTCCACCCAGGCTGCCGCCCGAAACATTGACCGGAAAGTCTCCATCGGGAGCAAAACATCCCAATTCCAGCAATTTCCCGGCTTCGCCGGGACCGCACAGGTTAAGGGCCTCCAGGTGCTGCAGTTCTTTATAAGAAAAAGTGTCGTCAATTTCCGCAAAGTCAATTTCGTTAAAGGGGTTGTTGATGCCGGCCATCCGGTAAGCTTTTTGAGCCGCTAACCTGGCATAAACGGCACTGCCCATTCCATCAATCCGGGAATCGAGATTCGGTGTATCTGTAGCCCAGCCGATACCTTTGATCCAGATTGGTTTATCCGTCAACTCCCGGGCCCTCTCTTCAGAGGCCAGCAGGACCACGATAGAACCGTCCAGATGCCCGCTCATGTCATAAATACCAAGTGGATAGCTCAAAACCGGCGCTTCAGTAACGTCTTCGAGCTCAATCCTGGCCCCGTATAGGGCGCTCGGATTGTTGAGGGCGTTAGACCTGTTTTTGATCACGACTTTGGCGCACTGCTCCCTGGTGGTCCCGGTTTCATGCAGGTAGCGGTTCATCTCCAGGCCGGCAATAAAATACGGGTTTTCATTAAAGGGCCGGATATAGAATGGATCGGTAGCATAAGTGACCAGGCCATCATGATTGGATAAATTGGAGACTTTCGAAAAAGCCGAAGCGGCAACTATACTCTGCTGGCCGGTCTTAATCTGCATCATGGCTGATGCCAGTCCCTGCAAGCTGTCTCCGGTAATGGAATGGACCGGCTTGAGCACTGCGCCCAGTTGATCGGGTACATACTCGTCGGCTATGCTGATCCCTTCCATAAAATCTTCCGAAGAAGCGACAAAAGAATCGATCGATTGAGGATGAATTCCTCCCGCATCCTGATAGCACTTGGTTGCGGCTTCAAAGATCATTTCCCGGTAAGAGAGGTCGGGAGTGGTGGATCCGAAGCCGGAGTAACCAAGTCCTACTATGGCAACTTTTTTGTCCATTTCTTTTAATCCCTCCTTGAAAATAGATTTAAAATTAACACCCCAGCTGCCTGGCGATAACCAACCGCTGAATTTCAGAGGTGCCTTCTCCGATTTCCATTAGTTTGGCGTCCCTCAGGTAGCGTTCAACCGGGTATTCCTTCATATAGCCGTAGCCGCCGAAGATTTGAATTGCCTCCAGGGCAGCTTTCACCGCTGTTTCGGAGGCATACAGTTTGGCCATAGAAGATTCTCTGGTAGTTGCCCTACCCTGATCTTTCAACCAGGCAGCCCGGTAGACAGCCATTCTGGCCATTTCGATGCTGGTAGCCATATCAGCCAGTTTGAACTGGATGGCTTGGAATTTTGAAATTGGTTGACCAAACTGCCTTCGCTCCCTGGCATAGGCCAGAGCGGCATCAAAAGAAGCCTGGGCAATACCCAGGGCCAGGGCCCCGATACTGATCCGGCCTCCATCAAGGACCTTCAACAACTGTTTAAAGCCTTCACCCCGCTTTCCCAGTAGATTATCTTCAGGCAGGCGCATGTCATCAAAATATAACTCCGCTGTATCCGACGCTTTCAATCCCAGCTTGTCATAAGGTTCAGAAACCGAAAAACCGGCCGTATCCCGGGGGACAATAAATGAGCTGATCCCTTTGGTTCCTTGACCCGGTTCTGTAACAGCCGAGATAACTATTACCCCGGCATGGGTAGCGTTGGTGATAAAACATTTACTGCCATTAATTAGCCATTCGCTGTTTTTTAATACAGCCGTAGTTTTTGTCCCCCCGGCATCAGAACCGGCATCCGGTTCAGTCAGGCCGAAAGCGGCAAGCATTTCCCCCCTGGCGCAGGGCCCTACCCATTTTTGTTTTTGTTTCTCTGTTCCGAACAGGTAAATGGGATCAGTTCCAATGGAACAGTGAGCGGCATAAGTAATCCCGGTTGATGCACAGGCCCGTGATATTTCTTCGACGGCAACAACATAGGGCAGGCAGCCGTCACCTGTACCTCCGTATTCTTCACTGTAAGGCAGGGCAAAAAGATCAAGCTCAGCCATTTGTTTTATGATTTCATGAGGGAAACGAGCCTCCTTGTCCAGGTCAGCGGCGATGGGAGCGAGTTCATTTTGAGCAAAATCACGCACAGTCTTTTGAATCAAGAGCTGGCTTTCGCTGAGAGAAAAGTTCATGGCCTACCACCTCCCGCAGAGGGATAGTAATAAATTTTCTATTTAATGCTTCAATAAAATATATAGCAAATATTATGCCAATATAACTGGTAAAAGCTAACAGCAGTACGGCCTTATTTGAGGCAATTTCGAAGCTTCCTGTGAGGTATGCTGCCTGTAGGTGTATGCTATAAAGGACACCTATCTAATTAATGCTAGTTATAGTGTACAATAAGTGTCCTGTCTTCAGGCTGAGTTTGGTTTATATGCCGGGCACACTTTTTCTTGTGGTTGAGTTGATGACTTTAGCGCGGTATTATTGATCCGTATCAGTGATGAGGGGAAATCATTGTTTTTGATTATGAAATCGGGCGCCCCTCACTGCTCCTGCTCAAGGCGGAAGAGAGTGATCAAGGCGCCATTTCAGTATCGGTCGGGGGACGGGTAATTATGGTTGGCCGGGGGGAACTGCTCTGATCAGGCCCTTCTTACAGCCTTGCGGCCACCAGTTCGCTGACCTCGGTTGTGCTGTATCCCATCTCGCCGGCATTAAGCGACTTGAGCCTGGTGCTGCAAACCTCGGATACCGCGTGTTCAATGCTTTCCGCCGCTTCAACCTGACCCAGGAAATCGAGCATCATGGCCCCGGCGCAGATGGAAGCCATCGGGTTGATAATATCCTGTCCCGTATACTTGGGGGCTGAACCGCCAATTGGCTCAAACATGGAAACCTGCCCGGGATGAAGGTTGCCACCGGCGGCAATGCCCATGCCACCCTGGATCATCGCTCCCAGGTCGGTAATAATATCGCCAAACATGTTATCGGTGACGATAACATCAAACCATTCCGGGTTTTTTATCATCCACATGCAAATTGCGTCTACGTGAGCGTAATCGCATTCAACATCGGGATAAGCCGGGCTGATTTCATTAAAAGCGCGTTCCCACAGATCAAAAGCATAAGTTAAAACGTTGGTTTTTCCACACAGGGTCAGCTTCTTTCGCCTGCGTTTGACCCGGCAGTAATCAAAGGCGTATTTAAGGCAGCGTTCCACTCCGAAACGGGTATTGACCGATTCCTGGATAGCTACCTCATGGGGAGTGCCCTGGCGCAGGAAACCACCCGCCCCGGCATAAAGTCCCTCGGTGTTTTCCCGGACCACTACAAAGTCAATGTCTTCAGGTCCTTTGTCCTTTAGCGGTGTTAAAACGCCGGGGAAAAGTTTGACCGGTCTCAGGTTGATATACAGATCCAGCGCAAAACGCAGCCTGAGCAGGAGCCCTTTTTCCAGGATGCCCGGCCTAACCTCGGGGTGGCCGATAGCTCCCAGGAAGATGGCATCAAATTGTTTTAACTCCTCAAGGACGCTGTCCGGTAAAATTTCCCCTGTCCGCATAAATCTTTCCCCGCCAAGATCATAAGTAATGGGATCAAGCTTAAAACCAAATTTGTCCTGGGCGGCATCAAGGACTTTAAGACCGGCTTCTACCTGTTCTGGACCGGTTCCGTCTCCGGGTATGACTGCAATTTTGTACATTGAACATTCCTCCTAGTAAGTGGTCACAGGCCATAATTAATATTTTTCGCTTCCCGGGGAGCCGGAAAACTTGATTCATATAATCATACCCCATTAAGCGCCATGTTGAAAAGGGCTCAACCGGGTAGAATAAAAAATAGGCATATGGGCTGTAATAATAAAGGCAGTTATGATAAAGTTAAGAAACAGCCTGGATAAACCAAGGTCCTTAGATGGAGGTATGAATATTCCTTGAAACTGTTGACCCCGGACCAACACCTGGACAGCATCTTTGAAGTAGATGTCGAATACCTGCAATCCCTGGGCATAAAAGGCATCATCACAGATCTGGATAATACCCTGGTCCCCTGGAATGACCGTAATATCACTCCCCGACTGGCAGAATGGTTTGCCATGCTGAGGGAAAGTGGTTTTAAGCTCTTTATTATTTCCAACAACAGCAGGGACAGCGGCGGGCAACTGGCCCTGGAATTAGATATTCCTGCCATTTTTTATGCCATTAAACCCAGGAAGAGGGCTTTTCAGAAGGCCCTGGACCAGATGAAGCTGCAATCCAACCAGGTTGCTGTGATCGGGGACCAGATCTTTACCGATGTCCTGGGCGGTAACCGGCTCGGTCTTTATACGATCCTGGTAACGCCGATTTCAGAAAAAGAATTCTTTTGGACCAAACTGATGCGAATGCTGGAAAAACTGGTGCTGGGCCCTAAAAAAGGCCAATAAAAAAGTACAATAAAGGGCCGGATTTATTGCCGGCAGCGGCCTGCTTAAAGCAGGAGATAAATTTTTGCTTAAAAAAGCAAAAATTTTTTTATGACCTCTCTATAAAAAGCAGGAAAATATAATTATGCGACGAATTATATAATCATACCATAATTATTAAAGTAGTAATGATTATTAAATAATTTATTAAGTATAAATATATAACAATAATTACCACATATTATGAATAATAATTTTATAAAATTGTAAAATGTGGCAGTACAGATGCCACGAAAATTTTTTTGCCTGACGATAAATAGGCAACCCTTCCGAAAGGAAGAGGACGCAAAGCCATGGGTCTAAGCTCTCAAAGAGGGTATGACTGCCAGGCTGCCGAAACGGGTTTTTTTATTTCCCTTGTTATCGTCAAATTTACAGTAAAGGAGATGACGACAGAAACCGAAAAAAATGCTTTGTGGTTGTAACTAACCAGGCAGCACAAAAAAAAGAAAAGGGGAATAAGAAAAAATGGAAAAATTAATAAAAAAAATGCATCAGAGCGAAAAGGGCTTTACCCTGGTTGAATTAATGGTAGTTGTGGTTATTATCGGGATCCTGGTTGCCATAGCGATCCCAATTTATAACAATGTGCAATTAAATGCTCAAATCAATACCCACAATTCCAACGTAAGGATACTGCAGGGCGCCGCGCAGCAATACATTGCCGAAACATATGGGACCTCTGCTTTTTCTACCGTTGATTGGGACGGAGGAGAACAAGACTGGGCAAACTACCTGCAGGAATGGCCCAGCTTAGAATTAGGCGATATTCCTGCGGGGTATACAGTTCCAGGTGAGCAAACATGGCCCGCAGATTTTACCGTCTACATCAATGATGATGGCACTGTTGAAGTAAGCCCAGGCATGCTTACTGAACAGGAAGAGGTATAAAGCCTTCAAGCCTTTAGAGCAAGATCTTCTTTAAAAAAATGCCTCCCCCCGGATCAGCCCGGGGGGAGGCGTTTTCAAATGGTGCGCCCGGCATGGTCCCTAAAGAGGCGCTTTAGGTCCGCTGAAGACGAGGGCGCAGGCATTAGCAGGCGTTAATTAAAGCCGGGCTGTTTTTTGCCGGATTTTGGCTAATGCTCACCGCTCAAATCTTTTTCCATCAACAGCCACTGTTCGTAATTATAATTGCCAAAAAGCTGCTTCAAAACGGGCATTAGAACCCGGTGCTGTTCCGGGAGCAGGTTTAAGGTATATTGTTGATAACCTGCCTTAAACCAGGCTGCAAATAGATTTCGAATAGAAGGGAGGTTTTCAAGGGGCGCATTAAGATAAGCAATAATCAGGTGGCCTTCGCTGATTTCAGGCAGCACAACCATAATGCCCTCGATCCGGTTGCGCTCCCCAAACAGGTAAACCCGGTCATTCTTAACGGCTTCTTCCAGGCTGTCAGCCCTCAACCGACGGTAGCTGTAGCCGGGGCCAAAAAGTAAACCCTGTGCATTGTAACCTGATGGATTTGCATTCAAATATAATAACGCCTGCTTAACTTCTGAAGGTTTGCAGAGCCTGGGCGGTGATATCTGATCAGGTTCTAAAGCAATAACATGGTGGAGAGGTTTCCGGAAGATGATTTCCCGCCGCCCTCCGGAGGCGGTAAACCCGAGTTTTTTAGCGACCCTTAAAGCCCGGTGGTTGTCCCGGGCAGTCAGGAGGCGGGCCGTTTCGGCGCCCCGGGCTTTGGCCTGTTCAATTAAATAGCGGTTAAGTTTATAAGCCAGGCCCCGGCCCTGGTAGTCGGGATGAACACGCATGCCCTGCAGCCATGCTTCGGAGGAGGAAGGGAAATAAAGGGAGCAGCATCCTGTCAAAAGGTTGTTGGACCAGGCCAAATAGAGACCGCCCGGTTCCTGTTCAATCCACCTGTCAACAGTATACTCGAGATAATCTTCGCTAAAATGTTTGCTCAGATTTAAAACTGCGTCCCTGTCTTCAGGTTTTGCCCTTGTTATGTAAAAATTCAAGTTCCAGTCCACTGCTCCTGTTTAGATGGTCCTTGTAATGGGGTCGGTTGAATGGCCGGGGTATATCGACGGAAGTTTCATCTTGCAGCCTGTTTAATCTTCATTGTCATCTGCTTCATCATCCACGTTTTCAGGATCTTCCTCGGAATCCTCGTGCTGTTCTCCCTGGAAAATACCCTCCACCCAGGTGCCGCTCACACGCCTGCCGTCGGGATGGACCATAGTCCCTTCACCGTGGGCTTTACCATCTGCAAAATAACCGGTATATCTTTCTCCACTCGGAAAAGTCATGCTTCCATAACCATCAATACTGCCGTTTTCGAAATCTCCCTCATACTGCCTGCCATCAGGATGAACCCATGTTCCGTAACCGTGAGGCTGCCCGTCTTTCAAGGGGCCGGTATAGGTCCCTCCCTGAAAGGCAATAGTCTCTTCGGCAGATGCCGGGGGATCTGTCTCTATTTGATCACCATCATTCGGATCAGAGACGGAGGTTGTATTTTCATTTTGGTTCTCATTGGATTGGTCAGAGTTATTAAAGGCGAACTGGTTATCCGAACCGGGCTCTTCCAGTTCATCATTTGGCGATGCTTCTTCAATAAGTTCTGATTCGTCCTGTTCATCTATTGCTGCCAGCTGGGGACCGGTGTAAAAAAACAGGTAGTAGAAAGCTGTGCCGCTCAGAACGAAAAAAAAGGCTGCTGAGGCGACAACTGCTATACTGAGATAATTTCTTTTGCGGTGATTGCTGATCAAACCCGGTACCTGGGCAGCTTTTATCCAGTCTTTCATGCTTTTGTTCCAGACCAGATCATTGGGGCTGATTTTGCCTGCCTGTGCTTCCCGCCACAGCTGTTCCCAGGTGTAAGGTCCTTTCGGTTTATGCTTTTTATATACAAACCAGTGGTTTCCCAAGATGCGAATTCCCTCCAAACAATTGATGTTTATGTCCTTCCGCTGATTTATATATTATGATTTGCATCCATATTATACTTTGATCAATGGCTACTTACAAGACTTTATTGTTTTTGCTGGACCAGTCCAGGGTCACTCCCCCGTTCAAATTTAGGCTAATAAAGAAGCGATCCGGCAGGGGTTTTCTCTTTAAAACAGAATAAATAACCCAAAACCCGGAGGAGGAAATATTTATTATGAGCTCAAGCATATATGATTTAAAAGTAATTATCAACCCATCCAGGGGATTTAAAAAGCCGTCCTTTCTCTCCCGGCAGGAAGCAGAAACGGTTTTAAAATTTCACAAGACCATAGAAGCATACCAGCCGACTCCTCTGTTTACATTGAACAACCTGGCGGAAAGGTTGGGGGTAGAATGCATTTATGTCAAAGATGAATCCAAAAGGTTTGGTTTAAACGCTTTTAAAGCGCTGGGTGGGACTTATGCCATGGCCAAAGTAATGTGCCGTGAACTGGGCCTTTCTGATGACGGTATGGATTTCGGTTATTTATCTTCCCGGGAAGTCAGGGAAAGGACAGGCCCAATAACTTTTATTACCGCCACCGACGGGAACCATGGCCGGGGTGTTGCCTGGAGCGCCCAACAGCTGGGGCAAAAAGCTGTGGTTTACCTTCCCAGGGGGACAGCGGGGGCCAGGGTTGACGCCATACTGGAAACCGGCTCGGAAGCCGTCGTTACCGATTTAAACTATGATAATACGGTCCGCCTGGCAATGAAAAAAGCAGAAGAAAACAGCTGGCACCTGGTTCAGGACAGCGCCTGGGAAGGTTATACTGAGGTACCGGCATGGGTGATGCAGGGCTATATGACCATGATTTATGAAGCTATGGATCAATTAAAAGCAAATAACCTGGGCCGGCCCACTCATTTGTTCCTTCAATCCGGTGTAGGCTCCATGCCGGCGGCAATCCTGGGCTACCTGGTCAACGATCCGGAAACTGAAAACATTAAATCGATCATCGTAGAGCCCCATAATGCTGCCTGCATTTATAATTCCGCCGTCCACAAGGATGGAAAGCGCCATCCAGTTAAAGGTGATCTAAGAACTATCATGGCCGGCCTGGCCTGCGGGGAACCGAATCTGATTGCCTGGGATATTTTAAGAGATTTCAGCTATGCCTTTGTTTCCCTGGAAGATTATTTCGCGGCCAGGGGAATGAGGATGCTCGGTAACCCGGCCGGAAAAGATCCCAGGATCATTTCCGGAGAATCCGGTGCAGTGGGGATCGGGCTTCTTTCACTCTTGATGGAAAAACCGGAGCTGACCCCGGTTAAAGAACAACTGGGTTTTGACGATAATTCAATAGTGCTGGTTTTGAATACGGAGGGAGATACCGATCCGGATAACTACCTGGATGTGGTCTGGGACGGAAAATATTCCCTGCCCTTTAACAGGGCGTTAACCTATCACCTAAAGCGATCGTGAATATCCTCCAGAATAATTTCATGGCCAGAAAAGCCGCTGCACTGTGCCGGTGCCTGCGGGAGTTTTAAGGGTTCGAAAAATTGACCTGCTAAAATCAGAGCACCTGGCCGGTTCTGTAAAAGAACAAGGAAGGCGCACCGACCGGGAAAGCCATAGACACTACTTAATTACATCATTTCAAATACCCGGTACATGGGAGAAAGAATTGAGAAAACAAGAAGGCCGATCAAAAAACCAACAACCAAAAGCAGGGCCGGTTCAAGGATGGTGCCCAGGCGTTCAACGATGTAGGTCACCTCTTTTTCATAAAAAAGGGCTGTGCTGTTGAGAGTGTGCTCCAGGGCGCCTGTTTCCTCTCCTATACGGACCATTTCCGTTAAAAGGGTTGGAAAATATTTATTTTCTTTCATTGGGGCGGCCATATTTTGACCATGATTTATTGCTTCTAGCAGCTCGGAAATAGTGCTGGAAATTGCTGTGTTTCCCACCACTTTACCGGTCAGCTGCAGGGCATGATAAAGGTTTATACCGCTGGCAAGGAGAGTGGATAGAGTCCGGGCAAAACGAGCTGCAACTGCCTGAGTATAAATCTTTCCTAAAAAGGGCAGGTGGAAGCAAAGGCGGTCAAATTTTTTTCGGCCGGTTTCCGTCTTTAAGGCAATAATGGCCCCGATGATGCCGAAAAGCACGATGAAAGGCAGTAAAAACCGGTTTTGGGATATCATCTCTGACAGGGAAAGCAGGATACTTGTAAACATAGGCATTTCCATACCCATAGCAGTAAAAATGTCTGCAAACTGGGGCAGGACAAAAATAACCATTATGGCCATAACGGCCAGGGCTACTGAAATTATAAAAGCCGGATACATGGTTGCCGATCTAATTTTTTCCTTAAAGTCGTGTTGTTTTTCGAAATGGTCGGCCAGTTTATCCATGATTATATCGAGCATCCCCCCGGCCTCCCCGGCTTCCACCATGTAAATCATAACAAAAGGAAAATCGTTACGGGGCGCTTGTAATGCAGAGGACAGGTTTGCGCCCTGTTCAACTTCTGCTGCTGCTGTGCTGATCTGTCTTTGCATGGAGGCCATCTCTTTTTGCTCAGACAGTATTTTCAAACACTCCAATAAACTGATTCCAGCCTGCAGCATAGTAGCAAACTGACGGCAGAAAATCATTAACTGCCAGTTGCTGTAAGAACGATAACCGAGATAGCGGAGGGTTTCTAGGGCGGCCCTTTTCAAGTTAGTTTTAAATACGCTTTGTTCTTTGAGCTCAAGGAGAACCAGGTTACGCCTTTGCAGCAATTCCAAGGCCTCATCCAGATTTGAGGCGGCTACTTCATCAACGATGGTTTCCCCGTTCCAACTTTTGGCAATATAGCGGTATTGGACAGTTATATGACCGACCCCCGTTTTACAAAAGATTTTCTTCAATAACCGGTTCTTTAGATCGCTTTGTTATAGGTGTGTCAATCTGATCTATAAAAAAAAGTTCCAGAACCAGGTCGATCATTATTTCTTCTTCACCGGACCGGGACCATTTAATACTGTCGAAAGCTAAAAAATGGGGAAAACTTTTTATCTGGCCCAGAAATAGTTCCAAATTTGCAGGGTGCCCGGCTATGGCGATCTCAACTTTGACTTTGCTGTGTGATTGATGAAAGGTTTTTTCTCCGGCCCGCATGCTGACCAGCTTTAATGGATATCCGCTAATGGTTTCTTCTAAGGCCACAAGGATAAAGGGAAACTCGTTTTCTCCTGGCAGAATTGATTCTAAACGGTCTTTTTCTTCGATCCAGACCTCCCACTCCGCCCTGATCATCTCTTCTTCAGCTTCTATATTTTCTAAATGTTCTATTTCTGTCCGGATTAGCTTTAATTGTTCCCTGAATTCGTTGAGCTCGCGGTATAAATTTGAGCTCGGCATATAGGAGATCATTATAAGCAAGAGGGCAAATGACATGGCAATCATGACTCCTTTTTCGATCTTGCCGCCCCTTTTTTTCTTGTCCTTCATTCAGAATTCACCTCGTCTTTGCCGCCTACAGAACTGATAATCTCAAAATTGTAGCCCCCGTCATGAATCAGGTTGACTGAAATTACCTCAGGACGGGATATGAAAGGCAGATTCTCCAGATCCTGATTGTAGGAGGCTATAGCGGTAATGTTCCCGCTTCGCCCTTTAAAAGATAGGTTTCCGGTATTATCAACAGTTATTGAATCTGCCTCGATTTGATGCCGGTAAGCTTTTTCTTTGACAGCAAGCAAATATTCATGGATCGGTTTTGAAGCCAGTTCAAGTTCTTTTTCCAACCCGGACCTAATTTTCAGGAGAGCGGTTTCCTCCAGCAATTCCCGCAAGGGCAGAACTCTTTCCTCTAGCTCAAGCAGATAATTGTTTTCAGCCGCCAGCTCAAGCTGCAGGTTGCTGCTATAGAATAGAATACCGTAATATGATCCGGGCAAAAGAAAACTTAACAGCACTATCACCATATATTTTAGAAAAACCGGCCGGACCAAGCGGCGTGAAGCGATGAATTCAGGACTTCTTAAATCAATTTCCTGGTTCATTTTCTCCACCCCCTGAGGGTCAGTCCACAGGCGGCGGTGAAAAAGGCGCTGTGATGGCTGCAGTTGTTTCCCGGGTTACCTGGGTTAATATTCTGGAAAGGACTGATAAATGTGGGTTTAAAACCAAGTTCCTGCCACAGATAAGCAGCCAGGCCGGGGATTAAGATTCCGCCCCCGCTTATTTCCAGAGAAACAGGAACAATGGGTCCTGTTTTAAGTAAATCTGACCAGTATTCAAGAGATTCGCTTATATCCCGGGCCAATTTTCCGGCGACAGGCAAAAGACCTTTTTTTTCGAGGTCGAGCTTGCTATAAACAAGCCGAAGGGCCGCCTTGATGTTGCCGTTTTGACCCGGTTCGGTAAAGCGGCAGAAGCTTTTAATGCCGAGATGTAAAACCCGGTAAAAACAGAGTTGACCATTCTTGATCAGCAAGAGGTGCGTAGTGCTGTAACCACAATCTGCAAACAGGCGGTAGCCTGCTGCTGTGAGATCTGATGGGTCTGGGGCCCGGGGAAAGCTGCTGATTGTTCGAAGGAAAGCTGTTAGGGGAATTTCCAGTGAAACAGGGTTAAACCCCGCTTTTACCGCCAACCGGGTATAGGAATCGGCAGTTTCTTTCAAAGCTGCGGCCAAAAGGTATTTTCGAACAGATTTACTCTGACCAGGATCCCGGTCAATTGGGATATAGCTAATTACAGCTTCATCGGTATCGAAAGGGAAGTTCTTTTTTGCTTCCCAGAATAGTGCTTTTTTGAGTTCGCGGTTTTTTAGATCCGGCAAAATTGTGGTGCGTAAATAACAGGACTGGCTGTCCATGGTAAGGCAGGCCCGTTTGCTGCGCCACTGTTTCTTTTGTCCCGCCTGCTTAAGCTGTTCCAAAATCAGGTCCTCTCCAACGATGCCCCGGCTGCAAATTGCTTCCGGTGGGGTCATAAAATGGTATTTGCCGTATATGTGGAGCGTTCCATGTTGCTGTTGAAGCTGGAGCATTTTTACCAGCCCGCTGCCAAAGTCAATACCTACCGGTGAATATTTTTTTCGGGTTTTAAAATTATTTTGGAAAAGGTTAGGGTTTTCGCTCTTTAGGACTATTGCTGATCACTCTCCACCAATTAATATCTAGCGTGATGATAATATTTAATGGCTGGGAAACAACCTGTACCATCTTATGACCCGTACCTGGCCCTGTTCATTAATACTTACGGCTATGCTCATAGTCTTACTATGATTGCCCAGAAGCCCTAAGCAGCGAACAAAGCGGACCTGGTCCTGGTTTTCATAATACTCTTCGCCTTCTTCGTCTACACGATTTGGGCTGTAGTGCTGGTATTGATCGGAAAAATAAATGGTGTAGGCGCCGCCGCCGATGGTGCCGTTCAGTTCGCTCTCAAAATAAAAATCTTCTCGCAGGACTGCTATTCCGGTTTCCAGTCCTCCTTCGACAATATAATAAAGACGAATGTCACTGTTGTTATAAACGGCGATCTTTCTTTCCAGTACGGCATAAGTTATCACGGATGCACCGAGCGCCATCAAAGCGCCGCTGAAAATAATAACCAGTACCAGGGCCACGCCTTCTTGACGGGTAAAAAGGGTAACCGCTTTTTTGGCTTCCAACCTTATTTTAATCATTTACCACATCACTTTCAGGCAAATTTCGCGGCTTAATCGCTCCGGTAAGCACAGTTTCTTGCGGACCCTTTCCTGCCCTGACAGTGATCAAGACAGTTTCGGTTTCATCAATTTGAAATTCGAGGTTGGTTATCTCAAGCGCAACAACATTGCTGGACGTAATGGAGTTGTCGCTGTCCCTGCGCCGATCTAAATGGAGTTGAGTGCCATTCAGACGAAAACTGTGCCTGGTAGAGATACCGTCGATATAAATCCTAAAAAAAATGATGTCACAGGGGACGCCGGTTAGGTGGTCATGGTTGTCATCAACGCTGCATTTAACCAGGTGGGCATGATGAAGTTCTTTGATCATTTTGTTCATGGCAATACGGGCTGTTTGCTGATTTTCTATCTTTTTAGCGCTGCGACTCCAGCTCTCCAGGCCCGAAAGGTAAAAGGTATAGAGGGCGGCAATGACAAAACCGATCAAAGCAAAGGTTATAATCAGCTCGATCAGTGTAAAACCCTTATCATTAAAATCTGGCCGGTGCTTTATTATATGATTCACCTTCTTGCCAGCTTGCTTTCAAGGCTTTCGGAATATTCGATTCCCCTTGTAGTCCAGTAAACAGTTATTTTGATTGAAAGAAGTTCAATTTCGTCAGGCAGAGAATAAGTTTCAAGATTTGCAGGGGCCACTTCAGTTATCCGAAGATAGCCGGGAAAGTTAATAATGCTATCTTCAACCAAGGGGCTTTCAGAACCGGCAATGAAATATTCATAGGCCTGATCATAGCCGCCGGACTTGACGGTTTCCATTTTCTCACGGCCCAGGTTGATAGCGGTACTTTTTTTCCCCGACTCGACGATAGATGAAAAACTCTCGCTAAAAATAGTAAGAAAAGGAGCAGTAACGATACCCAGGATAGCTACGGCTACCATGATCTCGATCAAAGAATATCCAAAGTTATTTTTTAAAAGTATTTTTATCACAGAAGTGAACCCGGTTCCATTCTTATATTTTTTTTAATGACTACCATAAAAACCGGCCCGGCTGATCAGCGAAAAACTTTCCGGCTCAATTAAACCGGATCAAACTTCCACTTAGCGACTGCATAAAAACCTCACAGCAGGTTTAAGTACCACTCCCCGATTTGACTGCTCCAAAAGACCTGGATTAAGGTGGCCAGAAACAGGAACGGAGCAAAAGGGAGGGCCCCCTTACTGGTCGTTTTGCCGGTAAGTATTAAAGCGATGCCTGTTAGTGCCCCGAGCATAAAACCAAACAAAAGCACTACTGCGGTTCCGCCTGTTCCCACGTAAAAGCCAATCAAAGCCATTAACTTAACATCTCCGGCGCCCATGCCTCCGCCGCTAAGCATAAAAATGACCAACATAATACCCCCACCCAGCAGCATCCCGAAAAGAGCATCAATCAGAGATCTTTCGCTGATTAGAGCCTCCGGAACCGGCAGCAGGTATGATAAAAGTTGGGGGAAAGTATATAATAAGCCGGCAGCCAGGCCCGCGGCAATAATAATGTTGGGGATGATGCCGTGTTGGAGATCGATCTGGGCTGTGGTAAAAAGCAAATAAAGCAGGGTTGAGTATATTAAAAAATCCAGGCTCAACCCGTGCCTGTAAAAAGCGGCCGCAAACAAAAATCCGCATGATATCTCTACCAGGGGATATCTGAAGCCAATTTTTGAACCGCAATTTCGGCAGCGTCCTTTTAAAAGCAGGTATCCTATAACCGGGATTAAGTCCGGAAAACCCAGTACCTTCTGGCATCGCGGGCAGTGGGAAGGAGGCCTGTTTATAGAAATTTTATGCGGCAAACGATAAACAATTACATTCAAAAAACTGCCGAAGCAAAGGCCAATTATAAATATCAGTGCTGTTGAGAATACCTGCTGTTGATGATATATACCGGGGTGCCCCTTTAAATTAGCGATGTAATTTGATGCTTTAAAATAAAACGGTTAATTGGATATGTTTATTCGCCATGTTTGACTTAATTCCTGCATAATATTGTGATATCAAACAAATTTAGTTGATAATCTCAATTCTAAAGCTTTCCGGATAAATTATGCTGTGTTATAATATATACAAATTATTGTTAAAAAGGCCGGTGAGCGGCTTTGCCGATAGATGCCAGAACCAAGCTCTACCTTTTAATGGGTAATCCCGTGGACCATTCCCTTTCTCCTGCGATGCATAATGCCGCTTTTGCTAATCTTGCCCTCAACAGCATTTATNTGGCCTGCCGGGTTGAAAATGATTGCATCGCACCGGCTGTTATGGGNATGCGGGCCCTCAATATCGCCGGCGCAAACGTAACCAGCCCCTTTAAAGAAACAGTAATTCCTTATCTAGATTCGATTTCAGCTCAATCAGAACAGATCAAATCCGTGAACACAATTATTAACCAAGAGGGCAAGCTCTATGGGACCACAACAGACGGTGAGGGGTTTTATCTTTCGCTCCTGCAGGTGGCTCCCGCTTATAAAAAGGACCAATCTATCTTGGTGTTTGGATCGGGCGGAGCAGCCCGGGCGGTGGCTTTTACCCTGGCTGGAGAGGGGAGCGGAGAAATAGTCATAATTAACCGTTCGAGAACCAGGGGTCAGCAATTTTCAGATATGCTTATGAGGAAAACACCCCTGGCGAAGAGTGTTTTTCTTCCTCTAAGTGAGCAGTCGATCAGGAAGGCTTTGTCCCGATGCTCGTTGGTGGTTTATGCTTTGCCTGTTGATTCGCCTGAGTTTCTGGAAGCCCTATCTAAAATGGGCAGTTTCCGTAAAGAACAATTATTGTTTGATCTGCGTTACAAACCGGAGCGGACTGCTGTAATGCAGGCTTTTGAAGACAAGGGAGGAGATGCCTATAACGGCCTGAGCATGCTTTTCTGGCAGGCCGTAAAATCTTTTGAAATGTTCACCGGGCGAAGCGCTCCGGAAGGGATTATGAAAAAGACGGCCGGCCTCTAACAGGTAAAGCCGTCACTGGAAAATGAGTTATAATAAAGGAGAACAACCATGGAGAGGCTTAACCGACAGAGCATAGATAAGGCTCTACTGGAAGCCGCTTTAATCCCCGAGGAGCGATGGAATCAAATACTTGGGGAACAAAAGGCAGCCGGGAAATCCTTAGCCAAGCTGTTGATTGAGAAAGAGCTGATCACTGAAGAAACTGCTGCTTCCATAATGGAAGAAGTATTGAATATCCCCCGGGTTAACCTTTTTAGCTATAAGATTGAAGATGAAATTTTTGAAAGTATTCCGGCCGGAATGGCCCGCCGTTACCGGATTATGCCGGTGCAAATACATGAAGAAAGGCTTTTTCTGGCCATGGCCGATCCCCTTGATTTGGCGGCTCTAGATGATGTAGCCATGCTGACCGGCCGGGAAATAATTCCTGTCATTGCTGAAGATAAAGCTATTTCCTATGCGATCAACCATTACTACGACATGGGAAGTTGTTCCGATCCGGGCCAAGGAGTGAACGGAACGGAAAGCGCTGTCAGGGAGACTGATCTGTATAATTCAGTTAACACTTCTGTTGAAAATGCCCCGGTGGTGAAAATTGTCAACTCCCTCATTGATCGGGCCATTGAGGAAGGCGCAAGCGACATTCATCTTGAGCCTTCGGGAGAAGGACTGCGTATCAGAATGCGCCTTGATGGAATCCTGCATGACCTAGCTGTTTCTCACCGCTTTAACGAGGCCCATATAGTATCAAGGGTTAAAATAATGGCCAATCTCGATATCGCGGAAAAAAGGCTGGCCCAGGATGGCAATATCCATCATAAAAACCGGGGCGGAGAAATAAACTTAAGAGTTTCAACCATGCCTACTGTCTATGGAGAAAAGGTTGTGATCCGGGTTCTGGATAATAGAAATATTGTTTTGCCCCTTGATCGGCTTGGTTTTTCTCCAGCCAACCACCGGACTTTCCAACGACTGATTCTAAATCAATCCGGAATGATCCTTGTCACCGGGCCGACAGGCTGCGGCAAAACGACGACCCTCTACTCAGCCCTTAATTATTTAAACAGCCCCAGGTTTAACATTATTACTGTAGAAGATCCTGTAGAGTACCGCCTTAAAGGTATTAACCAGGTGCCGGTCAACCGGAAAATCAACCTTACTTTTGCCAATACGCTGCGTTCAATTTTGAGGCAGGATCCCGATATAATAATGGTCGGTGAAATCAGGGATCTTGAAACAGTAAAAATCGCCACCCAGGCCGCCCTTACCGGGCATCTTGTCCTAACCACCCTTCATACCAATAATGCTGCCAGCGCAGTGACCAGGTTAATTGATATGGGTCTTGAGCCTTTTCTGGTCACGGCTTCGACGGTGGGTATTATCGCCCAGCGCCTGATCCGGAAGATCTGCCCTTTCTGCAGGGAGGAATATCTTTTAAGTAAAGAGGAAAAGGAGTTTTTTTATAATTATTTTAAAAAAGAACCACCTCCAAGCCTCTCCAGGGGCGCTAAATGCAAACGCTGCAGCCAAACCGGTTACCGGGGGCGCACTTCAATTCAGGAACTGCTTGTTTTAAGTCAGGAACTGCAAGCTTTAATTTTGAAAAACGCTCCGGCAGCATTACTTCAGAAAAAGGCAATAGAACAGGGAATGGAGCCGCTGCTTGATAACGGGTTGAGGTTTCTGGAGGAAAGGGTGACAACACTGGGTGAAATTGTGCGAGCCACATTTAACAGCTTATTTGATGAGGAAATAGCTGCCTATGCTGAGAATAACTCATTTTTAACCGGCTTAAAAAGGATAACTGACTGATAAAAGCTACAATGGATAAATAAAGGTGAGAAAGGCCGATTCAAGTTGCATTTAAAGGTGAGGGAAGAATATGCATACACCCTGATTGAGCTTCTCTGTGTGGTGGCTCTTTTGGGGATCATGATTGTTATCGCAGTCCCGGCAGTCCATGGCCTGGGGCAAAGAAACAACCTTGAAATAGCAGCCAGAACCATGGCCTCGGAAATGCGAAAAGCTCAGCAGAAGGCAATCACAGCAGGGTGCGGGCAAATCATCGAATTCCGGTTTAAAGATAGCTACCGGATTACAGACGGTAAAACAGAAGAGACTTATTATGTCCATCTTCCGGAAGGAATAGCCCTCAGGGCCGTTAATTTTCCCATGTCCGATCGTGTCCGCTATCTGCGTTTTAATTATAATGGAGCTCCCAGCAGTGGAGGAACGGTAACCCTGATCAATAATTCCGGTGCAGTTTTATATGTTATTGTAACCCCGGCTACAGGAAGGGTCAGGATTTCAGAAGAACCTCCTGAACACTGGTAAATTTATTGAAAAAACAGTCCGGCCGGTACCAAAAAAAAATGCAGGCAAGGAACTTTCATGAAAATGGTTTTTAAAAATATAAATAAAAATAATCTCGTTCTGACCGGTTTTATGGCTACCGGTAAAACAAAAGTGGCACAGATTCTTGCCGAATGGCTGGATAGAAATTTTATTGATACTGATCGTCTTATTGAGGAAGCTGTTGGCTTAAGCGTGCCGGATATATTTGAAAAATATGGTGAAACATATTTCCGGGACCGGGAAAGCGAAGCTGTGGAAAAGCTTTTAAGTTATAAGCCAGGAAGCCTGGTTGCCGCTACCGGAGGAGGCGTGGTATTAAGAGAAAAGAACAGGATTCTTTTGAAAATGATTGGGCCGGTAATACTCCTTAAGGCCACCCCGGAAGAAATCTATAGGCGAATTTATGAACCCGGCCGCCAGAGGCCCCTTTTAAAGGGGCCTGATCCAGCCCAAAGAATAAAAAATTTGTTGGAACAAAGAGAATATTATTACAGGCACTGTGATATTGAAATTGATACAACCGCTAAAACCCCCCGGCAGGTTGTCTCTGAAATTCTCTCCTGTTTTATTTGATGTTGATCTGTTAAACTAAAACAAGGATAATGCCTGCAATTATAAGAAATTTTTAGTTGATATAAGCAGGATTTTTATAACAACTACGGGAAATTACTTTCGTTAAGCCTTTTAGGGAGGATAATGCAGTGCCGCAATATAAAGTTTTAGTTCTTCATGGCCCCAATTTAAATCTGCTTGGACATAGGGAGCCCGAGTTGTACGGCTCACAGAGCCTGGCCGATATTGACCAAGCCCTGGTAGAAAAGGCATCAAGGCTTGGCGCCGAAATAAGTTCTTTCCAATCTAACCACGAGGGTTCCCTGATCGATCGGATCCAGGAAGCCGCAACTGGTTTTGACGGTATCCTGATCAACCCGGCCGCCTTTTCCCACTACAGTTACTCTATCAGGGATGCCCTGGCTGTCGCCGGCTTACCATTTGTTGAAGTGCACCTGAGTAACATTTTTTCAAGGGAATCTTTTCGCCATCAATCGGTTATATCGCCAATTGCCGACGGTATAATTTGTGGTTTTGGATTAGACAGTTATCTGCTGGGTTTAGAAGCCCTGCTATCAATTGTCGGAAAACGGCCTGATAAACGATGAGTAAACAGTTGAATGAATTCAGAAAAACTTTAAAAGAAAACAATATTGATGCCATGTTGGTAACAAATCCTTTCAACCGCCGTTATTTGAGCGGATTTGAGGGCACCGGTGGGGTGTTGCTAATCAGCCGGGACGATGCGATCCTGGTAACAGATTTCCGTTACCTTGAGCAGGCTGCCCAACAGGCAGAGAATTTTACTGTCCGGAGGTGGCAGGATGATCTCTATAAAAGCCTTGCTCCAATGGTGGCCGAAGCCGGCTGGGAAAAACTTGGATTTGAAGCAAAACATATAGTTTATTCCACTTTTAATGAAATGAAGAATAAAATGCCGGTCGAGTTGGTTCCGGTGGAAGAAGCCGTTGAAAAACAGCGCATCAAGAAAAGTGAAAAAGAAATTAAGGCTTTGCGGCGGGGTGCGGAAATTCTTGATCGGGCTTACGACTACATACTAACCTTGATAAAGCCTGGTATGAAGGAAAAGGAACTGGCCCTGGAGCTCGAGATCTATCTGCTCAGGAAGGGTGCCGAAGAAATGTCATTTAAGTTTATAGTCGCTTCAGGGGAACGTGGAGCCATGCCGCATGGAACGGCATCAGACCGGGTAATGCAGAAAGGTGAACTGGTAACTATCGATTTTGGAGCGGTTTTTTACGGGTATGCCACCGACATGACCAGGACACTGGCTCTGGGCCAAATTGATCAGCGCCAGCGTGAAATATATAACCTGGTCCTGGAAGGGCAGCAGCGGGCTGTTTATGCCGTCAAACCCGGAATGAAGGCCAGCGACTTAGATGCAGTAGCCCGCAGTATTTTCGACGATGCCGGCTATGGTAATTATTTTGGACATGGTTTGGGGCATGGCATCGGGTTGGAAACCCACGAACAGCCGGTTTTGAATCCCCAAAGCAAAACCGTCCTTGAACCAGGAATGGTATTTACTGTCGAACCAGGCATCTATATCAAGGGCTGGGGTGGGATAAGAATAGAGGATATGGTCTGTGTTACTGAAGGTGGCGGAGAAACGCTAACCTTAAGCCCCCGGGATCTAAAAGTTGTATAACAATATGAAGAAGGGTAGGCTGCAGGATGATTTCAACAAGTGACTTTCATAACGGAATTACAATTGAAATGGGCGGTGAAATATATACAGTACTGGAATTTCAACATGTTAAACCGGGGAAAGGAGCTGCTTTTGTCCGCTCCAAGTTGAAAAACCTGCGTTCCGGATCGATTATTGAACATACTTTCCGGGCCGGTGAAAAAGTTTCCAGGGCCCACCTGGAAAGAAAAGAAATGGAATATCTCTACCGGGACGATGATTTCTTTTACCTGATGGACCTGGAAACTTATGAACAGATCACCCTTTCGGAAGAAAAACTGGGCAGCGGGGTTAATTACCTGAAAGAAAATGACCGGCTGCAGGTGTTAATGCACGGGGATGAAATTGTAGGCGTAGATCTGCCGTTAGCAGTTATTCTTCAAGTTACCGATACGGAACCGGGGCTGAAAGGCGATACCGCCTCAGGAGCTACCAAACCGGCTACCATGGAAACCGGACTGGTAGTCCAAGTTCCGCTTTTTATAAACCCCGGTGACAAAATCAAGATCGATACCCGCAGCGGGAACTACATGGAGCGAGCTTGAAGATTACTATACCATTATCAAAAGGGAGGGATTTATGATGCATGAAGATTTAAAGGCAAGGGTATCTTACCTGAGAGGTTATACGGAAGGAATAGATCTTGGCGACGAGAGCAAAGAACAGAAAATTCTGCAACGGATCATCGATCTGCTTGAAGACATGGCCGATGAAGTAGAGCACCTTAGGATCGACTATGAGGAGCTTTTTGAGTACACGGAAGCGATTGATGATGATTTAAGCGAACTGGAAGAGGATTTTTATGAAGACGAAGAAGAAGAATTTGACGATGAATTTGACGAATATGAAGACGGTTTTTCCATTGAATGCCCCAATTGCAGGGAGATTGTTGTCTTTGGTGAAGATATCCTCGATCAGGACTCATCAATTGAGGTGACCTGCCCCGGTTGTGGCGAGGTTGTCCTGGTTGATGATGAAGAATGGTATGAAGATTTCGAGGAACTGTCCGATTTAGATGAAAAAGATGAGGAGAACGAAGAATAACGCTTAAAAAAGAAAAAACAAGCGATTACCGGAATGAAAAATTGAACCGGTAATTGGAGTCTGTTATAATAAAAACAATAAGGTAAGTTAACAGCTTACCAATTTATTACCGGGAGGTATTAAAATGGCCAACAATGAAGAAAGCCGGACCTTGCCAACCGAACTTGGAGAAGTAAGGATTGCAGAAGAAGTAGTTTCAATTATTGCCGGCCTGGCTGCCACTGAAATTGAGGGAGTTGCTTCCATGAGCGGAGGTATAGGCGGTGGCATCGCCGAAGTGCTTGGTCGCCGCAACCTTGCTAAAGGTATAAAAGTGGAAGTTGGCACCGAAGAGGCCAAAATAGATATTTTCATTATTGTAAAATACGGCGCCCGCATTCCTGACGTGGCCTGGGATATCCAGGAAGGCATCAAGAAGACAGTTGAAAATATGACCGGACTGAGGGTTTCATATGTGAATGTCCACGTCCAGGGTGTCCATTTCCCCCAGAAAGAAGATGAGGTTGAAGAAGTACCCGCAGAAAGCGGAAAAGCTGAAGAAAGTAAAGAATAGATTTGATCCTGTAAACAAGTAAAGGGGGAGTTACAATGAGAGCGGTAGCCCGGGTGTTAATGGTTTTTGTGGCCTTGCTTTTAATTGGAGGCGCTTTATTTCTGCTCGCTGTAAATTATAACCTGGTTCCCGGCCTTGCTGTTTACTTGCCCGGGTGGGCTGGAGAAGAAGTTGTGCTTGGCGTTGTCGCGGCACTGCTGCTGATTGCCTTGATTTTTCTTATTTTTGGTTTTCGAAGGGCGAAAGGTCCCGGCAATGCCGTACTTAAAGGTAGTGAATATGGCGAAGTTGCCATTTCGATTACTGCTATAGAAAATATGATTTTTAGGGTAGTCCAGCAAACCCAGGGTATTAAAGATGTCAGCAGGCAGGTTTCTTTTACACAGGATGGATTGAGCATCAGGGTAAAAATCAGGGTTATGCCCGATGTTTCCATGCCGGCGGTGACTAACGAACTGCAGTCGAAGGTCAAGGAATATGTTGAAGAAATTACAGGCATAACGGTTCATGAAGTGAAAGTTATGGTTGAAAACATTGTTACTGACCAGGCTCCATCCAAAAAGCAGACCTGATATTAGTAAAAAAGGGGGAGCATATTTTGTCGGATATGAACTGGTGGATACTGATCTATAAGCACTGGGGAAAAATCCTGGGCGGCCTGCTGGGCCTTATTTTTGCCCTGCTGGTAATTAATTATGGCTTTTGGTGGAGTGTTTTTATTTACGTTTGTATCGGAATAGGGATATTGATCGGTTGGAGATTGGATCTCAGTAAGGATGTTGGCAGTTTTTTTAAGCGTGTTTTTTCAACAAGAGATGATAGGGAATAAAAGATTTAAAACGAACCCTACTTACCGTCCCATATTTAATCAGCGGCAATATGATAAAAGCAAAAGCACGGAGGTACTGACCGATTGTCCCGTCGTTTAGCTAGAGAAGCTGCTTTTACAGCCCTGTTTCAGATGGATATTGGCAAGTGCAGAGTTAAACAGGCGCTGAGGCGTTCCTGGGAAGATTTTAACTTTAACGAAGAAGAAAAGCAATTTATTGAAGATCTGGTTGCAAATACTGTCAAGAATCTGGATATCGTTGATGAAATTATCAAAAAGCACTTGATCAAATGGGAGCTGGAAAGACTTTCTGCAGTTGATCGTAACCTGCTTCGCCTGGCCTTGTATGAAATTATGTACCGCCCTGATATACCGCCTGCAGTGTCGATTAACGAAGCTTTGGAGCTGGCAAAAAAATATGGCAGTTCCGGGGAAGCTGTAGGCTTTATTAATGGAGTTTTAGATCGAGCGGTAGGAGAAGCTTTTGAAGGAAAGTCATAAAAGAACTCTATATTTGGGCCTGGATACATCAGCTTACACTACCTCCCTGGCTGTTGTGGATCAAGAGGAGCACCTGGTTTTAGAGAGGAGGTCGCCCCTGGTTGTTGGCGAAGGCAGCCTGGGACTGCGTCAATCTGAGGCTGTTTTTTCACACATTAAAAATCTGCCGTTACTGTGGCGGGAAAAGGACGGCCTGACTGTAGGAAGCAGGATTAATGCGGTGGCTGCATCGACCAGGCCCCGCCCCAAACCCGAATCGTATATGCCAGTTTTTAAAGTAGGCGAGGCCTTTGGTTTGTTTTTCGCTCAAACCATGGGCCTTAATTTTTTGCCTTCCTCACACCAGGAGGGACATATAATGGCCGGGCTTTGGTCTGCAGGCTTGAAGCAGGGCCGTTTCCTGGTTTTGCATTTATCAGGCGGCACTACCGAGATTGTTTCCGCCTATGAAAAAGAACCGGGCTGCCTGGAATTAGACCTATTGGGCAAAAGCAGCGATTTAAATGCCGGCCAGTTTATTGATCGCCTGGGCAGGTTGATGAATTTTGAATTTCCGGCCGGACCCCGGATGGAAAAAATGGCCGAAAGCGGGCGCGAAGGATTTATTAAGCTGCCGGTTGCTGTAAAGGGAAGCCTGATCAGTTTTTCAGGACCGGCTACCCGGGCCGAACATATTTTAAAAGATGGCGGCAGAAAAGAAGATTTGGCCAGGGCCATTGAAACCTGTATAGCTGATTCATTGACAGCAGCTGTTTCTAATCTTTCAGTCCAAAAGGATTTTTTTGACGGCATGCTCGCTGTTGGAGGGGTAATGAGCAACCGTTATATCCGGGAAAGGTTAACCGGGAAACTCCAATCATGGAAATTGCATTTTGCTCAACCAGGGTTGGCCTCCGACAACGCGGTAGGCCTGGCCGTGCAGGCAGCGCGCCGTTTTAGAGTTTAGAAGAAATAGTTTCGTTAAAATTACTTACTATTAAAACTGTAAAAGGAATTTCTTAAAGAATGGCGAAGTTATCATAGGTTGAACGTCTGGATGAAGGCTGAGCCTTAAATGTATACAATATAACAATGTAAATATGGAAGGAGGATGAGTGAAAAGTATCACGATCAATTACATGGGAGGCAGGTTTAGTAATTTCTTTAGGGAGAGAGGGAAAAATGTCCAAAGTATTTTTTAGCAGCTGGAATGGAAAATTAATTGATGAACGGAACAAGAAATCAGACGAACGGATTGATCTGAGCCAATTGGATCTACCGCCGCAAGTTAACGGTGAAGATTTAAAAGCTTTCGTCGGCTGGGCGGGCTTAATTGTTGTTGATCCGGAATTAAATGTAGTCGAAGCATTAAAAGAGTATTTTAAAAATGTCCAGCAGGAATCCTGCGGCCGCTGTATTCCCTGCCGGGCCGGCAGCAAGGTGATTGCCGACCGCCTGGAAAGGCTAATCGAAGGCAACGGCAGCAGGGAAGACCTGGTTTTTTTGAAGCAGTTCGGTAAGCTGGTTAAAGACAGTTCCCTGTGCGAACTGGGGATGTCCTCACCGGTTCCCCTCCTTCACGCTCTCGAAAATTTCGAAGATGATTTTTCTGCATACCTGGAAGAAGTAAAGCCTTCGGCAGGCAACGGACTGGCTTACCGGCCTGTTCTAACTGCTCCCTGCCGAAACGGTTGTCCGGCCCACATTAATATTCCCAGGTACATTGAGTGTATCAAAGAAGGAGATTATGAAGGAGCCCTGGCGGTGAACCGTGAAAAAACAGCCCTGGTCGGGACCCTGGGCAGGGTATGTGTGCATCCCTGCGAATCCAATTGCAATCGTCAGCCTTATGACGAATCTTTATCGATCAGGCTGTTAAAACGCTTTGCGGCAGATTTTGGGGTCCAAAATAATTACGATGATAAAGTCCATTATTCCAAACCCGGTCCCAATGCCGATAAAGTAGCGGTTATCGGAGCCGGACCGGCCGGCCTCAATGCAGCCTATCAACTGGCCCAAAAGGGTTATAAAGTTATTATTTATGAAGCGCTTCCCGTAGCCGGAGGGATGCTGGCTGTAGGTATACCCAGTTATCGTTTACCCAGGGATATACTCAATGCTGAAATCGGCCTGGTAGAAAGCCTGGGAGTCGAAATTAAGTACAATACCAAAATTGGTGAGGATATATCGCTGGATCAGCTCTGGGATCAAGGATTTAAAGCTATTTTCATCGCCAACGGCCTCCATGAAAGCGCCACCATGGGCTGCAAGGGCGAAGAAGCCGGTTACAAGGGCTTCATGCCCGGAGTGGAATACCTGCGCAAGGTCAATCTCGGCGAAGAAGTTGACCTGGGCGATAGGGTAGCGGTTATTGGCGGAGGCAACGTGGCCATGGACTGTGCCCGTTCTGCAGTGCGCCTTGGAGTCAAGGAAGTAAACTTGATTTACCGCCGCAGCAGGACGGAAATGCCTGCCAATAAAGCCGAAGTTGATGCGGCCGAGGAAGAAGGCATTAAATTCCATCTGCTTGCCAATCCTACCTGCATTTTAGAAGAAGGCAGCTGTGTCAGCGGCCTGCAATGTATCAGGATGAAGCTCGGAGAACCCGATGAAAGCGGCAGGCGCAGACCTGTACCGATTGAAGGGTCCGACTTTGTTTTGGAAGTTGATACCGTTATTCCTGCGATCGGGCAGGTTGCTGATTTTTGTTATATAACCCCGGAATGCGGCATTGAACCGACCAATAAAGGGACCTTGCAGACAAACCCTGCCACAATGGAAACAGATATTCCGGGCGTTTTTGCCGGCGGTGACGTTGTTTTGGGAGCTGCTACGGTTATTGAGGCAATTGCCTCCGCCAACCGTGCCGCTGAAGCAATTGACAATTACATCCGAACCGGCAAAAGCAGTGTTGGCTCCCAGGTAATTAACGAGCAACATGTTGAAAAAATGGGAGTTTATAAGGAAGAAATAGTACCGGAAATGGTCGGTGGGCGAACCCGCCTGGAAGAAGAAGTTTGTCCTGTCGAAATCAGGATCAAAGGCTTTGATGAAGCCGAACTGGGCTTTAAAAATCCATCCGAAGTGCTCAACGAAGCGGAACGCTGCATCAAGTGTTTACGCTTGGGCCTGGCCATTTCATAACCGGAGGGAGGGTATAATTAAGATGAAAACAATAAACCTACAAATTGATGGCAAGAAAATATTTGCTGAAGAGGGCACGACTATTCTGGAGGCGGCCCGGCAAAATGGAATCGATATTCCCACTCTTTGCTACCACCCCCGGTTAGCACCGCTCGGCCATTGCCGTGTCTGTATTGTTGATGTTAAAGGATTTGACAAACCGCTAACATCCTGTGACAACCCGGTTGCCGAGGGCATGGTAGTCGAAACCAGCACGCCGGAAATCCAGGAAATGCGTAATCAGATTCTGGTGCTGTCTTTAGCGACTCACCCGTATAAAGACTGCCTGACCTGTGAAAGGACTGGAAGCTGCGAGTTGCAGGAAAAAGCATATAATTTCAAGGTCGATCTTCCAGAACAGCTTGATCGGGAAGTACCTGCTGAAAAAACCGAAGACAATCCATATATTGTCCGGGATGAGGAAAAATGTATCCTTTGCGGACGCTGTGTTCAAGTATGCCGTTCCGGCCCCGGCTGTTTTGTTTACGAAATCGTCGGTAACGGAGTTAATACCCGGGTAGCGCCTTACAAGGACGGCAAGGTAGTGTCCATGGAAGAAGCGGGTTGCATTTTCTGCGGCCAGTGTGTCGATGTTTGTCCTGTAGCCGCTTTGACTGAAAAAGGTCGTGCTGCTGCTGGAAGGGAATGGGAGTTATCCCAGGTTCCCGGTATTTGCACCGAATGCTCACTTGGCTGTTCACTGGAAAGGCAGGCCTCAGGTGCTGAATTGATCAAGGTAACCGTTCCGACAGAGGGAGAGAAAGTAAGCTGGATCTGCCAAAAAGGCAAGTTCGGCGTTCATAAGCCGGAAGAGGCCCCTGTCAAATCGCCGCTGCAGCTGGAAGGAAATGATTACAAAGAAGTTGCTTATGAAGAAGCGGTGAAAAAAACAGCCCAAACACTGCTTGATATTAAGGAAAAATCGGGCTCCGGCGCCGTAGCTGTCCTGGCTTCAGGGAAGCAGAGTAATGAAGAGAGCTATCTGCTTCAGAAACTGGCCCGCTCGGTTCTGGGCACCGCCAATGTGGATCTCGGAGTTGAAAATATGTGGGGCCGGGCTTATCAGGGCATCTATAGAATTACCGGTCCGGGTGTATGCGGTCCGACCCCGGCTACCATAAAAGACAGCGAAGCAGTTATTGTGATCGGATCGGGACTGGAAGAAAGCCATCCGGTAGCGGCATTTGCCGTCCAGCAGGCCGGACGCTTCGGTGATGCAGTTATAGTGCGCATCGGCGGCGAAAAGGACCGTAAGAGCGCCTGGAAAGAAATCAACATTAATCACCAGGCGGGCGCCGAAGCTGAAGTGTTAAAAGGAATAGCCGCTGTTCTGCGGGGCGAAAATGCAAATGACCTGGCGAAAGAAGCGGGTATTGCTAATGAAGACCTGCAAAAGGCCGCCGAACAGGTGGCAAAGATGAGAAGCTCTACTGTTGTCGGTTCTTCGTTTTTCGAAAATGCTGATAGCGCAAAAGTAGATGCCTTGCTGGCCATGGCCGAAGCGGGTGGACAGCTTGAATCCGGCCGGAGCGATCTTCTGCTCCTGTCCCGTTTCAGTAATGCCTCCGGAACGATACTTCTGGGTGGATCACCATATTTCGGGCCGGGCTTTACAGCCCTTAACGGTGATGCCGGTTTAAATTTCGAAGAAGTGGTTTCTGCGGCCGGGGATGGCGAGATCAAGGGAATTCTGGCTTTTGGTGATGTATTTGTAGAATCGAAACCCGGCGGGCTTGATTTCCTGGCAGTATCATGTTTTAACCGTGTTGAAGTGCCGGAAAAAAGTGATGTGGTGCTGCCTGCCCAGACACCCGCACAAAAAACAGGGACTTTCACCAATGCTTCCGGACAGACCTGTTTAAACGAAGCAGTCCTGACCGGCAGTTCAGTTGTGCCGCTGGACTGGAAACTGATCTGCGACCTGGCAGAAGCAATGGGCGAGAAATGGAATTACTCCTCCCTGGAGGATGTTCAAGAGGAAATACAGGGTTTGATTCCCGGTTAAATCTTATCCACCATGTTCCGGCCGGTTTATGATCGGTCGGGTAACATATCTCTAAACCGGGAGGTACTTAACAGGATGCGCCCGGCTGCCGCAGGATTGCTCAGCAATACTGATTTGCAGCCGGGTTTAGCCTTTAAATTAAATGGATAATCAATTGTCGGTATTTACAGTTTCAGAAATTAATCGCTACGTAAAAGGGTTGATTCAAAGCGATCCACGCCTGCATGATCTCAGAGTAACGGGAGAAATCTCCAATTTTAAACATCATCGTTCCGGCCATATGTACTTTACCGTAAAAGACAGCTCATCTTCACTGCGCTGTGTTTTTTTTCGGCGGAACAACCTAAACTGTATTTTTGAACCAACTGACGGCATGGAAGTAATCCTTCATGGCTATCTTTCTGTATATGAACCGGGCGGGCAATATCAGCTTTATGTTCAGGAAATGCAGCCGGCGGGGATGGGATCTCTTTATATTGCTTTTGAAAAGCTGAAGCAGAAATTGCAAGCAGAAGGTCTCTTTAGAGCTGAGCATAAGAAAATAATTCCCCGGTTACCCCGAAAAATAGGCTTAGTCACTTCTCCCAGCGGTGCGGCCCTGCAAGATATAATGACCACAATCAAGAAACGTTTTCCACATGTTCATCTACTGGTAGTTGAAAGCCTTGTCCAGGGTCCCGGGGCTGCTGCTGATCTGGTCAGGGCTTTGGATTTACTGAATCAAAAAGAAGATGTAGATTTAATAATCTTGACCCGGGGCGGGGGATCACTCGAAGATCTGTGGCCCTTCAACGAAGAAATAGTGGCCCGGGCCATAGCCAGATCATCCAAGCCGGTTATATCTGCCGTGGGCCATGAAACTGATTTTACCATTGCTGATTTTACTGCGGACCTGCGGGCCCATACACCGACGGAAGCTGCTGCGGCCGCGGTGCCCGTTTACGATGAACTGATTTCTGGAATTGAACAATTACGCAACCGTGCTGCCATGGCCCTCAAGAACCGGCTCCTCCAGGAAAAGCAGCGTTTGGACCATGTCGTAAGTGAACGATTTTTTCGCCGGCCGGTTGAAAGAATCAAGAATTCGAGCAGCCGCCTGGAAGAAGCGGAAGGTAAACTGCGGCGCGAAATGATCCGGTATTTGCAGTTTAAAGGAGTTAACCTGACAGCTTTGATTGGTAAATTGGAAAGTTACAGCCCGCTAAAAGTTATGAATCGCGGCTATACATTTTGCCGGGATCAAGACGGTAATATTATCCGTTCAGTAAAAGATATCAGTATCGGACAGCTTTTGAAACTTAATTTAAAGGATGGAAGCGCGGATTGCCGGGCAGAAAAGATTGAGGAGGACTGCATCGTTGATGAATAATGGAGAAAACAAAAAAATGGAAGAATTGACCTACGAAGAAGCAGTCAGAAGGCTTGAAGAAATAGTCAGCCGCCTGGAGGATCCCGAAATACCATTGGAGGAGTCCCTGTCTAATTTTCAGGAAGGGATTGCTCTTTCCAGGTACTGCCGGGAAAAACTGGCCGAGATCGAATACAAGGTTGAATATTTACTAAAACAAGAACAGCAGCAGCCTCCCGATTCCAGTCTTAACCGTGAGGTCGAAGACTTTAATAATGGAGATGAGCAATGATCGGAATTGATCAGTATCTCGAGGAAAAAAAGGCGCTGGTAAACAGGGCTTTAATGGAATGTCTGCCTGATTCAGGGCCACAAGAGATCCGCGAAGCTATGATATACAGCCTGGAGGCCGGTGGTAAGCGCCTCAGACCAATTTTAACCCTGGCCGTAGCTGAAACCCTGGGCAAAAAAGATGATCAGGTCCTGGATGTCGCCTGCGCCCTGGAACTGGTCCATACTTACTCTTTGATCCACGATGATTTGCCGGCGATGGACGACAGTGACATGAGACGCGGAAAACCGACCTGTCACCGGGTTTATGGAGACGCCATAGCGGTGCTGGCCGGAGATGCCCTTCTGACCCTGGCCTTTGAAGTTGTGGCCCGGTATGGCTTGAAAAGCGGGCAGTTTAAAAAAGCTATTTTAATCAGTTCCGAGTTAAGCAAAGCCGCAGGGGTGAAGGGTATGATTGGCGGCCAGGTGCTTGATCTTAAAGCTGAAGGCCGTGAACTGAGCCTTTTAGAAATTGAAAACATATCTATTATGAAAACAGGTGCCCTGCTGAAAGCTTCTGTTATGTGCGGAGCAATCGCTGCCGGTGCCGGGAAGAAAGAGCGGGCATCGCTGGAAAGGTATGCTTCAAATATCGGGACAGCTTTCCAGATTATTGACGATATCCTGGATGTTGAAAGTTCCGCTGAAGAACTGGGCAAACCGACCGGTTCGGACCGGAAACGATTCATGCCGACTTTTGCTGCTGTCCTGGGGATCGAAGAGGCCAGGATAAAAGCTGAAAACCTTTGTAATGAAGCAATTATGGCCATCCAAGATTTGGGCCGGCCGGTGGAAATTTTAAACGGGCTGGCGAAAAAGTTGGTATTCAGAACCAAATAAAACAGCAGGCAATTACTGAGCAGGCAGGAAGCAATGAAAATGGCAGAATAAAAATTGTAATCAATTTCTTGATAAACTGGCCTTCCAAACGGCCCTTCCCTGGTGGTTGGCAAGCCGGTAGCGATGCTTTTAGTGCGTCCCCGGAGGAGTCGGCTCGGTAACAACAACGGTTCTTTGCAAACAAACAGTTATGGCCTGTGAACTGCAAAAAAAACAATAAACCAGACCCGTTGTCTGTAAACGGAGGTTATGCTATGATATGGATATCAAGGAAAGCATAAGTGGTGCAGTATTCTAGTTGGCGCCCCTTTCCGAAAACGGGCCTAAAAATCCGTTAAGGGCACATCGATGAAGTTCCTGGTGGTGGCTGCCGAAGCCCAGTCGGGAGCTGCTGCTGGGAGTTAAGAAGG
>SL_8KL_010_SEDDRAFT_10000153_pt1 | contig 55915 bp, 50 predicted proteins | sample SodLakKL_010_SED_4_FD_11160 | JGI IMG/M metagenome (IMG submission 11160)
TATTTTAAAGCATATTATTCCCCTCAGCATAAAAAAGGACTTGACCAAAAAATCTCGAAAATTATAGACAAACCTAATGAAAGAGGCGTACGATCAGATGGGAGGAAAAGCATGAAAAAAGTTCGCCTGGGCAAAACTGAATTAATGGTTACCCGCATCGGTTTCGGGGCCCTGCCGATCCAATCGGTAGACCGGGACAGCGCGGCCAGGGTGGCCCGTTATGCTTATGATCAGGGGATCAACTTTTTCGACACCGCCAGGGGTTATACAACCAGTGAAGGAGACCTGGGGCGGGCCCTGGGCGGACTTGAAAACAAAGTTATGATCGCTACCAAGGCCCGCTATAAAGATATGGAGAAGCTGGAAAAAGATTTCAACACCAGCATGGTTAACTTGCAGCGAAAATATCTTGATCTTTTCCAGTTTCACCTCGTCAATAATGAAAATGAACTGGAGGAAATACTGAAAAAAGGCGGCCCGCTCGAGTTTTTAAAAAAAGAGCAGAGCAGAGGGCGCCTGCGCCACATCGGTATTACTTCACACCGCCCGGCCATGATGTTGAAAGCCCTGGATTCAGACGTTTTTGAAACGGTCCAGGTTCCTTTTAACTATATTGAAACCGAGCCGCTGGAAAAGCTGATTCCCCTGGCCCGGTCCCGGGATATCGGTATTATTGCCATGAAGCCTTTGGCCGGCGGTGTTTTCAGCAGCAACCGCTCGGCGATCAGCTGGATTTTAGAGCACGCAGATGTTGTTCCCATTCCAGGCATGTGCCGTATCGAGGAAGTAGACGACAATCTTCAAGCTTTAAATGCTCCCCCCGGTCCGGACGAATTGGCCCGGCTGGATAAAGACAAGCAGGAGCTGGGATCAGTTTTTTGCCGCCGCTGTGATTACTGCATGCCCTGTCCGAACGATATCGAGGCTTCCTTTATTGTTCGTTCCGGAATGATCTTTAAGCGGGTTGGTTGGAGCAGGATGAATCAGAACCATGTCGATGCCTACACCAAGGGCCTTAGTTGTGATCAGTGTGGTAGCTGTGAATCAAGGTGTCCCTATGAACTGCCCCTGACCGAGATGGTTATTGAAGAAAGTAAAACTATGCTGCATAAAGCCGTTGAACTCGGGCTGATAAGCGAAGAAGAACTGCAGGAAAGATTAAATGCCGCAAATAAAAAAGAACAGTAAATGTCACTGAAAGATGTATTAAATAATTAAGCAAAGGATGCTGCAGGCAAAGATGGAATTATCGGTGCTTCATCTGGCGGGCATGGTGGTTACCATGCTTCTTATATTAAGCCTGGGCGTTTATGCCGGGAAAAGGGTGCATACCGCGGTAGATTTTTCTGTCAGCGGCCGGAAAGCCGGCTCCTTCCTGGTGATGGGAACCATACTGGGCACCCTTGTCGGCGGGGCCTCGACAATCGGCACTGCCCAGTTGGCCTACCTGTACGGGTTTTCCGCCTGGTGGTTTACCCTGGGCGGCGGTATTGGCTGCTTGATCATTGCCCTATTCCTGGTAAAGCCGATGAGAAATACAACTTTCGAAACCATTCCCCGCTTTATTTCTTCCAGTTACGGGGTTACTGCCGGGGTAATGGCCGCTCTTTTTGTTTCCTGCGGTATGTTTATCAATATTATGCCTCAGATTTTTTCATCCATTGCCCTGTTATCATCGATGTTTACCTTACTCAACCTGCAGCTTGCCGCGTTTATAACCGTTATCCTGATTGTTGCCTACGTGATATTCAGCGGCGCCTGGGGTACAGGGCTGATGGGGTTAAGCAATATAATACTTGCCTGCCTCGGCATGCTGGTTGCAGGCTTGGTGGCTTTTACCTTATCCGGCGGTGTGGATGGCCTGGCTGCGTATTATCCTCCTTACCCCTGGTTCAGCCTTTTCGGGCGGGGAGTCAATACCGACCTTGCGGCGGCTTTTTCTTTAATGGTCGGGGTGCTTTCCAGCCAGATCTATTTCCAGGGCGTTTTTTGCAGCCGCGATTTACCCTCTGCAAGAAAAGGGGTGCTTTTAAGCGCTCTGCTTGCTCCGGCAATCGGGGCGGGCGGTATCATGGTTGGATTATTTATGCGTATGAATTACCCCGGGATCGATCCGGTCCGGGCCCTGCCCCTGTTTGTCATTAATTACCTGCCGCCCTGGTTTGCCGGGATTATAATGGCTGTCCTCCTCCTGGTATTAATCAGCACCGGGGCCGGTTTGACCCTGGGAGTGAGTACCATGTTAAACAGGGATATCTATTTAAGGTTGCGGCCGGAAGCCGATGACCGCCGGGTTTTACTTGTTTTCCGCCTGTTAATTGTGGTGATCGTGGCCCTGGCTTTGATCGTTGTCCTGGTCAGCAGAGGCGAAGTCCTGATCCTGAACTGGAGCTACCTTTCTTTTGGCTTGCGCGGGGCGACGATCTGTTTTCCATTGTTTGCGGTTATTTTCCTTAAAAATAAAATATCGCCCCGGGGCGGGACGCTGGCTGTAATCGCCGGGCCTACCGTGGTTATAGTCGGCAGTTTGCTCCAAACTGCCCTCAACCCGCTGTATCCCGGCCTGGCGGTCAGCTTTTTAATCCTTCTCTTCGATTACCTCAAAAACAGGGGTGATCATTTTGAAGAGCAGGAATAAATACTTGCCGGGGCACGGGGTGTTGACACCCTTATTCTCACCTGCCGGAAATTTGCTTTATTTTAGTGAAAACGGAACTGAAGAAAGAACTTATGTGCAAGAAAATATCGATTAAAAGATGGGGAGTGAATCGCAAATGAACGAATGTCGGGAGTTTGCTGATAAGCTGATTAGCCCTGAGGAAGCAGTCAAACGGTTTATTTTTAACGGTTGCCAGCTTGCGCTGGGAGGATTTACAATAACCCGTAATCCCATGGCGGTTGTCTATGAGATAATCCGCCAGCGGATAAAGGATATCCACCTGGTCTGCCACTCCAACGGTCAGGCACTCGATATCCTTATCGGTGCAGGATGTGTGAAAAGGCTAGAGATCGCCTACGGCGGAAACGGCCGTTATGCCCCCACCTGTATCAGATTCGGTAAGGCGGTCGAGCAGGGGGAGATAGAGTTTGAGGATTATTCAAATTACCAGATGGCGCTCCGGTTTTTGGCCGGTGCTCTCAGCCTTCCTTTCATCCCCACTAAAACCGGCCTTGGTTCTGATCTTATGCACTGCGAAGGATTTGCTCCCGCAGTAAGAAAAGAAGAACAAGTGGCCAGCATGAAATATGCCCGGATCGACAACCCCTTTAGCAGGCAAAAGGACGAAGTCGTTCTCCTGCCGGCATTAAACCCTGATGTAACTATCTTACATGCGCAGTATGTCGGCGAGGACGGAACGGTCCAAATAAACGGCCTGACTTTTGCTGACCTGGAACAGGCGAAAGCTGCAGATACGGTGATCGTCAGCTGTGAAGAAATTGTCCCCCGCTCTTTTATCCGTGCTGACCCCGATAAAAATTCGCTTCCATCCTTTTTTGTTGATGCCATCGTTAAAGTACCTTTCGGCGCTCATCCTACCGCATGTTTCAAGTTTTATGATTATGATCCCAAGCATCTCAACCTTTACCGGAAGATGGCAGAGGATGACAGTCTCTTCCGGGAATATCTCGATGAGTGGGTATACGGTGTTTCCTCCCATCAAGCTTACCTTGCTAAGGTTGGAACGGAAATGCTGCTTAATATCAAGGCAAGTCCTGTGCTCGGTTACGCCCCGGGACTTGACCGGAAATAAGGAGGTTCAGCCGATGGTCATGTACAGCGACAATGAAATGATGGCCATTGCAGCCGGACGATTAATTAAGGACGGAGACATTGTTTTTGCCGGAACCGGTGTTTCCATGCTTGCGGCGACCGCTGCAAAGCGCATCCATGCCCCCGGGGCGGTCGTGTTCTTTGAGACCGGCGGCATTGATCCTGCGCTTGATGAAATACCGATGACTGTTGCCGACCTGCGGGTTATGAGCGGCACGTCTTTAAATTCCGGCCTCATAGAAGCATTTTCGACGGTCGGCCACCGTAAGTTGCGGACGATTGCCTTCCTTGGAGCCGCCCAGATAGACAGGTATGGAAACCTGAATACCACTTCTATTGGTGATTACCATAAGCCAAAGAAACGATTTTCGGGAAGCGGCGGCGCCTGCGATGTTGCTTCCCTGGCATCGGGCGTTATAACCTTTATGCAACACGATAAACGAAGGTTTGTCGAAAAACTCGACTATCTGACGAGCGTCGGCTGGTATAAGGGGGGCAATTCCAGGCAGGAGCTGGGTTTAAGGCGTGGCGGGGCCATGGCTGTTGTTACCAACCTGGGTGTTCTCAGATTCCATGATAAAACAAAAGAGATGTACCTTGCCGAGTACTTTCCGGCGGTTACGGTTGAACAGATCCGAAAGAACACTGGTTTTCCGATTGATGCTTCCGGGGCCAAAGAAGCCTTGCTTCCCACAGCGGAAGAACTGAGAGTGCTGCGCGAAGAGGTTGATCCCCAAAGGCTTATCTGCCAGTCCAATAATGAGAAACCGCCAGGCTAAAAACGATTCCAAAAGGAGAGTTGATTTTGATTGCCGATATTCCTTATAAACGGTTGCAGATAGGCGACAGCGCTGAAATGAGCAAGACTATTTCGGAAGCGGACGTATATAACTTTGCCGGGATCTGCGGTGATTTTAACCCCCTGCATGTGAACAGCGAATATGCTGCAAAAACGCCGTTCAAACGAAGAATTGCTCACGGCATGCTTCCTGTCAGCCTTATTTCTGCGGTCCTGGGAACTGCTTTGCCCGGGAAAAACACCATTTACCTCGAACAAAACCTGCAGTTTAATGCCCCGGTTTTTATCGGAGACACGATAACCGCCCGGGTGGAAATAATGGATCTGACCCCTGAAAAAAATATAGCCCGGCTAAAAACCGAAGCCATAAACCAATCGGGCAAAAAAGTAATCGAAGGCCGCGCCGTGATAATGAAAAAAAACTGATCCCTGTGTGTGCCGGGAGGATCTGTAGCGAGAAGGTCGGCAGAGTGGGTGATAAATATAATTGCATCACCCGGTCTGCCGCCCCTTACACATGTTATTTGATGCCTTTATAATTTTCCCGCAGGTGTTTTTCCATGTCTTCGCTGAAGCCGATCGGTTCATGTTCTTTTAAAATGCGTCTTGCTTCTTCGTGAGCGCGGGTAAATGCATCTTTCGACCCTTCAGATTCCCAGATGCTGCGTTGATTGCGGTCGGCCAGGGTGGGGAAGTAAAATTCGCTGCGCACATGCTTCATCGTGTGCGGCTTGTCCAGGTAATGGCCGGCCGGACCGACCTCGGCGATAACGTCGGTGGCAATGGTATCTTTGTTTGTCTCCACGCCTTTCACTGCTCGCAGGGCCATGCCGACCGAATCATTGTCGACAACCATTTTTTCATAGGACAGAGTGGTGCAGAATTCAAGCAGGCCGAAAGCATCGTGGATATAGTTGCAGCCGGATAGGGCTACGGTTAAGGCCGTATTGGCGCTTTCGTAACCGGCCTGGGCGTCGACAACCTTTGAATCGGACATACCACCGGTTCCGTACATCGGTATTTTGTAATAATGGGACATCTGGGCACAACCGGCGTTGATCAGGGCCGATTCGATACAGCCGGCCATGTAGGTCCCGGTGCGCATATCCATTATGCTCGATGTCGAACCGTAGATAGTCGGGTTGCCCTTGTTAACCAGCTGGGATAGGACCAGGCCGCCCAGTGACTCCGCATTGTTGATTGTAATTGTTCCGGCCAGGGTAACCGGTGCGTTTGCTCCGGCCAGCGGTTCTGACGGAGTGGTTACGGGCAGCCCTCGCTTTGCTATTTCGATTAAGAAATCGGTGTAAGTTACTTCCATTAACAGGGGGCTCATCATCAGGGTGATGAAAGAGACAAAGGGTCTTTCCAGCAGTTTTTCCTTGCCCCCGGCGATATCTTCAGCCATCTTGATAACTGAAAGCAGACCGTCCATGGTATAAATACCGCCCATGACATGCTTGGAGGTATTGGCCATGGCATGATAAAAGCGGTTAACGTCCACATTTTCAGTGGCCACGTCATCCGGGTAGCAGTTGATAACAAAAAAGGCAATGTTATCAAGGGCGTCGGTCATCTTTGCATAACCGGCGACATCACTTACATGGGTGGGGCGTTTCTTCCCGTCATCTAAGTCCAGGGTGTTCAGGACTGTCCCGCCGGTTCCCAGGTGGACATTAGCCCCTTCCAGGAGCAGGTCGTTTTTCTCTTCTCTTCCGCAAAGTATAATCCTCGAGGGGTTTGAATCAATGGCATCTTCCAACATTGCCTGTGGAATCTTCACTATCTTATTTTCCTTGTCCACCTTTGCTCCATTTTCAGCAAAAATCTGCCGGGCCCGGTCATTATGGATTTTAATGCCCACGTTCTCCAGCAGATAGACAGTAGCCTCATGGATTTGTTTAACTTCAGCTTCGCTGAAGACTTTGAAGCTTCCACCTTTGTAATGTTTAAACATAGTTATACTCCTTTCTGATACTAGCCTTGTTTAATAGTTTTTCTTTAAAACATGCAATTTAATAACGCCCAGTTGCCGTACATTTCCACATTTCCTCTCATCAAAAAGCTACCGCCCGGAGCAGCATGTGAAATATTCCGGTTGTTTTGCTTTAATGCAGTTTATTTCACACTCCTTTAGACATGATCAAAACTACTTTAAAAGTTAAGGTTATTTCTATTTTATATTAACACGGGATAATTAGCAAAAAGCCCGGCTTTAAAAAGTCCGGGCTGTCTCGGGCACAGGGTTCGGTCAATAGTTGGAAAACATTGGCCGGGAAAGCAGTGAACAGATTATAACCCGGTCCTTTTTGGCAGAATGTTTTGTGCCCTCCGGCAACTCAGGGTGCCAGAATATCAATCATGCCAGGCAGGATTTTATACTCCAGGTTGTCTATTTCCGAGGGAAACAGATCACCGTCCGAGTGAGCAGGTGAAGGCGATTTCAAGTGAATTCTGATCCGGGTGGAATGAATTTCATGGACTCCATCAGCGCTGACAAACTTGTCCCCGCGAGTCATGGCCTTGGGCAGCAAAGCCAGCAGGGCCGGGGTGGATTTTTTCTCGACAAAAACAGCAGTTAACCTGCCGTCTGCCGGGTCGGCATGAGGGGCCATGTAAAATAATCCACCGGTCCTGGGAGCATTGCCCACAGAGATCAGGGTCAGGGGGCCTTCGTAACTGCCGTAATCCCACTCAATTCGGGCTTCCCAGCTGGGATTTTGAAAAATGCCTTTGATCGCGGCTGCCAGGTAGCGGGGTATTCCTTTAAGAAAAATCATCTTATGCTGGATGACACTGATGTATGGCTCCAAACCGAGGGCAGAATTGTTGATAAAAAATTGTTCTCCGGCCAGGCACACATCAAGGGTGCGGGTTTTGCCGCCGGCTACGACCTGTGCGGCTTCTGTCAAATCAAGAGGCATATTCAGGTTGCAGACAAAATCATTGGCGGTTCCAAGGGGCATTATACCTATTACACCCAGGTGCCCGCCTTTTTTTACCCGGGCCATTCCGTTTACTATATCACCAATCGTTCCGTCTCCCCCGGCGGCAATGATCGGTGAAAAGCCGGCCTGGACTGCTTTTTCAGCCAGTTCGACCCCATGTAAGCGGTGCTCTGACACAGCCAGTGAAAAGTCAACACCGGCCGCTATAAGGGCAGATTCTGCCTGCGGCCAGCGCTTTTTTGCCTTCCAGCGATTGGAATAAGGATTTAAAATAACTTTAGCGGGCATTTTGTTCCTCCAGTTTTGTTTTATGGATCATGTAAATGTTAAATGTTTTATCTCATATGTTAAGAAAAAAGGGGCTGTGTTTTTATTAATATAACCGATTTATGCAATAATTGTCAAAATAATTTTGATTATGTGCTTTATATTTTGATAAAACAGACCATTTTACCTGTCCAGGCAGGGAAATATATCTGTTTTGTAGAATTTTTAATTGGTTAGGAGCCCGTTTGAAAGGGCGGTATTAATGTACTTACTGGTTAAAGCTGGATAACACTTGTAGTTTTGGCAAAAGGGGCCTTATGTTTCCTTCAGCCTTTATTTAAGTTACTCCAGGTAAGCAGGAAGGGTGGAAAAGATAAATGAAAATATTTCACGGGGACATTATAACCTGTGATTGGAGCGGTTCTGTTTTTAACTACCTGGTTGAAGATGAAGGAGAGATCGTCTTTGTTGGAGACCACCTGCCCGAGGTCTACAGGGTAAACTCCGAATATTTAGAGCTAGGTTCAAAAGCTTTGCTTCCCGCCTTTGGCGATGGCCATATCCATTTTTCCAACTTTTCTGTGTTCAATGCGACTTTTGATGTCCGTTCAGCATCCTCAATCGCTGAAATCGGTTCGATTATTAGACAATATGCTTCCAGAGATCGGCAAGCAAAACTCATTTTCGGTTTTGGGCATTCCGAACATACTATCGCAGAAAAAAGGCTGATTACCCGTACTGAACTGGATCAGTTCATTAAAGACCGCCCCGTCGTTGTGGTTTGCTATGACGGACATTCAGCTGTCGCTAATTCAAAGGCTATCGGCCTGCTTCCGCTGAAAATTCGCGACTTACGCGGTTTTGATTTAGAAACCGGACAGATTCACAACGAGGCTTTCCTGGAAGCGGCCAATTATATCTGCGGTAAAATACCGGTTCCCAAAATGCTTTCTTATATGTTAAAGGGGTTGGATACTCTTGCCGCCTATGGTGTCGGCCTGATCCATACCACAGAAGGGGTCGGCTATCCCAGGGATCTCGATGTCGGCCTGGTCCGCTTCCTGGCCCGGAGCACACAGATCCAAATCCGCCCCTATTTCCAGACGATGGATATTAATAAAGTTCTTAAGCGCAAGCTGCCCCGCATCGGCGGCTGTTTTGACTGCGCCCTGGACGGATCTTTTGGGACAAAAGATGCCGCCATGATTGAACCGTATGCAGAAAACGAAAAAAACCGGGGTATCCTCTTTTACCGTGATGAAGAGGTTAACGAATTTGTAAAAAACGCCAACCGGGCCGACCTGCAGGTTCAGCTACACTGCGCAGGAGATGCTGCTGTAATCCAGGCTGTACAGGCTATTGAAGCTGCTCTCGCTGATTACCCGCGGGAAGATCACCGCCACACCCTGATCCATGCTCCCCTGGTTCCGGAGCAGACCCTGGAAAAAATCGCTAAACTGGGTATCGGCATCACCCTGCAGCCGGAATTTCTTGTTTCTTCGCTGGAGCCGGTAGAATACCTCGAAAGGTTGCTTGGTGAAAGGGTCAGCCACATCTGGCCGCTGCGAAAAATGCTGGCCATGGGCATTAACATCAGCGGGGGCTCAGATTCGCCGGTGGCGCCGCCTGATCCCGTCCTGGGTATATACGGGGCCTGCAACCACTACATCCCGCAGTATTCAGCAAGTATCGCCGAGGCCCTGTGCATGTATACCTACAACATTGCCCACACCTCATTTGATGAAAATGAACGGGGTAGTCTTGAAACGGGCAAGAATGCTGATATGATAATCCTCAACAAAAACCCCTTGCAGATGGAACCCCGGGATTTGCCTGAACTCAAAGTGGAAAAACTTTTCCTGTGCGGTGAAGAGTATTCCGGCGGCAGCACAATTTTCCAGGCCCTGGTCGACGGTCTTAAAAGCTTTGTGTCAAATCCACTGTCCCCCTGACATATTATTTCCGGTTAGAATAGTTCAGAGTAATGACATTTTACCGCCATTAGTATATCATATTGACTATGGATTATATTTACCTTCCATGCGGCGATCAACTAAGCCGTGACGACCGGGCGATTGTGATTAAACTGACCGGCCCCCGCAGGGTTTTAAGCACTTCCGGCCTCAATGGCGGGTGCCGGGAAAACCTGCATCACCTCTTTAATTACTCCGAGGTTTACGGTTCTGCAGATGAGCGATGCGCGATGCGCGCTCCCACCTATGGTCAGCACTTACGCTTGCTTGCTGAAGAACTGGACCTTAACCCCCTGACAGCTACCGGCCTGAGCACTGCAGCCAGGATGAAGTATGCCAAAGTCAACAGTAAAAGCTATGAAGACTTTAGTGTAACGGCGATTGCCACTGCCGGAATAGATGTTAACGGCAGCAGGGCTGGAGATCCCTCTATCTGGCATGAAAAAGACGGAATTCCCGTTCCGGAAAAGCCGGGGACGATCAACATTATGCTTTTTATCGACGCCTTTCTTTCAGCCGGGACTCTTACCCGTGCCCTTGTTACCTGTACCGAAGCCAAAACTGCAGCTCTGCAGGAAGTGCTGGCCCCAAGTTGTTATTCGCAAGGACTGGCCACCGGCTCGGGTACAGACGGGACAATTATTGTCAGCAATTTAGAGTCAACCACCAGGCTCACCAATGCCGGCCAGCACAGTAAACTCGGGGAATACATCGGAGGGGTGGTTAAGTCTGTGGTTAAAGAAGCGCTTGTCGCTGAAAACGGTTTCAAAAATTATGCCTGCGGCAGCGTGCTCAGAAGGGTCGGCCGCTTTGGTATCAATGGAAAATCTTTGTGGGAGCTCCATCAGTCAATTAACGGTTCGGGTAAAATGAACCAAGCAATCTTTATGCAGAAGCTTAAAAAGCTGGACGAAGATGACTGGATTATCTCCCGTGTATCGCTATATGCACATCTTCTCGATTTACTCTACTGGCGTCTTGTCGGCCCGGCGCAGGCGGAAGAAATGGCTGCAGAGCTGCTGGAGGGTAAAGGCGGGATAGAATTATCCCCACCCCGGGCGGCAGTAAAAGATGAGACAAACGAAGAGGCTGCCAGTACATTAATTAACAACCTGGTTTATTTCTTAACCTTAAAGATTGCCGGTATTAAAAACGATCGCAGGTCATAAGCTTTACAATAGTACAGGAAGAATAAAATACGTGACGGCTCATTTGCCTGTATACCCGGTATGGTTTTACACTGCAGCGATAATCGTTCGATTTATATCAGGTTTTTTAGTATTTAATCCAGTCAATCCGGGTAACAGCGTCATGCTCCGGCCTTATGCCATCGAGCCAGCGGGGAAACCATGAGTTGATCATCAATTTCATCGGCTTGTCGGTTAGACCATCTTTAAAAGTTTTTAATAACACTCCCTCTAGATAAAAACTTACTTTCCCGGGGTAAAAATCAAAACGGTACTCATAAAAATCCTTCGTTGGGTCAAAGCCAGGATATGTTTCATACTCATTGGTGACGTTTCCACCAGCGTAGGTCACAAACATAACTTTCCCCCTGGTATCATTGAAAATTTCTATATCAACTTCGTGGTAATAGTCAGGAGCGCGGTAAAGAAAAAAACCGGTTATAGACGACGGGGCATCGGGCAGTTTCATGTTAACCCGGTAAGAGCCATAAAGGTGATCATATGCTTTGCTTTCAAGTTGCCCACCGTCAAGAGTATCGGCCGGCATGGTTATTTTAAGCAGGTCGTCTGCAATAGCAACATTGTCCGCTTCGAGCTGCCCCAAACCCAGGGGATGTTCACTTTTTTCCCATAGGTCCCGGTTAAATGAAGAAAAATCTTCATGATACTTTAGCAGGTGAAAAGCTTCCTTTCTTTGAACTGTGGCCAGTCTCCGAGCGTTTTTTTCACCGGGCATTTCTGACCATACAGCCATAGTAAGCAGGTAAGGGCCGCTGACCAATTGACTTTCTCCGCCCGGAACCGGCCAGAAAAAATCCACCGCGGTCTTTTCTTTATCTTTGAGGTGAGTTTCTTGTGCAGGCAGATCATGCCAGTTGCCCAGTGGATCCTGGATGCTGCAGCCAATCCAAAAATTATCTTCTTTACCCGAGGTATTCATTATCGTAAGCCCGGAATTTATTTCATCGCCGGGAAAAAATTCGCCGCTGGATATAGCGTAACTTTCTACAGACACTTTTTGTTCGGCTGCAGTTACTTCTTCTTCTAAAATGCCCGCTTTTTCTTCACGATCTTCTGCTGTGTTTATTCCCAGGTAATAAAACAATGACAGCGCCAAGGCTAAAAAACCCACCAGCACCAGGACTGCTGTCTTAGTATTGTTTTTTTGCTTTATCCCGTTGAATACTTGTGATCTGTTTTTTTGCATATAAAGTAACCCTGCCAATAATGTGGTTTAAATTTATCTAAACTTGAAAAATATCTATTATTAATTTCCTACCGGTTATCACTGTATCCCATTCGTCTGCTTAACTTTAAAGTTTATAGTGATTTTCAACTATAATCAATAATTATTGGACCTGCGATAAGAACCTTTATAAAAATTCAACTGCACTTAGCTCGCCGGATGTTTTTCTGTGGTGGCTTCTGTGAAGCTGCGCCGGTCCAGGGTTCCCCAGGCACGTTTTTTGAAGAAAAAGTCAAGTAAGCCTCGAAAACGCCACCAGGCATGGAGTTGGCGGTAGAAGAAGTTTTCCATGATTGCATAAAAAAACAAGATCAGCACGTCCTGCAGGCGGGGATACCGGCGGTAGTAGATCTCTTCCATCAGCAGGGCCGAGGTGGAAAGCAGGATTCCGAGCAGGATGGCCACCGCAAAGAATAAGATCACGAAGGGCGGGTTGAGGATACCGGTCAGGATAGAGAAGATAAAGACCAGGTAGCCGGTAATCTCGATTACCGGACCCAGCAGCTCATAAAATAGGAAGAAGGGATAACTGATCATGCCCGTCGAGCCGTACTGCGGGTTGAGGAAAATCTCGAAGTTGCCGAAAAGGCTTTCAGCCAGGCCCCTTTGCCAGCGGCGGCGCTGGGTCTGCAGCCCGCGGTAGCTTTCGGGGACCTGGGTCCAGCAGACCGGATCGGGGAGGAAAACCACCCGGTATTCGCGGTTAATCTTTTTCATGACCCGCTGGACGCGTAGGACCATCTCCATGTCTTCACCGACCGTATCGACGCGGTAGCCGCCCACTTCCACCATTACCCGGCGGCGGAAGATGCTGAAGGCGCCGGAAAGAATCATCAGCCCGCCCAGGGAAGACCAGCCGGCCCGGCCGAACAGGAAGGCCCGCAGGTATTCGACGATCTGAAAGCGGACCCAGAACTTTGGCGAGAGGTTGATTTCTGTGACCTTGCCGTCTTCGATGCGGCAGCCGTTGGCGGCCCGGATCGTGCCCCCGGCGGCCACGGTGCGCCAGTCTCTGGCAAAAAGGTCGACCACCTTGAGCAGGGAGTCGGCATCGATCAGCGAGTCGGAATCGATGTTGCAGATGAGCGGGAACTGGGAAACGTTGATCCCGGCATTCAGGGCATCCGATTTGCCGCCGTTGACCTTGTCGACCACGACCAGGTTGGGGTAGTCGGTGGAGCTGTAGGTGCCGCGGATGTGCCGGCAGGGGATTTCCAGCCCGTAATTGCGGGCGGATACTTCCAGGTTAAATCGTTCGCGCAGTACTTCCATGGTTCCGTCGAAAGAACCGTCGTTGACGATAATGACCTCGAATTCCGGGTAGCGCAGGGAGAGGGCCGAATAGACGGTGTCTGCTATGGTTGATTTCTCGTTGTAGGCGGGAATGATGATCGAAAGCGGTTTGTAGAATTCCGAGCGGAACGTCTGGAAGCGGTCGGCCGCCCGTTCGGCGCTGCGCACGAAGCGCAGGTCCCGGTAGGAGATTAAAACCAGGAGCAGGTAGAACCCGTTGATGCCCAGGAAATAAAAGAGGACAAAAATATTATAGAAGATGACAACGGTTACCCAGGTACTCATGATGGCTGTGATACCTCGCTCCGGCTTAAGACGTAACTGCTGATGGCGGCCGCTGTTTGATCGGTTCCTGCGGCCTGATCTTCCAGGATGGTCAGGCCAGGTCCTCCGGCGCTGCGCAGGGCTTCGGCGGCATGGAAGCGGACCCACCAGTTACGGTCGGTGAGAAGTTCTTCCAGGAGGGGTAGGGCCTGCCTGTCCCCGGTCAGTTTCCAAGCTTTAGCGCTGAAACTGCGTGCCACCCAGTAACGATGCCGCAGGTAGGGCTTGATATCGAAGCCCGGGGGCACTTCCCCGAAGCGCAGGAAAGCCTTCAGGATATGGACCGTAATTTCGTCATCGGCCCGCTCGAGCAGGCGGCCCAGAGGAGAAAGGGAACCGGGACAGCGAAAATAGCCGAGCAGATCGATCATGATCGAGGTTACTACGGAAGGATCCACCTCGCCCCGGCGGGGTTTTTTCTTGGGCACCCGGCCCCCGGGCGCCCGGCGTGGATCGGGGAGGCGCTTTGCTCCGGCTACGATCCCTTCTTTGAAGAGGGGGCAGGCTTCTTTTCCGTAGCTGCTTAAAATTTCTGTAATTCCTTCGTAAGTAAAATAAGTATGGCTGAGCAGGGCCCGGGCTGCTGGAAAAAAAGACTTGGTATCCCCCGATTTGGCCAGGCCCTGGGCGGCAGCCTGAACAATAAGGGGGTTTTTGCTCCGGAGCATTTCGAGCATCCCGGGCACCGAATCGCGGCACTGCAGGCTGCCGAGGACCCTGGCCGCCAGGGCCCGGGCGGGGGTGCGGCCGCGGTGCAGTTTTCTGCGGTAATATCCAATCATGCCCAGTTCCCGGCACAGGGCCTTTGTTTTTTCAAAGTCGACCCCAGTCAATACTTCCAGGTAGGGGGCAAAAAAAATCCACAGCCAGTAATAGCGCTTTTCGCCGGCCATGCGCCGGCAGGCTTCTTCCAGGCCGAGACCGCCGTGCAGGTAATCCAGGAAAATATCTTCCCATTCCCGGGCTTTCTGCCGGTAGATGCGCCGGTTCCTGGCTGAGCGGAGGCGGATCAGGACGATCGCCCCGACCATGATCAGGATCAGGGTAACCAGGATGAATATGACAATCAGCAGGTTGGAGAGGTACGGATCCATGTTTAAGTTTCCCCCAGCGCCTGTTTCAGGTGTGCGATCAGCTCATCCGGCTGAAACGGCTTGGTCATGTAATCGTTTGCCCCCAGTTCCAGGGCCTGGTGGAGATCGTCTTCCCGGCTTTTGACCGAAAGTATGATTACAGGCAGGTGCAGGCCGGCCGCCCGGATTTTTTTCAAGACCTGGATGCCGTCCAAAAAAGGCATCATGATGTCGAGTATCACGGCGTCAACGTCTTCTTCCAGGGCCGCTTGCAGGGCCGCCTTGCCATCGAAAACGGAAAAGGGCAGGTAGCCTTCCCTGCTGAGCTTGAAGGATATGAGGCGGTTCAGGCCGGGATCGTCTTCTGCCACCAGGATTTTCTTCGGTTCCGCCATCACGACTGTCCCTCCTCCGGGTGCTTGATGAACCCGGGCAGGTAGACCCTGAAGGTGCTGCCAGCGCCGGGGGCACTTTGTATGGTGATCCGCCCGTCGTGGTTGGAAATGACTCTTTTGACAATATAGAGTCCCACGCCCGTTCCGGCGGTGCCTTCGCCCTGGTGGTGGTCAAGGCGGTAAAACATCTCGAAGATTTTTTCCTGTTCTTCTTCCGGGATGCCAGGCCCGGTATCGGCAACTTCAACTACAACCTGATCAGAATGCCGGTCAAAGCTGGCTTTAAGGTTCACTTCCCCGGCTTCGGTATACTTGACGGCGTTGCCGACCAGGTTGCTGAAGGCCTGCATCAGGCGGTCTTTGTCGCCGAAGAGGGCCAGGTTTGGGGCCAGGTCGGTTTCAAGCCGGAGGGCTTTTTTTGCGGCGGCGGCCTTGATGCCGCGGGCCAGGTTGGAAAGGAGCCCGGACAGGTCAAGGATTTCCTGCCGGTAGGAATACTCGGTCCCTTCAAAACGGCCCATTTCGAGAAGTTCGTCAATAAAAGAGGACAGTTTTTGCTCCTCCCGGTAGGCCGTGGTCAGGAATTCGCGCTGGGTGTCGTTCAGAGGGCCGGCGTCTTCTGCCAGGAGCAGATCCAGGTAGCCCTGCATGTTGGAGAGCGGGGTTTTTAGCTCGTGGCTGAGCGAGCTGAAAAAGCGGGCCTTTTTTTCTTCCAGTTCGGCCCTGGCGCTGACATCGCGGAATATCTCGATGCCCCCGATAATATCGCCGGAAGGACTGCGCAGGGGGGTGATGCTTACTTCCATCACCAGTCGCCGGCCGTCTTTCTGGAGGGCCTTCACGGTCAGGGGCGACTGCAGGGGTTCTCCCGTTTGCATAGCCCGGTGCAGGGGGCAGAGCTCTTTGCCGCAGAGCTCGTTGCCCGCCATGTCGGTATGCTTGAGGATGTCGTCGGCGCAGCGTTTGCCGAGCACTTCGTCCTGGCTGTAGCCGGTGATTTTTTCGGCGGCCTGGTTCCAGAAAACGATATTGCGCTCGGTGTCGGTTATGTAGATCCCGTCGCTGACCTGGTCTAATACCTGGGCCAGGAGGGAAACTTCGGCCGGGATTTCCTGCCGGTTTTCGCGCGGAAAAGGCTGTTTTCCGGGATTACGGTTATTTTTTGTCATGTTCAGGCCTCCTTTCTGCAGTTTCCAGGATATTGGCCAGCACCGGCTCAAACCACTGGAAGTAGAAGCGGTATTCTTCCGGCAGTCCGGGAATGTAGGTCAAAAAACGCTGGATGGTTGCACTCCCGGTCAGCCCCGGCGGCAGCAGGGCCGGCAGCTGGTCGGCGAAGTCGCCGGCAAAATAGATCCTTTTTGCCTCACCGGGCGGGGCGTGCTTGATTACAGCCGGAAAACGCTCGGGCAGGTTTCTGGCCCGCAGGGCTTCCCGGGCCTCTTCAAGAAGGGGCGGTTTGTAGTAGGCGAGGACTTCAGTATGTTCGCTCTCGCCGGCTTCCAGTAGCTCCACCCAGTACAGGTAGGGTACCTCCGGCGCTGCACCGGCGAGCAATTCGTGATCTGTGCTTTCTACCACCGGCCAGGGGGCGTCAAACTGGTCCTGTTCGATAACGACCATGTCGGTGTACCAGCCCAGGGCGGTAACATCTTCGCGCACGAAGACCATCCCGGTGCCTTCCCGGTCCCATTCCCGGCCATAGATGCGGGTGTAGAGCTCTTTCATCCAGAAAGCCGTCTCATCGAGGTCGGCATAGTAGCGGGCCAGCCAGCCGTCGTAGCTGACCGCAAAAAGATCTTGTAACAGTTCTGTCGCTTCCCGGTCAAGGTAGGTGGGATAGCCAAAAATGTTGTGCTCGCCGATTAGGATCTGGTTTTCATCAGCGGCAAAATCCTTTATTGCTTCGGCTTCCGCTTGATCAAAACCGCCGTAGATCAATTCGATATCCTGGTGCTCGTAGGGCAGTTTTTCTTCGTATACTGCCAGGCCTTCTTCGTAGTCGTAAATGCCGTAGGTATCGGCCAGGTAGAGCAGATCGAGACCGGTTAAATTATCCCCGGACAGGGTTTCCCTGGCCCCGGTTTCGGGGTGGTAGCCCAGGTAATCTTTGTCCTTTTGGTAGAAGTGGCCTTCGGAACCGGTATAGCGGTGGTGGCCGGCAATCCAGAAGATAGCCCGGTGTTCGCGGTAGTCCGGTTCAGGCACGGTTTTGTCGACCACAAGCATGTTGATTTCCCTGGTCGGCAGGAGGTGCCAGGTCAAGATGTAGCCGCCGATTAAAAGAGCTATGAGAACTAAAACATGCCAGCGCTGCATTTTACCCGCCTTTCTGCAATTTATCTAATAAGCCCCGGGCTTTTTTTACCCGGTTAAATGTTACCTGTGCCTTCTCTGCCGGGCCCGGCATAGTCTTTTTGGCTCATAAGCCGGGTCTGGTTTGAAAACGTCCGGGAAAGTGAAAATTTCTGGTTGCAAGCGTCTATTTTGGGGCCCAGATCTATCCTGTTGTTCAGTCCAGCTCGCCGAAGTAGCCGGCGATGATATCGTAACTGTCTTTGAGGCGGAACCGGTACTGCGGCTCCTCCCAGCCAGGCCAGCGGTAGGGGGAAGGGGTAATATATTCTTTGCCGCGGCGGGGCTCGAAATCGATCACTTCCGGCCTGTTTTCCGGGCCCGGCGCCGCCTCGTTTTCCCGGCTGTAAGTGGCCGCGTAGAAGCTGAAGCCCTCTGTTTGGGCCGTGGAAAGCTCGTCCCGGGCCGGGTGTTCGGTGTAATCGCCGTGGTCTCTTAGCAGCCGGCGCTCTGAAGGGTCGGAGACGTTAAGGAGCATCCAGGGCAGGCGGACTACAATCCGCCCGGTTTCTTCTTCCACGTACCAGTGGGCCAGGGAATTGTAACCGGGCTCACCGGGGTCGAAAGGCCCGTATTCCAGTTTACTTTCATCTGAGTACTGCGCTTCAAACACCCTGCTGTCGGGGGTAATTCTTTCCCGGTTGACCAGGGTTTCAATCCGGGTAAACTCTTCTTCCGGGTACAGTTGGGGGTAGAAGTTGAATTCGCCCCGGTTATAGGAGGGGACGGTTAAAAGGTCCGCTTTTTCCGGTGAGGCGATATGGAGCATGAATTCAACTCCGCCGGGCAGCTCCGGCAGTCCTTCAAGGGACAGGGAAAGAGCGCCTGTGTCAGCGGTGCCGGTGTCGATGCCGACGGCAAGGCCGAGTTCTTCCCAGGGCGGGCTGTCGCTCACCTGGTCTGTCCCGCTGTCCAGCTCCAAAGCCAGGTAGAGGAAGGCTTCATCTGCTCCCGTTTCCAGGGATTTGATCTTGCCGAAGGAAGCGGAATGCCCTTGCGGGGCCCTGAAGGCTTCTTCAGTTTCGCTTTCATGCCAGGTGGCATAAAGCTGTTCAGGGCTGCGTTCTTCCGGTTCCACGGCCAGGAGGCCGTAATTTTGCTCGGGGCACATGGCGTTCTGCCACAGCACCTGGCGTTCCCAGGGGACCATGAACGATTCGGTGTTCCAGGTCTTCTTGGCCCATTCATCGCTCCATTCAAAGATGATGCCTCCGGCGTAGCCCTCGTCCACGATCGAGCGCATCATCCGCACCGTCATTTCACCCTGGTCTGTTTCATCGAGTCCGCCGTGGTGCAGCCCGTCGGGGCTGAGGTGGGCAGTGTTTAAGGAAGTGGAGATGCCGAATTCGGCTACCAGGGCCGGGTATGAAGGATGGACGTCCATAAACTTTTTCAGATAGCCTTTATACCTGAAAACCCCTTCCTCGTCTGCGTATTCGGCAAAAGCCGGCTCGTTGTTCATGAAATCAGGGTAATTGGGGTAGATATGGTAAGCGCCGAAGAAGCCTGCTTCGCTTTTTGGGCCGGACTCAAAGATATTTGGATCGACGGTTTCGCGGACGTTGTAGCCCGGGGTGCCGTCTTCTTCGTACTCGGTTTTGTGGTCGAGCGGATCTAAGGTGGGCCAGCTGACAAAGCCGACCGGGTACTGCCAGCCGTATTCAGCCTGGCTGTAAGCGAGGGCATGGTCGCACATCTCGGCAATCCAGGTTTCGGTCGGGGAAGCCCGGCCTGGTTCGGCCCGGACGTAATCCCCGTCATGGCCGTCCTTTTCGGGGTTTTTTTCGTCGGTGGCTTCGACTTCGTCCGGCTCCAGTTCTCGCCCGATCAGGACGCCGAGCAGATAGGGTGAAACGTCGGCCGAGTAGTTGCCGTAAGCCCGGTAGGGCCGGGCCGGGATGTCGGCGCTGCCGTGCAGGGCGTCGATAACTATTTCAATTTCGTCCATGTAGGCTTCCCGGTACTCGTCGTCATGCAGGTTCAAGTCCGGCACCTCGTCGTGGGGCCAGATCTCCTGGACCAGGTAGAGTGGTTCGTGCTCCGGATCGGCGTTGTATTCAGCAAAAACAGAGTAAAAAGCCGGGTCGAGCAGGGTATAAATACGTACGGTGTTTGCATTCATTTCGGCAATTTGTTCCAGCCAGGCGCGGTATAATTCCCGGTCTGCCGGAAACTCGGTGTACCAGCGGCCGGGTAGGGAGGTGCCGATATTGACCCCCTTGATCAATAAATCAGACCAGTTTTCACCGTCGCAAACTTCAATATACCGCTCCCCGGTCCGAGCAGCAATAAAAGTGTCGTTAACAACCCCGTGAGTCTTTTCAGGCCGTGCTTCTTCCCTCTCACAACCAAAAAGGATTGCAGGTATAAAAAAAACAATCACCAGGACAGTAAAACTTCTCCAGCGGAACAATTTTGGCACCTGCTTATAACAAAATATCATGTGCATAAATTATAGCATACCAGCATAACATATAACATAACAATATGGTTTTTATAAAATGGCGCTGAAGTTCTTTCATGAAAAATTAGATACTTTAAAATTGTCGGATCAACAACCGGCAGGTGGGAACAACTCTGTAGCTCACAACAATAAAAATTGCAGATATATGCTCACCTATCCGGCAGTTTTTTTGCTAACCCGTATTGGTAGAGGTTTTGTGGGCAGGGTGACACAATGTAATGTTACTCCAGGGTTTTGCAGGAAAAGAAGTTTAAATTGGGAGGGCACCTGGTGGACACAGAATAAAAATTTTGGTAAGATTAAAATTAGAAAAGTGAATAAATACAGCTAGATTATTCGTTTAGGCAATAACTATCATGGTTGTGTTTAATTTGGAATAATTACATTTTAATGTTATAGTTTCGATCATTTATCAAGCCGGCAGTTTTTATCTACTAGAACCGATCAGGAAATCTTACCTGTGATTTTTCTATTGAGTTTTAATTGAACATACAGAAGTGAGGTGTCAGTGATGGATAGTTGTGAGTTTGGCAATTTGTTAACAGCACTTCGAAAGCAAAACCTTAATGAAAACGGGGAAAGCTGGAAGAGGGAAGATCTATGTGAATATATTCACTTAAACCCCCACCAGCTGGGTCGGTTAGAGCGGGGTGATCGAAAGTACCTGGATACAGAAACTCTTCAACTGCTGGCTGAAGCGTTTAACCTGACTACCCTTGAACGCAAGGAATTTTTTTTTGCCGCAGTCGGTGTCGCAGATGATAAGTTGATCAACCCACTGGATGCGGAGTATGAAGATACCCTCAACGACTTAATCTCCACAATAAAAAAAATGCATGTTCCGGCCTTTGTCCTTGATGATTATGCCGATATAGTAGCGGCAAACCAACTGATGCTAAAGTTATACCAGGTAGATTCGGACTATATTTCGAAAGCCGGTGAAACTTTCGCCGGCTTTAATCTGTTGAAGTTCATTTATTCACCAGGTTCAGGCTATGCAGAGGTGGTTGGCAGTTCATGGTCCAATATGGCTAAAAAAAATTTGCATTTTTTCCGACGGGTTACATTGCGGAAAAGGCAAAAAGCCTATTTTAAGAAGCTGCTTAAAGAGTTATGTAAGGACAAACTTTTTGACATACACTGGCATGAACTGAGCAGGGGACCTTCATTTTCCGATTCGGTATACGATACATTTCAATGGAACCATCCCGGTCATGGTCCGGTTAATTTCATATTTACTGAGTCACTGGTGCCAACGAAGTATGGCAATCTTTATCTTTTCACCTATGTTCCGGGTGACATAAAAACTTCCACCATTTTTTTAAACATTGCAGAAAAAGTGGGCGAAAAAGTACAGCTCCTTGCCCCCTGGCCTGATAAGCCTTTGAATTAGGACTCCTTATTTGCGGCTGATGGCTAAAACCCCTGCGGAACAGTTGGCATCTGAAAGTATTTATGCATTAAAACCCGGAAACAGTTCCTTATAATCGGCATGTGCCAAATGGATTATTTCATGAGTTCCTTTTTTTGCAGCTTGTTCGGGGTGCATTTCTGATTTTTTGAGTCCGGCATTTGCTTGTAGATTAGAAGATGGTCATTATAAAGGTGCAGGGAGGTTGCTGATGGAAAAAGGCTACATGCAGGTTTATACCGGAAACGGTAAAGGTAAAACTACCGCCGCCCTGGGGCTCGGGTTGAGGGCTGTCGGCAGCGGACTTAAGGTGATCATGTTTCAGTTTTTAAAAGGTCTTCACAGCAGTGAACTTGATAGCGCAGCTTTGCTGGGAAAAAGGTTTCAAATCATCCGCCTGGCTGAAAGCGGCAAATTTTTTGGCATACTAAATGATTCTGAAAAAATAAAGCTCAAAGGGCGTCTACAGGGTGAACTGCCCCAAATCCGGGAGGTCCTTTGCAAACAATCCTGTGATGTGCTGATCCTCGATGAGATTATGGCCGTTATTCACGGCAAACTGCTGACGGTTGAAGAGGTGTGCTCCCTGATCGATTCCCGCCCGCCGGTTATGGAAATGGTCCTAACCGGCCGCAATGCCCCGCAGGAAATTATAGCCAGGGCCGACCTGGTTACCGAAATGTGTTCTGTCAAGCATTACATGGATCAGGGGGTTATGGCCCGGCCGGGTATAGAGAAATAAAAATACCTGGCTGTAAGTAACGGGTAAAAGGCTGTTTATCGTTTACCGGGTTTCACTAATAGCTGATCACAGCCATGAAATCAGAAAGGACAAGGAAGCGGAGTGCAGCGCCTCCACGATTTTCCTTCCATTTTTGAAAGATAAGCTTACGGCAGTTATTGATCTGCCGGTTATTTATGCTGATCTTACATCCAAAGAGTAAAAAAAACCGCTACGTATCTAACGGGTATGACACCCAGATATTAAATCACTACCAGTAGACGCTGCTATATTCAAGCACTTTGTATTCTCTGCATCGTAGCATAATATGTTATATTATGGCTGGATTAAGTGGCCCGGGTGCCTGGCTGCCGGGGCCGGTAAGGGCGAAAAAGAAAAACTCAGGCTTAAATACCTTTACCCGTGCCACTGAACGAATTCCTGCGGTGCTTTTTTCAGACTGCGGTACGTGTTTAATACGGCATCAGGAGCGGGATAACCCATGGGGATGCTGACAAGCAGTTTTTTATCTTCTGCAACATCAAGGAATTCCTTAATTTCTTTTGCGTATTCGGTTACCGAAGCCTGGATACAGCTGCCCACGCCCAGGGAATAGGCGGTTAAAATCAGGTTTTGGGCAAAGAGCCCCATGTCAAAGATTGACCATTCACCCAGCGAACTGTCCATAAAGAGGAAGGCAACACAGGGAGCCCCGTAAAATTCATAGTTCATCAGCCTTAATGCTTCCCTGCCTTCTTTGTCTTCTCTTTTAACCCCTATAGTATTCAGCCTGCGCGCGCCATGTTCTTCCCGCCTTCTTAACATTTGTTCCGGCCAGCTGGCTGGCGCGGGGATGTCGGGGCTGGTTGGAGCATTTGCTTTTGCCAGCTCCAGGAGCTTTTGTGACAGTGTATCTTTCTTTTTGCCGGTGACCACGGCCATCTCCCAGGGCTGGGTATTGGTATAAGAGGGGCTGTTGCTTGCGGCTTCAACTATTTTTTGCAAGGTCTCCCCGGGGACAGGATCAGGTTTGAAAGCGCGGTAACTTTGCCTGCTTTTAATACATTCAAAGGCTTCCATCGGCAAAACCTCCTTTTTTACATAATACTGATATAAAAGTTTAATGTCAATTTTACCGTTCTGCCTGCCGTCCGGTTTTTCAATAATCTGTCCGCTAATGATTACTGCGTTTGTCGTTAAAATAAAACCCAGGGTGTGAATGCGGGGCCCGGAAACTGAGCTTTGGCTATCAGCCGGCGTAAAGTCAAACTCTTCAAGCTTGATTGCTGCTGCCCCGCCTGCTTACCGGGCGCAATTACAGCTGGCTGAAGTTTAGTTTCTCTTTCTTGAGAAATCCCTCCGATTTATGGTAAACTATTAATTACAAAGATTATGGCAAATACAAAAACTAAAACTCCAATACTCAATTGCATGTTACCATCAGGGATATAGGTGTTATGCTTGATTTCAGGTTTAAGCAAAAAGAGATCCCGGATAGGGAGGTTAAAAGATGAAGGGCAGGACTTTAATTATAGTTATAATAATAACCTTTATGGTGAGCGCCGGATGTGCAGAGGAACATCAGCTCGGCCTGGAGGTCGAGCCTGAACAGGGTGGCACTGTAGAGGGTGCGGGAACTTACGAACACCAGGTAGATGTAACTGTGGAAGCTGAGCCTTCTGAAGGTTACGTTTTTGTCGGCTGGAAAGAAAATGAAGAGATGGTGAGTAGTGAAAGGAGCTACAGGTTTGAAATTGTAGAAGATAAAAATCTGGTTGCCCTTTTCGAAGAAGAAGTTGACTATAAAGAGGTAGCTCTTTATTTTGGCTGTTCAGAGGCAATTGAAACCGGTGATACCGGGGAATATGGTTATGTGCGCCCTTTCATAATCGAAATTATTGATCATGAAGATCCTGAAAAGCTTTTGCGGGTCACCATGGAGAAACTGATCAAAGGACCTGATCCGGACAAAGAAGAATTCTCAGCAGTTGTCCACGATACGGTGGAGATCCTTGACCTGGAAATTAATGAAGATGGCGTGGCTGCAATTAATCTTTCAGCGGAGATGTTCGGAGATCAGTGGCCGGGAGGATCTTTGGCCGGCAACGTGTTTATCCAATCAGTTACCTGGACGGCTACGCAGTTTCCGGATGTTGATGAAGTAATGGTCCTGGTCGAAGGGCAATACTGGGATGACGGTCACCGCATATGGGATCGGCCCAAAACACCCGGGGAGAAAGAAGAAGCGCTTCCTGCAGAGATTGAAGAGTGGATCGACTATTCCCGGGATATCTGGCTGGCCCAGGCGCGGGAATATGAAGGTTCGCTTTACCTGCTGGCCACTTTCGGGAAACAGCCTAGCGGCGGTTACAATGTAGAAATAACCGATGTAATCGAGGAAACTGACCAGCTTACAGTCGCAGTTAAATTTACTGAACCCGGCGAAGATGAAGTTGTGACCCAGGCTATTACCTACCCTTATGATCTAAAAAAGATTGATCCTACAGAGCTGCCGGTGAATTTTGTTGCCGAGGGAGACTTTGATTATGTACCGATGCTGCACTCGCTGGATTGGTTGCCGCCGCTGGTTGCCGGCAGTGAAGATATCAGGATCCTGTTTCCCGCTCCAGGCGATACTGTTTCCAGGCAGTTTGCAGTGGAAGGAATAGAGCTGGTTTTTGAAGGTGCAATCGTTTACAGCTTGTCAGACAGCGCGGGAAATGAGCTGGACAGCGGTATTGCCACCGGCCATGGCTATAAATGGGGTCACTTTACAGCGGATCTGACGGTTCCCGAAGAAACAGAAAGCGGCGAAGAGCTGCTGGTGGAACTCTATTCGGAATCTCCCAGGGATGGCAGCGTGGAAAACCTGGTCGAACTTGATCTGGTCCTTGAATAACTGAAAAAGCATCCAAACCAGGAGCCCTTGATCAATTCTACCGGCACGAATGCCTCCCTGGTATATTTATCGCTGCGGGTTAAAGCGACTCGTGCTTTTCTTTAAGACGGGCATAGATGTAGGTGCCGAAAATCATGCCCGCAAAGGTGAAGAAGCCGTACAGCTTGCCTTCCCCGAGCTGGGCCAGGACCGTTCCCGGACAGGCCCCGGAAATGCCCCACCCTAAGCCGAAAATAGCTGCGCCCAAAAGGCTCCAGGGACCGAGTTTCTTGTAGCTTATATTTAAAGGCTCGCCGCTAATGGTCCGCTGCTTGCTTTTTTTTAATACCTGCATGCCGATTGTCCCGACTATAATAGCGGTAACTATTACGCCGACCAGGGTATAATCTTCGCCGACAAACATGCCCACGATCAGGTCATACTCGGAAGCTCCGACCCGGCTCAGGGCAAATCCAAAGAGAGTTCCAAAACCCAAAAACCCAAGTTTTTTGTTCATAACCAGCTTCCTCCCAGTAAGGTTATTCGGATAATATTGGCGGCTGTTATCCCGCCGATGACAAAAAGTATGGTAGCTAAAATGCTTGAGATGTGCAGGTTGGCAATGCCATGGATGCTGTGTCCGGAAGTGCAGCCGCGGGCGATACGGGCTCCCAGGCCGAGCAGGATACCGCCGGCAAAAAAGTAAACGCCGTTTCCCAGGGCAGGCCACTGCAGGGTATTTGTAAAACGACCCATTTCTGCTGTTAAGCCGGGGCTGCCGGCAAGGGTAGAGGAGATAAAACCTCCGAGGATAATTCCGCCGATAAAATAGACCCGCCAGCTCCAGGTTTCAGAGAACTTTGATTTTATCCACTTTAAGTGCCGGGAAGGAAGAATAATTTTCACCAGGTTCCCGTAACCGGTGGAAACTCCCAGGGCTGTATTGTAGAAGTAGTAGAGCAGGGGAACCAGCAGTCCGATGATGATCCCCCCGGCCCAGAAGGGCCAGGGTTCGACAAATACACTTTGTATGAACGCTGTGATCATTGGCCATCACCGCCAGTTTGCAGCTGGTAGCCGGCGGCAGCCCAGGCCGTGGTTCCACCAAGAGCATTGATTACCCGCTTGAAATTTCTTTGTTTCAGCAGGCTGGCGGCGGTCATGGAGCGGTTGCTGGTGTTGCAGAGGACAACTACCGGCTTATCGGCATCCCATTCTTTATAGCGGTGGCGCATATCAGGGGTTGGAGCCAAAATGGTGCCTTTGATGTGGCTATCTTTATACTCACTTTCTGCCCGGGTATCAAGGACCAGAGGCGGATCACTGCGCATCCATTCCCTCAACAGGTGGACGGATATGGTTTCGACCTTGCTGACGGGCAGGCCTTTTTTAATCCAGCTTTCAATGGAGCCTTCCAGATAGCCGGCGATATTATCCAGGCCGACATTGTAGAGGGCGGTTTTAATTTTTTGCAACTTGTCTTCATTGTCCAGGACCAGGATAAGTTTATCTTCCGGCGGCACAATCCAACCGGCGAAAGTAGGCAGGTTGCCGTGTTTGCTGATGCTGTATGATCCGGGAACGTGAGCGGCGGCAAAGGAATGGTAGGTTCGCACATCGATAATCGAGCAACCTTCCGTTTTCATTGCCCCCTCAACCTCTTCGGGTTCAAACGGCCGGGTGGTTAATGTTTCCCGGATCAGCGCCGGGCCCTTCCGGTTAATTTCAGTGCAGCGGGCGAAGTGATCGGGGGCAGCCGGCATATCGCTCAGCAAATCCTTTTTGAAACTATCCAGTTCGGTGTGCCGGAGGGAGTCGTTAAACCTGCGTTCAGTGCCGATGGTGCTCCACAACTTGGCTGATAGGGCTTTTCCGCACAGGGAGCCCATGCCGTGTGCCGGGTAAACTTCGACATGATCGGGCAGTTCTTTTAACTTCCTGAGGCTTTGAAACAGCTTTTCAGCAAGTTCTTCCTCCCGGCTGGGGAAAAGGTCCGGACGGCCGACAGCGCCGACCAGCAGTGTGTCCCCGCTGAAGGCCATAACTGGTTCCTCGCCTCTTTCGTGGTCAGTTACGACATAAACCGTGCAGTCCGGGGTATGGCCGGGGGTTTCCAAAAGCTTAAAATGCAGGTTTTCGATTGTGAATTCTTCGCCATCATCAATGGGGCGATGGGCAAACTCACAGTTGGCAATTTTTGGCGCATAGATTTCTGCCCCGGTGGCTTCGGCCAGCTCCATGTGGCCTGAAACAAAGTCGGCATGCAGGTGGGTTTCAAGAATTGCTGTAATCTGCATATTGAATTCTTTCGCTTTTTCCAGGTAAGGTTCAATAATGCGGACCGGATCGACCACCACGCATTTATTCCCGCTGCCAATAACATAAGAACATTGGGCTATGCCCGGGGTGTAAATTTGGGCAAAATGCATAAGATATTCCTCCTCAGGGTTATTTTGTACAACCGTTGAATTAATTCAGGAAATCCACTCCAGCTGCGACTGCAAATATAGCTTGCCGTGGTTTCAAACAAACTGCAATATGTGCAGTCAGCAAACCTTAGCAGATCCAATTAAACAATTCAGTCATTTTAATCCCTCCGGTATTATTAAACTACTGCCAGAAAACCGCAATAACGGCAGCTGCAGCTAAAAAGCACAACAAGCTTATAACCAGGCCAAAGCGCATAAACGAAGTAAAGGAAAAAGGAGCCTGGCTCAGCACCATCAGGGAAGCCTGGTGAGTGGGAATCAACAGGGTCAGGTTAGCCCCGGCGGCTACAGCCATTAAGGCCGCAGCAGTTCCCAGGCTGCTGTCTGCGGCGATAGCCACGGACAGCGGGGCCATAAATACGGCGGCGGCTGAGTTGTTAATCGCATTGGACAAAGCAGAAGAGACAACGATCAACAGCAGGATAAGCCAGAAAGGAGAAAAGCCTGCCGTAAAACCGGTAAGAAAAGCTGATAAAAGTTCCAAAGCTCCGGTATATTCCAGGGTTTGGCCGATGCCCAGCATGGCGCCCAGGAAAAAGACAATTTTTAAATCTACGTTTTTGTACGCAGCGGCCGGCTTCAACACTCCGCTGAGTATCATAAGCATTGCTGCTCCGCCAAATCCAAAGGCGGGGTGAAGCAGGCCGAAACTTACAGCAAGCACGGCTGCCAAAAGAATGACCAGTGTGACCTGGCGCTGCCGGTTAGCCAGCGGAGAAAAGCTGATTTTTTCATCAAGCATAAAATCATCAATCCCGGGGTCAGCACTGTTTGTGGTATGCTTTTCCGCCGGGTTTGTTTGATCCGGTTCGGCTGCTCCCGGGTCTATTCCGCAGGATCTACAGACTATCCATACAATAAAGGCGGTGAAAAGCATGGCCAGGCCGTGGGGGGCATAATCGAACATCCTAAAGGACTGGCCGGTGGATGAAAACATGTACGAGGCGATTATGATATTGGGAGCGCTGCCGATGAGGGTAATTGCGCCCCCTAAAATAGAGGCCATGGCCAGGGGCAGGCCAAAGCTTCCCGGACTGCTCCCGGAACGTCTGGCCATGCGCACCGCAGTCGGGAGCATCATCCCGATGGCGCCGACATTGTTCATAAAGGCTGAAAGCAGGGATCCGGAGGCAGCAACACTAAGAATCTGCCCTCTCAGGCTGTGTATACGCCTGGCCAGAGCCTGGCCCAACCCCCGCAGGAGACCGGACTCAATAATGCCTCCGCTGATTAAAAAAACGGCGATGATTGTGGCCAGGGCGGGATGGCCAAAACCCGAAAAAATTATATCGGGCGGAGCAATTCCGGCCAGTCCTAACACAAGCAGGCCCCCAAGGGCTACCATATCTATCCGGAACCTACCGGAAGCAATCAGGGCCAGCACGATTAATAAAACACTCCAGGCCAGTATTTTCATTATCCCGAGGTATAACTCCTTACATGATAATCACTCTTAATATTATAAAGATTATTATAAATGAAAAGTTGTAATAAAAAAAGGGTGCCTGAATCGTGCCCGTCATGCCTAAATGCTTTTTGTTAGTAAACCCGGGGTCTTAAAATTTTACACCCGGCTCTTGTAGTCATCGCTACAGGGTATGCAAACCATCTGTCCGTTTTTGACCCTGGCCCGCGGTTCCATCACTTTTTCACCGCATTGGGCGCAAACAACCGAGTTAAATATTCTTGCCTTCTCCGGAACTTCAAATTCGGTTTCCTGCACGCGTACCACTTTATCCAAAGGTTCGTTAAGATATTGTTCCAGCGCGTCTGCATTCATTTTTGAAAAGCGTTCTTGTTCTTCTGCAGTGGCTTTTCCGCTAAAAACTTTCTGACGTAGCGCAGTGAGTTCAGGGAAACGGTCCGGGTCAGGCCCGATGGCGACAATGCGCACAGCTTTATTATCTGAGCGGCGGACAAAAGTGTAAACTGGCTTGCCGTGATCATAATAGATAAAATTGCCCTTGCCGATGGTGCAGCCGGTAACATACTGCACGGCATCGACAGAGCAGTTGTCATTTTCCACGGCGGCAACGATTTCTTCATCGACATCGCGCTCGCTTTGCAGTTCTTTCAAGGCAGCCTCAGCTACCCGGTAGCCGGTAGCCAGGCCGATGCAGCTGTGCCCGTGAAATTTAACCACTTCATCCCAGCTTGGTAAAGATTTCATGAACGCCAGTCCTCCTTTGTAATTAATTATAGCATACAGTGTTACGAAAATAAATGTTGTAACATTAGCTGATCAATCCTTCGCTGAACTTCCACCTGTTCCTGCTAGAATTATTAAGTATAATTTTTTATCCGACTGGCGGGGAGGTGGGGGTGCTGACAATTTTTTTGTTCCGGTAGTCCCGGCCGGTAAAAGTTGTCATGACATAAATAATGTTGAAAAATCTTTATCAGGCGTAAGGTCCNGTGGTATGGGGGTTGCATGCAGCAGTAGTTAAATTGGCCCAAAACACGGTTTTATTAGACAAAGGACGGTGAGATCCTATATAATTCGTTAGGAGAGCTTTGTAAAAGCTGTGCCGGTATTTAAGACCCGTGGTAAGAATTCCGACCATAGCGCCAGAGAATTTATTTTAAGCAGTGTTTCGTTGTGTCAAAAGGTTTGATAACCAAAGCTAAAAAGGGCATCCAAAGCAAGGGATTTAATTATGGCTCTGCAGGATAACGGTTTAAAAACAGGTTTGAAGATCAAAACATACACAAATATTATATTTGACCTTGACGGAACCCTGGTTGACTCTGTGGAAGGGGTGACCGGTTCAGTCAGGTATGCGCTCGATAAATTTGGCATCAAGACAGGCGAAACTGAACTGAAATCTTTTATCGGGCCGCCGCTGCAGTGTTCATTCAGGGAAAGGTACGGTTTTAACGAAGAAGAAGTCAGGCAGGCCATTGAATGGTTTAGAAGCGATTACCGGGAAAAAGGGGTTTATGAAAGCAGTCTCTACCCTTTTGTTCAAGAAATGCTGGATAAGCTTGATAGAAGCGGGAAAAGGGTCTTTTTGGCAACCTCCAAGGCTACCTGTTTTGCCGAAATAATCCTTTGTCATCTTAAAATCGATCACTACTTTGCCGACGTTTCCGGAGCTACGCTGGATGGAAAGCGGGTTGAAAAAAAAGATGTTCTTGCCCATCTGTTTGAACAAAATAGCTTCATTGATCAGTCAAAAACAGCTATGGTCGGAGACCGTGAGCATGACATCGTAGGCGCCCGCGCCTTTGGTCTGGATTCGTTTGCCGTTACCTACGGATATGGATCTGAGGAAGAACTCAGGCAAGCCTGTCCGTCTTACTATGCTCACTCCGTTTTAGCGCTCACAGAAATGCTTCTTAATTCCGGTTTATAGATGCCCCCGTTCTTCTGGTGCTTTTCGGGGCCACGCCGGAAATACTGGGCCTGACCGGGGAATATGTAATCGTTATTACCAGTGGTATGGGCAGGATTTCCGGTCGCCTGTGCAGAAAATTTTAACGGGAATGCAACTTTATAGAAACCCGAGATATTCGATTAAGAAATTATTTGAGGTGCCGGCACATGTCTTCTGTGGCTTTTTTCCGGTTTTATGCCGAGCTGAATGATTTTATTTCTCCCGGCCGTCGGCAGGTTGCCTTCAGTCATTCATTTTCCGGGCAGCCAACGGTTAAAGACTTGATCGAATCGCTTGGTGTGCCCCATACCGAGGTCGACTTGATCCTGGTCAATGGAGTATCGGTCGACTTTTCGCGCCGGGTTGCAGACGGTGATCGGATCAGCGTTTTTCCGGTATTCGAGGCGCTCGATATTTCACCGCTTTTACAGGTCCGGCCCGAGCCTTTGCGCGAGCCGCGATTTGTCCTTGACACCCACCTGGGCAGGCTGGCTGCCTACCTGCGCATGCTCGGCTTTGATACCCTCTACCGGAACAGTTACACCGACGAAGAACTGGCCGAGATATCCGCAAAAGAGCGCCGTATTCTTTTAACCAGGGACCGCGGCCTTCTCAAGCGTTCGCTTGTTACCCACGGTTATCTCGTGCGTTCTGATGAATCGCGCGAACAGATCTCGGAGGTGCTTTCCCGTTTCGATCTGCAAGACTTAATCAGCCCTTTTACCCGCTGCATGCAGTGTAACGAACCGCTAAGCAGAGTTTCGCCTGCAGCAGTAAAAGAGCGGGTTCCGGAAAAAGTATGGAAAAACTGTAGCGAATTCAGCCACTGTCCGGGCTGCAGGCGGGTTTACTGGAAAGGCTCGCACTACAAAAGAATGCAAGGCCTTATACGCCGGCTTACCTCATGCCGCTGATCCCTGTTCGCCGGCTTAACATCCTTTAAGCTTTATTTAACTTGGCTGCCTGTTCCCGCTTGCTCCGTTCGAGAATTGTTTTACGCATGCGGATAGCAGTCGGGGTTATCTCCACCAGTTCGTCATCCTCGATATATTCCATCGCTTTTTCCAGGGTGAAATTTACCGGCAGGGTTAAGCGGATGTTTTCGTCGGCGGCTCCGGCCCGGATATTGGTCAGATGTTTCTTTTTGCACACGTTTATATCCAGGTCATTTTCCCGCGAATTTTCTCCGACGATCATGCCGGCATAAACCCGGTCGTGGGGGCTGATGAACAAGGTGCCGCGGTCTTCTGCGTTATAGATCCCGTAGGCGGTTGCCTCGCCGGTTTCATAGGCTACGAGTACCCCCCGGTGCCGCCCGGGGATCTTTCCTTTCCAGGGTCCGTAATGGCTATACATATGGTGCATGATCCCTTCGCCCCTGGTCTCGGTCAGCAGCTCTGAACGAAAACCAATCAAACAGCGGGCGGGGATTAGAAATTCAATTTTAACATTGTTTTCCCCGGACGGCTGCAGGTTGATCATTTCTCCCTGGCGAGCCCCAAGATTTTCAATCATACGGCCTGAATATTCTTCGGGAATATTCAGGTAAAGTCTTTCAAAAGGTTCTAATATCTGGCCACCGGTTTTTTTCAAAATCGGCTGCGGTTTGGAAACCTGCAGCTCATAGCCTTCACGCCGCATGGTTTCAAGGAGTATGCCCAGGTGCAGTTCGCCGCGCCCGGAAACTTCAAAAATTTCGGGAGAGTTTGTCTCGGCCACCTTGAGGCTGACATTACTTTCTGCTTCTTTCCATAACCGGCTGCGCAGCTGACGAGAGGTAACGTATTTACCTTCCTTTCCGGCAAAGGGGCTGTCGTTGACCATAAAATTCATGGTCAGGGTCGGCTCGTCTACGGCCAGCAGGGGCAGCGGTAACGGTTGTGCCGGGTCGCTTACTGTTTCGCCGATATTGACCTTTTCCAATCCGGCCACGGCCACTATGTCTCCGGCTGTGGCATAGTTGGTTTCCATTCGCTTCAATCCTTCATAAATCCACAGTTTGCTTATTTTTAAGGTTTTCACCTGACCGTCCTGTTTGCAAAGGGCGACATTCTGGCCGCTTTCCAAAATTCCGTTACGAATTCGCCCGATGCCGATACGTCCCACGTAATCGTCGTAATCAAGGGTGTTGATCTGCAGCTGCAGTTTACTGTCGCTATCGGCCACCGGGGGCGGGATTTCTGCCACGATCAATTCAAACAGGGGCTGCAAATCAGTTCCTGGTACGGCGCTGTTCATGGTCGCTGTTCCACGCCGGGAGGAAGTATATATAACCGGAAAGTCAAGCTGCCAGTCTGCGGCTTCCAGCTCGACAAAAAGATCAAAAACCTCGTTTAAAACCTCTTCGGAGCGAGCGTCGGGACGATCAACCTTATTGATGGCCACGACGATGCGCAGTCCCACTTCCAGGGCTTTGCGCAGCACGAACTTGGTTTGGGCCATCGGTCCCTCGAAGGCATCGACCATTAAAAGAGCTCCGTCCACCATGCGCAGGACCCTTTCCACTTCTCCGCCAAAATCGGCATGGCCCGGAGTGTCCACGATGTTAATCTTGGTACTGCCATAATGCACGGCGGTGTTCTTGGAAAGGATGGTAATACCCCGTTCACGTTCCAGGTCGATGGAATCCATCACACGCTCGATGACCTTTTCATTTTCACGGAAAATACCAGACTGGCGCAGAAGTCCGTCCACCAGGGTGGTTTTTCCGTGATCAATATGGGCTATAATAGCGATATTGCGAATGTTGTCTTGAGTTTGTAGGGTCAAATTGTTTCACCTTTTCTTTTACCCGGTTTTGTAACCAAATATAATGATTTACAGGTTCTAATTAAACCATTATTACAAGAGAAATGCAATAAAAGCCATTTGATGCCCTTTGCGCTCCGATCTACTTACTATTTGACCGGAGGCCATATCGTCCGGGATACTGCTGAGCCGGCCCGCGGCAGCGGCTTTATCAATGTAACGATCAGCTCCCTTTTCCTCGAAATGATTAAGAAGATCAGGGCAGAAAAAAGAACATAGCATTCTTTCACCCGGATATTATTTTACTTTGCACCCCGGTTAAGATCTCGAAAAAAATTATAACGTTCGAAAAAAATCAATTTAGGCTACAGCCGGACGCTATCATCCGGAGCCCGTTGATTTTTAGGTGAACCCGATTATGTTGTCATTTTTCTAAAAATTGATGCAGGGATTTCTAAATGGATGCCGAAACATTTCAGCAAAATATAATTTCTTTTCTTATTATGTTGCTGTTTATTCCTGTAACAGCAACCAGGCCTGTTAAGGCTGCTCATGGCAATTATTAAGCTGCTTATAAGTTTAACGAAAGGCAAGGTTGTTAGAGGTGTTATTATGGATAAAACTATCTTAGAGAACATGCCGCGAATTCTTGAAACCTGCACAGGCTGCGGATATTGTTACCTGCTGTGTCCTCAAAATGCCATTCAAACAGTAACAGGGAGCAAATATCAAATTGTCAGCGAACATTGCATTATCTGTGAGAAGTGCGTGTTTGCCTGCCCTGTGGATGCTATCGAGCATCCTTTACTCTTTCACACTGAAAGGCAAGATCTATGTTGTATACAAAACAAAGCAAATATGAAAAAAGACTCATATGATGTAATTATTATTGGCTCAGGCATCGGCGGTTTATTGACAGCAGCGTCATTATCACAAAGGGGGAAGAAAATTGTTGTTCTTGAACGCCTTAATTTTTTCGGTGGCAGGTTTGCTAATATAAATTATCAGGGAACGTGTGTAAATACCGGCGCATACCATATAATTCCCCACGGGGAAAACGGGCCATTTGCTGAAATGATAAGATCTCTTAACCTGCCGGTTAATATTCATAATTCCGAAGGGGTGGGATCTTTGAATATAAACGGAAAGCAATATCGGTGGAAAAATATAATGGGCTTTTTGGCTCCCTTTTCTTTTGTAGAAAAAATTGACCTGCTGAAGATAATAGTAAAGATATTAACGATCGGGGAAAGTCCTTGCACTGCATCTTTTGAGGATTGGTTAAAGCGGCAATCATCATCTGAGATGATCATGAATTTTTTCGATAGAATGATTAATTTCGGGTGCAGCAGCAGTATAAACCTTCTTACCTATGATAAGGTTAGAGAGATTGTTAAGAATGTATACAGGCACGGTTTTTCGGGAGTGCCGGAGGGCGGCTGCGGTAATATTGTTGATAAGCTGGTGAAGCAAATCATTGATCGAGATGGAGATATCCTGACCGTTACAGAAGTAACGGAATTATTAATCGATAACGGCTCTGTAACCGGAGTTAAGGCATCAGACAGAAAAAACGGCAACTCGCTGTCATTAAAAGCAAAAACGGTTATTTCAGATATCGGCCCAAAGGAAACATTAAAGTTGTTGAAAGATGAAAACGGCATTGACTGTAAAGAAAAAGCCGAAATAATAACAAATACGATGACCAAAGCGACTATTAAAGCGAATGCTAACACAAATAAGGATAGGGTAGATATTATGGAGACAAGTGGATTATGTATTCGTTTTTTAAGCGATGCGCCTCTGCACTTTCCAAGCGGTATTATGCTTTGCCTTGACACGGCAAGGGTGGCCGGAATTGTGCAGCCTACCAATATAGATCCCGGCCTGGCCCCGGAAGGCAAACATTTGCTGATTTCATACCAAATGCTAAAAGACTCCGATGTAGAGAAGGAACTGGATCTTGGCCTGGCAGATTTGGTGTCAATATTTGGCGAAAGTTTTAATAAACACTGCCGGGTCCTGGGCACGAGCGTTTTTAAAAACGGCTGGCCGGTAAACCGGGCAGTTCAGGGCTATGATTATCCCTGCCTCACTTCGGTGCGTGGATTGTACCTGGTCGGCGATGGGTGTAAAACTTCAGGTTATGTCATGGTAGAAGGAATAGCGAAACAGGTCGCTAATGTTTTATCGCAAATCAACTGATAGATTAAAAGCAGTTTATATTTTATTAGAAAGCAACTGGAGCGGGATTGCTAAAAGGGGTTTTAAGCTTAAGCAGGAACCCGCAGCCGGTAATATAATTATGGTTCAAGATGAACAAGCCCTGAAAACCGGTAGCCTGCGCTCCTGCATGGAAGAAAAGGGTGCGGCTTCGACCTGCCCGCACTGCGGTTACACTACAGACGCCGGGCCCGATTCACTTTTGCATCTGCCCCCGAATTTAAAACGCCTCCAGGCTGATTGCCTCGATCTACTGCAAATCCACGGTCTGCACTCTGAAAAAGAGCCCTTGTGTGAAGGAANTTTTGATTTGATGTGGAANTTTAATATCATTGAAGCTTTTAATCTGAAAAAATATCGCTTTTTGGCATAATTAATTTAATCGACTTTGACTGTTTAAGCATAACAGGCTATTACCTGCCATCTAGAAAACATTCAGCATTGTTACCGGTTAAAAAAGGATGTGCCGGTTATCTTTTTCATTCTAAAAGCGCACATTTAATAACGAGGTGATGGCTGTGAAAGAAATTACTGTTGGCAATTTGAAACGTTTTAACACGATTATGGGAGGTTTGCACTTAGTTCAGGGGCTTATAATGCTGTTTTTGGCAACAACTGTTATTCAGACGATTTCTGAGTTCACCCCGACCATAACGCAGTATTACCAGACTTTTGATCTGGCCACTCAGTCTTTAAAGGTAACCAGCCAGGAACTATTTGAACTGCCCTTTGGTGTTTTAGTGGCATCGTTTTTACTGATTTCAGCTTTAGCTCACACATTAATTGCTTTACCAAAGAAGACCCACGAAATTTATAAAAGAGACCTGGAAAATGGCATTAATCAATTCCGCTGGTTTGAGTATTCCTTAAGTTCATCTATAATGATTGTTTTGATTGCGACCTTGTTTGGTATTTACGACATCGGTTCGTTAATCTTGATTTTTTTGATCAATGCCTCGATGAACCTGTTTGGCCTGGTGATGGAGCAATTAAATGCCGGTAAAGAAAAGAAGAGCATAATATGGGGCCCCTTTATCTGGGGCTGTATTGCCGGTATCGGGCCGTGGATTGTTATTCTTACCTACATGTTCGGCACAGGGAATTTTGATATGGTGCCCTGGTTTGTCTGGGCTATTATAGGGACATATTTTGTAGCTTTCAATACATTCCCGGTCAACATGATATTACAATACAAGGGTGTAGGTAAATGGAAGGATTACTTATACGGCGAACGTGTATATATTATTCTTAGCCTTGTAGCCAAGTCATTTTTGGCCTGGTTGGTACTGTTCGGCGCAATGCAGCCATAAAGAATTAAGCTTGATAGTTTAATGTTATACAGCAGATAATACTTATAGAAGGGAAGTACGGAAGGGATGTTTTAAACCCGGGTGCTTCCCTTTGTTGATCTTATCTGCACCGCGAAGGAATGCAGTTCTGCTTTAAAAAACAAGATCGCCGGATTCTATGTTGTACTGGGTTTAGCCTTTGGTGTTTTTTACGATGTGTTTGATGCCCTGACAAGTGACCGACCTTACCGCGAATCCTGGTTAGAAGATGATGCTTTAGAGTATATCAGGGCTGAAAGCGGAATCCACTTTGACCCCCAGATGGTGGAAGTTTTTTGGGGTATATAACTAAGCAAGTCAGGAAAACAAATAAGCGTTCTTTGATGTTAATACTCATCTTTTTTTACTGCGTTCTGCGCAGTAGTTTATCTTTATACATCAGACCGTCAGCCTCTCTCAAGGTCTTCTTGCCGCAGCCCATCTTTTCAGATAAACCTGTCATTTTTGTAAAAGCAGGTTTTACTTGCAGGCAAGTTTAATCAATAAGCAGAAGTATATTATAAAGCATACCCATATTACCGGTGTTAATACCAAAACGAAAGAGAGGTTAAATGATTTGAAAAAAGCAGGTTTAGTGCAGTCGGTTGCAGAACAAACTGGATTCACCATGGAAAAGATGTTTGAAAATGAAGGCAGCATACCGATGGAAAAGTGATATGGCAGTTAAAATGCACCGGGTTATTGTCGTTGAAGATCTTTTGCTCATAAAAGCGCCCCTGCTTTCTAAGCAAGAGCGCTTTTTACAAAGCGGTATTTCTTAGTCGTTTTTGTCCAGAATATCAAGGTTTAACGGCCAAGAAGGATCAAAACTCCAGCAACGATAGCGAGCAGGGCTAATATTATGCTGATATCAAATGGAATGGTGACTAACTGCACCAGTCCGAACAGGATAAGAAAGATACTCAGCACCAGCATCCCCAGGCTCTTGGTTATTCCAGTTTTTTTTGCCATTTTATTGCCTCCTTTTTGTAATCTTATATGAATAGCCGGCTAGAGCAGCTATCGTCTAAACAAGCTAAAGATGAACAACACAACAATAGCTCCGCCGGTCGCAACGATAATCGAGATTAAATTTAACCCGGTCACATCGTACGGCAGACCTAAGAGTGAAGTGGAAAGCCAACCACCGACGAAAGCACCAATAACACCAATTATGATATTTCCAAGCAGGCCAAAGCCTCCTTTGACGATCAGGCTTGCCAGCCATCCGGCAATAACTCCGATTATAATCCATGTCAGCACATTCATTTATTGAAACCTCCCTAACAGGGAAAGATATTTTTCTTTATTTTAATTTTATCAAACTTCGGGTCGGTATGTCAAAATATTCAGGGCATGATTTTTCATATGAGTTAATAAGAAGAAACAAGCCAAAATAAACACAGTCAGTATAATATGCAGTCCAGGGATGGGAAAGTCTAAAGACAGCCGAATTTATTACCGCTCTGATAAAAGATTTTAATTTTATCAAGGTACCCACAGTGAAAACACCGGCCTGGCTACACAGGGTGAGTTCTAAATGATATAATTGTTAATAACCTGGGAGGATGATTCTATGGATCTGACTTTGATTATTTTGGCTGCCGTGATTGTCCTGGTGGTTTTATATTACTTTCGCAGAAAGGGCGGAAGCCCGTTGGGGAGTGGGAAAAGCAGGTCGTTAAGGCAGGAAGCCCGCCGCCAGCTAAAACTTCCCCCGGACCAGGCCGATCAAACAATTGACAGGCATATAGAACGTTTGAAAGAACGTTATCCAAAACGCTCCGAAGAGTGGTACTTAGAAAAAATCATTTATGATTTGGAAAGAGATCGCTAAAAAGGGGGATTCATTTTGAGCCGGCGGGGGATAATAGGCCTGATTGTTTTGGCGGTAGTAATTGTTTTACTTATCGGTGCGGGTGTCTACGCTTACTCATTGCTGCATGCCGGGCTGCCCGATTACAGTAAAGAGGTGGAGCTGCACGGTCTGCAGGGAAAAGTCAGCTTGCACCGCGATCACCGTGGAGTTGCTTATATCGCGGCCACTAACGAGTGCGATCTTTACATGGTTCAGGGCTATCTTCATGCCCAGGACCGGCTCTGGCAGATGGAGCTTCAACGCAGGGTGGTCCAGGGCCGCCTGAGCGAAGTCCTCGGCAAAGATCAACTGCCGACAGACCAATTTTTGAAAAAACTGGGCCTGGACCGCATCGCGGAAAACATGCTTAAAAACACCACTGAAGACAGCAGAAAGATTATGGATGATTACGCCAGGGGTGTTAATGCCTACCTGGAAAACAACCCTCTTTCGGTGGAATTCAGGTTGCTCGGTTTCGACCCCGAACCCTGGGGCGCCATTGATTCTGCGGGTATTATCAGCCTGATGGGTTTTGATCTTGGCTCCAATTGGCGGGTGGAAGCTTTTCGCCATGCTTTGGCCGAAGAAATTGATCCCGTGTTATTTGATGAAATATTACCGCCTTATGAAGAATGGGAAACTCCGCGCGTGTTGACTCCAGATAGAACAGGCGAAGATTCTGAACAAGATAGTTTTACAGCCAGCCTGGTTGAGCTCTTAAGGGAAACCAGCCTCGAACACCTTTACTCCGTACCCCGCCTGGGTAGCAACAGCTGGGTGATCGCCCCTGAACGGTCGGCTACCGGTACTGCTGTAATGGCTAATGACCCCCATCTCAGCCTGGGTTTGCCTTCCATATGGTATGAAAATGGTCTAACCCTGCGCGAGGAATGCGATATGGATCTTTACGGTTGGTCCATTCCCGGTGCGCCTGCAGTAGTTGTCGGTCATAACCGCCATATTGCCTGGGGCATGACCAATACCGGTGATTCCCAGGACCTGTTCCTGGAAGAACGCCACCCCGATGATCCCCATCTTTTTAAATATGATGGCGAGTGGTACGAAGCAGAAGTTGAAGAAAAAGAAATATGGGTCGATGGGCAGGAAGATCCCGAAATAGTCGAGGTTATTCGTACCCGCCACGGCCCCTTGATTTCTGAAGACCCGCCGATGAGTTTACGCTGGACTGCATACGAAGTAGAAGCCAGTACACTGGATGCTGTTATAAGAATAAACGAGGCTGCCGGTTGGGAAGAGTTCAAAGATGCCCTGAGATATTTTTCGATACCGGTGCAGTCACTGGTATACGCTGATGTTGAGGGAAATATCGGTTTCCGGGTGGCCGGAACACTGCCGGTTAGAAAAAAAGGGCAGGGGCTCGTGCCTTCTCCGGGCTGGGATAAAAGCTACGGCTGGGAAAAGTTTATACCGTTTGAGGAAATGCCTGAGCTTTTTAATCCGGACAGGGGTTATATTGTCTCCGCCAATAACCGGGTGGAGCCGGATGATTACCCGTATATGATCAGTCTCGATAATGCTCCCGGTTACCGCAAACAGCGTATCACTGAATACCTTGGATCAACAGATAAGGTGACTGTCGAAGATTCAAAAATACTGCAGACTGATTGGTATAACCGCCATGCGGCTGAGAGGCTCCCCCTTTTCCTTGAGATCCTTGAAAATCATGCCTGTGTTATGAGGATAATAGAGCTAGATGGCCTGGATGTCCTTGGCCGGTGGGCAGAGGATCCGGTCAATGCAAGGGATTCAGCCGGCGCACCGCTTATCCAGGTTTGGTATCTTAACCTGATGGAAGAAATATTCCGGGAAGAAATGGGCGACGATCTCTACCTGGAATTTATAAAGCAGGGCTATATTGCCTACAATTGCCTGGAATACCTGCTGGAAAAAAAAGAATCGGCCTGGTTCTCCGGTGGGCTTGAAGAACCACTGTTATCCAGCTATTCTCGCTCTGTCGATGAATTAGTCGAAAAACAGGGTGATGATCTGGAAGCGTGGCGCTGGGACAAATTGCAGACTATTAATTTCAAACATGATCTGGGCGCTGCCCCGGTAATTGGTGATTATCTCTTTAACCGTGGACCTTATCCATACGGGGGAGATCACATGACCGTGGGGCGGGCCCGCTATGCGCTGGATGATCCCTTTAACGTCATCGCCGGGGCGGGACTGCGCTTCATAGCAGTAATGGATGAGAAAATCTATTCACGGGCTGTAATTGCCGGCGGTCAGTCCGGGCATCCGCTGAGCCCGCATTACAGTGACCAGCTTGAGACCTGGCTGGAGGGAGATTATTACGAAGTGGAGATTCCCTGCGATCCTTATAAAGACTGGAAAGAGACCTCTTTACTGAGACCTCTTCAATAACAGGTAGTTATTAAAACAAGCTATAAAATTTGCGAATATAAATTAGTTTACATGCACAAACTTTGTGGCTAGTCAATTACAAAGAGTTCTTTAGAAGTTTTGTTTAAAATTTCAGGGCCTTTTTCCCCAACTAGCACGACATCCTCCAACCTGATTAAACATTTTTGGGGAATAAAGATACTTGGTTCTACGGTAAATAACATTCCTGATTCGACGATCATTTTTTCTCCATCAGCTAAAAAGGGTCTTTCATGTACATCCAAACCGATCCCATGTCCTAATCGATGAAAAAAGTTGTCTTTATAACCTTTATCGTCGATGATCTTCCTGGCTTGCAGATTTACCTGTTCTCCGCTGAAGAGTTTCGGACGCAGTAACTCTATCCCTTTAGCCTGTGCAGCCTGAAGCAATTCATGAATTTCTACAAGCTGATCATCAGGCGTGCCTATAGAGATAGTTCGCCCGAAATCAGAGCAGTAACCATCATAAACAACTCCATAATCAAAAGCTAGCAAATGTCCCTTTTCAATTACATGATAATTGTTATCAACCCACTCGCCTGAGTTAGGGCCATGATTTAAAATGGTAGTGGGAAACGAGGTCATTTTTGCACCATGGACCAAGCACAGCCTGTCAATCTCTGCTTTTATTTCAGATATGGAAACACCCACCGCTAGTTGTCGAAATACATCATCAAAAATAGCATCGGCAATTGCAGATGCTTTTCTCATCTTATCGATCTCAGCCGGTTCTTTCTTGCTCCTTAAATCTTGAACTATATGATCAACATTTACACAACTAATATTTAATTCATCTCTTAATTTTAAGACTACAGAAGATGAGACATCCTGGATAACTCCTATTCTTTTATTCTTTAAAGATAACCCTTTTAATTCATCGGTAAAGGTTTTCCCAGCAATGTCCCAATCGTCAAATATAACAATTTTTGTCAGCCAGGAATGATTTTCAATATCTTTAATAATGCCTAGAGAGGTTAATCGGGGCAAAAAGACAATTGTTTCCTTTTCTGTAACCAGGAGACCCGCATATTCCAGGCTGTTCTGACGTTGCTTGGTATTCCCATTTCCCAGCCTGGGAATACCGGCAAAATATTCCCAATTTGCATCAGTTGAGATTAATATGCCCACAAGACTATGATCAATAAGCGAATCTCTTAGTTTTTTTAGCCTTCTTTTGTAATCCATGAAGATAAGTGAACCTTTCTTATATTTGACGCCTTAACCTGGGATCAAGCATATCTCTAAAAGCATCACCAATAAAATTAAAGCCCATGGCAACAGTTAATATAGCTACTCCCGGGAAAAAACTTATCCACCAGTATTGAAATATCGCCACACCCTGGGCCACCATAACTCCCCATTCTGCAGCTGGCGGGGCAACTCCTAAACCCAGGAAACCCAGGCCGGAAAAGATCAAAATGGCATTACCCAAATCAACAGAAGCCATCACCAGCAGTGGGGCTACGCAGTTTGGAACGATGGTTTTAAGTAAAACGTAGGCTTTTTTCTCTCCTAGAGCGACCGCACTGCTGACATACTCCGCTTCTTTTGTCGATAAAACCAGTCCTCTCATCATCCGCGCATACCTTGGCCACCAAACAATCACAATAGCAAAAACAGCATTCATTATACTGGGCCCTAGCGCTGCAGCAATAGCCATGGCCAGTATTATCGGGGGGAAAGACATGACTACATCAGCAACCCTCATCATGGCCTCATCAGTCAATTTGCCCATATACCCGGCGATAGCTCCATATAACCCCCCGAACAAAGTGGAAATAACGATCACGATCACTCCTGCAGGTATGGAAATTCTCGCTCCCCAGATAACCCGGCTAAACACATCTCGACCAAGGTGATCGGTTCCCATAATGTGTTCAGTACTTGGCGAATCATAACGCATTGGTAAATCCTGTGTAAAAGGACCATAAGGGGCAATCAAAGGAGCAATAATTGCAGCAATCAGCCAAATAACACAAGTAACAATTCCAATTACAGCTAATGGATTCTTTTTGGCTAATTTGTATATACCGCTTTGCTTCATCCTTATGTCATCCTCCACCTTTTAATATCTAACCCTGGGATCAATTATTCCATAAGTGACATCTACCAGTAAATTCATCACAGAGTAAACTAAGGCAATCAAAATAGTTGCCCCCATTATGGCTGGAAAATCAAGGGTTGTCGCTGAAATATAAGCGTACCAACCAAGCCCTGGATAATCAAAAATACTTTCTACCAGCACTGTGCCGCCTAAAAGATTACCATAACTTAAACCAAATATAGTTAAGGTTGGAATTAACGCATTTAAAAGAGCATGTTTCATAATCACAACCGTTTCGTTTAATCCTTTTGCCCTGGCAGTTCTCAGGTAATCCTGGGACATTACATCAAGAAGGCTTGAGCGAACCGTGCGGGTAATAATACCCATTGTAGCTCCAGCCAACACCAGTGCCGGTAAAATCATGTGATATAAAGCATTCTTCAGAATATCAAACCGGCCGGCGCTAATGCTGTCTATAATTAAAAAGCCGGTCTGTAAACTAAAACCAGAAAAATCAGCAGATAGCCTGCCTGAACCAGGGGCAATATCTAGAAGAAAATAAAATAAATAAAGGCTCATCAAGGCCAGCCAAAACGCGGGCATCGATATGCCAGTTACAGAAATAGCCCGGACAAAATGATCAATCAGTTTATTTCTTTTTACCGCTGATATAATTCCAAAAATAAGTCCAAAAATAATACTGAGCAAGGTGGCCAGCGTAGCCAGTTCAAAAGTCGCCGGGAAATACTGTTTTAAGTCATCGATCACCGGCCGTTGAGAGCGAATGGAAGTACCCATATCACCCTGAAGTAGGTTCGACATGTAAATAAGGTATTGCTCGGGTAGGGAACGATCGAGACCCCATCTTCTTTCATATCTCTCTACAATTTCCGGATCACTCATGGCCGTCTGCCCAAGATTGGCCACCAAGGGATCACCGGGAACAGTGTTAGAAATAATAAAAGCAGCAATTGTAACCCCGATGAGTACCATGATCAGGAATAATATTCGCCTGACAGTATACTGAAAAAGACCCAAAGCTTTAATTTCACTCCCTTTATCCGCTTGGCATAAGCAACCTGATTTCCCAGGGATTAAAACAAATATTTAGCAGTAATACGAAATTAAAGGGGAGGAAATTGCATATTTTTTAGAATATGCAATTTCCTCGAAATCAGGTTTCAACAATTATAATCAGTTTAAACCTGCTCTTCCCAACTCCAGCTTACTGTCGGTCAAGAGTTAAAATATCAAGCTGGAAAGCCGGGGTATAAAGCACGTGTGTTAGATCATTGCTGTGGGCAAGTGCTCGAACGGGCTGCACAAAAACAGCATACGGTCCGGTTTCTAGAACCTGTCTCTGAATTTCTTCGAGCAGCTCTTTTCTTGCTTCATCATCTACCTCAGTTCTAGCCTGATGCCCCAGTTCCGCCAATTCCGGGTTCATTTCTTCGGTCCAATTGGCCCTCAGCCCCACGGTTTGACCGGGTAAAAAAGCCAGCTGGTTCAAAGCATCGGGAAAGTCGGGACCCCACATGCTCACGTTAGTCTGATGCTCCCCGCTCCTGTATTTTTCAAGATAGATGGAGACTTCTTCCTGACTGATATTCATGGTTATATTAACCTGTGCCAGATCGGCCTGAATTTTTTCAGCCATGGTCATAAACGACACACCGTCAGGTGCCATACCGGGAATAACTCCGGTTTCGATTTCAAATCCATCCGGGTAACCGGCTTCTTCCAGCAACTGTTTGGCTTTTTCAACATCCTGCTCGATTCCATCCTCAGGATCAAGAGCCCCTAAAAATCCAACAGGCATAATCGAATATGGGGTAAAAGCATCATTACCGGCCAGATCGGTAAGCCCATCATAATCAAGCGCATAACGGATGGCCTGCTGAACCTTGGGTTCGCTGACAGGGCCGCCAATTTCCGGGTCCATATTCATATGGAACCAGAAGATGCTAAAAGTGTTGCTGTTTAGAATCTCTACGTTTTCATCGCCTTTAAGCATTTCAATTTGTTCACTGTCCAGGTCGAAAGCAAAGTCAATATCACCTTTTTGGAGCATCATCATTTGCGTGCTCGGTTCGGAAACATGTCTGAAAACAACCCTGTCGATTTCCGGTTGTGTAGCCCAGTGATCATCATTTTTAACCAGAATCAACTCGTCGTTGGGAACAAACTTATCTAAAATGTAAGATCCCGAACCTGCGGAATGATTGTCAAGCCAGCTTTTTGCATCATCGGTTTCATCATCCTGGGTGCCCCCCTGTTCCTGCACGACCTGAGAGTCCAGGATTCCAAATACAGACTGGGTTAATTTTGACAAAAATGAAGGATCTACTTCATGCAGGGTAATTACAACCTGGTAATCATCAGGAGTTTCAATCTCCTTAATATTTTCGGCCAGGAAGGAAGGATTACCCTTCAAATCCCTGGCTCTTTCAAATGACCATTTTACATCTTCCGCGGTTAAAGTATTACCGGTTGTAAATTCAATGCCTTCTTGTAAATCGAAGGTATAGGTTTTATTATCCTCCGAGATTTCCCAGCTTTCAGCAACCATTGGCCTTGGAGTAACCGTATCTTCACCTTCAAATGTAACCAGATTATCATATAAAACTTTCATGATCATCGTGGCACTTTTCTCATAAGCATGCGCCGGATCAAAGGTATTATACTCAGGGTTAATCCCCATGACAACTTGTTTATCCTCCACCTCTTCCGTTTCCGCCTCTTGATCCGGTGCCTCAGTATCAATGTCTTCAGGATCACCGCATCCAACAGCTAAGATGAAAATAAAGGATATAGCAACCAGCAATGCGAAATACTTCTTCATTTTACCCTCTCCTTAAATAAATAGTTTACTTAAAAAAACAACCTTCAAAGCTTAAAGTAATACCTTTTCAACTATCACCTCTTTTCATGTGCACCAGGCACAAGTTATTAGATAAAAACATTATTTAAAATGCTGTTATCAGATTATATCCAGGCAAGGTTTAAAAAACTATCTCCTATGGCAGGCACAAAAGTGGCCTCCTCCCAAATCCTTTAAAACCGGTTTTTCTTCCTGGCATATATTTATTTTCTCCCAACATCGTGTATGGAAACGGCACCCATCAGGCGGATCCACCGGGCTGGGCACATCACCCTCCAGGATTATTCTGTTTTTGTTGGCTCCGGGTCTGGGAACGGGAATTGCCGAGAGGAGGGCCTGGGTGTATGGGTGTTGAGGAGAAGAATACATATCTTTTTTAGAAGCAAGTTCAACAATTTTACCAAGGTACATTACCGCTACCCTATCGCTGATATGTTTTACTACCTTTAAATCATGGGAGATAAAGACATAGGTGAGATTGAACTGCTGCTGAATATCCCTCATGAGGTTAATTACCTGCGCCTGGATGGATACATCAAGCGCAGATAAAGGTTCGTCACATACTACCAGCTTCGGATTTAGGGCCAGCGCCCTGGCAATGCTTATTCTTTGCCTCTGTCCTCCGCTAAATTCATGGGGATATCTGTCAATATGCTCTTCCCGCAGCCCTACTGTATCTAAAAGTTTAAGTACTTTTTGTCTTTTTTCCTTTCCCCTGGCAATACCGTGTATTATATAAGCCGCTCCGACTATATCACCTACTGTATTCCTGGGGTTCAGTGAACCGTAGGGGTCTTGGAATATAATCTGCATCTCTTTCCTGAGTTCCCGCAATTTTTCACTTTCCAGATTAAATATGTTTTGCCCTTCAAAAACAACCTCACCCTCGGTAGCTTCCAATAGTCTCAAAATAGTTCTCCCCGCAGTTGATTTGCCGCATCCTGATTCTCCAACGAGGCCCAGGGTTTCACCACAGTTTATGGTAAAATCAATGCCGTCTACCGCTTTTACATTGGCTACCGTTTTCGAAAGGATACCACTTTTAATAGGGAAATACTTTTTTAATTTTTTTACTTCCAGAAGTGGATTAGATGACATTAAAATATCCTCCGTCTACCAGGTGCCACTGTATTTGAAGCATCTTACTTTATGACCCTTCAGATCATAAAGTTTTGGCTCTTTCTCTTTGCAAACCGTCCTGGCATCTTTGCACCGGGGGTGAAACCTGCACCCCTGCGGCAGATCATAAAGATTGGGCACCAAGCCCTTAATTACATCGAGCCTATCAATTTCTAGATCAACGCCCGGGATAGATTCCAGTAAGCCTATTGTATAAGGGTGCATGGTTTGTTCAAACAGGCGGTCTACATCAGCGTATTCTACAATTTGTCCCGCATACATAACCATAACATTCTGGGCCACTTCAGCAATAAGACCCAGATCATGGGTTATGAGCATTATTGCGGTATTTAATTTTTCTTTTAAGTCTTTCATCAATTCCAGTATTTGAGCCTGAATGGTCACATCCAGGGCCGTAGTTGGTTCATCGGCTATGATCAGCGAGGGGTTACAGGCCAAAGCTATTGCGATCATCACCCTCTGCCGTATTCCCCCACTAAGCTGGTGAGGAAACTCTTTAATCCTTCTTTCGGGTAAAGGTATGCCCACTAAATCTAATAATTCTATGGTTTTATCAGCAGCTTCCTGTTTTTTCAGGCGCTGATGAATCCGCAAAACCTCACCGATCTGATTTCCAACAGATAAGACCGGATTTAATGAGGTCATCGGTTCCTGAAATATCATAGAAATCTCGTTTCCCCTGATGTTCCTTCTTTCTTTATCACTTTTTTTCAGCAAATCTTCGCCCTTAAAAATTATTTCACCGGCTGCTATCTGAGCTGGCGGTGATTCAAGTAGGCCCATGATCGACAAAGCCGTAACGCTTTTACCGCATCCTGATTCTCCAACTATACCCAGGGTTTCTTTTTTAGCTACTTCGAAATCTACTCCATCTACAGCAGCAGCTATACCNTCTTCTGTATAAAAGTAAGTCTTTAAACCTTTTACTTCCAGTATCTTTTTCTCCATCTAAAAATCCCTTTTGTTTATATTATAAAAGACTCACATGTCACCGCAGTTCAGGGGCACCATCTGAAGAATGAAAATGTAAATATGTATTTTCATGCTAGTACTAATTATATCTTAAGCTACGTCACTTATTTTTTCTGTAAACTGTTTAACAAAAAGCGCTGTCATGAAAGATTCCTAAAAAAAATTAGCGGTATTATTTATTACCGCCAATTTGTTTCAATGTATTATATAACTCCTCTATTCTGCAGCAGTGTATTTTCTGTCACCATACTGTGTAATAACCACTTCTGGCATATTGAGATCGGGGTTAATGCGTTTGCGAATTATTCCTACAACCTGAAGCAACAGTCTGGTTCCGTAAAGTGCCAAGTATTCACTGGCCGTATAATTGATTGTCATGATTTTAACCGTGCCCGGGAAGCATATTATTATTTTGACTGCTGCTGGTATGCAGGCAAATGCTGAAAAGTTTATTGATGGCTTCCCCCGGGAAAAATTTAGAGGCCTTTAACTTTTACTGCATTGCAGGCCTTGCAGAAATGCTTCAATGTTCTTGGCCAGGGCTGCAGCGTTATAGCCGCCTTCCAAAACAGCAAAAAGACGGCCTTCGCACCTTTCGCGGGAGAAATTTCCGAGCAGGGAGCCAATGGTCCTATAGTCTTCAACGGTCAGCATGCCTCCCCAGTCATTTATACCGCGGTCAAATCCGGCTGAAACCGCCACCAGGTCTGTTTTTACCTCCCGTAAATCTCTTTTTAGATTTTCCAGGTAGTGTAGCCTTGAGCTTTCCCTGCTGTGCCAGAAGGTTACTGCTTCATTTCCCCGAAAGATATTGGCGGTACCGTCTCCGAAGTGCAGATCAAAATCAACTATCAGGGCGGAGTTAATTTTTCTGTGATCAAGCAGATGGCTTACCGCTATAGCGATATTATTAAAGTAACAGAAGCCCCAGCAGGAATCAGCAGATGCATGATGGCCCGGTGGCCGGCAGAGAGCAAAAGCATGTTTGCCATACGCGGCAGTATCTGCTGCTTCAAGGGAAGCTCCTGCTGACAGTAAAGCGGTATTATAGAGCAAGTTATCTTCAGAAATGTTGCGCCAGTGCCTGGCTGTATGCACACGCAGGATTTCTTCTTCTGTGGCAGAGCGTGGTTCATGAATTGGATAAAGTCTTTCAATTACAGCCAGGGCAGGTTCAAGCCTTCCCGGTTCAGCAGCAGGATCATGAGCATAGTGCTCCAGAAAATCGCGGTGAAAATATATTTTCATTTTCAAAACCCCATTGGACAAGTAATTAACCTATTTATAAACATTTATTCTACACTAACCCCTGGGTTTCCTTTTGACCCCTGGTTTTTGGCTCCGGCAGACGACGCTAATTTCGTTTAACCTGTTTTACATCCTTTCGATAAACAGTAATTTTTCTTGTTAATCTCGTCTCACCTGAACAATATAATGATATTGCAAAGCGGTAAAAATAAACCAGGCATCCAGGATTACCGGTGGCAGGATAAAAACGGCTGCCCGGGAAATTATCTTCCCGGGCAGCCAGGTACCGATAAGTTTAACTGGGGGTGTTTAAACTTTAAATCGGTATTTCTAGTAGCCGTTTTCTTCTTCTTCAATTGGTTCTTCTTCAAGCGGCGCTTCTGCAGGGTCGCAACCGGTCACAGAAAAGCCTAACATTCCCACAAACAGCAGGGTTAAAAAGAAAACAAACAACTTTTTCATTACTAACACCTCACTTTATTTTTAATCTATATTTACCTTCAAGCACAGTCCTGCTCAATCCTGCCATAACGGTAATTGTTTATATAACTATTACATAAGTTTACATTTTGTTTAAAAAAGCAGGTGGAGTTTTTTAAAATAGTTACATGCTGCCCGGTTATACCACCTGAGAAGTGCTCAGATTATATAACAACCCGCGCTATGTTGGGATAGAATCGGAGCTGAAATGAGTAAGAGCAGTAAGAAAGCGGTTTTAGCGCCCGGGAGGGCGGGGGCCGAAGTATTGATAGTAGTGCACTTTTATATTTCCGTGGTACAGCTTACGCCTCTTGGAGGCTTTTTTGCCGAATAGTGACTCAAAATTTTCGTGTGCAGTAAGAATATAAAAAGACCAGGTGTCCAGTTTCCTGAAGAACTTGCCCATCTGTTTATATAGTTTTTCTACTTCTTTTAATTCACTTAGCCGCGCACCGTAGGGCGGGTTACAGATTACCTTGCCGTATTTTTTTTTAGAGCTAAAATCTGCCAGCGGCCTGGCCTGAAAATGAATCAGGTGATCCACGTTCGCTTCAGCAGCATTTTTCCGGGCGATATTAATTAAACTGCTGTCCATATCAGTGCCTGTTATGTCAAGCTCCCGGTTATAATCGGCCCGGTCATGGGTTTCTTTACGGGCTTTGCGCCAGCAGTCCCTGGGGATGTTTGGCCACTGCTCGGAAATGAAAGTCCGCTCCATACCCGGCGCAAGATTCTGCCCGATCAGGGCGGCTTCGATCGGGATTGTCCCGGATCCGCAAAAGGGGTCGATCAAGGTGATTTCAGGTTTCCAGCGGGCGATTAGGATCAACGCTGCGGCCAGGGTTTCTTTCAGTGGAGCTTCGCTGCCGACTGCACGGTATCCCCGCTTGTGCAGTCCGGGGCCGCTGGTGTCAATGGTAAGGGTGGCTACGTCCTTTAAAAGAGAGACTTCAATTGGATAGAGGGGTCCTTTTTCTTCAAACCATTCTGTGCGGTGCCGCTTTTTCATACTCTCGACTATTGCTTTTTTAACAATAGCCTGGCTGTCGGAGATACTGAACAAGGTGGATTGAACAGATTTTCCATCTACAGGAAAATTAGCATCTTCGGGGAGCAGGTCCGGCCAGGGCAGCGCTTTTGTTTTTTCAAAGAGTTCGTCAAAGGTGACCGCTTTGAACTCGCCCACTTTCAGTCGAACCCGGTCGGCTGTGCGCAGCCAGAGATTTGCGCGGCAGATGGCATTTTCATCAGCATTAAAAATCACCTTGCCATTTTCGACAGTGACCTGTTCATAACCCAGTTCTTTAACTTCCCGGGCAACAATTGCTTCAAGGCCGAAAGTGGCCGTGGCGATAAGCTCAAGCCTGGTCATAACTTTTCTCCCGCCATGAGTGTTTTCGGATCACAATGGTTTCATAGTAGCGGAAAAAGCGGCTGAGTTCAAGTGGATAATGGCGCTAATACAGGAAGTAAAAGTTGCGTGCCCTCTGCTTTTGCATTATTATAGGGCAGTGATTGTTCATGGCCGCATTGATTGAACGGGGTTATGGATTATGGCCTAGCAGGGAGGTTAAAAAGGGCGATGAAATTAAAAACCAACTTGTTAATTATTTTGATATTTACCTGGACACTGTTAATTACCGGTTGTCAAACCAATGGTTCACCGGAAGAATTAAAAAAAGAAGCGGGTGCGGAAGAAATAGAAAAAGGAGACAATGGTGAGGCGTTCCCCGATCATGAAGCGCTGCAAAAAGTGGAAAAAGAGATCGTGTTAGATCGGTGGGAACCGCTGCAGTTAATTATACCGGCTATTGAGCTTGAACTGCAGGTCTTAAGTGATCATCACACCTATGATCAAGAGGAGATCGGTACCGAGCCATGGAAGTTCTCTTCAGAAGACTACAATCGTTGGATCAATAAGCTTATGCCCTTACTGGATGAAGGGCCGGTTCACTACCAGTTCAGTGCTCTGCCGGGTACAGAAAACGGTAACGTGGTTATAGCCGGCCACAGCCCCGGTCCCTGGTATTTTTTTCACGATCTGGACCTCCTGGAAAGCGGAGATGATATAATCCTGGAAACAGGCGACTACCGCTTTGTTTATGAGGTTCAGTGGCAGGAAATCGTTGATAAATATGACTGGAGCCTATTGTTTGACACCGATTATCCGGCGCTGACTTTCCAGACATGTTATCCCAAAGACTACGCGGGTTATGACCATCCGGAAAGGTTGATAATCAGAGCCAGGTTGGATGAAGTTTACCTTCCTCCTGAATGATAACGGCAAATTCTTGGGATTTTTGTTGTCAAACATTTTACATAATCAAAAAGGTTATTTCATATATGTGTAGAATAATGATAGGGTTCAACTGGAGCAGCAGGGATGAATGCATGGCGAGATTCGGCGCAGATAATTTTAATGCCCGGGGGTGTTTATATAACCGGGGCCCGGGTATGCGCCATAGATTTATGCTTGTGCAGAACTGTTTAATGAAAAGGATATGATCATGGTTAATAAATACAAGGATCCTTTAACGACCAAAAAGGGTAAAACCATCAAGGAATGCATCCCGATCAGGACAGATATCATCAGGCCAAATGATTCAATTATCAAGATGGCCGAGATCTACGCAAAACCTCATCTTATCACAGGCGATATTGTTGTCTGCAGTGAAAAGGCGGTAGCGATCAGCCAGGGCAGGGTAATAGATGAAAAGGATGTCAAAGTCGGTCTTCTGGCCAAACTACTGTCCCGTTTTGTGATCAAAAGCCCTTATGGCATCGGTATGCGCGATCCGCGGACGATGCAGGTGGCCCTGGATATGGCCGGGCGGCCAAGAATTATCGCAGCCGCTATTGTCGGGGGAACGATCAAATTGTTCGGAAAGAACGGTTATTTTTACCGGATTGCAGGACCGGAAGTTTCCATGATCGATGGGGTTGTCGAGCACCGTTTTGAAGATCTGAATAGATATATCGTTCCTCCTCCGAAAGACCCCGACCAGGCTGCATTAAAAATCAGCGAGGCTTTGGACGGGATTCCGGTCGTGATCATGGATATTAACGATCTTGGTGGAAGCGTTATTCTGGGCAGATCCCACAGTGATTTGCCCGCTTCAGAAATTGAAGACTATATGCGCTATGATAACCCCCTGGGGCAGGGAACCCAGCAAACCCCGATCGGTATTTTACGCTTCGGTTGATGTCCTGTTTAAACGGTTACCTGGTTTTTGTCTAAAGGAGGAACTAAAATGATTATTTCCAGATTAATCAATGTTGTTGATTCGCATACCGCCGGGGAGCCTACCAGGGTAGTTACCGGCGGTATTCCACCTGTTGCGGGGAAAAGCATGGCTGAAAAGATGGCTTATCTGGAAAAGGAAATGGATACACTGCGTACTGTTTTGATGCAGGAACCACGAGGCCATCGGGATATGTTCGGCGCTATTCTTACCGAACCGGCAGCACCGGAGGCTGATATCGGAGTGATCTTCATGAATGCCGGCGGTTACCTGAGCATGTGTGGTCACGGAAGCATTGGGGCGGTAACCGTTGCCCTGGAAACCGGCCTGCTTTCTGTCTCCGAATCGCAGGCCACTATTATTTTAGACACCCCAAGCGGGCTGGTCCGGGCCGCCGCTAGAGTGGAAAAGGGTCGGGTGACCGAGGTTTCTATTATTAATGTGCCTTCTTTTCTCTTCAGGGAGAAAGTGATGGTTGCCGTTCCGGATTTTGGAGACCTGGAATTCGATATTTCTTTCGGGGGCAATTTCTTCGCCCTGATCCCCGCTGAAGCTCTTGGAATGAGGATAACAGGAAAATATACTGCGGCACTGGTCGATGCGGGGATGCGGATTAAAGTTGAAATTAACAAATCTGTTCCGGTTTCGCATCCGGAAAAACCGCATATTAATACGGTGGATTTGGTGGAGATATACGAAAAGCGTTCCCGCCTGCAGGCATCCAACGCGGTTATATTCGGCCGGGGCGCTCTTGACCGTTCACCCTGCGGAACCGGCACCAGCGCAAAACTGGCCGCCCTCTATGCCCGGGGGGAAATTGGCCTGGGTGAGGAATACATTCATGAAAGCATATTCGGCACCGTGATGCGGTCAAAAGTGCTTGAAGAAACCAGCGTAGGGGGTATTCCGGCTATTATTCCCGAAATTACAGCAAGAGCCTATATCACCGGATTTTTACAGCTTGTCATTGACCCCGACGATCCTCTAAAAGATGGTTTTTTACCGGAAGGGTAAAACATAAGCATGCTAAATAGCTTCAACCAGGTTTAGTTTATTTCTTGCAGGCATATCAACAAGAATTTACTCTAACCTGTGGCTCAACCATGATTGTCCAATTAATATATTTACAGGTGTATCATGCTATAGCTGCAACTGGGACAGGTTGTCTGTAGCCGGTCGTAGGCATCCCCCTTACGGAGTTTTTCCAGGTCTTTTCGCTCTTTTTCTTGCTGTATCCCGCAGCGGTGACACATGGTATAGCCGCACTCCGGACACTTGAGCCAGTTATCACTTGCTTCTTCGACATGACCGCATGATGTGCATTTTACCTCTGCCATGATTTTCTTCCTTTCCAGGCATTATTTTAGGCAATATATAAACTTGTTTACCTGTCTTTATTATATAGAATTTGAAAAAATAATAAAGTGCCCCCGTGAATCTTTTTTGTCATGTCCTGATTTTTTCTTTTTGAAGCTTTTTGTGTTTTGAACTTCCCGCGTATTATCTGACAGAACTGACGCATGAAAATAAATAAGCCAGTATGGCAGTGACTGCGAGGGCAACGAAAAAACTTTTTCGCAAAAAGCACTGGACAGAACAAATCAAAGATGAGATAATCAGTGTGGGTAAATATGAAAGGAGGCCTGCACTATGACCAACCAGTGCTCTAATCGAATTTTGATCAGCGGCAGGTATTTTAGCGAAGAGGATTTGGTGGACGTTAAAGAAATCATCCGGATGTTTCCGAATCTCAGCCGGACTGAATTGGCTAATACGATCTGTGAAAACTTAGGCTGGGTCACGGCAACAGGTCAACCCAAAACAGACTCATGCTATCAGCTATTTAACAAGCTTGAAGCCGAAGGTTTGATCACCTTACCGCCCCGGCATAAAAACAGTGCTGGGAGGCACAAGGAAAAAATCAGCTTTGGGCCGGCTACGGAGGCTGGCTTGCCGGTTGAAGGCCCGGTAGCAGATTTAGAACCTCTTGCCGTAAAACCGCTTCAGGGTGGCAGCGAAAACCGTCTTTGGAACGAGTACGTGCACCGTTATCATGATCTGGGCTACAAGCGCCCCTTCGGAGCCCACCAGCGTTACTTCATCGTCTCAGAGAAAGCGGCGAAACCGCTGGGTTGTATTCTGTTTGCTGCTGCCGCCTGGGCATTGTCCCCGCGCGATCAGTGGATTGGCTGGGTTGAGCTGGACCGCCACTTCCGGCTGCATTTAGTTTTGAACAACACCCGCTTTTTAATCTTTCCCTGGGTCAAGGTAAAAAATTTGGCCAGCAAGGCGCTTTCGTTGCTGGCAAAACGTATCAGGGCTGACTGGCATAAGCGCTACGGCTACAGCCCGGTTTTGTTGGAAACCTTCA
>SL_8KL_010_SEDDRAFT_10000156_pt1 | contig 55662 bp, 60 predicted proteins | sample SodLakKL_010_SED_4_FD_11160 | JGI IMG/M metagenome (IMG submission 11160)
GGGCAAATACGCGGGCGATGGGGATCCCAAGCCCGATGTGGAGCTTGACTTCTCGAACGATGCGCTGGATGAGGAACTGCTCCAGCGAAACGTCGAATGGTGGAGGAACCGATGCTTGGGGAACGTGTAGCATACGGACTGTTGATCATATCCCTCGTCGGTGCGGTGAGCCTCCAGGCGGTGGAAATCAACCAGAGGCGGGCCGAGGTCAAGGATCTCCAGGAGGAAGTTCACACTTTGGCCCGCGAGGTTTCCACGAGAGAGGCCGAATTGGAGCAGGCCTATACCGACCTATTGGGTAGGTGGGAGGATTTCGAGGAGGACGCGACGGAGTGGACGGTGGAGGAGTTCCGCATCACTGGCTACGCTCCCTTCGACGATCCTGCGGGCCTGTGCTCCGACGGGGATCCAACCACTACCAGGTCGGGAACCTATCCGACTGAAGGCAGGACAGTGGCCGTGGATCCCAACGTAATTCCGCTGGGGACACCGCTATGGGTCGAGGGTTATGGATGGCGGATGGCTGAGGATACGGGAGGAGCCGTGCGCGGGAACCACGTTGATGTTATGGTGGACGATCGCGCTAAGGCCCTCCAGATCCACGGTGAGGCCGTCGTAATATACCCTGAAGAAGGAGGAGGATATTAATGGTAAAGGTTTACACGGTCGTCGGCGCTCTGTGGGGCGACGAGGGCAAGGGGAAGTTCGTTAATTACCTGTGCAACCGCAACAACGCGGACATAGCTGTGCGGTTCAACGGGGGTAGCAACGCAGGCCACTGCATCCACACGGAGGAATTCGGGACGGTCATGTTCCGCACTCTCCCGACTGGATCGACGCGGCCTGGGACGACAGCTGTGCTGGGCAACGGCATGGTCATCGATCCCGAGTTCCTTTTGAAGGAGATCAAGGTAGTCCGCGCGATCAATCCCGACTTCAAACTCCTAGTGGACAAGAGGGCGCATCTCGTCCTACCAATACACCAGAAGGCGGACGGGAACCAGGATGATGAGAGGAAGCAATCTATAGGAACGACGCGGAGCGGAAATGGCCCTGCCTACTCGGATAAGGCCTTCCGCGCGGGTGTGCGAGTGCAGGATCTTTACCGTCTCAACTGGGAACTGGACAACATGCTGTCCGCGGTGGTAATGCGCAACGGCGGTGGGGTGGAAGATCTAAGAGAGCTGGAGAAACTATCCCGCAAGTGGCGCGAGGAGCTGTCGGACTATGTTGGTGATGGTAGCGCGCACGTTAACGACGCGATCAGTGAGGGAGCAACGGTGGTATTTGCTGGAGCCCAGGGGGTTCTGCTGGACATCGACCACGGAGACTATCCCTTCGTAACATCCTCCAACTGCATCCCTGCGGCAGTGGGAACTGGTGCGGGGGTCGATCCTCGGCGCGTTGATGATGTCGTCGGAGTGGTGAAGGCCTACAGCACGCGGATCGGTGAGGGGCCGCTACCCACGGAGATCCGCGATGAGGAAGTGGCGGAGCACATCCGCAGGCAGGGTAACGAGTATGAGATCGGGGTTCACATACACAGGCCGAGGCGCATAGGCTGGCTCGACGCGGAGGGCCTTCGCAGGTCAGCTCGAGTGTGCAACTACGACTACCTGGCCATTACCCTTCTGGACGCGCTGAACGGCCTGGAGAGGATCGAGATACCTGGCGTGGGAACCATGCCTGGTTGGGACGCGGACATTAGCAAGGCTAAGAGTATGGATGATCTGCCGACGAGCATGTGCGAGTATATCAGCGAGGTGGAGAACATCGCGGGATGCCGCGTGGGTCTGGTCTCCACGGGGCCTCACACAGATCAGGTGATAGACCTAAGGAGTGAGTGGAGATGAGAGTAGGAAACTGCGACCAGTGCTCCCTCAGTGGTGAGCCCGTTCATCCACATGGATGGACGGAGGAGCCAGATATAGCATTCGTCGGGGAAGCTCCTGGGGCAGAGGAGGAGCGGCGCGGTCGGCCATTCGTCGGTCGCGCGGGCAAACTCCTGCGGGAGGCCCTGACACTTATAGACTTTGACCTGGAACGTATATACTATACCAACGCGTGCCTGTGCAGGCCACCGAAGAACCGTGATCCGCGAGCCAAGGAGATGAGGGCCTGCAACGGGCGGCTATTGGAGGAACTATCCGAGGTCAAACCGCGGATCGTTGTTCCACTGGGTAACATTGGCATTAACTCCCTGCTTGGAGGAGGCCGCGGGATAACCAAGCGACGAGGCATATACCAGGAGGCGCACGGACACCGCATCATACCAACACTACATCCAGCGGGGGTTCTGCGGTCACCCGAATCCTTTGTGGACTTGGTGGCCGATCTGGAATACATCAAATCCGTTCTGGACGGGGAGGAGCCCGTCATCAACCCACCGCGGGAGTCATACGTCATAATAGAAACGCAGGAGGGCTTCGATGCACTCATCAAACGTCTGCGGGATGTGGGCAAGGCCGCAATCGACCTGGAGACCGCGAGCCTGGATTTCATGGACGGCCACATACTAAGCGTCGGTTTCACCTGGGCGCGAGGAACTGCTTGCGTCCTGGACTGGCAGGCCCTGGTGGAGGGTAACCTGGCTAACTTCAAGGCCCTGCGAGATACCTTGGCAAATATAGACTGCTACTTCCACAACGGTCAGTTCGACGTCCTGTGGTTGAGGGCCAAGGGAATATATCCGAGGTTTGTTGGGGACACCATGCTAATGCACTACGCGATAGATGAGCGGCAGGGATCCCACGGCCTCAAGCGGCTGTCCATATCACGGTATAGATCTCCCGAGTATGATGACGAGCTCAAGGCCCTAATAAAGACCAAGCGCTCGGCGCGGGAGAATGGGGAGAAAGGAGCGGTGAAGGTTCTGGTGGATGAGGAAGACCGCAAGGCTCCTCTTAAACTCTCCCTGGACGACTGGGCAGATGACGAGGTGCGGCGGGCCATAATGGAGTATAACGGAGCGGATTCCGACTACACCCTTCGACTGTCCGAGGATCTCAGGCAGGATATGGTGGAGGACGATGTGTCCGAGGTGCATGAGAAGCTCCTGGTTCCCGCGGCGAGTCACTTCATTGACCTGGAGCTCAGTGGGATGTTGGTGGACATTGACTACCACGATGCTATAGGAGCGGAGTGGTCGGCTAAGATCGAGGAGCTTGAGGGTAGGATACGGAGCTACGAGGGAGCCGAGGAGATTAACCTTAATAGCCCGAAGCAGATCGCGGAGTTCATATTTGACCACCTGGGACTGATTCCTATGGTCAACGAGGACACCGACCGCATTGACCAGGACACCATACTGCAACAGATTCAGCAGGTGGAAGATCCCGAGGCACAGGAGTATTGGAGGTCGTCTACCTCCCACATATTTACGGACATGAAGCCGCGGAGCACGTCCACCTACATGCTATACTGGCTGGCCCAACAGCACGAGTGGCCCAGGTTGATCGTCGAGCACAGGGAGTATAGCAAACTGCACGGCGCATACTATCAGGGATACAAGGATATAATGTGGAAGGACGGGCGCATCCGACCGCGCTACAGGGTTCATGGGACGCGGACGGGCAGACTGTCCTCCACGGATCCCAACATCCACGGGATGCCACGGCAAAAGGTTATAAAGGACATATTCACCGCGGATCCAGGCTATACCCTGATACATGCCGACTACTCCCAGGCGGAGATCCGCATGATGGCCCACTTCGCAAAGGACGACAAGCTAATCGAGGCACTGCACGAGACGGACATCCACAGGGCCATATCACGGGAGCTGTTCAACCTCTCGGAGGATGAGCTTGAAGCGCTTCCCGAGGAGGAGGTCAAGTTCAAGAGGAGGGCCGCTAAGACGATCGCGTTCGGCCTCATATATGGTAGGTCGGCCAAGAGTCTGGCTCCCCAGCTGAGCGTCTCCCTAACGGAGGCCGAGGCATACATGAAGAAGTTCTTCCAGATGATGCCTGGGGTCACCAGGTGGATAGCTCGGCAGAAGGATCGCGTCCTGCGCGACCAGGAGGTCACCTCCCTATATGGTAGGAAGCGGCGGTTCCCGATCATCTTGGATAGGGGGCATGCCAACGAGGTCAAGCGGCAGGCGGTCAACATGCCGATCCAGAGCTCGGTAAGCGATATGACACTGCTGGCGAACCTGCGGGTAATGGAAACCCTGCGCAGTGAGGGTATCAGCGTCAGGCCCTGGCCGCACATCCACGACGGGTTCCTGATCCAGGTTCCCAGTCACCTGGTGAAGCCGTCCACGGAGATCCTCATTGACGTGATGCACGACGTGGACTTCGAGACCGACGTTCCGTTCTCGGTGGAGGTGGACGTCGGCAGGAAGTGGGGCGACATGGAGACAATATACGAGGGGTAGCATCTACTACCAGAGTCCTATCTTTCTGGGACTCTGGTATTATTTTTGATCTACTACCAAAGGATTAAATTTCTACTACCTTCGGTCTATTTTTGGGTGAGGGCGCGGGCATATGAGCCGCATATAATCGGAGGGGTCAGGATATCTGTTGGATACCTGGCTCCTCCGAATTTTTTCGAGGAATTCGCTATTAGCCTATTTCATCCAATGGTGACCTGTGGTTTAATGAAGATGCACCAGGGAGGTGCGCAACACCAGCTCTTCGACAACCGAACAGGAACACCCGAAAGGGCGGCGGGGGCCGATATCACCTGGGGGGCCAAGGGGCCTTAAAAGGCAAACAGCCGCCACGACCCTGCCAGACCAGAGGCGGCTCGGGTAGCACCCGAGAGGGAACAACCGAGCTAAAGAGCGGACGGAACACTGGCAGGCGAGCGGAGAAGGGTAAACAACACCCCAAGGAACAGCCGAAACGGAGCTACGGCTCCGTCGGTGAGGGATAGCCTCCTCACCCTGATGAGAGCAGGCTATACCAACTCAAAGGAGGACGATCAGATGAGAGGCATACGGGAAACTAAGCAGGCACTGGGTCTGGGAACGGAGTGGACGGTTAAGAAGGCTAACTCGATCAAGATCATCTTCAGGAACCGCAGGACGAATGAAACCGCGGTTCACTACCGATAAGGAGGGCTAACAAATGAGAGAGCTTAACGAGAGGATCTTCGACCTAATCGCGGACGAGATCGAATGGGAAGGGATGGCAATGGGGATCGACGACCTGATAGAGGGTAAGAACACGGTATGGCTAACACTGCACGAGGAAGATGAGGAATTCAGGGCCGCGATGAAACAGCGCGGGGTCAGCACCATGAAGGAACTGGTAGAGGAGCACATCAACGAGGAGCTCACCGAGTGGCCCTGCAAGGTGAGCCTGGAAGCGGACGGAGACGGCTACGCGATAAGGTTCAGGCCTGAATGCCCTGAATGCGGCGAGCCAACGGATCAAGCACCGATGAGCGATCCCGAAACGGACGAGCACATCGGAAGCTGGTGGTTCTGCACCGCATGCGACTGGGAAAGGGACATGATGATCAGGGAGGAGGAATAACAGCCGAAACCAGGCCGCAGGGCCTGGTCAGCAGGGAATGGCCACCCTGCTCTGAGGATGGCAGGCCAACACCACCATATAGAGGAGGAGATCGACAATGACTAAGAGGACAATGAGCACGGGCATCAGCCCGAAATACGTAAAGGGATGGGACGCGGAGAAGGCTATAAGGGAGATCATACAGAACTACCTGGACAGTAGGAAGGAATTCAACTGCGAGGGACACCTCGACTGGAGGAACGGGATGGGGATCGCCAAGGACTACGGGCCAGGGCTCGAGCTTCGTCACCTGGCACTGGGAGTAAGCGAAAAGGACGGCGACACCATCGGGAAATACGGCGAAGGCCTAAAGCTGGCACTACTGGTGATGGCTCGCGAGGGCCGCGACATCGAGGTCTGGGCTAACGGGAACGTCATAAGGCCAACCATCGAGCACGACGCGGACTACCAAACGGAGGTCATGGTTCTGAATGTAGAGCCGATGGCTCCGAGGCACGCGGCGACGCACACAGGAACCAGCGTCAAGTTCGAATGCACCGAGGAGGAGCTTGAAGCAGGGAAGCGCTACTTCGAGCACTACCTGGTCAAGAAGGACGACTTCGAGTGGATGGAGCGCGGCAAGATCAGCACTCCAGGAGGCTTCATCTTCATCAACGGCGCTAAGGTCGGGGAGATACCCAACGCACTGTTCAGCTACCACCTACAGGAGCGCGAGACAGGTGACATTGGTAACCGTGACCGCGAGATCGTCAACAGGAACCTGGTCGAGCGGGTTGTCCGCAAGGTCATCAGCGAAACGAGCTCCACCAAGGTAATGGAGCGCATACTGCTGGCAGTAGCCCGCGAGGAGGAGGCCTGGGAGGTAGAGATCGGCCTCAACGAATGGATGCTCGGCAAGGACAGCCGCAGGGTATGGAAGCGCGCATTCAACAAGGTGATCGGTAAGGACGCGGTGGTAAGCGACGGAAACCAGGACGCAGACGTTCAGGCCCGCTACAAGGGCCACAAGATACTGAAGGTCGGCTTCCGCTGGCAGGACGCACTGGGAGCAATCGGGGTCGAAACCAGCACCGAGGTCATCACGAGGAACAACGGCGGAGCCAAGAAGATAGCGCTGAAGAACCTGACCGAGGAGGAGCGCAGTAACTTCAAGACGGCCCGCACACTGGTTGAGCGGCACTACAACGAGACAGGGAGCGTCAGCATCGCGGAAGACCTCAGCAGGATGAGCGGCGCAAGCCAGGACACCAAGGTAAACGGGGTCTACAAGCGGAGCGAGGATCGGATCTACCTTCGCAGAGGCATCCTGGCAGACCTTCAGCAGACCATACACGTCCTGCTCCACGAGGCGGTTCACAAGCACAGCGGCGCGAATGACTGCACAGCGGAATTCGAGCGCGCGCTAACCGACGTGGCAGTAGGCATGATGATGAAGGAGGTGAACTAAATGCGCAGGGGTATAGCAAGCTTCGCAGGGACAGCCAAGCAGTTCGCGGCGGTGGTCAAGCTGGCTAAAATGCACGGGATCAGCATCGACGAGGCACAGAGGATACTTCGCGAGACAGCAGGCGCGAAGCTATAGCCGAAACCAGGGCTCGGCCCTGGTCGGTGGGAGATGGCCTACCCACCCTGAAGATGGCAGGCCGAAAGGAGGGAGACGATGAGAGATCACATACGGGAGAGGGTCATAGTAACGGGAACATATGTGGTGAATGCAAGCGCGACGGTAAGACAGGCGGCCAGGGCATTCGGAGTATCGAAGTCCACGACCTGGAAGGACGTCGTCGAGCGCTTGCCTGAGGTAAACCCTGAGCTGGCGGACAGGGCCATACGGGTCATACAGACCAACAAGCAGGAGCGACACCTTCGCGGCGGGCTGGCCACCAGGCTCAAGTATCAGCAAAGGAGGGATAATGGTGGAGAGAGCTGAGGTTCGGGATCCACTGGCCTACATGTTCGCGGGTAGGGCCGTGGTGACCATAGCTAACGTTGAGACGGGAAACAGGTTCACCTACAAGGTGAAGCGCATGGAGGGCGACGACGGAGTGGTGAGATACTTCATCAACCTGCTCCGAGGGCCAGACAACGAGGACGACTACAGCTACATGGGGATGATGGTGGAGGGCCAGGGTCGCGGGATGATAACGACCAGGGCCAGCAAGGTGACGGAGCGCGCAGTGAGCTTCCAGGCCTTCAACTGGGTTCTGGCGGCACTGCGGGCCGACAGGCTACCCGAGAAGATCAAGATCTACCATGAAGGGAGGTGCGGCAGGTGCGGTCGCAGGCTGACGGTTCCCGAATCCATCGAGATGGGACTGGGGCCTGAGTGCGCTAAGCGCGCTTGATGTAATCTACGAGTGGCAACTATTATCTTGTCAACGCGACGATGTGAGGTTAGAATGGAGCAAGACCAAATCGGGCTGGCAACCCTGAACTGCCGAAAGGAGGAATATCATGAAGGAATTCACCGAGAACTACGCAGGGTTGATAGAGGACATGATGAGGAGGGCGGCCAAGAAGGGACGCACGGACGAGGCGGAGAAGGAATACTACATCACGGCATCAGATGCCAAGCGCATCAAGAAGCTGGAGTTCCCAGGAATGGTCTTCGGCAAGCCCGTGGACTTCGACCAGGAGGAGCGCAAGCTCGTTGTCCTGCCTAAGGATGGGACGGACGCGCAGGAGGACACCTCGGAGGAGCAGGAGACTACCCCTATACCTGAGCATAGCCAGGGCGCGGAGGAGGCCTCCTCGGGCGAATCTGAGGGGCCAAAGGAAGAAGAGGTGCAGGACTTCCTAATGTGGGTTGGCTACAGCGGCTACCCGACCATAGAGGAGTTCGTCGACGAGGCGGAGCGGTTGGGAGTCAGCAAGCGCATTAGCAGGTTACCGAAAGGCCTTGTGCCTGGTAAGAGCAGGATCCTACTGGCCCATGACGAGGGCATCCAGGGCGACGCGGTAATCTTCGGATACTTCACGGTGGAAGGAGCGGAAATGATCGTCAAGGAGAGGGAGGACAGGCCGCTGGATCTACCCGAATATGTCCAGGCAGTGACTCTCCAGGAGGCCTACGTGGAGGAGGAGCGCGGATGCGGGTATCGCACCGAGGTAGGAGCGCTCTACCTCATATGCAACGACATGGATCAGTTCATCAAGGGAACCAAGGAGGCCGAGGAGGTTGAAATTCACGGCGGCCTGGTGATCCTGGACGAATATAGGGACTACAACGCGCTGGTTCATCCCGAGGCCAAGCGGTTCAGAAGCTTCCGCAAGGTGGACGCGGATGAAATCCTGGCAAGCGACCAGGTCAAAACCGCACCGAGGGAACGAGCCGAGCGCACCATTGAAATCCCAGTAGATGAACTGCCGAAGGCAGGCACCGAATGGACGGACAGGGAGCGCGACGAGCTCTTCAAGCTGGTTGAGAAGCACGGCAAGCTATATCCCGCGTTCAAGGAGTTCGAGCGGCAGACCAACAGGTCAATGCGGAGCGTAGAGTATCAGTGGTTCAAGATGAAGAAGGATCAGGTCAAATACGAGGAGCAGGATCAGGTGGACGACATTCTACAGGGAGAGGGGGAAGCATAGATGTTCGAAAAGGAACTGGCGAGAGTTCGCAAGGGACTATGTCCGATATGCGGGGAACCGATAAACGAGGAGGACTTCAGGGACGACCTGTCCAGGAAGGAGTATAAGATCTCAGGTATGTGCCAGTCCTGCCAGGACAGTTTCTTCACCGAGGACGAGGAGCAGTAGCTCCTCTCCTCACCAATATCCTCGGGCGCGGGGTCGGAGGGTATTGGTGAGGGCAGAACATGAGAGGAGGTGATGAGATGGGCTATTCGAAGGCGCGCTTCGAGGAGTTATACCAGGAATTGCTGGAGCACGAGGCGCAACTGCTTAATCTGAAGCGCGGGGAGTATACCTCCCAGGGGGAGGATGACTGCTTGCAGAACTTCCGACAGGTGGCGGCGTTTGAGGGCCGACGGCCCGAGCAGGTGTGCATGACATACGTTCTAAAGCACATACAGAGCATACAGCGGGCGGTCGACACCGAGCGCTATGATTTCACCTGGTGGCAGGAAGGAACTGGGGTCGAAGGCCTCAAGCAGAGGATCGCGGATGCACGCAACTTCCTGGCCCTGTTAGCAGGCATCCTGGATGACAAACGGGGCTAATAAACCTATCGAAGGAGGAGGAACAAATGGAATTCATGGACATTCTGAGGAAGGCGATGGAGAAGAACAGTGGTAAGAAGGTGGTCGTGGCGGATGCAAGGCCCGACCTGGTGGAGAAGGCGCGGCAGAACAACGAGCGCGTCAGGAAGATTTACGAGAAGTATGAGCGTATGGTTGAGGAGATCCAGGAGAAGGCCCAGGCCGAACTGGACGCGGAGAAGGAGTATCACGAGGCACTCTGGGAGGAGATCTACAGGGTTCATAATCTCAGCCCGAGTGATCAGCTTACCGTCAACATCCCGACGGGCAAGATCTTCAAGGTGGTAATGCCTGACGATCCCGAATACAACCTGGTGAGCGACGAGTCACACAAACTGGATGAGTAAATGGGCGGGGAGGCTTCGGCCTCCCTTCCACTAAATCCAAGGAGGCGATGGTATGAGACTGGAGAACATGGAAATTCACGGCTCCTGGCAGGACGTGGCTGACGCGGCCTACTCCACCGAGGGTAAGCGGCGCGGCGGGCGCATCTACCCAGGGCCAGACTGGAAGAAGGCAATGCTCCTGGCGGAGCACTCACCGATCCGCAGGCTACGCGTAAGCTGGCGGTGGGTAGACCTACCCTACTGGGTATCGGTTCAGATGGTGAGGCACAAGATCGGCATCGAGCACTTCGTCAGCACGCAGAGGACGGATCGCACGGGTAGGAACCGCGACGAGCTTCCGCAGAGCGCTCCCGTAATACACGCGGCGGAGGCAAACGCGCAGGCACTCATCAACATCAGCCGCAAGCGGCTCTGCTCCAAGGCCAGTGAGGAAACCCGAAGGGCGTGGGCCTTACTGGTGGGGGAGATCAGGCGCTACGATGGCATACTTGCAAGCGTCATGGTTCCTGAGTGCGCGTATCGCGGCTTCTGTCCCGAGCGCGAACCCTGTGGCCGCGTGCAGTCAGAGGACTGGGGTAGGCTCCGACGGGCCTACATGGACTGGAAGGAAGCACACAACTGCTTCTCCGAGATGGAACTGGCGGAGCTTGGCTACTGCTACGACGTGGCCAGGTGCAGGAAGTGCGGTAGAACCTGGCGGGTTCCCGCGGAGAAGTTCGGGGATGGAGGTGAGATCAGATGATACTGCGAAGATGCCCTAAATGCGGTGAGCGGCACTACAGCGCTGACACCAGGGACGTGAACTGGGAGTGTCGGAACTGCGGCCAGGATATACCAAAGGAGCAGGAGGAGCCAGCAGAGGGCGGTAAGTGCAGGACGGACGGCCCGTGCGCACGGCACGGCTACACTCCAGACCGTCATTGGTGCGCGGCCAGGAACTGCCTGCATCACGTCGACAGGGTTATGGTGAATCTGGAGATGGAGGTGGCGCATGCACGATAGAAGGATCCCGCGGCTTCAGGAGAGATCCTGGGGTCGCGGGCCTTTTTGCGTTTATGGACACTTTGATGTTATAGATGAGCGGTGCGGGGCGTGAGATCGTGGACGAGACAATGCGACGCATAACACGAGCAGGATTCGATAGCAGAGTCCAACCGCGCCTATAAAAGGGGAGAGTTTTACCATATTGTAAAATTTAGCTCTTTTATTGTTCGGGGTCGGCAACGGAGATGAGCCAGGGCTATTATCTGAAGGTGCCGAGCTGTGCTACGATTGAGCCAGGAAGGAGGTGGGAGAGGATGAACATACAGGAGCTGATCCGATCCGCGGATTCGGAGAAGGTCGACCAGTATCTCTGGTGGGCCAGGTTACAGCCGTGCGATCCCGACAAGGCGGATATGACCGAGATGATAATCGAGATGGGCCTGACACCATACCAGGCCGCACGTCGGAGGGCGGATTCGGGCGCGACCAACAGGAGTTTCTGGACACTTTACTACCACGCGAAGGTGATCGTGCAGGATCTATACGAGCACCTGGGGGAGAGCGTGCAGGATAGGATACGGGAGCTTCAGATGACCAGGGAGACGCACTGCGCTCCCGATCAAATACAGGCCATACGGGAAGCCTGCGAGCACATGGGGTTCGAGATAGAGGAGGACATCCGCGTGCGGCTCGTGGAGCGGAAGGTAGGCCGAAACTGGAGGGAGGTGAAACCCGATGAGACGGGAATGGAACCGATTGGACGACCTAAGGATCATCGTCGCAATGGAGAAGGGTCTGACTCCCTGGGAGATAGCCAAGGAGCTACACCAGGACATGAGGAGGACGAAGAGGGCGATAGATAGCCGAGCCAGGAAACTGGCGAGGCGCATGAAGGAGGCGAGCTAATGATTTGTCCACTGTGCGGGGAGGGCCAGTTCGAGGAGAAGCGGGCTGGCTACACCTGGAAGTGCAACATGTGTGATGCGCGTCTGCTTGCGGATCCTGAGGCAGACTCAGCGGAGGCTCTCTGGCGATCGGAGCAGGCCTACAAATACATGATCTCCAAGAAGGGAGGAAGCTCCAACTCGGGAAACCGCATGAAGCGGGACGACAAGCGCGGCAAGCGCAGGGAGCCTCCCTACATGCTCGAGTAAATAGCTATGCTATGATGCCTGGATTATTGTGACTCATCTGACGGGCCAGGATATTCACGAGAGGGTGGATGAGGTATAGTTATGGTGATAGCGTCATGCCATGAGGCGGGCGCGATCTTCTTTAGGGAGGTGAAGCAGGTGGCATTCGATCAGAAATACACCCAGGAGCAGAAGGATAGAGCGCTCGAACTGGTGCGCGATGGGAAGACACATAGAGAGGCCGCAGAGGAGACGGGCATCGAGCTCAACTACCTGCGGTCTATTATCTACCGTAATCGGGAAAAACTCAAGCGGGGCCATGCTCGGCGGGCATCCCAAAAACAGCCTGCTCCCTCCGAGGGCGACACCAACGAGGGTAACGGCAAGACCAAGGAGGACGCGGCAAAATCGGTAATAGACGGAGCCGCATATACCCTGGCGGGCGACGAGATCAAGCGCATAATCCAGGAGAACCAGGACGAGGTCGAGGAGATTGTCCGCGAGGCCGTCCAGGACAGGACAATGGAAATTCAGGAGAAACTTTCCGAGATGGTCTTACTGGCGACCCAGACCGCGATCGATACGATCAAGAAGGGGCCTGGATCCAAGGAATCCAAGAGCTACTGGCTCAAGTCCGTCATAGGGGCTATAGCGCAGGGAGTGGAGAAGTATCAGCTCATCGGAGGCAAGCCCACTGGCAGACTTGAACAGCAAGGGCAGGTGACACAGCGCTATGAGTATGACATCCTCCACAAAGTTGAGGAATACGCAGGGGTCTACGAGAAACTGGCAAACCGAGGCGCGTTTGCGGGCCTTGATGAGAGCCACGATCTTGGAGAATCCCTGGATACCAATAGAACCGACACCTAAGCAGGCTGAGTTCCTCCTCCTTCCCGATAGGGAAGCTCTATATGGTGGGGCCGCGGGAGGCGGTAAGTCCGAGGCTCTCTTGGCGGGAGCATTGCAGTATGCCGAAGTTCCAGGCTACAGCGCACTCCTGCTGAGACGGACATACGCGGACTTATCCCTCCCAGGGGCCTTAATGGACAGGGCGAAGGAGTGGCTATCAAATACATCCGCGCGGTGGAGCGACAAGGAAAAGACCTGGCACTTCCCGAGCGGGGCCACGTTGACCTTCGGTTACCTGGAGAGTGAGGGAGATAAGTATCGTTACCAGTCCTCGGAGTTCCAATACATTGGGTTCGACGAGCTCACGCAGTTCACGGAGACTCAGTATCGCTATCTGTTCTCCAGGCTCAGGAGGCTCCAGGGGGTCACGATACCAGTTCGAATGCGGTCGGGGTCAAACCCTGGCGGCCTCGGACATGAATGGGTTGATGGAAGGTTCGTCTCAGGTGATAAGACGTTCATTCCCGCGAAGCTGGACGACAACCCATACCTGGACAGGGAGGAATACATTCAGTCATTGATGGAGCTGGATCCCGTGACCAGGCAACAGCTGTTAGATGGTGACTGGACGGTTAGGCCGTCGGGCGGCATCTTCAAGCGGGAGTGGTTCCCGATCCGAGACGACTATCCGCGCGATATCAGGATGGTTCGATACTGGGATTTGGCGGCCACGGAGCAGAAGAGGGGAGCAGATCCCGACTGGACGGTTGGCCTGAAACTGGGCCAGACCAGTGAGGGTTTATATTATGTCATAGATGTGAGGCGCATGAGGGGAACTCCACGGGAGGTCGAGGCCCTGGTCAAGCAGACGGCCCAGATAGACGGGCCAGAGGTCGCGATCGATATGGAGCAGGAACCTGGTGCGTCAGGTAAGAATACCGTCGATTACTATCGGCGCAAGGTGCTAAGCGGATATGCGTTTAGATCCGTGCGGCCCACTGGGAGCAAGAGAGTTAGGGCAGGCCCTGTGAGCTCCCAGGCGGAGGCGGGCAATGTTATACTTGTGAAAGGCCCGTGGAACCGCGAATTTCTTGATGAGCTGGAAATGTTCGACCAGGGAGCCCACGACGACCAGGTGGACGGATTGTCAGGGGCCTTCGAGCACTTCAACCAGCAGGCGGGGCCAATGCCAATTCGCGCGAGAAGCGTGGGAAGGAGGTAATGTAATTGAGTAATGCGAAACCGTTCGGCTACGTTACCAAGACGGGCGACTTCGTCCGCAAGGACGTGCTGGACAGCTATGCACTGAAGGTCGGAGACGAGACAGGGTCGAGAAAACTTCCCGTGGACAGTTTCGANCACGACTACGGCAAGCACGGCCTGGTGCAACCACTTTACAATCCCGAGGCTCTGGCGCGTGTGCTGGAGATCAATACCTATCATTACCGTGCCTGCAAGACCAAGGCTCGGGACGTGGCGGGCCTGGGATGGGTTCTAAAGCCTATGGTGGAGGAGCCCGACGAGGGACAGCAGGAAATTGTTGAGAACTTCTTCAACGGTCTGAGTCAGCCGCTGTCCGTTACACTGGACAGGGCGATGCTGGACTACGAGGCTGTGGGGTATGCGGCCCTGGAATTGGTCAGGGAGGACTACCAGCACGACGGGCCACCAATTAATATCACGCACATCCCGTCGCACACCATGAGGATCCACCGAGGTGGGCGCAAGGCCTGCCAGGTGCGAGGACTGAAGCGGCGCTGGTTCAAGATGGCTGGCGTGGAAGCTGACATTGACTACCTTACAGGAGATGAGCACGAACCAGGTGCGCTGGACGAGGCACGGCGCGCGTCCGAGGTTATCTGGTTGGTGAACTACACTCCGCGGTCGGACTACTATGGTCTGCCCGATCACATTCCCGCACTGGGAGCCATCCACGGTGACCTGGCGAGGCGGGACTACAATATTACATTCTTCGATAACTTTGGGGTTCCCGCATACGCGGTGTTCGTGACGGGGAACTTCGATCCTGGCGAGGTCGACGAGAACGGGCGCAGTGAGCTCGAGAACGCGATCGAGGAGCACTTCCAGGAGCTGTCGAAGAACCCACACTCCACTCTGATACTAACCATTCCTACCCGACACGGGGAGAACAGTAACGAGGTCAAGGTTGACTTCAAGCCACTGGCGATCGAGACTAAGGAGGCCAGCTTCAGGTTATATCGCAAGGATAACCGCGACGAGGTGCTGGCGGCCCACGGCGTGCCTCCATATAGAATGGGTATAGCTGAGACGGGATCCCTGGGAGGCGACACAGCCGACGAGACCACCGAGATCTACAAGCGGAGCATAATCGAGCCGCGGCAGGAAGTTCTCGAATCCCTGTTCAACCAGCACATCATTGGTCAGGACGAGGAGATTGGCCTGGGCGTGGTGGACTACTACTGGGAACTGGCGGAGATCGACACCACCGACGAGAAGCACGACATGGATATGATAGAGTCCCTGTTCAAGATGGGCGCGATCAGCCCGAACCAAATAGCCAAGCACTTCTCCGAGCGCTTCGGCCTGGAGGAGGGCGATCATCCCGCACTGGATGCGCGCTACGTGGCTAACGAGCCAGTCACTCTGGAAATGGACAACAGTGAGGCCGCTGAGGTCAGGGATGCGCTGAAGAACATGCAGGATAAGCTCATGAGCATCGCAACTAAGAGTATGAGCAGTGAGGAGCTTCGCGTCCTAAAGGGAGGTGGCGATAAGTGAGTTCGGTAGCCTTGGATCTGGCCTACGTGCTGGAGGAAACCATTCAGGAGATGAACGCGATAAAGCAACAGCCTCCCTGGGTCAGGCAGGCCGAGGCTGAGCTCACGCGCAAGCTACAAGGGACAATGCGCGGGGCCTTCAACGAGGTAGTAAACGAAGTCCTGCGCAAGAAGAACATTCCCGTGGACTCAATGTCCAGGCGACAGCTGACCGAGGCCATAATACAGCGGCAGGGAGACATCCAGGAATCGTTGGAGACGGCCTGCAATCGATCCGCTGAGTGGGGCCGCACCAGGGCATCCAACCACCTTAAGAAGCACGGAGTGGCGGTGGACATTGCCAAGACCAATGACAGGGTTAAGAGGATGATCCGTAACCAGGCCCTGGGAACCTCCGAGCGCATTGCCAAGCGAGGTAGGGATAAGGTCTACGAATCGCTGATGCAGTCCTACGACGAGGGCCTGGGCATAGACGATGCCGCGGAGAGGTTACGAGAAAGTCTTGATGACTACACCGAGAACGAGCTACGAACCGTGGCGCGGACGGAGATAAACGGGGCGCAGAATGCGGGCTCCCACTCCGCGAATGAGGACGCAGGTATAGAATATGAGCAATGGTGGACGGGCGACGACGAGCGGGTTAGAGGAAACGATCCACACGACGAGGCCGACCACGTGAAGATGCACGGGCAGATAGTAAAGACTGGCGACAGGTTCTCCAACGGGCTAATGTTCCCTGGAGATCGCGACGGGGATATCAAGCAGTGGATCAACTGCCGATGCCGCGTGCTTCCGTTCATCATGCCTGAGGGATACATGGCTCCTCCAGGGCGAAATTACTTCTATGAGTCCGACCTGGTAGCCAGGGAGGAGGAGACCAAGAGCCCAATGAGTGAGGAGGAGCTACAGAAGGTAAGAGATGAGCTGGCCCAGGAGACCGATCCAGACGTGCGAGAGCAGAAGATCCAGGAGCACATGAAGAAGGCCCTGGAGTGGGAGGAGGCCCACGGCAGGAGCGTTGACGATCTCTTCAAGGAGGCGGCCTTCGATCCCGCAGATCATCCGCAGTTCGTATCTCCTGAGGGATTCCAGGACGCGGCGGATTTATTTGGACTTAGCCAGGAGGCCAAGGAGAAGGCCAGGGGAGCGCTCAGCAAGGCCTCGGACTGGATTAGGAAGCAGGTGCATCCCGACCTTACCCGTAAATCGGGGCCACTGGGAGGCATCGACATAGTTCCTGGTTCGCGGGCCAGTTATGATCCTGGCAGGAGGCTTATCAACTGGGACGGCGCGCGGCGCGATGCCATGATACACGAGTATGGTCATCACCTTCTCGATCAGGGTGACTCCCGCATACAGGGGACGGTGAAGTCCTTCTTCCGACGACGGACGGCGGGCGAGAGCCTGACCATCATATATCGCGGCAAAGACGAGAAGGGATACCGAGACAAGTTCATCGACCACTACATGGGCAAGGTCTACCCTGGCTTTGGTGACGTTGGTGACGAGGTGGTATCGATGGGCGTGGAGATGATGAGTGAATCGCGCACGCGGCGACAGCTGTATGAGAGGGATCCAGACATGTTCAGACTCATTCTGGGTCTCATAAGGGGGTTGAGATAGTGGCTGATGTAACTTGGACACTGAAGGTGGGAAGGTCGACATACGCGGTTCTCAAGTGGGAGGACGGCGCGCTTAGGCTGGTGACCGACAAGCTGTCCGAGCGGGCCAAGAAGGATAAATTCCGCGATAAGATCAAGGACAAGAGGAGGCTCTACGATCCTCGCATTGGTTCCGTTCGGGAGGTGAGCGCACGCAAGGACAAGTATAGCGCAGACCTGTGGATCAACAACCTGGTGCAGGAGCGCGTCCAGGCTGGACGGAGCTTCGCGGTGGAGATTGACGGCGACCTGGACTGGAGCCAGGTGCTACCAGAACCTGAGGAAGGAGTGAAGTATTAATGGGTGAGAACAACAACGATGAGGCTAAGGTTCAGGACATAGTCCAGCTGAACCTGAAGGCGGCCCAGATCCTGGAGAAGCTCGATGAGGCCATTGGGGTGCTCGAGGAGATCAGGGACAACACGGAGGAATGAGGTGAGTTAGGTGACCGATATCAGCACCACCCAGGCACGAAACATATGGAAGCAGTATGAGGCCTACGATCCCGTGAGTGGAGAGGTTAGGATGATCGCGGACTTCCACTCACATATAAATGCTGGCAGGGGCTTCGCGTCCACTAAGGACATTGAGGGTCTGGGACAGGGTAGCACGCGTTGGGTGATTGGTGAGACAGGTGATAAACCTATTACCATAGTCTCCCGCGAGGTGACGATCGCGGAGGGAAAGTTGGAGGTAACCTTGTATGAGGACGTAGAGCACACGGAGCATGGAGACGATGAGGAGATCGACACCTACGCACTGAACCGAACCAATACCCTTAAGAGCTCAGGACTAACATTGATAGTCCCTGAAAATGATCCAAATGTCGAGGAGGCTACCACGTTCCTCCCGTATCGCATCCGATCGGGGGAAGCGGTGGCAGGCCGTGATGTCCCGCAGGCCGCAATGAGTGGTATACCGTGGATACTGAAACCCAACACCACATACGCACTGAAGCTTGAAAACGTGGGTAACCCGACCATCGACTGGATTGAAATTCTTTGGGCCTGGTATTGGTTACCATAGAGGGGGTGAGGCATGGCGCGATATAGACGGATGCTGTAAACTGTGAGATAATACGATGAAAGGAGGAAGGAGAATGTCCGACAAAAGGCACAAGATCCCTGGCATGATCGGCCACGGGGAGGGCGGAGGCCACCTCGATAAGCTGGCTGAACTGATCGAGGCCGCGGCTAAGGATCTAAAGGAAGTGTTTGACGAGGCAGGTCTGGATGACAGCCTGCGCAGGCTACGCATGCACGACGAGGACACCGTTCTACCACTGGAAGTGAGCGAAACCTCTCCACAGGATGAGGACACTGGAGTAGCGGAGGACGCGGACATCGAGATCACCTTCGACCGCGACATCGAGTTCGCGGACGATGAGGAGGCGGCCAAGGAAGCTATCAGGGTCTACAAGATGGACGGGGATGATGAGGTAGAGCATGACATTAACAGTATTAGCATAACCAATAAGGTAGCCACCATAGACCTTGATGGTAACCTCGAAAAGGGCGAGACCACATACTACGTCGAGATCCCTGTGGAGGACACCTTCGTAACCGATGACGATTTCGAGGAAAAGCTCGCGGAGACCTACAGCTTCTCCTTCACCACCGAAGCAGAGTAGGAGGTGAGGTAGATGCCATTTGCTGGTTATGATAGCTTCGCTGACTGCGTGGCTGACAACCAGGACAAGGATGATCCCGAGGCCTTCTGCGCTTGGCTCCATTATCGAGCTAAGGGTGAGTGGCCTGGGGCCAGTAAGGGAGGTGAGACAGTGCCAAGAAGCGTAAACGATTCCATTGAGGCTAAGCTGGAATCCCTGCACCAGAAAGTTCGTGAGGCCTTCAATCGCGAGGACGAGTTCGCGGTGGGTCTGGCCTACACCTTCAACGACGCGGTCGTCCTACGGGACTACGAGAATGAGAAGCTCTACGAGGTTCCATACGCAGTAGTGGACGAGGAGATCGTGTTCGGGGAGCCTAAGGAGGCCGAGGCCGTGGTCATCCTGAAGCGCATCATGCAGGAGAACCCTGATATGAGTGCTAAGGAGGTCATGAAGGCTCTGGACATGGACGGAGCGGAGAAGGGGGCCGAGCTTACAGGCCCGATAGTAATGAAAGATGATGCGGAGCAAGTGGCGTTCGCGGCAGTTCTGGTTCCAGGTGAGCCCGACCGCGACTTCCAGCGCGGGGAGAAGATCCTCACGAAGGAGGAGGTCGAGCGGGTAGCCAACCAGTGGCTTGCTGACTATGGTAACATCGACCTGCTACACAGCTTGAACAACGTGGCGACACCAGTTCAGAGCTATACCACATACTCCGAGCGTGAGGTTGAGAACATCACGACAGGGGAGAAGATGGTTCTGCCAGAGGGGACATGGATCCTGGGCTCCAAGCTTGATGATGATGCCTGGGATAAGGTTCAGAAGGGCGAGCTCACGGGATACTCCGTAATGGGTATCAAGCGGGCGGCGCTGAAGAGCCTGCTGGCATCGATGAAGAGTGATAAGGATGTGGACTTCGACGCGAGCCTAAAGCGCACGTTGATCCGCGACCTCGGAGATGACTGGGTAGCACCGTTTGTGTCCGTGGTGGACACTCCCTGCGTTCCTAAGGCTAAGTGGTTCGCTATAAAGAGCGCACCAGAGGAGCCCGCGGGTGATGAGCCCGCTGAGAAGGACGCGCAGGGGCTAATCGCGAAGGTCTTGCAGTCCTTGGGTGTGTCGGGGGCCAGCAAAGCTGGCCGCAGGATATCCGAGGAGAGATACCAGAAGCTTACGAAGTTGAAGGAGGCCCACGACAACGAGGGTAATATGCTCAAAGAACTGCTGGCCGAGGCCGAAGCCGAGAGGCAGGCCAATAAATTTGGAAAGGAGGATGACGAGATGAACAAGGAAGAGGTAAAGGCAATGGTAGACGAGGCCATCAAGGAAGCCATTGGTGGAGATAGCCTCAAGGAAGTTGTGAAGAGCCAGCTTGATGAATCCCTCGGGGACATCAAGGACAAACTGGCGAACCTGGAAGAGCCAGAGGGGGACACTGGTGACGGTGACGGCGGAGACACCGATGGTGGAGACGGCGGCGACGACACTGGTGGGGAAGACCTCCAATCCGAAATCCTAAAACGGATTGAGAAGCTCGAGAAGCGCAACACTGGATCCAGGGCCATTAAGGGCCAGGACGGAGACGGTGATAGCGCTACCAAGAGCTCTGAGGTGGATGAAGACCGTGACATCTACGGTAGAAAAAGGAAAGGAGTGAAGAAGTAATGGGTAACAGCAACCAGTATATCCTGGCTAAGTTGGATCAGGCGTTCAAGGATATTATAGATCCTTCGGCGCTGGACAAATCCATCCTGGCTAAGGAGAAGTTCGATCGGTTCGTTCATGCGATGCAACACCGCACGACCATCCTGGATGAGGCGCGCTTCATCGGGATGAACAGTCACACTACCCACATTGACCGCGTTGGTTTCGTCGGTCGGATACTTCGATCTGGAGGTGCAGTATCCGACGGATCCCAAGGTCATGAGGAACTGAGTTCTGGCGACTACGCTAAGCCGCAGTTCAACACCAACGAGCTCATCGCGCGCGAGATGCAGGCCGTGTGCTCCCTTAGGGACACCGCACTGCGTCGTAACATCGAGCGGGAAGGGTTCGAGGACACCTTGGTGGATCTGTTCGGCGAGGCCGCGGGCCGTGACTTCGAGGAGTTCGCTATCTTGGCGGACACCGACATCAGCCACGGTGAGGACGACGTTCTGTCCCTGACTGATGGTTGGGCTGAGCTGGCGGCTAATAAGGTGTATGGTGGTAGCAATGGTGAGTTCGACCCGAGTGACAAGGATTGGCCCGAGAACATGTTCCAGGCAATGCTGAAGGCCCTGCCTGCTCAGTTCCTACAGAACAGGTCTGAGTGGAGATACTACGTGGACTTCGAGACGGAGGACGCATACAGGAACCTGCTTAAGGCCAGAGGAACCGCACTGGGTGACAACGCGCAGACCGAGGACGCGCAGTTCCGCTACAAGGGTATCCCTGTAGTATACTGCCCGCTAATCGAGCGCGCTAAGGACACTGATGAACTTGGCGGCGAAGGCCCTGGGCGCATCGCGATGCTTCAGAATCCCGATAACCTCGTATGGGGTGTGTTCCACGAGGTAACCATCGAGCCTGAGAGAGTTCCTAAGGCGAGGAGAACCGACTTCGTCCTCACCATCGAGGCAGATGCCCACTACGAGGACGAAAATGCTGGCGTGACTGCCTACATCGATAAGGATAAGCCAGGGCAGTAAGGCTCACAGTGTGAGAGGTGGTCGTAAGCGGCCACCTCTCATATCTTAAATTGGAGGAGGTGTAGTAAGTGTCCGTTAAGAAACGCGTGACCATAAGGAACACGAGCAATCAGCCCGTGGGCAGGGCGGGGAAGGTCTTCCATCCAGGCATAACGACCGTTAGCCTGACGGACTATCAGAAGTCCCAGGTCACGGCTCACGTGAACCTGTTCGAGGTAAGGAAGTCCAAGGAGGCCACTGCTACCACGCAGGAGGAGACCGCTCCTGCTGAGGGTTATGATACTCCTGAAGGTGAGGTTGATACCTCCGAGGAGGAGGGCGTTCAATGTCCTCACTGCGATTTCGTCGCTAAGAACGAGAACGGCCTAAGGAGTCACATGAGAAAGCACGACAACGAGGAAGATGCCGAACCTGATGCGGGGCCTGAACCCGAGCAAGGTGAGGCAGATTCCGACAGCACGGCATAAAGGAGTAGAGTTTTAGGATATCCTAAATCTGTCTCCTTTTATAAGGGGACACTCGAACGGAGAGGAGGGGTGAGCATGTCGGAACCGCATTACAGCTCTGCCGAGGAGGTAATCCGCTACACGGGCATCCGACCATCGGACTTGGACTTCGAGGATGATATAGATGAGGAAACTGAGGAGGTCATCAAGTCCGCGGACGAGAAGCTCGAGGAGTTGGTGGAGGGCTGGCTGATCCAGATAAAGGACTTAATCGACCAGGATAGGAACCGCGACTACCACGAGGAGGGTGAGGTTCCGAAAGGCATAAACCACATTGCTCTCCGAATGGCATCGAATATGGTGGCCCAGGCCGTCATGCGGCGCGAGACACCTATAGTAAGGGTAGACGACTTCTCCATCCAGATGGTGGAAGACCAGGTCTTTACCAATGCCATACGGCGCGACCTGGCCCGATATCCGATGAAGCCGCTACTAAGCTTCGCGCGGGTGCGGCGTAAGGAGGAGATGGAGAATGGCGACTGATATTAGGTTTGAGGTTGATGCCAGCGAAGTTGATAAGCTCATAGAGCAGGCGAGGCTGGCGATGCAGTTGGCCATGAAATACACTGCTAAGGATGTTGAGGCGGGCATCGGCAGATACGCACCGACGGATCACGGACGACTGGCGGGGAGCTTCCACTCGGAGCAGATGGATGATGAGCTCAGCTGGCGCATCTATACTCATGTCGAGTATGCGATGTATGTCCACGAGGGAACGGGCGTGTATGGCCCAGAAGGTCATCCCATAGTTCCTACACAGGCCAAGGCCCTGAAGTTCTTCTGGAAGAAAACGGGCCAGATGATGATCTTCAAGGGAGACCTAACCACTCCCTGGCAGAAGGCCAGTTTCGCAAGGTGGGCCGAGGAGCGTGGCATGACACCAGTATTTGCGTGGGTGAAGGGTATGGAGCCCAGACCGTTCGCGGACAAAGCCATCGCGGACACCGAGGCCCGAGTTGATGAGTTCGCGCGCAGGGCGGTAAGAGAGGCTATGGAAGGGAGGTCGTGGTAATGTCAATCCCGAATCCCATGATGCTCGACGAGGCGATCGACGAGATCATGGAACACATTCGACAGACGATAGAGGATTACACCAAGCCCGACGAGAATGGAGATATATACCTCGAGGGCGTGGAGGCCGTTGTGAGGGGAGATCGTGACAGACCGCGGCCCAAGACACCGTGTATATGGGTCTTTCCCAATCCCGCGGAATGCACGCACCAGCCCAGAACACTGGCTGAGACGTGGAACTTCCCGATCACTATAGCGGCCATCGTTAAGGACAACGATCCATTGGCGGGCAAGAAGATGAGTAACAAGCTGGCGGCCAGAGCGCGGTCAGTGGTGATAAAGGATCGGGGCCTGGGTAAGCGGAAATACGTCCAGGACACCAGAAGCTCCCGATTCGAACCAAGCGGCCCTTGGCACTCCGAGGGCAGTATGTTCGCGGCAGTAGCTGTGATCGAGGTGGTCATAGTCCTGCTGGAGGACAGGAAACAATGGAATTCCTAATGAGAGGAGGAGAAAGGCATGACAGTAGCACGTTATGTGGGTCTGGCGAACGAGAGTGAGTTCAACCAGGGAAGCCCACCTGAGGCGCAAGTTCACGTTGACATCGCATCCGCTACGCTGGATGCACCTGGGGATACCCAAATGTTCTATGGTGGGGGTCTCCAGAGGAGCGCGAGGCTACACCGTCCAGGGTTCTACGCTCCGACGGGTAATATAGTCTACGCGTTCGACATCAAGACCATAGGCTTCCTACTGGCCTGGGCGCTCGGAGGATATTCCTTTAAGGATGATGGTGGAGAGGAGAGCGGACATCACAAGCACCAGTTCTACGGATCTCCGCTGAACATTCTGCCGAGCTTCGTGGCCCGAGTAGGAAAGGATCACTTCGAGCACGTCTTCTCGGGATGCGTCATTAACTCCCTGGAGATCCAGGTGGAGGATGAGTTCACTATGGCGACCGCGGACATAACCGCGGCAAAGGACAGGAAGGCTACGCTGAAGTCCATCCAGGACTTGCTTCTTCCCGAGGAGTATCCGCTGGCCTTCTACGAGGTGACGGCCTTCAAGAAATATGAGGGCGAGGACGAGGACGAGATCTCCGCTAAGGTGAAGAGCATAACCATCACGATCGACAACAACCAGGATGCGGAGGCAGGTAGAGGCCTGGGTAGCAGGCATCCCTACAGGATTATAGCTGGCGAGCGGGAGACCACAATTTCCAAGCCGCTATTCTACGAGGGATCTGGCCCGTTGGCGGAGCTCTGGGGTGAGGACAGCGGCGTAAGCGCGACTGGGCCGAGCCCATTCCAGCTGAGGCTGGAGTTCGATAGCGGTGAGCACGGTAACATGGAGATTAAGTTCCCTAATACCATCTATACCCAGGTGCAACAGCAACCCAGTGGTCGGGACGAGATAGTCCAGGAGACCGAGGCGCGCGCAGTTCTGGGAACCACTATGGAACTGCACAACGGCGCTGAGGTTGACACCGAGGTATTCGTCAACCTGGAGAACGAGCACGCACAGTATCTCGACGACTTCCCAGGAGCGCTGTCGGGAGTGGTGACGGACGATAATGATCCCGAGGTTAAGCTCGAGGGCGTAACCGTATCCGTGGAGGACGAGGATCTGTCCGCTACCACCGATTCCGAAGGTAAGTATATGATACCTCAGGTTCCCGCGGGAACTTACACCATCAAGGCCGAGAAGGAAGGATGGGAGACCGCGACCGAGGAGGAAGTGGAGATCGAGAGCGCGAAGACCAAGCAGGTGAACTTCAGCCTGGTCGAGGAAACTGAGGAGTAAAGGGAGGAGGATGACGTATGAGTGATGAACCAAGGAAGTTAGGAAGGGCGGAACTGCTCAAGGGCGCGGATGATACCCAGGAGGTAAGCATCCGTGCTCTGGGCGGGGCCACCATTGAAATACGTCCGCTAACCAGCGGCCAGTTCGCGCAGGTGGACGCGATAAGGAACCGCGGCACCAAGCTCGAGGGCCAGCCCGTCATGGATAGGAATGGTAATCCCGACATGGAGAACACGAAGTTCAACCTCTCGATCAACATGGAGGACATGACGAGCTCGGAGTTCGAGGCCGACGCACTGGCGGTCTTCTACGGGGTTGTGGGAGACTACAACTGGACGGTGGACGAAGTGAAGCAAATTAAGCCTGCGGGCGCGGTATCGGAGATAGCGCGCAAAATCTACCAGGCCAGTGGGGTGACGAGGAGCCAGCGCGAAGCGCTGGATAGGTTTCGCAAGGAGCCAGGAAGGTCAGAGGATGGCGAAGCTGAGCCTGATGGGGTATCCGCTGGCTCAGACGCAGGCGGAGCTAACTCCCGCGCAGGAGGAGTTCCTGCTGACGGCGATGCCGCTGGCAATGCAGGAAATGCACGGGCAGGGAAGTCAAAGAAGAACAAGTAAACCCGAGGCCGCACCTTCTAAGCCCTCCCAGGGCAATGAGAAGAAGCTCATGAAGGAGAAGATGCGGGATCGGATTAGGAAGGGAGGGTCGCGCTGATGGCTGTAATGGACATTCTGATAAAGGCCACCGACCAGGCCAGCCATGTGATGGAGAACGTCGGAGGCACGAGTAACCGCGTGGCGGACACGTTAGATCGCAACTGGGTCAAGGTCGGCGCGGCTACTGCGGCGGCAGGTGCAGGTGTGATGAAGATGACCAACAGGTCGCACGAGCTAAACGAAACCCTGCGCGGAGTGTCCGCTATGACAGGCGAGGCCGAGGAAGACCTTCGCAGTATGGCCAGGGGCATGAGTGACGCGACTCTCTCCAACGACGATGTGGTAGCGTCCATGGATCGGTTAATCAAGAGTGGAATAGATAGCCAGGAGCAGTTCGAGCGGCTCATTCCTGCGTTCGACGACTTCGCGGATGCCACGGGCAAGGACATCGTTGACAGTATAGGTCTGTTCGACGAGACCTTGAGCGCGCTCGGCATACCTCTGGAGGAGGCTGGCGATCACCTGGACACCATGACGCACATCACGGAGCGAACTGATATACCTCTTGGAACCCTACAGCGTAACCTGGGCCGCGTGCCTGGTGAGCTCCAGAAGATGGAGTTCGGCCTGGACGACACCACGGCGGCGATAGAGTGGTTCCGCGACCAGGGCTACACAGGTCAGGAGGCCGTCAGGGAGTTCAGGCGGGCCGTTGAGGAATCTGAGGGAGACCTTGATGCCTTCCACGACATAACGGGCATGACCGCAGACGAGCTCGAGGAATATAACAAGAAGGTTGGAGAGAGTGAGGGCCTTACCGAGGAACTGGCCGAGATTAACAACGAGAGCTTGGGCATATGGGATAGGCTCAAGGCAGGTATAGACGATGCCATGTGGAGCATGGGGACGTTCCTGGAGCCCGTAAAGGATCTCGGGCCACTCCTGATGGGTGTAGGCCCTGCCATGAAGGGTATGGCCACCATATTAAGGGGTGGCATGCTTAAGGGATTCCTGGCGGCTACCAAGGCGGCCTGGGGCTTCACCGCGGCACTGCTTGCCAACCCGATCACCTGGATCATCGTTGGTATAGTGGCGTTGGTGGCGGCCATATACATGCTCTGGAGGAACTGGGATACCGTGAGCGACTGGCTGTCCGATTCCTGGGAGTGGATCCGCGAACGAGCGGGGGCCATGATCCAGGGTATAATCGACTGGTTCTCGGAGCTCCCAGGGCGCGTGTGGGAGTGGTTGGTGAACACCATATCGCGCATCCTGGAGTGGCGCGCTCAAATGATCGAGCGTGCGCGTGAGGCCGCGAGCGAGTTTCTATCTAACGTGATAAGCTTCCTGGCTCAGCTACCAGGTAGGGCCTGGGAGTGGCTGAGTAACATGATAGGACGCGTCCTCGAGTGGAGGGCGCAGGTGCGTGATAGGGCTATAGAGGCGGGCCGCAACCTGCTGGACGGGTTCATCGAGCAGGTCAGACAGCTACCTGGTCAGGTCTGGGATTGGCTCCAGCGCACCGTATCCCGCATAACCGACATTGGTGGAGCGATCTGGGATGCCGCGAGTAACGTCGGAGGCCGTATCTGGGGCGGATTCAAGAGCGCACTGGGTATCAGCAGTCCGAGTTACCTGGAGGAGGCAATGGATCGCATAATGGATAAGGGAGAGGAGATGGAGCATGAGCTCAAGGGCGACTTCGGTCGCATTGGCGAAATGGACACTCCCGATATGCGGGCCGCAGACGGTCAGGCTGACGGTGGAACATCCTTTGGCCTGAGGCAGATAATAGACAGGCTGGACGTCCTAATCGCAGTAGTGCAGGCCGCGGCCAACAAGGACATTAAGCTGGATCTATCTGGAATACCAGGTTTGGATATGGACGAGGTAATGCGGACAATGGGAGGAGAGGTCGACGAGGGTAGCCGTCGGACTCCGAACCGAGTTCGCTTGATACCCGTTGACTAAGGTAGGTGAAGAGAATGCCAATCAGATACAACGAGCACATATACTGGGGTGATCGCGAGCTGTTCGTGGTTTGGGAGGGGTATACTCCTCCACATGTCCCTGGCGGCCATGTGAACGAGGTCATGCTTCTCCCTACTCCTCCTGGGGATGTCCCCAAGGGGCCAACATCCGCGCTCCAGGCTGGCCCTATACCGCGTAAGCGAATTGCGCTGGACTGCGTCGCGGAGGAGGAGCAGGAATACAAGGGCATGCAACAGGACTGGTTCGATCAGGCAGAGCGCATCCTGACAATGCACGACGGCACCGAGAAGACTATGGTGATCAAGGAGCTTGGCGAGCCCACCTATACCTACTATAACCTCATCCACTACACCGTGACCTTCATCGAGGTGGACGAGGAAGAGGAGGAGGGTGAGGAAGAATGAGACCTATACCTCCTGGCGTGAGCGCGGCCATTAAGAAGCGCTCCATGATCGGGCCAAAGCTCCCAACGCACCGAGTTCTCATTGGTGACGATAGACTGGTGTTCGGGGATGAGAGTCCTGATGTGGAATATACCGATGATAGCTATCGTCCTCCCAAGGTCATCCAGGGATATAACGGGGAGTCCAACCAGCAGGTGAGTAACTGGGTGGAGACCTCGGACGGTCGGAACGTCTGTGCCTGGACGGAATATGTCGAGGAGGAGCAGAAGAACCGAGTGGTCTTGGGCTTCGTTGAGAACCACATAGACTACTTAACCTACGACTATCCCGCGGAGGAAACCCTGGTCACGGACATCACAGTAGAAACCCTGGAGCGTGTTCAGGTCTCTCTATTCCGCAACGACGACGGGGAGATCTTACTGTTCCTGAAGGATCGGCGCGGAGATCTGGATGGGATGAAGTTGGACTGCTATAAGTCCGAGAGCGGCGACGGGGATGACTTCGAGCACTTCTCCAACGTCTACACCAATGCACACGATCCGTCGCGGGGGTATGGTGAGATCCATGCACGTCATGTCAGCATCCCGATAAAGACCGAGGGAGGCAGACTCATTATAGCGTGTGGAGGGAGTTACTACGTAAGTTGGGTCTGGGGAAGTATGCCTACGTGCATGGTCTTCATTAGTGATGATGGTGGGGCCAGCTGGAAGCGAACTCTGTCAGCGAGGCGGTTTAACTGGGCTAATAGCATAGGTCAGCCAGTCCAGCTACCTGATGGAACCGTCTTCGTGGAATATCAGGAGAGTCCAGGAGCTAACTACGTTTTCAGGTCGGACACCGAGGGGAGCACCTGGACTAATGTCACTCCTGATAATGAGGATCAGTTCCGCTACAACTTCAGCGATGCTAATCGGGGCGACAGCTGGCCAGGCGGGGTTTGGTCTGGTTCCTTCTACTATGACGTCATAAACGACGTGGTCTTCCGTGTGGTTCCTGGGACATACTCGGGGTGCGGAATATACTATTTGGAGAATCCAAGCCGCGACAACTTCCTGGACAAGAGCGCTTGGACTTACGCGGTCTACATTCACAGTAACAGCCTGGACAATCCGCGCATATGGATGACGGAGACGCGTGAGCTGGCTATCAGTCTGGTGAGGGGATATAGAACCGAGATACTTGCCATGACCGAGCCGCGTGGGGAACCCATTCCAGCTAAGAGTATTAGCATCACCAAGAATCGTGGAGGAGCCGCGGACGCAACCGTGGTCTTTGACAACTCGGACGGTAAGTATAGCCCTGACAGGTCGGGAGAATACCAGCACGTGATGTGGCCCAACAAACGCATGATAGTCCAGCAGGGATATGGGGATGATCTGGCGGAGACCATCCAGTCCCTCATGGACAGGATCACTATGGAGACGTTCCCACAGCGGGTGACCATCCGCGCACGCGACCTGCTGAAGCGGGCATTAGACCAGACGGTTATATCTCCCGACGGTAAGCGCTCGGTGAAGTTCACCAACAGGACTGTGGAGGATATATTCACGACACTGGCGCACTGGGCGGGCTTCTATAGGGTGATGGTGGAGCCTACGGGAGTGGAGATCCCTGAGTTCACCGTTTCCTGGGAGAGCTACGGGGATGCGTTCGAGGAACTGGCGGAGATCGTGGGGTTCGAGTTCTACTGCAACGAGGACGGCGAGCTACTGTTCCACGAGGACACTGACAGACAGCCCGAGGCCCAGGAGACACACGTCCTCGACGGTGAGGAGTGGGTAGAGCTTGGCGAATCACCTGCTGTGACCTTCCGCGACCGCGTTTATTCCGCGGACGGTGAGACGCAATACCAGCGCTTCGAGGACTACTACATTGAGTATGGTTTCGAGGAACCCTACAAGGCGAGGATTCGCAGGATCGAGGGTGGAGCTATTGGTGACGGCGACACCGTCCAGGTTAGATATGTTTACCCTGCCTGGGTGTTCCAGGAAGGAAGGGATATAATCGGCCTGGAGTATCAGATCTCGGACGATGACCTGTATAGTGAGATAAAGGTCTTCGGCGGCACTCCTGAGGGTCAGGGGGAGCAGATCACCGCGACGGCCCGACCAGGTAACGAGGGATACTACAACGTTCTGCGCGACAAGGTTATGCCAGTCCATGCTAACGAAATCACTACGCAGGAGGGCGTGCAGGAGATAGCGGACAGAACTGCTAAGCGGATCCGCGTTAAGGGCCGCAGGGTTAACTTCACCGCTATTGGTATACCGCACCTACAGGTGGGGGACTGCATCCAGGTAATAGAATACTCAACGACCGTCAGTGAGATTTACAGGATTACCGAGATGACACTGACGCAGGACGCGGATGGACTGCAAATGCAAATCGAGTGCTACCACTACGGGCCTGCGTATCAGCCCGATGTATAGGAGGTGATGGCGGATGCCGAGACCATCGGAATCTGTAAGAAAGCAAATAGAGCGCATGTTACGATTGATGAGTATGGATCCGAGCAAGGGAGCCGTGTTCTACGACGATCCCGACACTGGGGAAACGGGTTATATCATGCCCGAGGCTCCCGATCCCGCACCTATACCTGAGGATGTGGCGCGAGTGCATCGGGAAAGTTTTGAAGACCAGGACACGTGGGAGGTTAACCACGGCCTGGGGGCCTCTCCCGTCGTCACCGTGTGGACTGGTAGTCCGCGCAGGTTCGGGTTTGGCACTCAACCTTTCGGGACATCCATGTGGGGAGGTGGCCTTACGCACAGGGACGTGGAGGAGACCACCGATGAGCCCATCATTACGCGGATTAGCCCGAACAGGATCAAAATAGAGTGGAATGAACCAACCGACGGCGAGGTCATATGCGTCGGATAGAGAGGAGGATTTTACCGTGCCTATAGACTACACGAACAATCTCAAGCTCCCACTTATCCCTGATGGTTACGGTGAGGAGCCCGAGGAAAATTGGGGGCCTGAGATGCGAGACGCTATGGAAACCCTGGACAAGAACCCTGGGGTTACCGTGGTAAACAGTGAGCAGGAGATGCTCGACCTGGATGTTTGGGATGGTAGGATAGTCAGGCGTGCAGATGTCGGGCAGTATTGGCACTTCAACGGAGATCCCGACAACGACGGGGAATGGGAGGAGCTTGAGCTCGGAACCGCGGAGACGGGGGTAACTGGTGGTGCTATGAGGTCGACCGAGACGGAGACTACGAGCACCGCGTCACCAGGGAGTCAGGTCACAGGTGATATCGACTATGAGTTCTTCCCTGGAACGGGGGAGGAGATCATGCTACTTCAATTCACCGTGAAGCCTTGGGCGGACTTCGTGGATGTGACCGATGAGGAGGTAACGCTGGACGAGGAGGACTGGTCGCGTCTTAACCAGCGAATGGCTCGGCACGTGAAGGTCGAGGACATAGTGGTAATGGAGGATACGGAGGAGGATCCTACCGAGTATGAGGAAGGCGTTGACTACGAGGTGGGCCTTGATGATGACTATTACACGCGCATAAGGCGAATTGATGGTGGCGCGATCGCTGATGGCGAGACCGTGCTGGTCAGCTACAGCTATCAGCCAGGGGTCGAGAACTTCAGGCTGAGGCTTAGGTCGAAGGAGACTGGCGGGGACATTCTATATGAGCTGGACACCAGGAAGGATCCCGAGTGGCCCAGAGGCCACGCGGTCAAAGATCCGAACTTCGGATACCTACCCATATGCTACTTCCGCAACGACGAGGAGGAGCCTAAGATGTGGTATGAGATCACCAACTTCGACGAGTCCCTGGAGTCCGCGTTCATCATAGACTGCAAGTATAAGCCACTAACGTAAAGGAGGAGATTGTATGNCACGTATATTTCAGGACGGATTTGAGAGCGGGTTCCCTCCGCAGGATCACGGAACTNCTCTTTTGGGATCTTACCACGGAAGCCTGTGGCAGTTCTTTCAAAGCTCGACAGNANCAGGCCGATCCGTTGGGACTCGACCTCACGCTAATGGGGGGTTGTTCTCACTTAGGTTCNNTTTCACATTGNCTGGATGGGNTCGCGTAACGCGGAATCTTGGGGAGAACCTGACCGAGCACTATGGTAGGGTCTATATCTACGTTGATCAGCTGAGGAGTGGGAGGGACGTTCCTGTTGTTCACTTTCAGGACGAGAACCGCAACGTTATAGCGAGCATTAGGATGCGAANGGACGACCACACCGTGTCCTTCCACACGGATAATGATAGTNATTCGGAGGCGGATGAGAGAACTCCCAGTGGAGCCTGGTTGCCTGGGGAGTGGGTGCGTCTGGAATGGCACCTGGAAGTAGGAGAGTCTGGGCAGTTCGAACTGCGCATTAACGGCAATAATCGAATCCAGTTTACGGGGGATACCCGAGGTGAGGGAGAGACTGGCGTTAGGCACTTTTGCTTAGGGAACAGTCACACAAGCCGAATGGACGACTCTACCTTCTATATCGACGACGTTGCGATCAACGACACGGAGGGAACAGTTAACAACTCCTGGCCAGGGGGAGGTAAGATCCTGGCCCTTCAGGTCACAGGTCAGGGAACCTATGATGACTTTATATCGTCCGTGGAGGAGTTCGTCCCTTGGGAAGCTATCAGAACTATACCGCACCAGGGGGACTATCGCTACATCCTTAGCGACACGGTTGGAGACAAGCACTCGTTCGAGATCACGGGGCCTGAGGCGGGCCTCATGAGAACTAACGTGGGTCAGGAGGCTGAGAACTACGACGCGTCGCGAAGTTCCACCACGGCTCACCTTGCCTTTAATGAGAACCAGGACAATGGTTGGGAAACCCATGACGGGTCATGGGTTGAGCTGGACTTCGGCGAGGGCAACACGCGAACCGTAACCAGCATAGTGATCGGGCATCGCATTCAAATGCGCATAGACTACTTCGAATTTAGGGGATCTAATGACGGTGAGTCCTGGGATGTCCTCATAGAGAACGGTATGGAGAACTTTGACAATCCAGTCTTAGTTCGATTCGTGGTGCCAAACCCCGCACCATACAGATACTACAGGTTGTATGTTGAGGGGTCAACCCACAATACTGTCCGTGACGTAAGACTCTACGAGGATGAGGAGCTTGATGAGGATGCGGTTCTGAAGGCCGTGTCAATCCTGGCATCGGCGCGTTGGGAGAGTTACAACTCAGGAATGAAGCTCCTGGCCAGACTCGGGGAGGATGAGCACTGGACGGACTACATCGAGACTCCTGCGAACTATAGGTTCATCCAGCTGATGTTCAACCAAAACCCGTTTACCGAATCCGAGTGGTCGAAGGATGCTCTCGAGGACTTGGAGGTTGGCATCAGCCACGAGGAATTTGAGGAACTGTAGGAGGTGACCTGTCATGAGTCATAAGGCGACTATAAGCCTGGTGGACGACCGCGATCCTCAGGGGTCAGTGGAGGGTGCGGAGGTATCTCTCGCTAAAATCATTGAGGATCTATCCTATGACGGAACAGATGGGACGGACGGGTCAGTTCAGCAGGTAGAACTACCTCCTGGGACGTATCTAATCCGCATGTGGGGAGCCCAAGGGGGTCACAGATATGAGGATGATGAGGAGTATGGCGGCAAAGGCGGCTTCGCAGAAGGTAAGATCACGCTTACTGAGACCACTATGGTTAACGTCCGTGTAGGAGGATACCCTGCTAACAACACGGACGGGGGATATAATGGCGGGGGAGATGGCGGCATCGGGCCTGGTGGCGGAGCCTCCGATATGCGAATTGGTGGAGACGAACTGACCGACCGCGTCCTTGTAGCGGCAGGAGGCGGTGGAGGTTATGGCGGTGATGTCGGGGGCTACGGCGGTGGGCTTATAGGTGGAGATGGATCTCAGGGTGAAGGTGGAACCCAGACCTCAGGTGGATCAGGAAATAACAACGGAACCTTCGGACAGGGAGGAAGTGGAGGTAGCTGGCGAACTGGCGGAGGTGGAGGTTGGTATGGTGGCGGTAGTGGTTATTTTGATAGCGCTGGTGGAGGATCGTCCTACACTGGAGACGAGCTGAGCGGCTCGGACATGGACGATGTGGACTCCGAACACGAGTTTCCTAAGCATACAGTAGATGATGGAAAGACCGAGGCAGGAGTAAACGAGGGTCATGGAGCGGTTTGGATTCTATCCGAGGTAGGCGTGGAAACCAGCGATCCGAGTGGCGAAGTGGAGTTTGATAACCTCGATGATGGGACATACCTTTATCAGATCCATCACATAAAATACAGGCCTGCGGATGGAACGTTTGATATAGACGGATCCGACAAGTCCGTCGAGGTGGAGATCGAGTCCCGTAAGGTTTTATCTCCCAGTATACTGGCGGACATGGATGTCAAGTTCACGCAGGACATGAGACATGCGGGCTTATTGGCTGATGTTGAGGTGCTTCTGGAGCAAGATATGTGGTTTGGGTCTATACTTGCGGAATATGAGTATGGTGATCCTCCCTCCAAGCGGGGGGCGTGCCTCCTACTGGAAGTGGAGTTCGGAGAATACTATGTGGAGGCTGAACCTATTCGCACTCGTCCAAGGCCCGCAAAGGCACGCGTGTTCCCGACTTATAGCAGATCACGCGTGACTGGTATACCATAGGTGTAGGACGACAGTTACCAGAGGAGGTGTTAGTTTGTCATGGACTGATGTTTGGGAAATCGGGGTAGCCGAGGGGTTCGGAGTGTTCTTCCTACTCTTCTTGGGAGCGGTTTACCTGTTCTGGCGCTTCGTCCAACGCGTCATGCAGGAAAACCAGGACAGGGAGATGCGATACCTGGAGAACATCGAGAAGCTGTCCTCGGCGGTGAGCTCGATAGAAAAGATCACGCAGTGCCTGGTGGAGATGCGGGCCGAGCAGAAGGAGCGTCACGATCTGATGATAGAACTCCTGACGGGCCAAATCGGTAACAGGCAGACCGCTCGAAAGGAGCGGGGGGACATACGTCGCAGGGACGACGACAGATTAAAGGAGGAGGAGTAATATGGACATTGTGAAGGACTTCATCCCGAGGGGTAGACGCAATAGGCCTGAACACTCCATGTCCGCGAAGTGGATCACCATCCACGACACAGGTAATAGTGACGCGGGTGCGGACGCGGCGGCACACGCACGATATTTAAAGGGTGACGCGGCGGCCAATAGGCCCGTATCCTGGCACTTCACGGTAGACGAGGATAACGTGTATCAGCACCTTCCTCTGGACGAGAACGGATGGCACGCGGGCGATGGCTCCAACGGACAAGGTAACCGAATGAGTATTGGTGTGGAGATCTGTATGAACTCCGACGGTGACAGGCCGAGGGCGGAGGCAAGGGCCGCGAAGCTTGTTGCCTGGTTGCTCCAAACCGTGGATAGTCTAAAGGACTACCCTGGGGCAGTAAAACAGCACCACGACTGGACGGGTAAGAACTGTCCTCAGGTGCTACGGGGAAGATCTGGCGGCTGGCAGGAGTTCCTGGACGCAGTCAAGGAGGCCCTGCACGAATCGGACGGCGAGCTACATCGCGTCCAGGTGGGGGCCTACTCCCAGTATGGTAATGCGGTGAGAATGCGCGATCGATTGAAGGCGGACGGGTATGATACATACCTTGTCCTGGCCGACGACGGCCTGTATAAGGTGCAGACGGGCGCATTTAGTAAGCGGAGCAATGCAACGCGGTTGGCCGAGCGGTTGGAGAACGATGGCTACGAGACCTACATCACCACCAAAGGTGGGGAGCCTGCTCAGGAGCCAACCATAGAGGAGGGCGACCGCGTTAAGGTGAGGCGCGGGGCCAGGACATACACGGGCGGCGGACTGGCGGACTTCGTCTACGATAACGTATACGAGGTGTTACAGTTGCGCGACGACCGTGCGGTGATAGGTCGGAGCGGAGCCGTCACAGCGGCGGTGAACGTTGACGACCTAATCAAACAGTGAGGAGGGATATCATGGAGATGATCCAAGGATTAGAACTCGTGTCGGGTGTGGGCGCAGTGGCCCTGATAGTGGGGTTAATCGAGGTGGCCAAGAAGATGGGCTTCCCGAAGAAGTTCGCTCCCATACTGGCCATAGCGATCGGTCTGCTGGCGAGCTACGGCTACCACTTCTATGAGACACATCCTGTGTATGAAACGATAGTGATCGGGTTAGCGATTGGCCTCGCGGCAGTGGGCGCATATTCGGGGTCTAAGAACGTAATAGAAGCGCTCAAGCGCTGACAAACACGCCTATAAAGGGGGAGAGTTTTAGGATATCCTAAAACTCTCCTCTTTTTTGTCTGGGTCGTCGAGGGCCGAGCGATGAGCTATTAACGGTCGAGGGGAGGTGCGATAGACTGATGGCGGGAGGAGATCACATGCGATCAATAGTGGGAATCGATCCAGGCCTCACCACGGGCCTCTGCTTCTTCCAGGACGGCAAGCTTGCGGATACAGGCGAGGCGATGAGCGGGCAGGAGATAGCCGAGTTCATCGACCAGCACGATCCACAGGTCGTCGTCATGGAGAACTACATCGTTGGCAAGCGACCGTCGCGGCCCAAGGAGCCGCTAAAGGTCATTGGTGTGGTCGAGTATCTCTGCCAGGAGCAGGGCATACGATTGGTAATCCAGTCACCGAGCATACTCAGCCAGATGATGCAGAGGGCCGATGGGATGCACCAGAGCAAGCACGTCCGAGCGGCGTGCGCGCATGTCCTCTACTATCTCGAGAAGGAGGGATAGAATGGCAAACCTAATCCTGTCGGGCCAGAGCCGAATGATACTCAAGTCAAAAATCCCTGCACCTGCGGAGCTCGAACCATACAGAAGGCGGGACGGATCCTATTCGTTCCCTATCTGCGGGGACATCGTCCGCAGACTAATGGCGGCGTTCCCTAACATCAACATCGACGACGACCTTCGGGAGGAGCTCCGAGGGGTCGCGCAGTGGCAGAGGGAGGCCCTGGCGCTGGCAGGGCGCGACGATTTCGACCTACCCTATACCGACCTATACCCATACCAGCGCGTGGCCGTGGCGTGGCTCTCCTTCGTCCAGAGAGGTATCCTCGCGGACGAGCAGGGCCTGGGCAAGACGGTAATGGCGGTGACAGCGGCGAGGGAGGTATCACCGAGGAAGGCCCTCATCATTTGCTCCAACTCCAAGCGCGGGGACTGGCTGGATCACGTCCAGCAGTGGATCCCTGGCGCGCAGGCGCAGATCCTCGAAGGGAATAAGGCGCAGAGGTTGGAGATCCTCAAGTCCTGGGAGGGCTACCTGGTCTGCAACTACAAGATAGCGTCCATGCACTCACGGGACATAAAGGGCGCAGACCTGGTAATCGTGGACGAAGCGCACAAGATGCGTAACAAGGACACGGATACCTTCCAGGCAGTGCGGCGCATATCCAAGCCCGCTAAGCACCTATACCTCATCACCGCAAGTCCAACGGTCAACATGGCTGGCGACATATGGACTCTTCTGCACCTTTGCGATCCCAAGCGCTTCTCGGCCTACTGGGGTTTCATCTTCCGTTTCTGCGAGGTCACCGACGACGGCTACGGCCTAAAGGTCGGCGGCATCCGTGACGAGGAGCGGGAGAACCTGGAACGGATGATATCTCCCTACATGCTCATGCGAGATGGGATGCTTGGACTCCCTGATCCGACCTATCGTGTGGTCGAGCATCCTCTGGAGGGCATCCAGAAGCACATGTATGAGGAGCTGGAGGACGGGGGCAAGGTTGAGTATGGTGATCAAACCGTTAAGGCACTCACCGACCTATCCCTCATAACGCGCTTGCGTCAGGTGGCCCTGCATCCTGGCCTAATATTTGAAGGCTACGAGGGGCCGAGCAAGCTGGACGTGCTGGAGAGTATAGTTCAGGAGCGTGACGGGAAGGTTGTTATGTTCACGCACTACGCGTCACTGGCGCACATGGTGGCGATTGAGCTCTGCGAGCGGGGCATCGACGCGGTATGCTACACGGGAGATATGAGCAACGGTGATCGGGCCTACCACCTGGATGAGTTCCGCAACGGGGACGCGCAGGTCATCGTCCTCACTCACGGCGTTGGTGGGGAGGGCCTGGATTTGGTGGAGGCCGATCGTGCGGTCTTCCTCGAACTGGCTTGGCATCCCGCAGGTAACAAGCACGCGCTAAGGCGCATACTGCGGCACGGGCAGTCCAGTGAGGATGTAGAGATCATATTGGTTCACGTTCCCGACAGCGTCGAGGATCACATACGAAACATAGTTCGCGACAAGGGGAAGGTCACCATCGAGGAGATCATGCGGAGGCGAAGGCAATGAGGTCAAGGGTGGTAAACATCAAGCACGAGGACTATGACGTCTATATCGGGCGCGGATCGAAGTGGGGAAACCCATACGTTGAGGGCCGCGATGGAACCCGAGAGGAGGTGATAGAGCGATACCGAAGGCGGATGGAGCGCAGGAAGGACTTAATCGAGGATTTGGATGAGCTACGCGGCATGAGACTCGGATGCTTCTGCAAGCCGCTACCCTGCCACGGGGACATCCTAATAGAAATGATGGAGAGGAGAGAGGACAATGAGGATTAATGAGCTTTGCAGGGAATCGCATAGGATAGCAGTGGAGAAGGGCTTCTGGGATAGGCCTCTGGAATTTGGAACACGCATAGCGCTCATACACCGAGAGGTGTCGGAGGCCCTGGAGGAGCACAGGTGCGGTAACGAGGAGAAGGTTGGCGAGGAGATGGCGGACGCGGTCATAAGGATCGCAGACCTCTGCTACGCGGAGGGCATCGACCTGGAGGACGAGATAGCGCGCAAGACGGCCTACAATAAAACCAGGTCGAGACTACACGGTAAGAACTACTAAAGGAGGGAGAACGAATGGCGAAGAGAGCACCGACGGTCAGCCCGTCACAACTTGACTCAATGGCGTGTCGGTTTTCCTGGTATCTCGGGTATAGGATGGGATATAAGCCGAAGAGATCGAGTATGGCCCTGGAACTGGGTTCAGGGATCCATGAGGCCCTCGACCACTACTATAGCGGTCAGGGGGATCCAGTGAGTTTCTTCGAGCAGTGGGCCGATGGACGGATCGAGGCAATGGATCCGCAGTGGGAGGATGACATAAAGAACCTGAAGGAGGCCAAGGAGCTTGGGTCGCAGATGCTCCAGGGGTATCTGGAGCGCTATGACGGTAAGGACGACTTCGACGTGATTGCCACGGAGAAAACCCTGAGCCGCAAGCTTCCCGTCCCTGGCACGGGGACACTGTCCAAGTGCTCCGTGGTGTGCCGACTGGACGGCCTGGTGCGCGATCACGCAACGGGCAAGCTGTTCAGCCTGGAGCATAAGACCTTTTCGCGCTTCAGTCCTGCACTGCTGGAGCTGGATCACCAGTTCACCGCGCAGGTGTGGGTCGGCCAGAACCTGGCTAATGAGATGGGTCTGGATGAACCCGTGGTGGGGGTCATCTACAACGGTCTGCGGAAGCAGGCTCCAGGCCCGAAGGTCAAGCTCAACCTGTTCGAGCGGCACAAGCTCTACAGGACGGAGCGGCACATAGAGGTATTCCTGCACAGGGCCTACTGGCAGTATAGGGAGATGAACCGCGAGAAGTTACCGATATATCCTCAGCCCAACCAGGTCAGGTGCGGGCAGTGCGATTTCAAGGAGGTATGCACCGAATATCAGCGCGGCGGCGACTGGAGGTTCATACTAAGGGAACAGTTCACACAGCGGAACAACAGCCGCTAATGAGGTATCATACAAGCCACTATTCGCGTGGTAGCCTGAAGGTGCGGCTGACGAAGACGGGCCGCGGAGAGGAGGTGAACTAAGCATGGCAAAGAGGAAGCCGAAGGGAGGCCTACCATTCAACGTGGAGCTTCCCGAGAACTCGGAGCACCTGAACATGATAGTCTACGGCGACACAGGAGCGGGTAAGACGCATCTATGTGGAACCGCGATGGACTTCGCGGACACCAGTCCAGCGCTGTTCGTGGACTTCGAGGGAGGAACCAAGACACTGCATGGACGTAAGATCGACGTTACCAGGCCCAAGAACTGGAAGGACATCCAGGCCATATACGAGTTCTTCCTGCACGAGAACAACCACTACAAGTGCATCATCATCGATCCGCTAACCGAGGTGCAGAAGAAGCACAGCATGGGCTTCATCATGGGCGAGGTAAACGATGATGGGGAGCTCAGTCACTACTCCGACCTGGAGAGGGCGGTGGCTCCGACGCGTCAGGACTGGTTGAGATCTGGTGAGCAGATGCGCAAGCTAATCCGCGCATTCCGCGACCTGGCATACCTGGACGACCGTAACCGCAGGGTTCACGTGATCATGACGGCCCTGGAGAAGTTCGACGAGAAGAAGCAGACGGTCTGTCCTCAGTTACCAGGGGCGCTCGGCCTCGAGTGTGGGGCTATGGTGGACATATTGGTGAGACTGTCCCGACAGCACGTTGAGGTGGAGGACGAGGAAACGGGCGACGTAAGAAAGGTCATAAAACGTCACCTGCTCACCGATGACTACGTCGATGAGCTTGAAACGAAGTATATGGCTAAGAACCGCGGCAACAGGTTGGGCCTGCACATGTGGGAGCCGACCATCGAGAAAATACTGGGCGTATGGCGCTCAGCACAGGAGGTGGACGACAGTGGTGGAGAAGATTAAGCGCGACGTGGGATACCACGACACAGTTATTATAGGAGCAGGCCCTGCGGGAATGTTCGCGGCGGATGAGCTCCAGAAGAACGGCATCAAGGATATCCTGCTCATCGACATGGGCAAGCAAATGGATGATCGGAAGTGCAACGAGAGCCCGAAGTGCTCCTGCTCAACCTGCGACATCCTCGAAGGAGAGGGCGGCGCAGGGGGCTTCTCGGACGGTAAGAAGACCTACAGCCTATCCCGCGGCACGCAGATGGAGGAGCTGTTCGACGAGAAGCACGCACCAATATTACGGGAGATAGACGACACCATAGTCCGCTTCGGCGGCGCGGGCAGGGACTTCGATCCACTGCCAGGAACTCCCGAGGAGTTCAAGGGTTCTAAATTCGAGTTCGGGAGCTACCCACTGAGGCACATCGGATCCGACGGCGTGAGGGATCTGATTCGCGGTCACGCGGAGCACCTGAGGGCCAACGGAGTTCGCACCTGGTATGAGGCCGAGGCCACTCATCTCATAGTCCGAGATGGTGTGGCGATAGGCATCCTGATACACGATCGGGTCAGGGGAGATACCTACGAGGTCAGAGCCAATCGCATATTGGTGGCGACAGGCCTCCAGGGAGCACCCTGGCTTGAGGATCAACTGCGGCGCAACGGGGTCAACCTTGGATCTGGGCCAGCGGGGATTGGTGTGCGAATAGAGGCCGCACATGAGGTTCTTGCTCCGCTGTTCGACAGGTTCTACGACTTCAAGCTGGTCTACGAGCACGGAAGCCTGATATATCGGAGCTTCTGCTGTAACCAGCGGGGCTACATCGTCAATGAAAACCATCGGACACTGGGGATCCGCAACGTGAACGGTCATTCCTACCTCGATCCCGATCTCGGGAGCAGATCGTCGAACTTCGCGATCATATGCAAGGTGGGACTGGGCGAGACGCACGATCCGCAGAGCTTCGTCCGCGCAATAGCCAAGTCCATTAACGACCTGGCTGGCGGGCATCCTGTGGTTCAGACTACCAAGGACTTCGTGCATGGCAATCCGCAGGCAGAAAAGGAGGAGAATATAGCGCTTCGAGAGGAGAGGTTGGAGTGCGCGGGCATTCGCACCAACCACCAGGCCAGGTTCGGGCCTGACATAGCTGAGGCAATGCCCAATAAGGTGAGAGATGGGTTCCGCGGGTTCCTAAAGGAACTGGACGCGGTCATCCCAGGCATCGTCAGCGAGGAATCGCTGGTCTATGCTCCCGAGGTGAAATACTACGGGCGCAAGGTTCCCGTGGACTTCAACACCTGGGAGTGCAAGGAAATAGCCGATCTATACGTCCTCGGGAACGCGTCGGGGTATCTGGACAGCTTCGTGTCCGCGGCGCTAACGGGGGTTATAGCGGCCCGTAAGATCATCCAATCTAAAGGAGGTAACGAGTATGCCAAGGATTAAGGTCAACCTGGACGAGATCCCTGATGGCTTTGAGGTGATGGAACCAGGTAAGTATCTGGCGAAGGTAGTGGACATTGAGGAGGAGGAGAGTGCAAGCGGCAATCCGATGCTCGTGTGGACGTGGCAGATCACGGAAGGCGAGTATTCTGGAAGGGAACTGAAGAGCTTCACATCGCTACAGGAGCATGCGCTGTTCGGTCTGAAGGAGCACTTGACGGCCTTCGGCCTCAGCGGAGACCTGGACTTCGACACGGATAAGCTCATTGGTAAGAAGGCCAGACTCACGGTGGGTAAGACCACGGTCAAGAGCCGCAACACTGGAGAGGATATGGAGGTCAATCGCATCAACGCAGTAACCGCGGCAGGTAAGGGCGGAGCGGCCAAGGGCGGAGCTAAAGGCAAGTCCAAGGCCGAAACCAGTCAGGCCAATGGCGGCGGTGACGACGACATACCGTTCTAAATGGGCCAGGAAGCAGGAAGGGGGAGGCCCGCACAGGGTCTCCCTCATAATGTCAAGGGGGTGATGATTTCCATATGCTCGAACACGCACTGCACTACGCAAAGATGGGACTGTCCGTCATACCTGTTTACTCGGTAAAGGACGGCGGATGTAGCTGTGGAAGCCCGCAGTGCAATGCACCAGGGAAACACCCCAGGCTCAAGTGGAAGGCGAACCGAGACGGCTCTGACGGAAAGGCAACTGCGTGATTGGTGGGAGAAATATCCTGACAGCAACGTGGGAATAGTCACGGGAGAGATATCAGGCATAGCGGTGGTGGACATCGACGGTGAGGAGGGCCTGCGTTCCCTGGAGGAGGCGGGGCTACCCATAGATGAGCTCCCGACCGCACCGACAGCGAAGACGGGCGGCGGAGGCATCCACATAATATACCGATATCCCGAGAAGCAGGACATCAAAACCAGGGCAGGCATTCTGCCTAACGTGGACATCCGATCAGACGGCGGGTTCATCGTGGCTCCACCGTCTGTTCACATATCAGGTAATAGCTACGAGTGGATGGAGGGCCGAAACCTGGACGATCTGGATCCCTCGGACTTTGACTTCTCCCTGTTGGTAGAGGAGAAGGACAAGGCGGACGATAAGCCCAAGACAGGCACTAAGTGGTATGAGAACTATCTGCGCGGCGTGGGAGAGGGCGAGCGGAACAATGCCGCGACCAAGCTGGCGGGCAGATACTACTCGATGGGTATGTCGGATGCCGAGGTTAGCCTGCTCCTAAGCGCGTGGAACATGAACAACAACCCACCGATACCCGAGAACGAGCTCCAGCGGGTCATATCATCCATAAAGGAGCGCGAGTATAAGGTCAACGACCAGAAGAAGGATGAACTGCTCGATACAGTGTCCAATATACTGCGGGTCAACCTGTCCGCGGTGAAGCGCATCACAGGAGATGAGCCACAGTTCGTCCTGGAGTTCGACGAGGGAACCTGCACGCTAACCACGGGCCAGTTGCTGAGCCCGAAGAGCTTCCAGCAGGCAGTGGCCGAGGCCACCAAGGTGGTAGTCCGCAAGCTGTCCACCAAGACCAATCCGACGCACGACAATATGGTTCAGATGATAATGGATTGCGCGGAGGACGTGGACGCGGGCATGGAGGCTACAGGTGTTGGTGAGCTGATGGTTCTTCTGAAGGACTTCCTGGGTAGCCAGCAGGTGATGCCAACCATTGAGAGTGGAGAGGATATTCCGCGTCACGGATGCTTCCGCATGAACGGGCTTGTATGGGTTAGCCTAATGGATCTCGTTCAGAGGAGCGGCGCACGGTGGGGAATGCGAACGTCAATCCGTCAAATGGCCCAACGACTTCGGGCACTGGGGATAGAGCGAAAGACCTTCAACCTGGAGGACGGAGGTTCCCGAATTATGTGGGGAATCGACACCAGGAAGATGGGTCTGGAAGAGGGGAGTGATAGAAGTGAGAAGGATAAAGGGTAAGGAATACCGCGTTTATGGCCCTCCTGGGACGGGCAAAACGACATGGATAGTGGGGAAGGCCACTGAGTGCGCGGATAAGTTCGGGGAAGACCAGGTATCCCTGTGCTCCCTCACCAACACGGCGATCCGTGAGGTGGCGGGCAGGGATTTACCACTGGACAGCGACAACATATCTACCCTGCACGCAAGGTGCAAGAGGGCGCTGGCGGCTCCCTCACCTGCGGAGTCAAAGGTGAAGGAGTTTATCGAGGAGCATCCCGACTACGCGTCGGTGGACGGGGCCAACCCGTGCCTACCACCGTCGCTTAACCGCGGGGCCGTCGACAAGGAGGGCGAGGACACTGCGGAGACGGTGTTTGCGGGTAAGGGGATAAGCCTGTATGAGCGCGCGCAGATCCTGCGACAGCAGATGATACCTAAGGAGGATTGGCCCTACGAGGTTAGGCAGTGGTTCTCCGTGTGGGATTCGTGGTGCAGGGAGTCAGGACATATGGACTTCACGGGATGGCTTGAGGCGGCCCTGGAGGTTCGTCCTCTGCCCGCACAGCAGGTGGTGTTCGTTGATGAGACCCAGGATCACACTCCACTACAGCTGGCGGTTATCCGTTCCTGGAATGCCAAGGCCAGGGTTCTCGTTGGTGATGACGACCAGAACCTGTATGAATGGTCAGGGGCCATACCGCAGGAGTTCTTCGGAACCGAAATACCTGCGGAGCGGGAGAAGGTGCTGGAGCAGTCCTACAGGGTTCCGCGGGCAGTCCACCGAGTGGCATCGAAGTGGGCTAATATGATCCAGAACCGCAAGAAGAAGATATACCATCCTCGGGACTTCGAGGGTAGCGTCCAACAGGTTTCATATAGAATTGACGATGCGGAGCATGAGGGAACTCTCCCTCCAAGGCTGTTGGAGGAGGAGGGCAAGTCACATATGATACTGGCCTCCTGCTCCTACATGCTCAACGGAGTGATCGGAGCACTGAAGGAGCAGAAGATACCATTCTACAATCCATACCGCAGAACCAATGCGCGGTGGAATCCGCTCGACAGCCCAGGTAGCAGGATATTGGACTACCTGGCGGCGGCGGATAGGCCTGACGGCTCCTGGACGGGGGCCGAGGCATATAACTGGGCGAATATACTGAAGGCCCGCGGAGTGTTCAAGACGGGTATGAAGGAGGAGTTCCTGTCCAGGTGCGAGCACGCGGGAGGTCAGAAGCTTCCTAACAGGGACATATATGAGTGCTTCCTTCCAGGTGTGCTGGATCTCCTGGCCAAGCAGGACTTGTCCGTTCTGAAGGACATGAGGAAGGCGGGCGTTCCTGGTTCCTGGAACTACGCATTGGACATATTCTCCAGGCCCAGGGAGCAGTGGAAGCCCAGGGTAATCGTCGGGACGATCCACAGCGTGAAGGGAGGCGAGGCCGATAACGTCTACCTATTCCCTGACCTATCACCATCAGGCCATCTGGACTACACTGGGCCGAATGCCGACCGCGTCATGCGACTGTTCTACGTCGGCATCACCAGGGCCAAGGAGAACCTGTATCTCTGCCAGCAGAACAGGCCTAAGGCCGTAACATGGATAGCATAGGAAGGAGGTGCATGAAATGACTGAAAAGCGGGTATATACCCCTAAGGAAGTGGCGGAGATCCTGGGAGTTAGCGTCTTCACGGTTCATGAGCTCCTGCGTGAGGGTAGGCTTGGCGGCTTCAAAATCACGTCGCGCTGGAGGATACCGTCTGACGAGTTAGATGAGTTCATCAGGGCCAGCAACAGGCCTGACGAGGAGGAGTAATACCATATGGGAGAGGAGAGATATCAAATGCAAGGCGTTAAGCAGATCAGAGCACTACTAATCCTGGCAGGGATCTTCATGGCGGCCATCCTGTCAGCGAACACACTGGCCAGTAAACTGTTCGAGGTGGGGGGCTACGTTATGACGGCGGGCATCGTGGCCTTCCCGATCACCTTCCTGGTGACGGACATTGTAAACGACGTGTGGGGCCGACGAGTGGCTCACTCTATGGTGATCGCGGGGTTCTTCGCTAACGTGGTTATGGTGGCCCTGTATCACCTGGGCATCTGGCTACCTCCTGCGGTCTTCTGGGAGAACCAGGAGGCCTTCGCGACCATACTTGGAGAGGTTCCGCGGATAGTCCTGGCCAGCATGACAGCCTACCTCATATCCCAGACCTGGGATGTGTGGATCTTCGACCGAATCAAGAAGCGGCTCAGCAGGTTCGGCCTGTGGTTCCGCAACACGGTCAGCACGGTCACGTCACAGATCATCGACAGCGCGGTGTTCCTAACCATAGGGTTCGCAGGGGTGATGCCGCGGGAGGATCTGATCGTGATGTTCGTGACCTACGTGGTAGCGAAGTTCATAATCGCAGTGATCGACACACCGTTCGTATATCTCGGTGTAGCACTTGTAAGGAGGTGTGGGAAAGATGATTAAGACAGTGGTGGTTCCGAGTGAAGATGTGTGTAGCGTAACGAGCATAGGTATAGACCTGGAATTCGAGGCCATATGTCCCGTTCCAGGCAAGCCTTACGGGGGAACGATCGAGGTTAGTTACAAGCCCATGATCGAGGAGGAGACCAAGCTCATCGAGTGGAACAGCTTGCAGGACTGGATTGAATCCCTGCGGGACACTGAGCACACGGCGGAGGGCATGGCAAACCTGGTAGCTCAACGCGTCCATGATGCCGTGAATCCCGAGTGGGTCGAGGTGACTCTGTGGGTGGAATCGGCGTTCCACCTGCCAGTAATGGTGGTGGCGGAGTTATGATGGAGATAAGGGTATCAACGACAGTCCGAGCCCTGCACTGCTGGCCTGAAGCCAGTGGTGTTAGGGAGTATCTGAAACATCCGCACATGCACGACTTCCGTGTCACGGCATGGGCTGACGTTAATCACGCTGACCGAGACATTGAGTTTCATGACCTGCGGGACGATCTCCAGGCGGCGCTCATCTCCAGGGCCAGCTACAAGCGGCTTACGGGTGATCGCGGGGAGGAGGTGGTGGTCTACGACTTCGGCAGAGCATCCTGCGAGGACTTAGGTAACTGGATCCTCGGTAAGATGCCTCACGTCAAGCGCGTCCGAGTGATGGAGGATGCGGACTGCGGCGCGGAGGTGTATCGGGATAGTAGGCCCAGGCCACCTGTGGTGACCATATGTGGCTCCACGCGCTTCAAGCAGGCATGGCTCGATGCCATGAAGCTCCTGGAGGAGGAGGGATGTGCGTCCTTCATGGTGGGGAGCTTCATGCACGCAGACCAGGAGGAGATCTCGGAGGAGGCGAAGATAGCCTTCGACGAGCTTCACAAGCGCAAGATAGAGATGTCTGACTGGATCTATGTGCTCAATGTGGACGGATACGTCGGCAGGAGCACCGCGGGAGAGATCCGACACGCACAGGCCCTGGGTAAGGGAGTGCGCTTCCTGGAACCCGACAAGGTTCCCGAGGAGTTTAGGTAGCGGGAGGGCCTTCGGGCTCTCCCTTACCACACAGTAGAGAGGGGATGGTGACGATTAATGTGAGAGAGGAAGTGGCTAAGTTCGCGCAGGTCATGGAGCACAAGCTCAGATGCAACGACCATAAGCCGCATTGGAAGGAGCTCGGCGTTGATAGTGCTCAGTGGTTTCTTGATCGTCTACGTGAGGAAGTGGAGGAACTCGATGAGGCATTATCCCGCGGCGACCGAGACGATATCATGAAGGAAGCCGCGGACGTCGGCAACTATGCCATGATGATCATGGACATATATGCGAGAGGAGGTAATGGTATTGGCATATGCGATTATGAGTTGGAACGAGCAGAGAGAGGGAGTATTCCTCGACCGCTACGCGCTGAAGGACGTGCAAGGTCAACAGGTGGAGAGCGATCCGCAGGAGATGTGGAAAAGGGTCGCTAACAACATGGGTAGGACACCTGAGGAGAGGGAGGACTTCCTTTCTATTCTTCAGGACTTTCAGTTCGTTCCAAGCGGTAGGATCCTGTCAGGCGCGGGAGCGGGCCAGCAGGTGACCTACTACAACTGCTTCGTCATTGGTGTTCGGGCCAGGGACATGACGAAGGGTAACGACAGCAGGCACGGTATAATGGATACCCTATCCGACACGGTGGAGATTACAGCCCGCGGTGGCGGGGTAGGGGTTAATTGGTCTACGCTGAGGCCCTCAGGCTCCTACATCCAGGGAGTCCACGGCAATAGCTCAGGGGCCAACAGCTGGATGAGAGGCGCGGACGGTCTGGCGGATCAAATCCGTCAGGGCGGCAGTAGAACCGCGGCCTTGATGTTTATGTTGGAGGACTGGCATCCCGACATATTGGAGTTCGTGAATCCCGAGAGGCGGTTCGAGAGGGCCAACTTCTCGGTTGGCGTGTCCGATCGGTTCATGCAGGCTTTGGAGAATGATGAGGACTGGACTCTCATCTTTCCTGATACGTCACATGAGCTCTACGACCGTCTGTGGGACGGGAACATCCGAAAGTGGGTCGAGAGCGGCCTACCAGTGAAGGAGTATGCTCGGGTTCCTGCGAGGAGAATATGGATGGAGATGCTTGACGGGGCGCATCGCACGGGTAGTCCTGGTGTGGTGTTCCTCGAGAGGTGTAACAAACGATCCAACACCTGGTTCGCGGAGGAACTAATTTGCATGAATCCGTGTGGGGAACAGTCACTCCCTGCGGGAGGATCCTGCAACCTGGGATCCATCAACCTGGCGGCCTTCTGGGATCCAACCAGAAGGGATCTGCGTTGGGATGCGCTTGGCAGGGCCGTCCGACTGGCGGTCAGGTTCCTGGACAACGTGATAGACCTCAGCGTGGACATCAACCAGGAGATCGGCGACATCCAACGGCAGATCCGACGGGTCGGTCTGGGGACTATGGGTCTGGCGGACGTGATGATACTTAGTGGTGTTCGCTACGGCTCCGCGGAGAGTCTGGCTCTTATAGACCACATATATTCCTTCATCAGGGATCAGGCCTACCTTGCCAGCGTTGATCTGGCGGTGGAGCGGGGGTCTGCTCCAGCGCTGGACGTTGACAAGTATCTCCAGGCGCACTTCATTCGAACCCTACCAAACGAGGTCAAGACCGCTATACGGGCCAATGGTATCCGCAACCTACAGCTACTGACGCAGGCTCCGACGGGGACAACGAGCATACTGGCGGGAGTGTCCAGCGGCATCGAGCCCGTCTTCAGCAAGAAATACCTGCGCAGGGATGCCACTGGCGAGCACTACATGACGCATCCACTGTTCGAGGGGGTGTGCGGCCAGCACCTGGTCACGGCGAGCCAGGTGAGCATTGAGGAGCATGTCCGCGTGCAGGCCAAGGTTCAGGAGTATCTGGACAGCTCCATATCGAAGACCATAAACCTGCCAACCGATTCCACATTGGACGACATTGATGAGGCGTATAGGCTGGCCTATGACCTCGGATGTAAGGGAGTGACGGTCTACCGCAACGGCTCCCTGGACGACGTTCTTTACGAGGGAGATAGCGGGGAATGCGAGGTGTGCAGTGTATGAGCCAACTATTCCTGGTTGACTGCACCGAGTGCGATACCCAGTGCGTCCTGCACGCACCTCATCGGGTTCGATGGGAGTGCTACAACTGCGGGGCCGACCTGCGACCTGACTGGCAGAAGGAGCAAGAAGATTAGCAAGGCATGAGTGATAGTATCCGATGGTGTTCGGGTGCTACGATGAGCGTGGAAGGAGGAGGATGAAAATGAAGATAGCGACGATATTACCAACGGAATACCTGGGCCTGGAGATGAGGAACGACTACCACCTCTGTCTGGCGCACCTCCTGGGTGATGCGAGATATGGGGAGTTCTTCAAGCACCAGGCCAGGAAGGGAAACCTCGTTATGATGGATAACGGGGTCGTCGAAACGGGGGAGCCAATGGACATCCATGAGCTCATTACCCTCGCGGATCACCACGGGGTTCATGAGATGGTGCTTCCCGACAAGATCTACAGCAAGCAGGAAACCCTAATGCGCGGCGGCAGGGCGATGTTCTACTTCTACAAGAAGCGCTCCGAGATGGAGCATGACATCGACCTGGTAGCCGTCCCTCAGGGCGCGGATGCGCGGGAATGGGCCATATGCGTCAAGGAGATGCTCGAGTGGCCCGTCAAGACCATCGGGATATCAAGGTTCATATCTCGATACTTCCCAAGCAGGGCCGAGGCCTTGAGGAGCGTTCCTGAACTGGTGGACAGTGACAAGGAGATCCATCTCCTGGGATGCCCTAACGATCCACGGGAGATATATGAGGTCGAGCAGGCCTTCCCTGGGCGCGTTCGCGGCGTGGATAGTGGTATAGCGGCCATGTATACCCAGGTGGGCAAATACGCGGGCGATGGGGATCCCAAGCCCGATGTGGAGCTTGACTTCTCGAACGATGCGCTGGATGAGGAACTGCTCCAGCGAAACGTCGAATGGTGGAGGAACCGATGCTTGGGGAACGTGTAGCATACGGACTGTTGATCATATCCCTCGTCGGTGCGGTGAGCCTCCAGGCGGTGGAAATCAACCAGAGGCGGGCCGAGGTCAAGGATCTCCAGGAGGAAGTTCACACTTTGGCCCGCGAGGTTTCCACGAGAGAGGCCGAATTGGAGCAGGCCTATACCGACCTATTGGGTAGGTGGGAGGATTTCGAGGAGGACGCGACGGAGTGGACGGTGGAGGAGTTCCGCATCACTGGCTACGCTCCCTTCGACGATCCTGCGGGCCTGTGCTCCGACGGGGATCCAACCACTACCAGGTCGGGAACCTATCCGACTGAAGGCAGGACAGTGGCCGTGGATCCCAACGTAATTCCGCTGGGGACACCGCTATGGGTCGAGGGTTATGGATGGCGGATGGCTGAGGATACGGGAGGAGCCGTGCGCGGGAACCACGTTGATGTTATGGTGGACGATCGCGCTAAGGCCCTCCAGATCCACGGTGAGGCCGTCGTAATATACCCTGAAGAAGGAGGAGGATATTAATGGTAAAGGTTTACACGGTCGTCGGCGCTCTGTGGGGCGACGAGGGCAAGGGGAAGTTCGTTAATTACCTGTGCAACCGCAACAACGCGGACATAGCTGTGCGGTTCAACGGGGGTAGCAACGCAGGCCACTGCATCCACACGGAGGAATTCGGGACGGTCATGTTCCGCACTCTCCCGACTGGATCGACGCGGCCTGGGACGACAGCTGTGCTGGGCAACGGCATGGTCATCGATCCCGAGTTCCTTTTGAAGGAGATCAAGGTAGTCCGCGCGATCAATCCCGACTTCAAACTCCTAGTGGACAAGAGGGCGCATCTCGTCCTACCAATACACCAGAAGGCGGACGGGAACCAGGATGATGAGAGGAAGCAATCTATAGGAACGACGCGGAGCGGAAATGGCCCTGCCTACTCGGATAAGGCCTTCCGCGCGGGTGTGCGAGTGCAGGATCTTTACCGTCTCAACTGGGAACTGGACAACATGCTGTCCGCGGTGGTAATGCGCAACGGCGGTGGGGTGGAAGATCTAAGAGAGCTGGAGAAACTATCCCGCAAGTGGCGCGAGGAGCTGTCGGACTATGTTGGTGATGGTAGCGCGCACGTTAACGACGCGATCAGTGAGGGAGCAACGGTGGTATTTGCTGGAGCCCAGGGGGTTCTGCTGGACATCGACCACGGAGACTATCCCTTCGTAACATCCTCCAACTGCATCCCTGCGGCAGTGGGAACTGGTGCGGGGGTCGATCCTCGGCGCGTTGATGATGTCGTCGGAGTGGTGAAGGCCTACAGCACGCGGATCGGTGAGGGGCCGCTACCCACGGAGATCCGCGATGAGGAAGTGGCGGAGCACATCCGCAGGCAGGGTAACGAGTATGAGATCGGGGTTCACATACACAGGCCGAGGCGCATAGGCTGGCTCGACGCGGAGGGCCTTCGCAGGTCAGCTCGAGTGTGCAACTACGACTACCTGGCCATTACCCTTCTGGACGCGCTGAACGGCCTGGAGAGGATCGAGATACCTGGCGTGGGAACCATGCCTGGTTGGGACGCGGACATTAGCAAGGCTAAGAGTATGGATGATCTGCCGACGAGCATGTGCGAGTATATCAGCGAGGTGGAGAACATCGCGGGATGCCGCGTGGGTCTGGTCTCCACGGGGCCTCACACAGATCAGGTGATAGACCTAAGGAGTGAGTGGAGATGAGAGTAGGAAACTGCGACCAGTGCTCCCTCAGTGGTGAGCCCGTTCATCCACATGGATGGACGGAGGAGCCAGATATAGCATTCGTCGGGGAAGCTCCTGGGGCAGAGGAGGAGCGGCGCGGTCGGCCATTCGTCGGTCGCGCGGGCAAACTCCTGCGGGAGGCCCTGACACTTATAGACTTTGACCTGGAACGTATATACTATACCAACGCGTGCCTGTGCAGGCCACCGAAGAACCGTGATCCGCGAGCCAAGGAGATGAGGGCCTGCAACGGGCGGCTATTGGAGGAACTATCCGAGGTCAAACCGCGGATCGTTGTTCCACTGGGTAACATTGGCATTAACTCCCTGCTTGGAGGAGGCCGCGGGATAACCAAGCGACGAGGCATATACCAGGAGGCGCACGGACACCGCATCATACCAACACTACATCCAGCGGGGGTTCTGCGGTCACCCGAATCCTTTGTGGACTTGGTGGCCGATCTGGAATACATCAAATCCGTTCTGGACGGGGAGGAGCCCGTCATCAACCCACCGCGGGAGTCATACGTCATAATAGAAACGCAGGAGGGCTTCGATGCACTCATCAAACGTCTGCGGGATGTGGGCAAGGCCGCAATCGACCTGGAGACCGCGAGCCTGGATTTCATGGACGGNCACATACTAAGCGTCGGTTTCACCTGGGCGCGAGGAACTGCTTGCGTCCTGGACTGGCAGGCCCTGGTGGAGGGTAACCTGGCTAACTTCAAGGCCCTGCGAGATACCTTGGCAAATATAGACTGCTACTTCCACAACGGTCAGTTCGACGTCCTGTGGTTGAGGGCCAAGGGAATATATCCGAGGTTTGTTGGGGACACCATGCTAATGCACTACGCGATAGATGAGCGGCAGGGATCCCACGGCCTCAAGCGGCTGTCCATATCACGGTATAGATCTCCCGAGTATGATGACGAGCTCAAGGCCCTAATAAAGACCAAGCGCTCGGCGCGGGAGAATGGGGAGAAAGGAGCGGTGAAGGTTCTGGTGGATGAGGAAGACCGCAAGGCTCCTCTTAAACTCTCCCTGGACGACTGGGCAGATGACGAGGTGCGGCGGGCCATAATGGAGTATAACGGAGCGGATTCCGACTACACCCTTCGACTGTCCGAGGATCTCAGGCAGGATATGGTGGAGGACGATGTGTCCGAGGTGCATGAGAAGCTCCTGGTTCCCGCGGCGAGTCACTTCATTGACCTGGAGCTCAGTGGGATGTTGGTGGACATTGACTACCACGATGCTATAGGAGCGGAGTGGTCGGCTAAGATCGAGGAGCTTGAGGGTAGGATACGGAGCTACGAGGGAGCCGAGGAGATTAACCTTAATAGCCCGAAGCAGATCGCGGAGTTCATATTTGACCACCTGGGACTGATTCCTATGGTCAACGAGGACACCGACCGCATTGACCAGGACACCATACTGCAACAGATTCAGCAGGTGGAAGATCCCGAGGCACAGGAGTATTGGAGGTCGTCTACCTCCCACATATTTACGGACATGAAGCCGCGGAGCACGTCCACCTACATGCTATACTGGCTGGCCCAACAGCACGAGTGGCCCAGGTTGATCGTCGAGCACAGGGAGTATAGCAAACTGCACGGCGCATACTATCAGGGATACAAGGATATAATGTGGAAGGACGGGCGCATCCGACCGCGCTACAGGGTTCATGGGACGCGGACGGGCAGACTGTCCTCCACGGATCCCAACATCCACGGGATGCCACGGCAAAAGGTTATAAAGGACATATTCACCGCGGATCCAGGCTATACCCTGATACATGCCGACTACTCCCAGGCGGAGATCCGCATGATGGCCCACTTCGCAAAGGACGACAAGCTAATCGAGGCACTGCACGAGACGGACATCCACAGGGCCATATCACGGGAGCTGTTCAACCTCTCGGAGGATGAGCTTGAAGCGCTTCCCGAGGAGGAGGTCAAGTTCAAGAGGAGGGCCGCTAAGACGATCGCGTTCGGCCTCATATATGGTAGGTCGGCCAAGAGTCTGGCTCCCCAGCTGAGCGTCTCCCTAACGGAGGCCGAGGCATACATGAAGAAGTTCTTCCAGATGATGCCTGGGGTCACCAGGTGGATAGCTCGGCAGAAGGATCGCGTCCTGCGCGACCAGGAGGTCACCTCCCTATATGGTAGGAAGCGGCGGTTCCCGATCATCTTGGATAGGGGGCATGCCAACGAGGTCAAGCGGCAGGCGGTCAACATGCCGATCCAGAGCTCGGTAAGCGATATGACACTGCTGGCGAACCTGCGGGTAATGGAAACCCTGCGCAGTGAGGGTATCAGCGTCAGGCCCTGGCCGCACATCCACGACGGGTTCCTGATCCAGGTTCCCAGTCACCTGGTGAAGCCGTCCACGGAGATCCTCATTGACGTGATGCACGACGTGGACTTCGAGACCGACGTTCCGTTCTCGGTGGAGGTGGACGTCGGCAGGAAGTGGGGCGACATGGAGACAATATACGAGGGGTAGCATCTACTACCAGAGTCCTATCTTTCTGGGACTCTGGTATTATTTTTGATCTACTACCAAAGGATTAAATTTCTACTACCTTCGGTCTATTTTTGGGTGAGGGCGCGGGCATATGAGCCGCATATAATCGGAGGGGTCAGGATATCTGTTGGATACCTGGCTCCTCCGAATTTTTTCGAGGAATTCGCTATTAGCCTATTTCATCCAATGGTGACCTGTGGTTTAATGAAGATGCACCAGGGAGGTGCGCAACACCAGCTCTTCGACAACCGAACAGGAACACCCGAAAGGGCGGCGGGGGCCGATATCACCTGGGGGGCCAAGGGGCCTTAAAAGGCAAACAGCCGCCACGACCCTGCCAGACCAGAGGCGGCTCGGGTAGCACCCGAGAGGGAACAACCGAGCTAAAGAGCGGACGGAACACTGGCAGGCGAGCGGAGAAGGGTAAACAACACCCCAAGGAACAGCCGAAACGGAGCTACGGCTCCGTCGGTGAGGGATAGCCTCCTCACCCTGATGAGAGCAGGCTATACCAACTCAAAGGAGGACGATCAGATGAGAGGCATACGGGAAACTAAGCAGGCACTGGGTCTGGGAACGGAGTGGACGGTTAAGAAGGCTAACTCGATCAAGATCATCTTCAGGAACCGCAGGACGAATGAAACCGCGGTTCACTACCGATAAGGAGGGCTAACAAATGAGAGAGCTTAACGAGAGGATCTTCGACCTAATCGCGGACGAGATCGA